>Ga0207684_10000029_pt1 | contig 305483 bp, 295 predicted proteins | sample KBSK5501metaG_FD_184342 | JGI IMG/M metagenome (GOLD analysis project Ga0207684, IMG submission 184342) | Corn, switchgrass and miscanthus rhizosphere microbial communities from Kellogg Biological Station, Michigan, USA - KBS K5-50-1 metaG... | ecosystem: Host-associated > Plants > Roots >... | reverse complement strand
CCCTCGGCAATCGACTCCTCGAGCTGCTCTTCGATCTGCGGCGGCGCGGGCTGCGGTACGACGAGGCAGTCCATGCGGCGAACATCCGTTGGGCCGCGTGAGCGCCTATTGACGGAGGGTGTCTAGCTCCTGTTGCGATCCGCTCAGTACGACTTCGGCAAACCGAGCACGTGCTGCGCGACGTACGCGAGCACGAGGTTGTTGTTGATCGGCGCCACCTTGTAGAGACGCGTCTCGCGGAACTTGCGCTCCACGTCGTAGTCGGCGGCGAAGCCGAACCCGCCGTGGGTGTCGAGGCAGGCGTTCGCGGCGTCCCACGACGCTTCGGAGGCGAGGTACTTGGCCATGTTCGCCTCGGGGCCGCAGGGCTTCCCGGCGTCGAACAGCCAGGCCGCCTTCCAGCGCAGCAGGTCGGCCGACTCGGTCAGCGCGTGCGCGCGAGCGAGCGGGAACTGGACGCCCTGGTTCTGGCCGATTGGCCGGTCGAACACGATGCGCTGCTTGGCGTACGCGGCCGCGCGCTCGATGAACCAGCGCGCGTCACCGATGCATTCCGCGGCGATCAGGATCCGCTCCGCATTCCAGCCGTCGATGATGTAGCGGAAGCCGGAGCCCTCCTCCCCGATGAGGTTGGCCGCCGGGATCTCGAGGTCGCGGATGAACAGCTGCGTGGTGCCGTGGTTCATCATCGTCTCGATCGGCCGCGCCTCGATCGCGCCCTTGGCCTCGCGCAGATCGACCAGGAAGACCGAGAGGCCCTGCGTCTTGTCGGCCAGGTCCTCGTACGTGGTCGTGCGCGCCAGCAGCAGCATCAGATCAGAGTGCAGGAAGCGGCTGGTCCAGATCTTCTGTCCGTTCACGACGTAGCGGTCGCCGTGCCGGACCGCCGTCGTCTGGATGCGCGTCGTCTCCGACCCCGCGTTGGGCTCGGTGACGCCGAACGCCTGGAGGCGCAGTTCGCCCGAGGCGATGCGCGGCAGGTAGCGCGCCTTCTGCTCGTCGCTGCCGTGCCGCAGAAGCGTGCCCATGATGTACATCTGGGCGTGGCACGCGGCGGCGTTGCCGCCCTGATGGTCGATCTCCTCGAGGATGATCGAGGCCTCGGTGATCCCCAGCCCGGTCCCGCCGTACTGCTCGGGGATCAACGCCGCGAGCCAGCCCTGTTCGGTCAGGGCGCGGACGAGCTCCGTCGGATAGCCGCGCTCCTTGTCGAGCCGGCGCCAGTATTCGTCACCGAACTTCGCGCAGATCTCCGCCACCGCGCGACGGATCGCCTCGTGCTCCTGCGGAGCCGTGAAGTCCATGCTCGGGTCGCAGGATAGTGGTCGGTAGGGGCCGCGAACTCTCTCCTCGCCCTTATCCTGAGCGGCGGCCATGCAACCAATCAGGCGCGTCATCGACATCGTCCTCGACCCTCGCGCGAGGCAGACCGTCAAGGCCGGCACGCACGTCTTCGCGACGGTGCGAAACCTGGCCGCGATCGGCGCCGCCGCCGCCAGCATCGCGACCGGTGGCTTCTTCGTCGCACGCGACCGCGCCGCCGATACGAGCCCGCCCCCCGCGACAGCGGCTCCGCTCACGCTGCTCGAGCAGCTCCGCGGGCCGCTCGCGTTCGAGGCATCGTTCTCGCAGGACCTCGGGACGCCAGGTCCTCTGCCAACAGGCGCGGCGCCGACCGCGGCGCTCCGACCGCGCGCGGACGGCGCCGATTTCACGGGACCGGGCGCCTACGCGCCGCTGATCATCCGCCACGCCGTCCCCTCCAAGTACGTCGCCGAGGTCGAGCTCCTGGCCCAAGCTGGGACGGATGCCTCCTTCAACTACAACCTGCGCACGTTCGGGACGCAGCAGCTCGCGCTCTCCGTCGACGTCGCGAACGAGCTCGTTCGCCTGCAGTACATCGACCGCAGCGTCACGCCGGCTCGGTTCACGTCGCTCGTACCGAACGCGATCCCGACCACGGGCCTGCAGCGCGGTCAGACGCTGAAGCTCGCGGCGGCAGTGGACGGCACGCACTACCGCGTGTTCGTCGGGGGTCAGCTCGTCGCGGAGGTGACCGAGCCGCGCGTCAACGTCGTCGACTCGCCGACGACGAATCTCAACATGGGCGCCAGCGTGAACAAGGGCATGCTCTCGATCAACACGCTCAAGGTCTATGGCCTCGCCGAGCTGAGCACGGCGCAGTCGCTGCTCGCGCAGCTCAAGGGGAAGTCGGTGTACGAGGCAACGTTCCCGAAGGATCTCGGGACGGCGCCGCCCCTGCCCAGTGGCGCGAGGCCGACAGCACAGGTCAGCGCACGCCCCGACGTCGTCGACCTCCTCCCCTCCGGCAACTATTCCCCGATCCTGGTACCCCGCCAGATCCCGTCCCGGCACGTCGCCGAGCTCGACCTGCAGAGCCAGCCCACGACCGACGGGCAATTCAGCTGGACGCTGCGGGGCGCGGGTCCGCGCGGCGTCCAGGTGGCGCTCGACCCGGCGAACGAGCTGCTGCGGTTCATCTTCTTCGACTCGAGCGTCACGCCGACGGTGAGCGCCTCGCTCATCCCGAGCTCGGTATCGGTGACCGGCCTCCAGAAAGGCCGCGTGCTCCACCTCGCGGCAGCGGTGGACGGGACACGCTACCGGCTGTTCCTCGACGGCGAGCTCGTCGGCGACGTCACCGAGGCCCGCGTCCCTGTCCCGCCAGCGGCGCAGACCACGCTCAATCTTGGCGGCAACCTGACCAGGGGTGCCTTCAGCATGAGCAGGCTGAAGGTCTACGAGCTGCGCGACGCCCCCGCGTCGCCCTCGACCAAGCCCTAGCGCATCCGCGCGAAATGCACCGCCGAGCCTAGGACCCTCGTTCGCCCGATCCTCCGCGCACCAGCGTCAGGGAAAGCAGGCCGATCGCGCCACAGACGACGAATCCGGTCGGCAGTCCGAACGCCTGTGAGAGAACTCCGATAAGGACGGGCCCGATCATGTCGCCAAGCTCCTTGAACGATCCGGCAGCGCCCATGGTCGCGCCGAGCCGGCCCCTCCGAGCGAGCCGGCTCACGAGCGTGTCGGTGTTGGTCCACACGGTCCCAACGCCGATACCGGCCAGCACCGAGATGACGCCGAGCGCCAGGCCGTCGACGAACGGCGCCAGCGCGATGCCAGACGCGCCGAGTGCGAGGCCGACGCGTACCGTGGCCGCCGGCGCGACCCGATCCGCCAACGCGCCGGCGACCGGCTGCACGAGCAGGTAGCTCGCGGCGACGAGCGACAGGAACAGACCGCTCGCGAGCGGATCGAGAAGCAGCTGGTGGATCCGCACGGGGAGGAAGCCGAACAGGATCCCGACGAGGAACATGTTCGCGACGATGACGAGGTACCAGGGACGGAGGATCGGCTCCCGGAACACCGCGGTGAACCCAGACCACGAGAGCTCGTCGTCATCGTCGAGCGTCGTGTCCCGATCGGGCCGTGGAAGCGCGAGGGCGAGCAGGAACGCGACGACGCCGATCCCTGCAGTAACGGGAAAGATCGCGGCGAAGTCGGCGCCCATGACGATCGCGCCGCCGACGATCGGGCTGACCACGTAGCCGGCGCCCTTGATGGCGTTGTACACGCCGTACGCGCGGCCACGGTCACGCGCGAAGTACGTGCCGACGAGCGCGAGCGAGACCGCCGACAGGGCGGCCGCACCCACGCCCTGGAAGAACCGGATGACGATCAGGAGCTGGGGCGGCACGACGAGATAGGCGAGAGAGGCCGCCGTGAAGACGGCGATGCCGAAGAGCATCGTTCGCTTCATCCCCTGACGGTCGGCGATCGCGCCGAAGACCGGTTTCGCGACGATCTCGGCCAGGTCGTAGGCCGCGATCAGCACACCGATCACGGCGACGCCGACTCCCACGCTCTCGGCGTAGAAGGGCAGGTTCACCGCGACGACGTGGGCGCCGAATGACGTTACAAAGCCGACAAACCCGAGGCTCGCCGCGACGATCAGGCGGCGCTGCCCGTCCAACGCGACGAATCTAGACGGTCAGCTTGCGCTCCGGCAGCTCGAATGCGGCGATGCAGCACGGTGTGCAGGCCCCGACCGGCTGCGAGAGGCGTGGGACGATCCTGAGCCGGAGATCGAGTCGTCCGTAGGACCGTGAGCAGAGCATCGTCTGACCCGAGGCGATGATCGGTGGACGCGTCGCGTGGATGCTCCCGTCGCGCGCGGTGATCCAGACGAAGGTGCTGGCTGTCACTCCTCGCGCTCGCGCCAGGGAGAAGGGCGTTTGGCGCCCTTGCTCCCTGCCGCGGTCTTCGCGGAAGGCTTCTTCCGCCGGCGCGCGGCCTTGAGGCGCGCGCGCGATCCGACCTTGCGCGACACCTAGTACCGTCGCGCCGGCTGCTTGGTCTCGAAGCAGCTGCTGCAGTAGACCGGCTTGTCGCCGCGCGGCTGGAATGGCACGCGCGCTTCCTGGCCGCACTGCGAGCAGGTCGCCGTGAACATCTCGCGCGGGCCGCCGTAGCCGCCCCCGCCGCCGGAGCCGTAGCTCGATCCGCCGCCGCTGGCCTTGCGTGCCTGACGGCACTCGGGGCACCGCCCCGGCTGATTCATGAGACCGCGCTGCTGGTAGAACTCCTGCTCGCCGCTCGTGAACGCGAACGGCTGTGCGCAGTCCTTGCACGTGAGAGTGATATCGCTGAAGCCCATTTGGCTTCTCCCTTTTCGCTGGCTGGTCGAAACCCGAAGTCACCGACTCGGGTCCAAGGGAGAACTCTCCGTAAGACGCCTCATGGGATCGATCTTCGTGACCGCTATCGAGAAGCGTAGCACGCCATCTCGGCTCGAGCGCGATCCGCGGGTTCTTCGCGCGCGGCGGCTAGCTCTCGACGAAACGGATGCTCAGCATCGTGCGACAACGTTCGCAGGTGAGCGTCGCGAGCGAGGGCTCGGCGGACCCGAACGTGGCGATCAGCTTCGGGTTGTCGGACTCGCCGATGTGTCGATGGCAGGTAGGGCAACGCGCCTCATCGTTGCGGAACGACGCGCGCGTGACGTGCAGGTCAGCGAAGCCCGGCCTGTGCTTGCGGCCCATATTGTTTGTCTTCCTTCCGAGGTAGAAAAGGGACTGGTCGTGGCGGGCGCCAGCGCGCAGTTCCTTCAGGTGACCGGCGGTGTGAGACAAGCATAGCCGCAATTCGGGAAACCACCCTCCGGGACTCGACGGAGGTGGCGGGCCCGCGTAGCCTTCCGTTCGGCTCGCGCGACGCGCGCGTGAGATGAGGCGCGGGGGGTCACCCATGTCACGGATCGTCGTGGCGTCCGTCGTCGCGGCCCTGATCGCCGGCTGCGCGTCGACTCCGGCCGCGACCAGTGCGCCGAGCGCCGCTGTCGCGAGCGCGACTCCCGCTCCGACCAGCGCGCCATCACCGTCTCCGTCGGCGAATCCCTCGGCGATGCCCGCGATCCCGGCTCCGGTCGCGGTGACCCTGGACCCGAAGACGACGGTCCTGGGCATCCTCGACATGATCAATCCCATCTGCACGACGCGGCCGCAGTGCACCGAGAGCCTCCCGGCGGCGCAGGCGCTGCTGAAGAAGGCGCGCGACGCGAACGCCACGGTAATCTTCACGAATACCGCCGCGGCGAACACGATCGTGCCGCAGCTGACACCCAACCCCGACGAGACGGTGATCGTCCCGAGCGTGGCCGACAAGTTCGTGAACACGAATCTGGACGACGTGCTGAAGAAGAGCGGGGCGAAGACCCTGCTCATCATCGGCACGCGCTCCACGGGCGCCGTCCTGTACAGCGCATTCGGCGCGAACATCCGCGGCTACACCGTCGTCGTCGCCGAGGACGGGATCTCCGGATCGGTGCCGTTCGAGAACGCGTTCACTCGCTGGCAGCTGCTGAACCAGCCGGGCTTCACGAACGCGGAGAACAAGCCGCTGGCGGAGAAGCTGGTCACGCTGAGCCGCGGGGACCTCATCAGCTTCGCTCCCGGCGCGACGCCGCCCGCGCCCACATCGGCGCCAGGGGTGCCAATCCCGACAACGCCCGCGCCGGTCGCGGTCTCGCTCGACGCGAAGACGACCGCGCTCGCGGTCCTCGACATCAACTCGATGTCTTGCGCCCCGCCCCAGCCATGCGTCGACACCCTGCTGGCCATCCAGGCACTGCTCAAGAAGGCCCGGGACGCGAAGGTCCCGGTGGTCTACGGCACGACGACGAACGCCGGCGTCACGACAATGTCGCAGGTCGCGCCGCAGGCCGGCGAGCCGACGGTCGCGTCGCCCAGCGCCAACAAGTTCTATGGCTCGACGCTCGACGAGACGCTCAAGGGACTGAAGGTCACGACGCTCGTGGTCGTGGGGACCCAGGCGAACGGCGCTGTCCTGTACTCGGGCTTCGAGGCGAACGTGCGCGGCTACACGGTCGTCGTCGCCGATGACGGCGTCTCGAGCGCCACGCCCTTCCAGACCGCGGCGGCGCGCTGGCAGCTGCTGAACCAGCCGGGCTTCACGAACGCCGAAAACAAGCCGGCGGCCGAGAAGCTGGTCACGCTGAGCCGCGGAGACCTGATCTCATTCAAATGATCGGGTGATCACGCTCACGATCAACGGCACCACGCGCCAGCTCGACATCGATCCGGACACCCCGCTCCTGTACGCCCTGCGCAACGACCTCGGACTCGTCGGGACACGCTTCGGCTGCGGGCTCGCGACGTGCGGCTCGTGCACCGTTATCGTCGGATCGCGCGCGGTCCCGTCGTGCAACCTCCCGGTGAGCGCGGTGAACGGGCCGGTGACGACGATCGAAGGCCTCGGCGGCGATCACCCGATCCAGCGCGCGCTCCTGGCGGAGCAGGCCGGCCAGTGCGGCTACTGCCTCAGCGGGATCGTCATGGCGGCGAAGGCGCTGCTCGACGCGACGCCCCGGCCCACCGAGGCACAGATCCGCGAGGCGCTCGATCCGAACGTCTGCCGGTGCGGGTCTCATGCCCGCATCTTGCGCGCGGTCCGCCGCGCGGCCGCGGCGGGCGAATGACCGAGGCCGGCAACGACCGTGTCCGGTTCGAGGCCGACGGAACGGTCACCGTCTTCACCGGTAAGGTCGAGATCGGTCAGGGGATCACGACGGCACTCGCGCAGATCGCCGCGGACGAGCTCGGCATCCCGATCGAGCGCGTCCGCGTCGCGCCACCCGACACCTCCTACAGCCCCGACGAGGGCGTCACCTCCGGAAGCCGATCGATCGAGGAGAGCGGCGAGGCCCTGCGGCACGCGGCCGCCGCGGCGCGCGGCGCGACGGAGCCGCGGACGGCCTCGGAGCGGACGGTCATCGGCACGCGCGTCGAGCGCGTCGACCTCCCCGCCAAGATCGCCGGCCGGCCGTCGTACGTTCAAGACCTCGTCCTCCCCGGCATGCTCCACGGCCGCGTCGTCCGCTCCCCCAACCAGGCCGCGACGCTGGCCTCGGTGGACGAAGCCGAGCTGCGGGCGCTGCCCGGAGTCGTCGCGGTCGTGCGCGACGGCAGCTTCCTCGCGGTCGTGACCGACGGCGAGCTCCCCGCGATCCGCGCGCTCGCGCGGGCGCGCCGCCTGGCGCGCTGGAACGAGACGGCGTCGCTGCCCCCCAGCGACGACCCGCGCTACGTGCTGCGCGAGACGAGCGAGGATCACGTCCACGCCGAGAAGCGCGACGACGCGGCGCTCGCGCGCTCGGAGCGGCGGTTCTCGGCCGAGTTCTCGCGGCCGTTCATCGCCCACGGAGCGCTCGCGCCATCGTGCGCGGTCGCGCGTCTCGACGGCGACCGCTACACGGTGTGGTCGCACACGCAGGGGATCTACCCGCTCCGCGCCGAGATCGCGCGGATCCTCGGCGTGGCCGAGGACGCGGTGCGCGTCATCCACATGGAGGGCGCCGGTTGCTACGGGCACAACGGCGCCGATGACGTCGCCCTGGACGCGGCGCTGCTCGCGCGCGCGGTCCCCGGGAGGCCAATCCGCGTGCAGTGGATGCGCGACGACGAGTTCGCGTGGGAGCCGTACGGCACCGCCGCCGTCGTCCGTGTGTCGGCAGCGCTCGACGGCGACGGCCGCATCGTCGATTGGACGCACGAGATATGGGGCCACGGCCACGGCAACCGGCCAGGCCGCGTTCGCGATCCCGAGACATCGAGCCTCCTCGCGGCGTCCCAGCTCGCGCGCGGGTACCGGCCTACCACCTCCCCGCGCGGAACCTCGCTCACGGCGGCGGAGCTTCGCAACGCCGAACCCGGCTACGACTTCCCGAACCAGCGCGTCGTCGACCACTACGTCGCGCGCTCTCCGTTCCGCGTCTCGGCGCTGCGCACGCTCGGAGCGCACCTCAACGTCTTCGCGATCGAGTCATCGATGGACGAGCTGGCCGAGATCGCCGGACAGGGGCCGCTCGCCTTCCGGCTCGCGCACCTTCGCGATCCGAGGGCCCGCGCGGTGCTCGAGACGGTCGCCGCGCGGGCCGGTTGGAGCGACGACGCTCGCAGCGACGGCACGCGCGCGCAGGGCCTGGCGTTCGCGCGCTACAAGAACGCCGCCGCGTACTTCGCCGCCGTCGCGGAGGTCGCGCTGGAGGAAGACATCCGCGTCACCCGCGTGTGGGGCGCGGTCGACGCCGGTATGGCGGTGAGCCCGGATGGCCTCGCGAACCAGGCCGAGGGCGGGATCGTCCAGGCGACGAGCTGGACGCTCAAGGAGCGGATCCGCCACGACGACACCCGCGTCACCTCGCTCGGGTGGGATACGTATCCAGTGCTGCGCTTCAGCGAGGCACCCGAGGTCGACGTGACGGTCATCGACAGACCGGATCAGCCGCCGCTCGGCGCCGGCGAGGCCTTCGCGCCCACCACCGCGGCGATCGCGAACGCGGTCGACCGCGCATGCGCGGTTCGTCTCCGCGATCTGCCCTTGACGCGCGAGCGGCTCCTGCGGGACTAGCCAACAGGTACACCGGCGCGCGGGTGGCGTTTCCCTACGCGATCGTCGCGGCGGTCGTCGGCGCGATCGGCCCTAGCGGAAGGGGTTCGCGGCGTAGACCGTCTTGCCGCCCACGATCGTGAGCAAGGACTCGATCGCCGGGATCTGATCCTCGGGCACGGTGAGGTAGTCGGCTGAGGTCACGATGACGTCGGCCTGCTTCCCCACTTCGACCGATCCGAGGCGTCCCTCGTCCCCGCTGAACCAGGCACTGCCCGTCGAGTAGATGCGCAGCGCCTGCTCGCGCGACACGAGCTCCTCGGACGCGCGCACCTGCCGGCCGTCGATGGTCTTCCCGGTCACGAACCACCACAGCGAGCGGAACGGCGGGTACGGCGCGACCTGCGTGGCGTCGGTGCCGCCGCCCACGATGACCCCGGCCTTGAGTAGTGATTGGATCGGCGGCGCGCGGCGCACCATCTCGGGCGACCAGCTCTTCAGGATGTCGTCGCCGCTGAAGACGAGCCGGTCCTGGATGAGCACGCCCGCACCGAGCGTCTTGAGGCGCGCGATCGATGCGGGCGTGACGTCCTCGATGTGCGCGAACGAGATGTGCCGGTCCTTCAGCGGGGTCTGCGCGTTGATCGCCTCCACCGTGGGCAGGATCTGCTCGAGCGACTTGTTGCGGGCGGTGTGGATCGAGAACGACCACCCGCCGTCGACGTCCGCGCGCAGCACCTGCGCGAGGTTGTCGATCGCTTGCGCCGGGAACGTCGGCGATTCCGCGCCCCACTGCGTCCCGTCGTTCGTCGCCACGAGCGGCGCCTCGCCGATCCCGAGCGGCCGCAGCAGATCGTCGCCGCTGCCCGGTTTCATGATCGAAACGAACGCGCGGACGTCCTCGAGCTCCTTGCCGGAGCGCTGCGGCTGCATGAACCAGCGCACGCGCAGCGTCTGCTGGCCGCGGTCGTGAACGGCGTTCAGCGCGGCGTAGTCGTCGGGCCAGCGCTGCAGGCCGCCGCCGGCGTCGATCACGCCCGTGAGCCCTGAGCGATTGAGCTCGGTGAACCAGTGCTTGGTGCTCTCGATCTGCTCCTCGAGCGATGGCCGCGGCACGCTCGGGTAGTAAAAGTTCAGCCCGCCGACGCTGCCGATGCCGGTCGGCTTGCCCGACGCGTCCTTGAGGATCGTCCCGCCCGGCGGGTTCGGCGTGTCCGCCGTGATGCCGAGCGCCTTCACCGCGGCGCTGCTCAGCACCGCCTGCGTCGAGAGACGCTGGACCCACACCGGGTTGTTCGGCGCGGCCTGGTCGAGCTCGGCCTGCGTCGGCAGGCGGCGCTCGGTCAGCTGGGTCTCGTGCCATCCGCCGAGGACGCGGATCCAGGCGCCGGGCGTGCCGGAACGCGCCTTCTCGGCGATCTGGTCGAGACCAGCCTTGAGGGACGGGAGGCGGTCCCAGTGGAGCTCGAAGTCATACGTGATCCCGGCGCGGATCGCGTGCGTGTGCGAGTCGATGAGGCCGGGTAGCACGGTGCGCCCGCCGAGGTCGATCACCTTCGTCGAAGGTCCCGCCAGGCGCCGCGCCTCCGCGTCGGTCCCAACGGCCACGATGCTGCCGCCCCTGATCGCGACGGCCTGCTTGATCGAGAAGGCGGGGTCCACCGTGACGATCTTGCCGTTCACCAGCACCAGGTCGGCGGGCGCGTCCTGCGTGCTCGGCGTCTGCGTGCACGCGACGCAGATCGCCAGCGCGATCGCGGCGAACCTCCGCGGTATCGGGCTGCTCACTCGGGCGGCGAGTCTAGCGCCCGGCCTCATCGATCAGCGCGTTCGCGCGCTTCACCAGATCCTTGATCGCGTCGGACGTGCGTGGCGCGGACCCGTCGATGGCACCTCGTAGCTCGGTCACGATCGCGTCGCGGCGTGCCACGAGGTCGACGATCCTCGCGTCCGCTTTGGTGCGGGCATCCGGCCCGCCGCGGACGCCCGCGGTCGAGAGCTTCAAGATGGCCGCGCCGAACGAGCCGAGCGGCGCGTTCACCTGTTTGTACGCGTCGCGCGCGGCGAGCACGTCGTCGCTCGTGCGGCGCGACAGCGCCGGGAAGACGGGGACGCCGTCGAGATCGGGCGTCGGCGGGACGCCCAGCGCGTAGCGGACCGTCGCGACGATGTCCGGGTGGTCGGTGAACGCGGCGAGCTTGCCAGGCTTCACGCCGGCCCCGACGAAGCCGATCCAGAAATCGTTGATGTCCGGGTTGATCGTCCCGTGGTTCCAGCGCCCGCAGTTCGAGCACGCGCCGCGGTTGAAGTAGAAGTCGGGGTCGCTGAACGCGACGTACGTCGGAGTGCGCGCGTCGCTCGTGGGGATGTGGACGGCTTTCATCGCCGCTTTCGTCGCGATCGCCTGGATCCCGGTTCGCGCCTTGAGAGCTTCGCCGAGCGCGTCGGCGCCGGCACCGTAGAACAGGCCTGCGGCGCCGTTCACCGCCGGCTGCAGCTCGGTCGTGTCGATCACCTTGGCGTACCCGTCGAGGTAGTGGTCCTCCTCGTCGGTCGTGATAACGAACAGCGAGTTCGCGGTGCTGATGCCGAGCTTCGCCAAATCGCTGAAGAACGCGCCGAACGCCGCGTCGTCCGCCTTCAAGAGATCGTCGAAGCTCCCCTTGGCGAGATTTCCCCCACACGACTGCGGCGTCGTCCCGGTGCAGCGCTGATGCGTGTTCTCTACATACGCGAACACGACCGGCACGCCACTCCGCAAAAGCGCCGTCGCCAGGGGCAGCGTGATCGAAGCGCTCTTCAACGGCGGGCCCGCCCAGCCGTTCAGCCAGCCGTCGGGCGCGACCTCCCTTAGCGCGGCGATGTCGGCCGTACCGATCTCGGCCTTGCCGTCCTTGCGATGCACCGCCAGGCCCCAGTAACGGTCGAGCTCCGCCGTCGTCGGCTCGTGGCCGATGAGCCCCTGCGCCTCCTGCTTGTTCTCGAGCACCAGACCCTGCCAGCCGATCGCGCCGACGTCGTAGCCCGCCTTGTTGAACGCGACCCACGGCGGGTCGGACAGGAACGGCGGTGGGCTCAGCTTCGCCAGATTCTCCCAGTAGGCGAAGCCGACGCGCGCGGTCCCCGCCGGCGCCTGGAAGGAGTTGTAGATCGCGCCGTGCCGGTCGGGGTACTGGCCGCTGGCGATGCTCGCGAAGCCCGGAGCGGTCCGCGTCGGCAGGACGGTGTGATGCGTATTCAGGGTCCACGCACCCTGCTGCAGGAAGCCCCACAGGTTCGGCATGGCGCGCTGGACGTCCTCGCCGTGATAGTTGTCGAGGCCGACGACGATCACATGGGTCGGTTTGGCCGGCGCGGGCTCCGCGGTGGGTGCCGCGGCGGTGCACGAGCTGGCGAGGGCGAGCGCGGCAAAGAGCGCGAGCGCACGCCTCAGCATCCGCGGGATTCTATTCGCGTGAGGCGATGCTGATGCTTCTGCCCTGGTCGCTCAGCGCGACCACCAGTCGGAACGCTGCGGTGATGGGATCTGCGCGCGCCCGATCCGCCCGAGATGCGTGTCACGGAAGCCGGTCGTCAGCTTGAGGCCGTAGCCGAACATGCGGTCCATGCCGATATGCGCAAGCCACACGAACGCGATCGAGAGGCCGAGCAGCAGCTGCCAATGCAGCGCGACCGCGGCGAGGATCAGCGGCCCGACCTCCGTGTGCAGCAGGTTGTAGACCGCCGCACCGACCACGCTCCCGCGAACGTAGCCGAGGATGGCGACGTCGGGGACAAGAAGGAGCAGCAGGAACAGGAGCCAGTCGGCCGAGGCGAGGGAGTACAGGTACGTCGCGACGAGGAGCGTGGCGGCGCCCTCGAAGCGCAGGAGCGAGGTGGGACTCGTGAAGACCGTCACGAACGACTGGCGGTTCGGCTCACCGACACTGGTGATAGCACTTCGAGAGCGCTGTCATGACACGGAGACAAGAGGCGCGGGAGCGGCGGCGGTGCCGCCGAACGAGCCGAACGCGCCGAGCCGCAGCCGGAGGGTCGACGATGCCGATGCCTTGGTCGAAAGTCCCGCGAGCACCCTGTCGTAGCCGGCATCGGGATAGGCGCGCGACGCGCGTGCGAGGAGGGCCGCGAGCTCGGTGTAGAAGTCGATCTTGTCGATGTCTGGATAGGGCCACGGCGCGCCGTTCGCGGTCGAGACGAGGAGGTCGACCGCGGCGCGGATGCCGGGGCCGGAGCGATGCCACACGTCCACACCGGCGGCCGGCGCGAGATCGGCGGCGATCGCGAACGCGAGCATGTTGAAGGCGCTGTAGTGATACGAGCGCGTGCGCGCGACCTCCCGCGCCTGCGTGCCGTCGGCGGCGATCTGCGTCACCCGCTGTGTCGCGACACGCGTGAGCGCGTCCGTGGCGATCCGGTCCTGCCGGCCGTAGATCGCGAAGCCCGCGAGCTGGGCGTCGTACCAGGTGCCGTGATTATTGGTGGCCCCAGCCTCCATCTGGCCGTTCACGCTCGTGGTGAGCCAGCCGGCAAGATCGCCGAACCACACGCGCAGCGCCGTGTCGTCCGCGGCGCTCCATGAGGGCGTGCCCTGCAGCAGGAGCGCGGCATCGACGGCGCGCAGGAGCTGGCGGCTATCGATGATCCCGGTCCCGCGCGGCTCGGCTCGTCCCGGGATGATCTGCGCGTAGCGCATCGACGGTGTCATACGCGTCTTCTCGTCGAGGAACCAGGTACGCAGCCATTTCGCCGCCGCGTCCGCGTACACGCGCTCGCCGGTGACGTAGCCCGCGAGCGCGAGCGTCTCGACCGAGCTCACCATGCGGTTGAGCTTGGACGCGTCGTAGCGCGTGCGGTCGGATGACTCGGGATTGATCTGGCCGTCCCTGTTGAGATACGGGACGCCGTCGGGCTTTAGCGGGTCCGGCCACCAGTAGATCGAGAGGCTCACGTAGTCGTGCGGGTCGCCCGACGGCGCGGGGGCGGTCTTGTCGGTGACGGTCGCGGGCACGGCGGACGCCGCGGCATCGGCTTCGCGACGCAGCTCCGGCAGGCCGTCGAGCGCCCCGCCGCCGAGAACGGTCGTCCTCGCATCAGCGAGCGCGGCCGCGTCGAGCAAGAGGACGAGAGGCCTCGCCACGGGCGTCGCGGTCATTTCGCCCGCGGGTGCCGGCGCGGCCCGGCCGGACGCGTCACACGCCACGGCAGCCACTGCGAGGGCGATGACGAGCGCACTCGGTCTTCTCACATCATCCGGCGGGGCGTTCGAGCTCGACGCTCGCCAGCAGGAATGCGCCGACGCCTTTGTGGTCGTTCAGCACGATCGGCTGCGCGACGTAGTACTCAAAGGAGCCGTCGCGATCCGGCGTAAGGCTCAACCCGGCGCCGCGGCACGTGCCCTCGAGATCGACCGCGCCATCGGGCCTCGCTCGGACGAACCGCTCGACCGCCGCGTCGTACGCGCCCCGCGCGATCTGTCGGTGACCGGCGGGCAGATACCCCTGGCGCGCGCCCCTCGCGAGCGCGTAGGCGAACATGAAGGACGCCGAAGACTCGAGGTAGTTGCCCACGCGCTCGCCCTGATCGAGCACCTGCCACCAGAGCGCGCTCGCTCGATCCTGGATCCGAACGACCGCGTCCATCGTCTCGCCGAAGATCCGCACGACCGCGTCCCGCCCGACGCCCTGCGGGAGGAGGTCGAGCACGTCGGCGAGGGCCATCGCGTACCAGCCGATCGCGCGCGCCCAGAAGCTGCGCGAGCACCCGGTGCGCGGGTCGGCCCATGGCTGCGCTCCGCTCTCGTCCCAACCGTGGTACAGGAGGCCGGTCTTCGGGTCACGGGTGTGCTCGTAGATGAGCGTGATCTGGTGGACCGCGTCCGCGACGGCGTCGGGGTCGCCGAAGGCGGCCGCGTAGTCCAACAGGAACGGGCAGGCCATGTAGATGCCGTCGAGCCACATCTGGTCCGGGTAGATGCGCTTGTGCCAGAAGCCGCCCGACTTGGTGCGCGGCTGCGTGCGCAGCTGCTCGCGCAGGGTGTCGGCGGCAACCCGGTAGCGGTCGTCCCCGGTTCCGGCGCCGAGCGCGAAAAGGAGCTTGCCGGGATTGACGTGATCGAGGTTGTGATCGGCCATCGAGTACGTCGCGATCGCGCCGGCCGCGTCGACGAAGTGATCGACGTTCCGCTTGATGTAGTCGAGATAGCGAACGTCGCCCGTCGCGCCGTACACGCGCTCGATCCCCTTCAGCAGGACGCCCCACTGATAGTCCCAGCGGTCGGAGACGACCGGCTCTCGCCGCAGGACCGCGTCGGCGGTGCGCCGCGACCAGGTCGTGGCCACCGCGGCGCCGCCGGTCCCGACGATCCCGCTCAGCTGACGTCTCGTAGCACGAACGGCTCCCCGAGCTGGCCGGTGACCTCCATGCGATCGAGCACCAGACCGCGTACGTTGCGCGCGATGAAGCCCGCCCGGCTCATGGGCTGCACGTCGTCGAGGCTCTCGGGCAGGCCGGTCCGCGCGTGCGGCGACATCGCGACCGACACGTCGCGGAATGAGACGTCCTCGATGGGCATCTCCGGCAGGCCGTCGAGGAACGCGGCCGCGTAGTGCGCGTCGAGCGCGGTGATCTGCGCGAACTGGATCCGCCGCACCCGCGGCGTGCCCCGATCGACCGGCCGCGGCCGGCGGTCGGCGATCGTCGCGTCGCCATGTGCGAGCGCGTTGTAGTAGAGGTTCACGGTGAAGGGCACCAGCACCTCGCGCATGACGATGTTCGTCGCGCGAACGTCCTCGATCACGCCGCCGCGCCCGCGGCGCGTCTTGATGCGGATCCCGCGCTCCGTCTCGGTGAAGACGCAGTTCGAGATCACGACGTTGCGGACGTCGCCGCTCATCTCGCTCCCGATGACGACACCGCCGTGGCCGTGGGCCATCGTGCAGTTGGTGATGGTGATGTTCTCGCAGGGCGTGAGCAGCTCCGGCGCTTCCGTCTCTTTCCCCGACTTGATGGTGATGCAGTCGTCGCCCACGTCGAGGTGGCAGTTCGAGATGTGCACGTAGCGGCACGAATCGGGGTTGATGCCGTCGGTGTTCGGCGAGTCGGCCGGATTGATGATGGTCACCTTGTCCACGGTGACGTTCTCGCAGCGCACGGGATTGATCGTCCAGGCCGGCGAATTGATTGCGGTGATCCCCTCGACCAGCACGTTGGACGAGTCCGCGATCGAGATGAGCCGCGGCCGTGGGTGATCGAGCGTCCGCTCGCGATGCCGCTTCCACCAGCCCGAGCCCTGGCCGTCGATCGTCCCGCGGCCGGTGATCGCGACGTTCCGCAGGCCGCTGCCGCCGATGAGCGGCGCGTGCGTGAGCTGGTGGCGTCCCTCCCAGCGCGCCTCGATGATCGGGTAGTCCGCGGGGTCCTCGCTCCCGACGAGCACCGCGCCGGCCTCGAGTTCGAGCGTGACGTCCGATCGAAGCACGAGGGCCCCGCTGACGTGGCGGCCTGCCGCGACGCGCACCGTTCCCCCGCCCCCCTTCGCTGCCGCATCGATCGCATCCTGCAGCCCGCGCGTGTCCGGAGCGGTCACTCCTTGATCGCCCCGATCGTGACGCCCTTGACGAAGAAGCGCTGGAGATATGGATAGACGAGCAGAATGGGCAGGGTGGCGACGATGATCGTCGCGTACTTGATCGTCTCGCCGATCGCGAGCACGTCGCCGCTGGACACGTCGGTCGTCATGTTCTGGACGTTGCTCGAGATCAGGATCTCCCGCAGGACGAGCTGCAGCGGGTAGAGCTCCCGGTCGCGCAGGTACACGAGCGCCGGGAAGAACGAGTTCCAGTGCGCGACCCCGTAGAACAGGATCATCACCGCGACGACAGGCCACGACAGCGGCAGGTAGATCTTCAGCAGGATGCGCCAGTCGCTCGCGCCGTCGATGCGCGCGGCCTCCTCCAGCGCGACCGGCACCGCGAGGAACGCGGTGCGCATGATGATGAGGTTGATCGTCGTGACCGCGCCCGGGATGATCAGCGCCCACACCGTGTCCTGCATGTGGAGCGTCTGGCCGACGAGGAGGTACGTCGGGATGAGGCCGCCGCTGAAGAACATCGTGAAGACGATGAAGAACATCGCGTGGTTCTTGAACAGCAGGTTCCGCCGCGAGAGCGCGTACGCACCGAGCGACGTCATGACGACGTTCAGCGCCGTTCCGGCGATCACGTAGAACAAGGTGTTCCGGTAGCCGGTGAGGATCAGCGGGTTCTGGAGGACCCTGCGGTAGGCCTCGAACGTGAGATCGATCGGCGCGAAGAGGAGCCCGCGATGCAGCGTGAGCTCGGTGGCGTTGCTCAGCGAGGCGAAGAGGATGTAGAGCAGCGGATAGATCGTCACGATGACGAGCGCGAGCAGGAAGAGGACGTTGCCGATGCCGAACGCGCGCTCGCCCGGGCTCTCGCGCATGCCGCGCCGCCGGGGACGCGCCAGCGCCGCCGTCACCACAGGCTCGTCTCCGCGACCCGGCGGCCGACCTTGTTCGCCGCGATGAGCAGTGCGAAGTTGATTACCGAGTTGAACAATCCGACCGCGGCGCTGAAGGAGAAGTCCGCCTGCAGGATCCCGCGGCGGAACACGTACGTCGAGATGACGTCCGCCGTCTCGTACGTCAGCGGGTTGTACATGAGGATGATCTTCTCGTAGCCGACGGTCATCATCGTGCCGATCTGGAGGATCAGGAGGATGACGATCGTCGGCATGATCCCGGGGATCGTGATGTGCCTGACCTGCTGGAATCGGTTCGCGCCATCGACCTTAGCCGCCTCATAGAGCGTCGGATCGACCGCCGCGATCGCGGCCAGGAACACGATGGATTTCCAGCCGACGTGCTGCCAGATGCCCGAGCCGACGAAGAGCTGCCGGAACCACTCAGGCGCCTGCATGAACGCGATCGGCTGGGTCGTGGCGACCACCTGGTTCACCAGCCCGTCGCGCGCGAAGAAATCGAACAGCATGCCGACAACGACCACGACCGAGATGAAGTGCGGGAGGTAGGTCGCGGTCTGCACGAGGCGTCTGAAAGGATTCCAGCGCAGCTCGGTGATGAGGAGCGCGAGGATGATCGGCGCGGGGAAGCCGATGACGAGATCCAGCACGTTGATCGCGAGCGTGTTGAAGATGAGCCTCGTGAAATAGACGCTCGAGAAGAAGTCCTGGAAGTTCTGGAACCCCACCCAGGGGCTGCCGAAGACGCCCCTGACCGGGTTGAAGTCCTCGAACGCGATGACCGCGCCGTACATCGGGCCGTAGTGGAAGATGAGGTAGTAGAGGAGGACCGGCAGGAGCATGAGGTAGACCTGCCGATTGCGCCGCAGGTCGCGCGCGATGGTCCGCCAGCGACCCCTCCTCGCTGGGAGGGTCAGCGGCGGAAGGATCTCGACGATCGCGCCGGTCGCCGTGCTCACGGTCGGTCGAAGGCTAGATCAGCGCGGCGCGCGGGAGGCCCCCACGTCCTGCCGCCTACCCGGGGCGCTTGTTGTAGCGGTCGAGCGCCGCCTGCTGGATCTTGAGCGCGTCGTTGATGCCCATGCCGGGCAGCGCCTTCACGAAGCCGTCCCACTCGTCGAGGGACGACTTGCCGGACCACACCCGCGTGAAGACCTCGTCGAAGCGGGTATTCACGTCGGCCATCAGCGAGGCGTATCGCTTGCTCTCGTCCTGGGTGATGGTGATCGGCGGCAGAAGCTTGTCGTTCACCGGCGTCGTCCACACCTTCAGCGCCTCGCGCTGCTCGGGCAACTCGTAGTACTGGAGGATGTACCGGACGTCCTGGACGAACGGTCCGTTGAAGTTGCCGCGCGCGTAGCGCGAGATCGCCTGCGCCGGGGGTATCTGCGGGTCCCTCATGACGGTGTCGGTGTACGTCGGCACGCCGCTTAGCACCTTGTAGCTCGTCCCCTCGATCCCGAAGTTGAAGAGGAGCGAGCCCTCGGGGCTGTAGGCGTAGTCGAGCATCTTGATCGTCTGGACGACGTTCTTGTTCGAGCTCGTGATCGCGGCGGAGCCCTGGCCCGGGTAGGGGTTGTCGCGACCGCCGAGCAGAGGCCGCTCCGACGGCTTCAATGTCGGGTTCGGCACGGCGGCGAGCTTGAACGTGCCCTTGCCGGCCATGAGGCCCGCGTACTTCCCGATCCCGTTGCCGCCCTGCAGGCTCGCGGCGCCGATCAGGTTGTTCGTCACCTTGGAGTCGAACGTCGCCTGCGTCGTCGCGAAGACGTCCGGGTCCATGAGCCCGTCCTTGTACCACTGCCCCATGGTCGACAGGAACTCGCGGAACTCCGGCTGGAGGGCGCCGTACTTCATGACGCCCTTCTCCTGATACCAGTCCAGGCCGATGCCCCACGCGCCGATGAAGGAGTAGCGGGAGAACGCGCCGCGCGCGCCGCCGTTCGCGCCGGCCCCGGCGACCGACGCCCACGTGCTGAGGGGGATCTCGTCGCTCTTGCCGTTGCCGTTCGGATCTCGGTCCTTGAACGCCTTCAGGACCGTGCGCCATTCGTCGATCGTCGTCGGCGCCTTCAGGCCGAGCTTGTCCAGCCAGTCCTGGCGCATCGCCAGGCCGGCCGACACCAGCAGCAGTGGATCGCTGCGGATGAAGGGGAACGCGTAGATGTCGCCCTCGTCGGTGACGATCATCTTCCGCCACTCGGGGTGCTCGCGAAGCACGCGCTGCAGATTTGGCGCGTGCTTGTCGATCAGCTCGTTGAGCCGGATGATGATTCCGTCGCGCAGGAAGCGCGCCGGGCCGCCCGGAGCGTTGCTGAGCCAGTTGTACTCGAGGACGTCGGGGTATTTTCCGGATGCGGCGATGAGGTTGAACTGCTCGAGCTCCTGGTTGAGCGGCGGGTGCTGGAAGTCGATGTGGATGCCGGTCCGCTTCTCGAGCTCCTTGTAGCAGGCGATCTCGCCGAAGGTCTTCATCGAGGCGCTGACGTTCGAGCTCATCGGGCACCAGTAGCTGATGGTCAGCGGCTGCGACACGATCGGCAGGGTCAGCGGCTCGGCCGACGCGCCGGCGGCCGCGGTGCCCGTGGCCGGTCCGGTGGTGGCCGGCGCGCACGCCGCGAGCAACGTTGCCCCGGCGCCCGCGCCCGCGAGCTTGAGGAATTCCCGGCGAGCGATCCCTCGTGACATGTCGTTCCCTCCTCCGCCACCCTGGCGAGGCGACCCCGGCGGGAACCTAGCAGGCGCGCCCAGCCCCCGCAAGCCCTCTTGCAATTGGAGCCCAAGTAGTGCAACTTCACTTGCGGCCCTCGCGGGAAGCCGAGGGCGAGGAGGGCGCGGTGGAGCGGTTGGATCGCGACGGCACGGCTCGGCGCGTGCGGGAGCTCAGGATCGGCCGACGGACATTCCTGACCGGAGCGGCGACGACGGCGTTCGTGGTCGCGTGCGGGCCGGCCCGCGCACCAGCGGCTGGCGGCACACCGGCCGCCAGCGTCGCGGGCGGCGTCGCGATCCCCGACCTGCCGAAGAGCCCGATCAGCTTCACGGTCATCGACGTCGCCGGTCAGCTGCAGCTCACCAAGGCCGCGATCGACGACTACGCGAAGCAGAACTCCCAGTACGTGAGCAAGATCGACTATCAGACGGCGACGGCGCCGGAGCTCCCGGCCAAGCTCAAGGCACAGCAGGCGGCGAACCAGGTCCAGATCCACTTCGTGCTGACCGGGTCCGACGGCCTCTCGTCCGGCGTCGAGCAGGGCCTCTTCACGAGGATCACTCCCGACTACGACAAGAAGTTCCCGAACCTGATCCAGAACTACCTGCAGCCGCCCGCCCAGGAGCTCGCGCAGGGCTACGGGGTCCTAGTCGTCTACGGCAACTACGGCCCGACGTTCACGTACGACCCGAAGAAGCTCCCGAACCCGCCGAAGACCGCCGACGAGTTCCTCGCTTGGGCGAAGGCGAACCCAAAGCAGCTCATCTACGCGCGGCCGGCGAACTCGGGCCCCGGCCGCTCGATGCTGATGGGCCTGCCGTACATCCTCGGCGAGTCGAACCCGCGCGATCCCAACACCTGGACGAAGGTCTGGCCCTGGTACGAGGAGCTTGGAAAGTCGGTCGAGTACTACACGACCGGCACCGCGGCGACCTTCAAGGAGGTCGGCCAGGGAAGCCGCACCATGGCGCTCTCCACGATGGGCTGGGACCTCAACGTCCGCGTGCTCGGGACCGTTCCGAAGGACTTCAAAGCCGGATCGATCGCCACACGTTTGGTCGCCGACACGCAGTACGTGACCGTCCCGAAGGGCGTCGACTCCGAGCACCTCGCCGTCGCTCTCGACCTGGCGGCGTGGATGCTGAAGCCCGAGCAGCAGGCGAAGACGTACGACAAGGCGTTCTTCTACCCCGGCCCCGCGGTGAAGGGCGTCACGCTGCAGATGGCGCCTCAGGAGAGCCAGGACGCCGTCGCATCGGTGATCCGTCCAGACTTCGACGAGCTCATCAAGAGGCTTCCGATCGAGAATCCGCTCGACGCGAAGTCCCTCGTGACCGCGTTCGACATCTGGGACAAGAGGATCGGCACCGGCAAAACGCAATGAGCGGGACGGCCGCTGATTCTCCCGGAGGAGCCCGGCGCGAACACCCGACGCCGAAGCTCAAGAGCCTCCGTATCCGCGAGCTCACGAAATGGTTCGCGGATACGGCGGCCGTCCGCGGGTTCGATCTCGAGGTCGCCGGCGGCGAGTTCATCAGCCTGCTCGGCCCGTCGGGCTGCGGGAAGACGACGACGCTCAACTGCGTCGCCGGGCTCCTCGAGCCCGATGAGGGCGCGATCGAGATCGACGGAAAGGACATCACGCGCCTGGCTCCGGAGAAGCGCGGCTTCGGCATGGTCTTCCAGAACTACGCACTGTTCCCCCACCTCACGATCGCGCGGAACGTCGGCTTCGGCCTCGAGGTCCGCGGGATCGCGCGCGACGAGATCGATCGCCGCACCGCGCGCGCGCTCGACCTCGTGCAGCTTGGCGGTCTGCGGTCGCGCTATCCGGGTCAGCTGTCGGGCGGGCAGCAGCAGCGCGTCGCGCTCGCGCGAGCGCTCGTCACGGAGCCCCCGCTCATCCTGATGGACGAGCCGCTGTCGAACCTGGACGCGAAGCTCCGTCTGGAGATGCGCCTCGAGATCCGCCGTCTCCACCAGTCGCTGGGCCTGACCACGCTCTACGTGACACACGATCAGGAGGAGGCGCTCTCGCTCTCGGATCGCGTCGTCCTCATGCGCGACGGCGTCGTCGAGCAGGCCGGCACGCCCGAGGAGCTCTACTCGCAGCCCCGGTCGTTGTACGTCGCGAACTTCCTCGGCTACCGCAACCTGGTGCCCGTCCAGGTGGGTGAGATCGACGGCGACGTCGTGCGGGCGGCCACGAACGGCTTTCGCTTCACGGGCACGCGTCGGGGCGCGCTCGCCGTGGGCGGGAGCGCGGTCGCGACCATCCGGCCGAAGGACGTGCAGGTGCTCGCGTCGGATCCCGGCCGCGCGGACACGATCGGGGCCAGCATCGAGCTCGCGGAGTTCGTCGGGGACGGCTTCGAGGTCTCGGCCGATGCCGGATCGGGCCAGCGCTTCATCGCGCGCACCGTCGACCGGTGGTCCGCCGGAGACCGTGTGTCGCTGCGACTCCCGCCGGAGCGGCTGCTCGTGTTCCCGACGGACCGATGACCGCTCCGGCGGCGCGCCGCTCGGCCGTCGAGTCCGGGGACTCATTCGCCCGACGGCCGCGACGCCGATTCGATCCGAGCCTCCTCGTCATCGGACCGGCCGTGCTCTTTGTGCTCGGGCTCTTCGTGTATCCGTTCGTGTACGGGCTCGCGCTGTCGTTCCAACCCTACGGCGACAACGAGCTGAACGGCCCGCTGGGCAGCTACATGGCGTTCTTCGGCGACGCTCGCGAGCGCCTGTCGATCTCGAACACGCTCAAGCTGGCGGTCCCGGCGACGCTCATCGACGTCGTCCTGGCGCTCCCGCTCGCGTATCGCCTCCGCCGCCCGATCCCCGGGCAGCGCGTCATCGCCGCGCTCTTCGTCATCCCGATGACGCTGGGCACGGTCCTCATCGCAGAGGGGATGCTGCAGTTCTTCGGGCCCGCGGGCTGGGTCAACAAGACGCTCCTGCTGATCGGGGTCGTCCACGAGCCGGTGCAGTTCCTGCACAACTATCTCGGCACGCTCATATCGCTGCTCATCTCGGACTTCCCGGCGGTGTTCCTACTGCTCCTCGGCTACGCCTCCGGCATCGATCCCGCGCTTGATCGCGCCGCGCGCACGCTCGGCGCGAGCTGGTGGCAGCGCACGTGGCGCGTGACCCTGCCGATGATGGCGCCGGGCGTCGCGGTCGCGGCGGCGCTCTCGTTCGTGGCGACGTTCTCGGTGTTCCCGTCGGCCGTGCTCGTCGGCAATCCCGCCGGCGAGACACGCGTCATCGCGTTCGCCGCGTGGCAGGCCGCGTACGAGCACTTCGACTATTCGGAGGCGTCGGCGATCGCGATCGTCATGGGCGTGATCGAGCTGGCGCTGGTCGCGGCGGCGCTGTCGCTGCGCGCGGGCGGCTATCGAAGGCTTCGCGCGGAGGCCGGACGATGAGCATCGCCTTCCGGCGCTCGCCAGCCCGCGGCAGACTCGACGGCGGCGCGGGATTCGTCTACGCGGTCGTCGCGGTCGTGCTGGCCGTAGTCGGTGGGATCCTGCTCTCGGTCGTGCTCGACGCGTTCGCGACGAGCTGGTTCGGTGGCTGGCTCCCAGACGGCTATACCGATCGCTGGTTCCGTGCGGCGATCTCGGACTTCGAGATCCCGCAGATCCTCCTCGCTACGGCTTTTATCACGCTCTCCGTGGCCGTGGCCGGGCTGATCCTCGGCGTGCCCGCGGCCTACGTCCTCGCTCGGCGCAGCTTCCCCGGCAAGGGCGTCCTGCAACTCCTGCTCGTCCTGCCACTCCTCGTGCCCCCGATCACGTACGGCATCCCGCTTGCGACGATGCTGTACGAGTTCCGCATCGCCGGGACCGCGGCGGGCGTCATCGTCGCGAACCTGGTCCCCGCTCTCCCCCTCGTCGTGCTGCTGCTCACGCCGTTCTTCGAGCAGATCGATCCGAATCTCGAACGCGCCGCGCGGACGCTCGGCGCCTCACCGCTTAGCGTCTTCACGCGAGTGCTCGTCCCGCTCGCCGCGCCCGGTGTGCTCGCGGCTGCGCTCATCGTCGTCGTGCGGACGCTCGCGCTCTTCGAGCTCACCTTCCTCGTGTCCGGCGCGGACAGCCAGACGCTGGTCGTCGCCCTGTACTACGCCGCGTTCGCGCCCGGCATCCGGCCGAGCCAGCAGATCGACGCGATGGCCGTCGTGTACATGGCGACGAGCCTCGTTCTGCTGATCGCGGCTCTTCGCTTCGTGAACCCGACGAGCATGGTCTTCCGGGTGCGCCGATGAGCCGGACGCTCGTGACGGTCGACCCCGTCGCTCTCAAACCGCTGCTGCGCGGCGTCCTAGCCTTTCCGATCACGCCGTACGCCGAAGACGGCTCAGTCGACCTCGAGGGTGTCCGCGCGAACGCGCGCTGGCTCTCCATGAGCGGGATGCACGCCCTCGTCGCGCCGAGCGGCACGGGCGAGCTCTTCAGCCTGACGCCGAACGAATGCGCGGCGGTCGTCGCCGCGACGGTCGAGGCGGTCGACGGGCGGATGCCGGTCATCGCCGGCGTCGGCTTCGGGCCGCGCGTCGGCGCGGACCTCGCCCGCCAGGCGGAGCGCGACGGCGCGGCCGCGATCCTGATCCTGCCGCCCTACTACGCGCATCCGGATCCCGAGGCGCTGCTCGGCTACTACGCCGAGATCGCCGAGGCGACCTCGCTCGGTGTCCTCGTGTACGCGCGCGACGGTGCCGCGCTCGCCGCCGAGCAGCTCGAGCGACTCGCGCGCGACGTGCCGAACCTCATCGCATTCAAGGACGGCCGCGGGGACGTGCGCGTCTTCCAGCGCCTGCGCGAGCACGTCTCCGAGCGACTCGGGGCCGACCGCTTGGTATGGCTGGCCGGCGCCGGGGACGACCTCGTCGCGCCGTACTTCGCAGCCGGAGCCGAGGGCTTCACCTCGTCGCTCGCGTGCTTCTGGCCGGAAGCGTCCGTCGAGCTGTTCCGGCTGGCCGAGCAGGGCGACTTCCGCGAGCTCGCGCGCTTCCATCGCCGGGCGGTGCGACCGTTCTACGACCTGCGCCAGCGCCGACGGGGCTACGAGGTCTCGGTCATGAAGGCCGCGATGACGATCCTCGGCCATCCCGCCGGACCGGCACGGCCTCCTTTGGCTGAGCTGTCGGACGCCGAGCGCGCGGAGCTACGCGCCATCCTCGCGCGCCTCGATGTCCCGACCGCCGCCGACCGGCGCTGAGCACGCCCGATGCCGCTCGAGGGGAAGGTCGTCATCGTCACCGGCTCGAATCGCGGCATCGGGAAGGCGACGGCCATCCGCTGCGCGGCTCAGGGGGCGCGCGTGGTCGTCCACGGCCGCGACCGCGCGAAGATCGACGCGGTCTGCGCCCAGATCCGCGGCGCGAAGCACGAGGCGATCGGCGTGTCCGCGGACGTCGGCAACGAGCGCGACGTCGCGCGGCTCTTCGAGCAGACCCTGGCCGCGTTCGGCACGGTCGACGTCCTGGTGAACAACGCCGCGTGGTCGGATCCGCAGGCGCATCTTCTGGAGATGGACGCCGCGCACTGGGACGAGGTCATGCGCTCGAATCTGCGCAGCGTCTTCCTCTGCACGCACCGCGCCGCGACGATCATGGTCGGCCAGCACAAGGGCGGAAGCGTCGTGAACATCACGTCGTTCGGCGGAGCGCGCGCGCATCGGATCATGGCCGCCTACGACACGACGAAAGGCGGCATCGAGGCGTTCACCCGCGCCGCCGCGCTCGACCTCGCGCCGTTCGGGATCCGCGTGAACGCGATCGGGCCCGGCGCGATCGCGACCGAAGCGTTCGCCGAGAAGGACGCTCAGGCTCGGAAGAAGCGCGGCGCGGTCGTGCCCCTGGGCCGCGAGGGCGAGCCCGACGAGGTCGCGCGGGTCATCGCGTTCATCGCGTCGGATGACGCGAGCTACGTCACGGGCCAGGTGCTGTATGTCGACGGCGGGATGCTCGCTCAGCTCCGCTCACCGCAGGTGGATCAGGGGCTCCCCGCGTCGGTCGCGGAGCGGCTCTCCCGTCAGCGGGGCTCGCGGGCATGAACGCGGAAGCGATCCCAGAGGGCCTCAGCCGACCGTAGCGAGCGCCCCGCGTCGGCGCCACGCCGCGCCGCGACCGCCTCGGTGATGGCGCTCGCGAGGCTCGCCGCCGGCGCGTAGGACGCCATCGACCGCGGCGAGGTCGGACGGGTGATGAGCGCGTGGTCGGCCAGACGCGCGACCGGCGAGGCCGGGCTGTCGGTGATCGCGACCGTCCGCGCCTTGGCCTCGTGGGCAAAGCGCAGGATCTCGAGCGTCTGTCCCGCGTAGCGCAGGTAGCTGATGACGATCACGACATCGGCCTTGCGGAGCGAGAGGAGCTCTTCGGGCGTGTCCCCCACGTTCACCGCGACGACCCGGGTCTCCGGCAGGAAGATGCGCAGGCCCATCCCGAGCACCAGCGCGATACCGGCGGAGCCGCGAAAGCCGACCACGTAGGTGCGGCGCGCGGTCGCGATCGCCTCGACGATGGCTTCGAACGTCGCGCGGTCCACCTGCGCGAGCGTGCGGATGATGCTGTCAGCGTCCTCGGCAAGCGTCCGCTCGAGGATCCCGCCGCGCGCTCCGTCGGGATGCGCGGCGCTTGCCGCGAGCCGGTCGAGGCTAGTCGCGGTCTCCAGGAAGCGCTCGCGGAGCTGGTCGCGCATCTCCGGATACCCGGCAAAACCGAGGGCCTGTGCGAACCGCACGACGGTCGACTCGCTCGTGCGCAGGCTCTTGGCAACGTTCGCGATCGGCTCGAGCGCCGCGCGGCGGCCGTCCGCGAGGATGTGGTCCGCGATCCGGCGATGGGCGGGGCTCAGCTTGGCGTAGCGCTGGCGCACCAGCGCCTCGAAGTTGCCGTTCCGCGCCGTCATCACCAGTCCCCCACGTGCGGCCGCCAGTCGGGCTCGAGCTTGCGCATCTCGGCGACATCGTCGCGCACGACGAGGCCGGAGCGCAGGTACTGCTCGTGGAGCGTGCCGAGCGCGTCGCGGTCCAGCTCGACGCCGAGGCCCGGCCCGCGCGGCACCTCGACCGCTCCCTCGCGGATCGCGAGCTTCCCGCCTTCGATCACGTCTTCGACCTGCCACGGGTAGTGGGTGTCGCAGGCGTAGGTGAGCTCGGGGATCGCCGCGGCGACGTGGGTCATCGCCGCGAGCGAGATGCCGAGGTGCGAGTTGGAGTGCATCGAGACGCCGAGCCCGAAGACGCGGCAGATGCGCCCGAGCTCGACCGTCGCGCGCATGCCGCCCCACATGTGGTGGTCGGTTAGGACGATCGCGACCGCGCGCTTCGCGATGGCCTCAGGCAGGTGGGCGAAGGCCGTCACGCACATGTTCGTCGCCAGCGGCATCGGCGCCGTGGCCGCGACCGCGGACATGCCGTCGATCCCCGGGACCGGGTCCTCCAGGTACTCGAGCGCGCCGGCCAGGCGAGCCGCGATGCGATGCGCGGTCTCGACGCTCCAGGCGGCGTTCGGGTCGAGCCGCAGCGGCACGTCGGTGCCGAACTCCTCACGCAGGCAGAGGATCGCCTCGGCCTCGCGATCCGGTTCGAGGACGCCCCCTTTGAGCTTGAGTGAGCCGTAGCCGTATCGCTCGCGCATCGTCCGCGCCTCGGCCACGACGGCGTCCGGCGTGAGCACTTCGCCCCAGCCGTCGCCTTCGCGCGTCTGCTTGAAAAAGAGGTAGGCCGCGAAGTCGACCCGCTCGCGCACCGCTCCGCCGAGCAGATCGCACACTCGACGCCCGGTGGCCTTGCCGATCGCGTCGAGGCACGCGACCTCGACCGTGCCGAAGAGCTGCGTGGGCCCGAAGGTGCGCGCTTCCCACGCCCAGCCGCGCGGGCGGTCACCGTCACGCGACTCGAGGGCCACCCGCAACGGCGTCAGCTCGTACGGATCGCGGCCGACCACGAGCGGCCGCACCGCCTCGAACGCGCGCTGTGGTGCCTCACCGCCGTACGTTTCGCCGAGACCGACCACGCCCTCGTCGGTCACGACCTCGACGATCGTCCGTAGCGCGAACGGCGCGTGCAGCCCGAACGCGCTGCGCAGCGGCGGGTCCTTGACCGCGATCGGCGTCACGCGAAGCTCGGCGATGCGCACGGCCTACTCCGAGGGCAGGTCGGCGCGATCGACGAGGAACTCCGCGGCGCGCGGGCCCAGCGTGAGGCCGAGCCCGGGCCGATCCGGGACCGTCACGCGGCCCTCGGTGAGCTCCAACCTCTCGACGAACAGCGGCTCGAGCCAGTCGAACCACTCGACCCAGCCCTCGCGCGGTTGCGCCGCCGCGAGGTGGACGTGGAGCTGCGTCGCGAAGTGCGGCGCGACGGTGACCCCGAGCTCGTCGGCGAGGTCGGCGACGCGGCGGTACGGGGTGATGCCGCCGATGCGCGGTGCGTCCGGCTGGATGACGTCGACCGCGCCGGCCTCGAGGAAGCGGCGGTGGTCGCTCGCCGCCGAAAGCATCTCGCCGCTCGCGATGGGCGTGTCGAGGGCCGCGCGGAGCGCGGCGTGGCCGTCGATGTCGTACGCGTCGAGCGGCTCCTCGATCCAAACGAGATCGAATTCCTCGAGCCGCCGGCCCATCCGACGCGCCGCCGCGCGATCCCATTGCTGGTTCGCGTCGACCATGAGCGGGACGTCGTCGCCGAGCGCCTGTCGCACCGCCTTCACGCGCGAGACGTCCTCGCGCGCGTCCCCGCCGACCTTCAGCTTGATCCCGCCGATGCCGCGAGCGAGGCTCCGCTCGGCGTTCGCGATCACCGCCGCGATGTCGCTCGACAGGAATCCCCCACCGGTGTCGTAGCAGCGCACGCTGGCTCGGTAGCTGCCGAGGAGCTTCGCGAGCGAGAGGCCCGCGAGCTTGGCCTTGTGATCGTGCAGCGCGATATCGAACGCCGCGACGGCCTGCACCGAGACGCCCTGACGGCCGACCGAGGCCGCGGCCCACAGCAGCTTCTCCCACAGACGGCCGGTGTCGAGCGGGTCCTCACCCACGAGAAGCGGCGCGATCTGGCGCGCGTGGGCGAACAGCGCCGGGCCGCCGGCGCGCTTGCTGTAGCTGAAGCCGAGGCCCGCGATGCCCTCGCTCGTGCCGATCTCGACGACGAGGACGTCGACGTCGCCGAGCGGGCTCTGCCGCCCGGTGAACACCTTCGCGTCGCTCACCGGCGCGGCGAGCGGCACGCGGTACAGGCCGCAGCGGACCTTCGTCACGGCCGCTCCCGACCGCTGCAGCACGCGCGTATTCGCCATCCGCGCCAGTCTACGCAAGTGAACTTCCTGCGCTAGCCTCGCGTTGACCGAAATGTTGCAGCTGCGGCGGCTCGCGCAGGCGGGCTTCGTCCTGCGCGGAGCCGGCACGGCGCTGGTCATCGACGCGTTCCTCTCGCCGCGACCGGACCGGCTGGTGCCGCCGACCGTCGCGCCGGAGGACCTGGCCGGGCTCGACGCCATCCTGGTGACACACGAGCACCGCGATCACATCGACCTGGTCTCGCTGCCCGCGCTCGCGGCCGCGTCGCCAGCGGCCCAAGTGATCGTGCCGGCGCCAATCGTGGACCAGGTCATCGATGCCGTCGGCTCGGATCCCACCGTCGGCAGGATCCGCGCGGATCGCGTGATCGGCGCGATCGTGGACCGCGAGGTCGTCGTCGGCGCGGCGCGCGTGTTCCCGGTGCCGGCACGTCACGGCGTCCAGATGGCGGACGCCTATTCCTTCGGCCTGGAGCTCTCCGGCGGTCTGCACCGCTTCCTCGGATACGTGATCGAGCTCGCCGGCGTTCGCGTCTACCACGCCGGAGACACCATCCGCTACGACGGCATGGCCGAACGGCTGCGCGAGCTGCGCGTCGACCTCGCGCTGCTGCCGATCAACGGCCGCAGCGCCGAGCGGGAAGCCCGCGGGCTGGTCGGAAATCTCGACCATGCCGAGGCGGCCGACCTCGCCGCCGACGCGGGCATCCCGGCGATGGTGCCGATGCATCACGACACCATCGCGGGGAACACCGGCAGCGTGGAAGATCTGAGGACGTACGTGGCGCGCCACCATCCGCGACTGACGGTCGTGGAGATGTCGCCGTTCACCGAGCTGGCGTGGCCGCCGGTTACGATTCCCGACCGCCATGAAGTGCGCTGAGTGCGGGGCGGAGCGCCAGGCCGGCAACCTGTTCTGCCGGAGCTGCGGAAAGGTCTACGCGACGCCCTACGTGGCCGACCCGCCGGACGCTGCTCCGGCCACGGCGCCAACGCCGGCCGCGACGACGAGAGCCCCTCTCGTCGACGTCGCGTTCCTCCCGCCGCTGCGCTCAAAGACGCTCCGTCGAACGTTCGTGGGCGCGGTCGCGGCGATCCTTGTCGTTGCGCTGGTGATCACGGTCGTCGTGCCGGCGGTCCGATCGCTCACGACGACGGGCGGCGTCGGGCAGGGCGGCATGGCCGAGCTCGGTCGCCAGGTGGCGGTCTACCTGGACAACGCCAACGGTCGCGCGAGCGGCACGTATCTGGGCGAGGACCGCGTGCTCGTCGCGGCTCACTCGATCATCGGCGGCGGCTCGATCACCGTGTTCAGCGCGGATCGGAACGTCGGCGGCGCGTCCATCATCAAGCTCAGCACCGCGAGCGATCTGGCGGTGCTCGCGGTCCCCGGCCTCAAGAACGAGCGTCTGCGCGCGATCTCGTGGGGTGACGCCTCCGGCGCGAAATCGGGTGATCCGTTCTTCGCGATCGGCTACACGGGCAGCGGTGCCGTCGCCGTCGCGCCGGTGACGATCTCGGGCACGCAGCAGCGCGGCGACGTCACGGCGCTCCAGACGAACGCCCAGACCGATCCGACCGGCGCGGGCGGTCCGATCCTCGACGCGACCGGCCGTCTCGTGGGCGTGTCGAATCTCCTACCCCGCGACCGGACAGAGCTCGGCGCCGTGGCCGCGAGCTCCGTACGAGGGTTCGTCGACGGCCCGGATCGCATCGACATGCCGTCCAGGGCCGTCGGGGCGTGCGTGACGACCCCCGGCGCGCCCGAGCACTTCCTCACGCCGATCCAGATCGAGGGGCGGATCCGCGCGATCGTCAACGGGACCTCGACCGGCTTCGGCCGCCGCAACGCCAGCGGGCGGTTCGAGGGCCTCGAGCCCGACGTGGTCCGCGAGGTCGCCAGAACGATCTTCGGCCGGGCCGGCGATCGCGTGGACGATTGCGTGGAGTTCACCGCGTCCATAGCCGACACGCGTCTGGCGCTGCTGCTGGCGGGGAAAGTCGACGTCGTGGTCTCCGGGAACTCGACGAACGACCTCACGCCGGGCGTGCACCTGGCGACGAACGGCTACTACACGCCGCGGCAGCACGTCCTCGTCCGCAGCGACAGCCCGATCACGACGCTGTCCGGTCTCGCCGGGAAGACGGTCTGCACGTTCACGACGACGTACGACCAGAACTTCAAGAGCGCGAACCTCAATGTGGCGCGTGTGGTCGTCGAGGACACCATCGCGAACTGCCTGCTCGCGCTCGAGGCACGTCGCGTCGACGCGGTCACCGCGACCGACACGAACTTCGCGGTCAACGGACCGATCGCGCACGGCCATCGCCTGATCCCGGAGCCGCTCGCGGCGAAGTACCTCTCGTACGTGATGGTCGTGCGGGACCGCCAGACCGAGCTCGCGACCTACTTGAATCAGACCATTGCGACGCTCACGCGCAATGGCACGTGGACGAAGATCTACGAGCAGAACGTCAAGCCGCTCACCGGCGTGGAGCGGACGAGCCCTTAGGTCACGCCCAGCGCCAGTGGATGACCCTGCCGACCTTGATCTCCTTCGGGGCGTTGCTCGGCAGGCTGAACGACACATCGAACGGGGCGGACTGCAGCGGTTGGATGGTCACCGCGGAGTTGGGAGCGCTGTCGGGCTTCTTCGCCCGGGCCACCTCCTTGCCGCTGGCCGCGTCGGTGACGATGACCTCCAGCCACACGGCCGTGGCAAGACGCTGTGTCGTGTTGCGAACGCGGCCAGACAGCTTCACCGTGCCTGCGACGTACTCCGCGGGCGACCCCTCGAACACGAGATCGTTGTTGCTCCCGCCCGAGGCTTGGCCACCCGTCGAGGAGCTCGCCACCGCACTGGCGATGATGGCGAGCACGAGCGCGGCCCCAGCGAAACGAAGGACGTCTGCGCGCTTCGACGTTCGCCCCGTCACTGTGCCGATCGCGGTCGCGGCGTCCGTCGGCTGCGCCGCGGCCGCCCTCGCTCGCTCGGAGTCGAGCTGGGCTGCGGCCTCGTACGCGGCTATCCCGGCGAGGCTGTCGCCACCACCACGTAGCTGCACGCTCAGCGCGCCGAGCAATAGCGCGTTCGCAGCGACGGGCCGCTCGCCGCCGCGGAGGTTCACGAAGAGGGCTTGAGGTGTCCAGATGAATCCCCACGGCAGACCCCACCACCCCGCGAGCGCGGTGATGGCGGTGCACGACGCGTTCGTGATCCACCGGCAGCGCGAACAGAGGACCCCGCCGGCGGGCCGTTTGTAGCTCAGGAGCAGGACGCTGACGACCCAGCGGAAGTACGTGACCCGCAGCGTCGCGTCGACACGGCCGCAGCGCACACAGGCGATGGTCATCGAGCGGAGAGCCTAATGCTCCGAACCTCGAGTCTTCTCACCGCCTAGCGGCCCGCAAGATCCTCGACGACTGGCGCGAAACCCTCCATACCCGATGCCGGGATCGTCCAGTAGCTGATCCCGAGCCGCTCGCGAAGGCGCAGGAGCTGCTCGCGAACGCTCGAGCGCGTGCCCGCGAGCAGGTACGGCGTGTCGATCGCGCCGGACGCCAGGCCCTCGACGCGTGCACCGATCGCGCCGAGCGGTGAGCGGTCGGCGACGTTGACGTGCAGCACGAACGCGCACAGCTCGAGCCGGTCGAAGCGATCGCCCGCGGCGCGCCTCACCCGCGCGACCTTCTCCTCGGTCGCGGCGGTCGTCGCCTCTCCGATCGTCGGCCGGCCCCGCGCCGACATCCGCGGGATGAACGACACGATGTCGGCCTCGCGAGCCGCGATCCCAAGGATCCTCGGGCCGCCGCCGCCGATGACGAGCGGCGGATGGGGCCGCTGGACCACCGGCGTCCCGAGCCGGGCGCCGCGCAGGCGGTAGTGGACGCCATCGAAGTCGACGCGGTCCCCGTTGAAGAGGCGCTTCAGGATCGCGATGGCCTCGACCAGCCGGTCTATGCGCACCTTCGGCGCGTCGTAGGGGATGCCGGTCTGCGCGTAGTCCGTCCTCCGCCAGCCGGCGCCGATCCCGAGCTCCAGACGCCCGCCCGAAAGCGCGTCGAGCGTCGCGATCTCGTTCGCGAGCATCACCGGGTTACGAAGGTCGTTGTCGAAGACGTGCACGCCGAGGCGCAGCGTCGTCGTGGCGGCCGCCGCCGCGACGAGCGCCGGGATCGGCGCGAGCTGCCGGATGAGATGGTCGACGACTACGAGCGTGCTGTAGCCGAGCTCCTCGACGCGCCGTGCGCGCGCGAGCCACGCCGCGGCGGTCGGAGTCCCGGTGGTGCGGACGGCGAAGCGGAATGGATGCACGCGCCGAGCCCGACGTTCAGACCGCGTCGAACACGCGCCACGCGTCGCGCGGAAGGTGCAGCCGCACGCGCTCGCCGACCGCGACGCTCGGCGGCCGTCGCACCTTGGCGGTCAGGGTCAGGCCGCCGGACTCGACGACGAGCGCGGTCGCGTCGCCGATGAAGGTGCGGGCCCGCAGCAGCCCGTCGGCCAGGTCCGTCGCGCCGGTCGCCTCGCCGTCGGCGGCCAGCTTCTCGGGCCGGATGCCGAGCGTCACCTGGCTGCCGGTGGGCCGGCCGACCGCGCAGCCGATCGGCCCGAGAGCGGTGTCGACGGCTCCGTCCGCGCGCACCGTCCCCGGCACGAAATTCATGTCACCGACGAAGGCCGCCACGAACGTGTCGGTCGGCGTCTCGTAGATCTCCTCGGGCGTCCCCTGCTGCAGGATGCGGCCCGCCCGCATGACGCAGATGCGGTCGCCCAGGCTGAGCGCCTCGAGCTGGTCATGCGTGACGTAGAGCGTTGTCACGCCGAGCGTGACGCACAGATGCCGCACCTCGTCGCGCATGCTGTCCCGCAGACGCGCGTCGAGGTTCGACAGCGGCTCATCCATGAGCAACACCTTGGGGCGCGTCACGAAGGCGCGCGCGAGCGCGACGCGCTGCTGCTGGCCGCCCGACAGCTCGGTCACGGACCGCGATGCGAGCGCGTCGAGCTGAACGAGCGCGAGCGCCGCCGTCACGCGCGGCCCGACCTCGCGCCGCTCGATGCGCCGCTGCCCCCGCGTCAATGGGAGGGAGACGTTCTCCGCCACCGTCAGGTGCGGCCACACCGCGTAGCTCTGGAACACCATGCCGATGTCGCGGCGCTCCGGCGGGACGAACCGGCGGCCGTCGTCGACGACGCCCCCGTCGATCTCGAGCGTGCCGGCGTCGGCCCGCTCGAGGCCCGCGACGCACCGCAGCGTCGTCGTTTTGCCGCAGCCGCTCGGGCCGAGGAGCACGGTGAACGAGCCACGCTCGATCTCGAGGTCGATGCCGGCGACGGCCTCGACGGGTCCGCCCGCGGTCGCGAACGTCTTGCGCAGCCCCGTGACCCGGATCATCAGCGCACCAGCTCCACCTGGATCGCGGTGCGCCGCGTCGCGCGCCGCACCCCAAGCGCGACGAGGCTGCCGATCGCGAGCAGGCTGACGATGAGCGTGGTGCCGAGCGCGGCGACCCGGCCAGCGTCGCCCTCGCGCCAGGTCGTCCAGATGTCCGTCGCGATGACGTCGTTGAACTGCGTGTACAGGACGAGGGCCATCGTGACCTCACGGTACGAGAGGAGCGCCACCCAGAACCAGCTGTTGACGACTGCCGGCCGGACGAGCGGAAGGATCACGTGGCGGAGCGTGTCGAGGGGAGTGAGGCCGCCGACCCGGCCGGCCTCCTCGAGGTCGCGCTGGATCTGGACCATCGCCGAGTTCAGCGTGCGGCTCGCGAATGCGACGAAGATGATCGCGTCGGCGAGCGCGATGAGCACGATGCTCCCGTAGAGCGGGATCGTGCCGCGAACGAGCAGCGCGGCATAGGCCAGCGCGACCGCGACGAGCACGCTCGGTACGGCGTGTGGCGCGAACGCGAGGAGGTCGATCGCCGATCGCAGACGCGAGGCGGTCCGCGTCACGACCCAGGCGGTCGCGACGGCGACGAGCGTGGCGAGCAGGGGCGCGATGGCGAGCAGGATGATCGTGTTCGTGATGGCGCGGCCGCTCGAGGATGTGAACATGCGGCCGTAGTTCGCGAGCGACACGAGCGGGAGCGCGTCGGCGCCCGGGGCGACCAGGTACGGCGTGAGCGATGCCCAAAGCAGCATCCCGAGCGGCAGGACGACCTCCATCGCGAAGAAGAGCAGCACGAACGCGAGCGCCAGCGGGGCCCAGCGTCCGAGCTGCAGCACCCGCGGCCGGTAGCCCTTCCCTGAGACGACCGCGTACATGCGCGACCTGCGGATCGCCCGGAAATAGACCGCGGCGAGCACGACGCCGAGCACGAGCATGATCATCCCGCTCGCGCCCGCGGCGCCGTAATCGGGGAGCCCGACGCTCTGCGGATGCACGTCGGTGAAGATGACCGAGCTGAGCACGAAGATCCGCGCGGGCGTGCCGATGATCCCGGGCGCCTCGAACGCGGAGACCGCGGTCATCGCGAAGTACACGAGCGTCCCCAGCAGCGCCGGCGCGGTGAGCGGGATGTCGATCGACAGGAACGTGCGCAGCTTCCCGAGGCCGCTGGTGTACGCGGCCTCCTCCAGCGCCGGATCCATCGCGCGGTAGGCCGGCGACAGCATGAAGTAGCCGGCGGGGACGAAGGCGAGACCTTGGATGAAGGCCATCCCGCCCATCGTGTAGATGTTCAGCGGTGCCTGCTCGAACGGGAACAGGGCCATGAGCCCGCGGTTGATGAGCCCGATCTCGGGGCTGAGCAGGAGGATCCAGCCGATCGCGCGCAGGAAGGTGGGGATGAGCACGACGACGGAGAGCATCACGATGAAGGCGCGCCGGAACGGCAGGTCGCTGCGGGCGAACAGCACCGACAGCGGCACGAGGAAGACGAATGTCACCAGGAGGCTCAACACGGCGAAGACGACGGTGTTGCCGAGCGCCTTCTGGAAGAAGTCGTCGCCGAACAGCGACGCGTAGTTCTGGAGCGTGAGCGGGCTGTCGGTCCCGGGGAGGCCGCGCCGCAGGCTCATCCAGACCACGAGCGCGATCGGGCCGCCGACCGTCGCGAGCAACAGCACGAAGAGGGTGATCGCGAAGCGGCTCTCGCGCCGTGCGCCGGCGATCACGGCGGCGCTAGTGGCGCGGACGGCGAAGCCGACGCGGAAGCCCGGAGCCGCAGGTCACGGGTATCCGAGGATCTGGCGGTACTTCTTCTCGCGGTCGGCGAAGACGGTCGGATCGAATTTGTCGTCCCAGGTGATCGCGTCCTTGGCGTTCGCTGCGTAGACCTTGCCCAGGATCGTCGACGGATCGGTGAGGCTCTGCTTCCCCATCGCGGCGGCCCATACCTCGTACACCGACGGATCGGTCATGAAGCTCGCCACGAGCATGGCGGCGTTCGGGTTCGGCGCGCCCTTCAACGCGGCGGCGTGATACGTGGGCGCGATCGCGGGACGGACGCTCTCGGCGTAGGCAACGGGCGTGCCTTTGAGAATCGCCGGGTCGACCTGCGAGTTCGTCTGCGTCCACGACAGCAGCGTCTGGCCGAGTGTGAGCGACTGGAACACCTCGTTGATGAGGCCGAGCTTGGGGTTCTGCGCGGCGAGCCTGCGCGTGTAGTCTGTCGCCTTCTCGTCACCCCACAGCTGCGACAGCCGGACCATGTGATGGACGGCGTTGTGGACGCCGATCTTGCCCTTCCATTTCGGGTCGAGCATGTCCTCCCACGACTTCGGCACGTCACCGGCTGCGACCAGCTTGGTGTTGTAGACCGGGAGCACGAGCTGGTTCGCGAACGAGACCGCGCGGCCGTCGTACGAGACGTTCTGCGCGGGCAGCTTGAAGACGTCCCGGTAGGGGTTCGTCTCGATCGCGTCCGCCTGGGCGAGCGAGGACATGAAGGAGTCGTTGATGAGGACGATGTCCCAGGTCGTCCTGCCGCCCGCGGCACGCTCGGTCACGACCTTGGCGACGATGTCCGGCAGGTTACCGCTCGTGCTGAACGAGCCGGCGAGCGAGGTCCCGTACTTCTTGTTGATGCTGGCGAGGATCTTGTTGAAGCCTTCCTCGCCCAGGCTGGACGGCCCCGCGCCGTTCACCTTCTCGTTCTTCGCCGCGGCGACGACGCTCTCGAGGGTCACGGTCTTCGACGGCGCCGCCGGCGCGGTCGGCGTCGCGCACGCGACGACACCCGCGCCCGTCAGGACCAGCAGCTCGCGCCGGGTCAGCCGCATCCGGCTCGCCACCGTGAGCCACCTCCCCCTCGGCCGCCCATTATGCTGCCGCCCGTCTCGCCGGGAGGGTCATGGCCAAAGTCGTCTGCGTGCTCGGAATGCCGCATAACCCGTTCCACCATCGGGCCACGCGCCCGCCACGGGAGTCGTGGACGGACGACCTGCGGAACATGCAGGACCGCTTCGACGCGATGCGCGATCGGCTCCGCCGCGCGCGGCCCGACGCGATCGTCAGCGTCGGTAACGACCACTTCCATCAGTTCTTCATGGACAACATGCCCACGTTCATCGTCGGAAAGATGGATCGCTACGACGGCACCTTCTACAACGAGGTGCGCGAGTTCGATCTCCCGCGCGTCACGATCCCCGGCGATGCGACGCTCTCGAACCGCATCCTCGACGGCCTGCTCCGCGCCGGCGTCGACATGGCGTTCTCGGATGAGCTCAAGGTCGATCACTCCATCGTCGTGCCGCTGCTGTTCTCGCGACCCGAGCTCGACCTGCCGATAGTTCCCTTCATGACCAATTGCGTCGCACCACCGCTTGCGACGGCCGCGCGGTTCAACGCGATCGGCTGCGCGCTGCGCAAGGTCCTCGACGAGCTCGACGATGACCGCCGGATCGCCGTGATCGGTAGCGGGAACCTCTCACTCGAGGTCGGCGGCCCACTCCAGTTCGCGCCGCACCCGATGGACGCGGCGTTCGACGCGCAGGCCGTCGCGTGGATCGCGAACGCCGACGTCGAGGGCGCGGCGCGCGAGTGCACGTACGAGAGGCTGGTGAACGCAGGCAACGTGTCCCACGGATATCTCAACTACCTGCTGCTGCTCGGCGTCGCGAACGATCAGCGGCCGACCTACGCCGAGGGCCTGGGCCGCAAGGGCTCGACGCAGGCCTACTTCGCCTGGGAGCACGTGTGATGTCCGTGCTTGGCCCTAGTCGATCCGAGGCTTGGTCCCGATGAGCCGGTACCTCGTAGACAAGTTCCTGTACCGGGTCGACCGCGATCCCGCGTGGCTCGAACGGTACAAAGCCGACCCGGCCACGTGCGTCGCGGATTGGGAAGCGACCGAGGCGCACGCGCTCGGTCCCGAGACAACGAGCGCGCACACACTCACCGGCGATGAGCGGGCCGCGCTCGCGGCAAGAGACTACGTGCGCCTTTACGCGATGGGCGCGCACCCCTTCGTGCTGTGGACGCTCATGATCCCGCTACTCCAGGGCAACTTCCCTACGCCACGCGAGATGCAGGCGGAGTACGCGAAGCGGATCGCGCCGCACGGCCGCCCCGACTTCCGCACCTAGCTCGCACCGCGTCGCCCCTTCAGGCTGGCTCGAAGTAGCGGTCCACCGCGATCGTCTCGCCGGGATGTCGTAGCTCCACGACGCGCGCGACCGACGCGCGCTGCTGCTCGAGCGTCGGCGCGGCGACCTCTCGCGCGCGCGCCTCGGCCTGATAGACGCCGGCCGCTTTCTCGAGCGGGATCCCACCGTCCGCCGCGAGCAGCTCGATGCCGCGCCCGCGATTCGCGGGATCCGCGGCCCAGCGCGCACCCTTGACGAGCGCGCGCGAGTAACGCGATACCAGATCGGGATGCGCGCGCGCCCAGCTCCGTTTGGCCGCGACGCCGAGAGCCGGATATCCGGGGTACTCGTCCGATGCGGATGCCAGCGAGCGCGCGCCGGCCGCGAGCGCCTGGAGGTCGTGCGGCGTGCCCAGCATCCCGCCGGCGATCTTCCCGGCGAGCAGGGCCTCCAGCCGTTCCGACGTCCCGCCGACCGAGAGGACGCGATACGATTCGCGCGGAACGCCACGGCGCTCGAGCATCGCGTACAGCAGCGTGGCGTAGCCGCTGTCGACCGCGTCGACGCCGAGGATCTGGCCGCGCAGGTCGGCGATGCTCTCGATGTCGGCGCAAACGACGAGCCGCTGAGAGATGCCCAGCTCGGCGACGAGCACCATCACGAGGTCCGCGCCGTCGCGATCGACGCGCAGCACGACGTTGTCGACCGCGGTGTGCACGACGTCGAGCTCGCCCGCGAGCAGCGCCGCGATCTGCGGCGCGGAGCCGCGCGACTGCGAATACTCGATCGCGAGTGACTCCGCGGCGAGAAAACCCTCGCGCTCAGCGGCGACGAGGGCGAGCGGGCGCGAGAAGGCCATCAGGCGCAGCGTGTCGACGACGACACACTAGCGACCACAGGGCGCGCATGCGGCCCTCATGAGACCGGCCGCGGTGGGCGGTGCATCGCCGGCGGGATCTCGTCGCATTCGCATGCGAAGGTGCCTTCGAGGAGCGCGCGATCCCACCGGCCGAGATCCGCCGCGGCGGCGTAGGTGCTCTCGAGGAACGACAGCAGCGTCGCGGCAGGATCTGCCGACGTTCGGACCGCGTCGTATGGCAACAGGAATTCACCGCGCGCCGTGTCCCACGCCGCGGCATCGGGTCCGATGCGCGACGCGGCGAGTCCCTCGAGCGCGGGCATGGCGTAGGCGTAGTACTCGGCGCGCGGCGCGTCTTGGTTGCCGGGCCAGAACCCAGCGGCGATGAGCTCGTCCGAATAGGCCTCGTGCATGACGTGCGGGTGGGTGTTCGGCGGGATGCCACCGGCGTAAGGCGGCGAGCGTCGCCCGCTGAAGCGCGCCGACGCGAGATCGAACCCGCCCCAGAAGAACTGGACCGGGCTCGCCTTGCCGCGGAACCCCGCGCGGAACCGCTCGAACACGATCTGGGTCCGCACGAGCGCGGCGAAGAATCGGCGCACCGAGTCGGCGTCGTACGGGCGGATCTCGACGTCCTCGCGGAAGGGGATCGCCGTCGCGACCTCGTTCGGTAGCTCGCTGATGTGCGGATCAGGTACGCCGACGCGCGTGAGGGAGTCGAGGAGCTCGCGGTAGAACTGCGCGACCGACATCGAGCGGAGCGGCATCGCGGTCCGCGCGCCCCGGCTCGTCACGATGGTCAGCTCGTCGCTGAGGAGGTCGAGGTCGATCTGGAACGCCTCGTCAGCGGTCGGAACGAGCCCGGTGCTCAACCCTCGAGCGGTCACCTGGAGCGTCGAGTTCCAGAGGTGATTCATCAGCGGGGTACTGACGAGACGGATCTTGCCCACGATCTGCGTCCAGCGGTGGACCGCGTAGTGCGTGTCCTTCCACTCTTCGTACCGCAACGGCGGCCAAGCGCTCACAAGGGCGGCCTTCGGATCGGGTTGGTCCCTCACGATCGACGCTCCATGCACTTCTCGGTCCATACCGTCGTTCGTGAAGGAACGTGCGGGTGCCGACGCTTATTCCTACAGTTACGGCCCAGATCGGGGAGGTCCGCTTGTCAGGTCCGCTGGAGGGCACGCGCGTCGTCGAGATCGCCAGCTTCATAAGCGGGCCGTATGCCGCGATGCTTCTCGCCGACCTCGGAGCGGACGTGGTGAAGATTGAGCCGCCCGGCGCGGGCGATCCGTTCCGCGGGTGGGGCGAGCGCGCTGGCCCCGAGCGCCCGCAGTTCGCCGCGTACAACCGCGGCAAGAAGAGCGTGACGCTCAACCTCCAGCACGAGGAAGGCTGCCGCGCTTACCGCGCGCTCGCCAGGCGCGCCGATGTCGTCATCGAGAACTTCCGCCCCGGCACCGCGGACCGGCTCGGCATCGGCTACGAGTCGCTCCGGAAGGAGAACCCGCGCCTGGTCTACTGCGCGATGACCGGCGTCGGCTCGACCGGACCCGCGGCGAAGCGACCGACGTACGACGCGATCGGCCAGGCGCTCTCGGGGCTGTGGAGCGTGCTCACCGATCTGAAGGACCCGGCACCGATCGGACCGCCGATGTCCGATCAGCTCGCCGGCGTCTACGCCGCGTACGGCGTGCTCGCCGCGCTCGCCGCCCGCGAGCGCACCGGCGCGGGCCAGCGCGTCGAGGTCAGCATGCTGAGCGCGAGCATGGCGTTCCTGGCCGAGGCCGTCGCGAATTACTCGCTCGCCGGCGAGATCTCGGACCAGCACTCGCGGCCGCGTCGGTCACAGTCGTACGCGTTCATCGCGCGCGACGGCAAGCCGTTCGCCATCCACCTCTCGTCGCCGCCGAAGTTCTGGCAGGCGCTGGCCGCCGCGGTCGAGCGTCCCGAGCTGCTGACGGACCAGCGCTTCCAGCGCAAGGAGGACCGCGTGCGCAACTACGGCGCGCTGCGGGAGACGCTCGAGGAGACGTTCCGCACGCGCGACCGCGCCGATTGGCTCGCCGTGCTCGAGCGAGCCGACGTGCCGTCCGCGCCGATCAACGACATCGGCGAAGCGGTCGCGGATCCGCAGGCGGAACACATCGGAGTGCTGCGCACGTTTGGCACCGGCGACCGCGCGCGCCGCCTCGTCGGCTTCCCCGCCGCGTTCGCCGACACGCCGTGCGAGCCAGGGTTGCCACCACCCGATCTCGGCGAGCACACGGACGCCGTGCTCGGCGAGCTCGGCCTGGGCGCGGACGAGCTCGCACGGCTGCGCAGCGCGGGAGCGGTGTGATGGCGGCTTTGATGAAGGATCTCGTCGCGATCGACGTCCATGTCCATCCGAAGGGCGAGGAGTGGATCAAGGCATCGGGCAAGCGCGCGGAGCAGATGGCCGCGTACTTCGGTCGCGAGAACAAGGTCGTCTCCATGGACGAGCTCGCCGACCAGTACCGCGCCCGAAAGATGATGGCCGTCCTGATGAACTCCACCGACGTGACGACGTCGGGCCTGCTGCCGGTCCCGAACGACCGCATCGCCGACGCGGTGCGCAAGCACCCCGACGTCTTCATCGGCTTCGGGGCGATCGATCCGCATCAGGGCAAGATCGCCCAGGACGAGATCCGCCGCTGCCACGAGGAGCTCGGCCTTCGCGGGCTCGGCGAGCTCAACCCCGGCCGGCAGCGCTTCTACGCGAACGACCCCGCCTTCTACCCCCTGTGGGACGAGGCGTCGAAGGCCGGGCTCGTCGTGCTCTTCCACACCGGCATGATGGGCGCGGGCGCGGGCACGCCTGGCGGCATGGGCTTCAAGCTGAAGTACACGCGTCCGATCCCCTACCTCGACGACGTCGCCGCGGATTTCCCGGACCTGCGGATCATCGCGGCGCATCCGGCCTGGCCGTGGCAGGAGGAGGCGCTCGCCATGGCGCGCCACAAATCGAACGTGTACATCGACCTCTCCGGCTGGGCGCCGAAGTACTTCCCGGCCGAGCTGGTGCAATACGCGAACACGATCCTCCAGGACCGCGTGCTCTTCGGCTCGGACTGGCCGGCGATCAAGGTCGAGCGCTGGATGGAAGAGTTCGCCGCGCTGCCGATCAAGCCCGAGGTGCGTCCGAAGATCCTGCTGGCGAACGCCAAGAAGCTGTTCGGGATCGAATAGCCTGCCGAGCCCGGCCGGCGAGGTCAGGCAAGCGTCGGGTCGAGGATCACCTTCCCGAGCGGCGAGCCGTCCTCCACGATGCGGTGAGCCGCCGCGGCATCGCGGAGCGGGAGCACGCGATCGACGACCGCGGTGTACGCGCCGGACGCGGCCCCACGCAGTGCGCGCTCGATGTCGCGACGGTTCGCTCCCGCCGCGCCGATGATCCGCAGCCGATCCAGGTACAGCCGGGTCACGTCGAGCGTGACGTGGCCGCCGCCGTGGCTGCCGCCGGTCACGAGCCGGCCGTGGCGCGCGAGGCTCGCGAACGCCTGAGGCCACAGGACCGGATCGGAGATGTTCTCGAAGACGACGTCGGCGCCGTGCCCGTCGGTGATGCGATGCACCTCCGCGGCGAGGTCCTGCTGCCGGTAATTGATGCCGGACCTCGCGCCGTGCGCGACGGCCGAGGCGACGCGCTCGTCCGTTCCGGCGGCGGCGATGACCTTCGCCCCGAGCTCCCGCGCGACCTGCACGCCCGCGCTCCCGAGCGCCCCGGCGGCACCCATCACGAGCACCCACTCCCCCGCCTTGAGCTCGGCCTTCGCGAGAAAGTTGATCGCGGCGGGGAACGTCCGGCCGACGACCGTGGCGTCGGCGAACGACAGTGCGTCGGGGATCGCGTACGCGTTCTGCTCGGGGACCGCGACGTACGTGGCGTAGCCGCCCCAACGGTGCACGCCGATGCTCTCGCTCTCGGTGCAATCGGCCTCCTCGCCGGCGCGGCACGACGCGCAGCGGCCGCAGCGGATGTGCGAGCTGACGGTCACCCGTTCGCCGACGTGTCGTGCGACTCCGGCGCCGACTTCGGCGATGACGCCGGACGGGTCGGCCCCCAGCACGAGTGGCAGGCGGACGCGCTTGCTGTACTCCCCGCGCCGGACCTTCAGGTCGAGCGTGCGGTTCACCGATACGGCGCGCACTTCGACGAGCACTTCGCCGCGTCCGGGCGCGGGCCGCGCGACCTCCTCGATCCGGAGCACCTCGGGCGGGCCGAACTCGCGTAGGACGACGGCCTTCACGCCAGCGAGTCGCCCTCGCGCGAAACGGTCGGCGTCACGGCAATTCACCGATCGCCAGCAGGAGCCCGTCCGCCTTGATCGCGGGGCTCGTGACGACGAACAGCACGACGCCCCCGACCGGCGCGGCGATCGTCGCCAGGGGCTCGCCGACGAGATCGACCATCTCGCCCAGCGCCTCGCCTGCCGCGACCACCGCGCCCACGCGCACGCGCGGATGGAAGATTCCCTCGACCGGCGAGCGCACCCAGGTGAAGCTACGCACGACCGTCGGCGGCTCGACCGTCTCCGGATCGCCGCTCAGCGCGCCGATCGTGCGCAGCACGTTGATCACGCCGCGCACGTGGCGCACGACGTCCTCCTCGATCAGCAGCCCACGGCCGCCCGATTCGGCGAGCATCGAGGCGACGCCGATCGCGGATGCGCCGGCGTAGAGCGAGCCCGGCCGCTCGCCGGTCGCGGCGCTCGCGACGGCCCACCGGGCGCCGTAGGCGTTCGCCATCGCGACGATCCGCGAATCCAGCGCAGCGTCGCCTGTGCACCGGTAGATCACGAAGGGCGTGAGGTCCTCGACCATGTCGCCGGCGTGCAGGTCGACCGCGTTATCGCAGCGCGCGACGATCTCGGTGAGGAGGCGGTGCACGAACCGCTGGCCCCACGTCCCGCTCGGGTCGCCGGGCGCGAGACGGTTGAGGTTGTCGCCGTCCTCAGGGTTGACGTACACGCTGCGCTCGAAGAAGCCGGGACGGTTGAGGACGGGGATCACGACGATCGTCCCGCGCACGTCCTTCGGGTCGATCGTGCGCCCGATCCGGATCGCGGCCTCGATGCCGGTGTACTCCGCGGCGTGGATGCCGGCGGTGACGAGCACGGACGGTCCATCAGCCGCGCCGGAGATCGCGAGGTAGGGCCACTGGTACTTCGCAAGGCCCGCGTCGCCGCTGAAGGTGAAGCCACCGGTCGCGCGACGGCCCCGTTCGGGGAGCGGGATCGGCCCGATCATTCGCGCTGCTGGACGACGTCCCGTCCGAACCGCACGCGGTCGACGCGCACGAGGTAGGCGATGCCCTTCTTGTCCGGGTCGCCTCGCTTCTCGCTCTCGACAACGCGTTCCCACACGCGCTCGCGAAGGTCGGCATCGGTCACAGCCGTCGCCTCGCCATAGAAGCGAAGTGGGCGCTCCTTGCGCGCTGGGCAGAAGTAGAACGCCGCGATCAGCGGATTGCGCTGGAGGCCCTCATAGGACTCGCTCAGGCTGCGCTCCCAGAAGGCCAGATGGTCGCGGTCCCACACCATGAAGCTCCCACGGAGGCTCAGGTCCGGCTGCCCGTCGTGCGCGGTCGCGAGCAGCATCGTGCAGCCCTCGTCGCGCGCGGTGTTGACGCGATCCGCGTACGCGCTCAGATCGATCGGCTCGGGGAGCGTCGTCGTCATCGCGGTCTCGCATGTTGGGTCATCGCGACCTCACACTAGACTGCCGCGAATGCGTCGGTGGTTCGCCGGGGGGATGCTGCTCGCGCTCATCGCGTCCGCGTGCGGCGGCAGCACGCCGGCGGCCACGTCCGCGCCGAGCACGGTCGCCGCTCCGGCCACGCCCACGGCGACTCCGACCAAGGTCGTCGTGACCTACGGCAGCGTCGCGGCCGACGTGCTCCCCACGTACGTCGCGCTCGAGGCCGGGCTCTTCCTGAAGAACGGGCTCGACGTCGAGCTCCAGCTCATCTCCAGCAGCAACGCCGCGGTAGCCGCGCTGATATCGGGCAAGGCGGACTTCACGCAAGCCGGGGGATCCGAGGCGATCAGCGTGAACGTCGGCGGAGGTGACCTCGTCATCGTGGCGCTCACGAGCCCCACCTATTCGTACATCCTCGAAGCCTCTTCGGAGATCAAGACACCGGCCGACCTCAAGGGCAAGAAGGTCGGCATCAGCACGGCGGGCTCGTCGTCGGACGTCGCGGTGCGCGTGGCCCTCAAGAAGATCGGCATCGACCCCGACAAGGACGTGAGCATCGTCGCGATCGGCGGCGTCCCCGAGCGGACCGCCGCGATGCAAAGCGGCGCGATCCAGGCGACCGTCGCGAACCCGCCCGAAACGCTCGTGCTCGAGAAGGCGGGCTTCAAGCCGATCCTGGACCTCGCCGGGCTCAAGCTGCCGGCCGCCGTGCAGGGAACGATCGTGCGCCGCGACCTGGTTACGGGGAAGCCCGACCTCGTGCAGAAGTTCGTGGACTCGATCGTCCAATCGATGGCCTACATGAAGAAGAACCGCCAGGCCACCGCGGACGTCCTGAAGAAGTACTTCAAGTCGAGCGACGACGCGGCGATGCTGACGACCGTCGACTTCTACGTGAGCGAGGTATTCCCCACTCTGCCGGCACCAAGGGTCGAGCTGTTCGCCGACGCGATCGCGACGTTGGCGGCCAAGAACGACAAGGTGAAGACGTTCGACGTCAGCAAGATGATCGACGCGTCGTTCGTGCAGAGAGCCGCCGATCGCGGCCTGGATAAGTGACCTTCGCCTTCGGCTCCGGCTTTCTGGGCCCGCGTTCGCCGGCCCATCAGTAATCCTCAGGGAAGCTGGCGGATCCCGCCGTTCACCGCGATCGTCTGACCGGTGATGTAGCCCGCGTCCTCGCTCGCCAGGAAGGCCATCGCGTTCGCGATGTCCTCCGGTCGTCCGATGCGCCCCATGGGGTTCTGCTCCGCGAGCCGGTAGAGTGCCTCGTCCGACATCACCTCGCGCGGCATCGCCGTGTCGCTCACGCCGGGCATCACGCAGTTGACGGTGATGCCGTCGCGCCCGACCTCGAGCGCGAGCGCCTTCGTGAACGCGACGATGGCCGTCTTCGAGGCCGTGTAGGGCGCGATCCGCGGCCGCCCGATGGCCGCGGCGCCCGAGGCGATGTTCAGGATGCGTCCCCACCGCCTCGCCACCATGCCGGGCAGGACGCGCTTCACGCAGAGGAAGCCTCCGGTCACGTTGACGGCGATGACGCGCTCCCAATTCTCGAGCTCGAGCTCGCGCACGGGCGCGTGCTTTCCGTAGATGCCGGCGATGTTCGCGAGCACGTCGATCGGCCCGAGCTCGGCTTCGATGGCCAGCGCAGCGGCATCGATCGAAGCGCTGTCGGTGACGTCGGTCGCGACCGCGACCGCGCGCGCCCCGCTCGCGCGCAGCTCCGTGGCCGTGCGCGTCGCGTTCTCGCCCACGACGTCGAGCGCGGCGACGGCGGCGCCCTCGGCGGCGAAGCGCATGGCGATCGCCCGGCCGATGCCCTGTCCGGCGCCAGTCACCATCGCGACGCGACCGTGGAGTCGGCCGCTCACGGGAAGAACTCGCCGCCGTTGACGTGCATGACCTGACCGGTGATCCACCGCGCCCGCGGGCCGAGCAGGAACAGCGCGGTGTCGGCGATGTCGTGCGGGGTGCCGAGCCGGCCCAGCGGGACATCGGCGACGCGCCGCGCGCGCTTGGCGGCGAGCTGCGCCTCGTCGAGGCCGCTGCGCCAGCGCGGCGTGTCGATCGGCCCCGGGGCGATCGCGTTCGCCGTCGCGCGCGGCGCGACCTCCACCGCGAGCACGCGCGTGAAGCCGACGATCCCCGCTTTCGCGGCCGAGTAGTGCGTTCCGCCCGGGCGCCCCTTGAACGCGTACGAGGACGCCATGTTCACGAACGCGCCGCCCGCCGCGACGATCGGATCGATCGCCGCGCGGCTGCACAGGAACGTGCCCGTGAGGTGGACCGCGAGGAGCCGCTTCCAGTCGGCCTCGCTCAGCTCGAGGAGCGGCGCGACCGACACGTTGCCCGCGCAGCAGACCAGGAAGTCGAGGCGCCCGAACCGATCGATCGCGGTCCGGACGAGGCGCGCGGCATCGTCCTCGCGGGAGACGTCGATGACCGCCGTCGCGGCGCGGTCGCCCGCGCGGTGCGCCGTCTCATCTGCGGCTGCGGCGACGATGTCGCCGATGACGACGGACGTGCCCGCTGAGGCGAGCTCGAGCGCGATGGCCTGTCCGATGCCGCTGCCCCCGCCGGTCACCGCGGCGACACGCTCGCCGAACCAGTCCGCCTCGCGCATCGCCCGAGCGGCCCCTGAGGCGACCCCGGTCACGCGACCAGGGCCGGCGCGTCGACGAGCAGGCGGCCGTAGCCGCTCAGCCGCCGATCGATGTGGAAGCGCTGCTGCACCGCCCAGACGCGCGCCGGTACGGCGTGCACGACGGGGACGCCGAGCTCGCGCTCGAGCGGCTCGATGATGTCGAGCGTGCGCCAGCCGGACCCCAGCAGGTAGATGCCGTCGGCGGGACCGACACGGCGATACGTGTCGCGGACGAGCATGTGCACCTCGGTCGACGACAGCCGGCCGACGTCCTCGAAGGGCACCTTGACGCCCTCCATCGCGAGGACCTCGAAGCCCGAATCCGCGAAGTACTTGGCGAACACGTCGTTCAGCTCGCCGGTGAAGTAGGTGACGCCGACGATCCGCCGCATGCCGAGCGCGCGCATCGCCTCGACCTGGGTCTGCGACGCGGTGACGACGGGGATCCCGTAGGTCCGCTGCCAGGCCTCGACGCGCTCGCGCTCCTGTTGAGCGCCCAGCGTCATGAACGGCGGCGCGCCCTCGGGATGGATGAGATCGACGCCGATCTCGGCGAGCTTGGCGACCTGCTTCTCGATCGCGCCGATGACGCTCTCGAATTCATCGCGCGTCCCGCGTTGGATGTCGAGGAAGAGGGGGATGACGCCGACGCCCTCGGGCAGCAGGCGGATGAACTCCTCCAGCGAACCCGGGCGGTACGTCGGCTTGACCACGCCGACCGTGCCGTAGGTGCTGCGGAATCGCGTCATGCTCGCCGTCCGCTCAGGTCGCGGCGGGCTCGCGCACGAGCCGCTCGAGCAGCGAGCCGAAGCCAGATCGGGCCTCGATGCCCAGGCGCCGCAGCGTGCCGTACACGACCGATTGGCTGCTCGATGAGACGGGCACACCGAGCTCACGTTCGAGCGCGGCGAGATTCGTGATCGTCGGCCAGCGCGGGCACGTCAGGTGGACCGCGTCCACGCCCGGCGCCTCGCGGAACAATGCGCGCGCGAGATCCGCCGAGGCGTCGTGCGGCAGCTTCGCCATCTCGACGGGCCGCTCGATGCCGAGGCAGCGCGTCGCGACGACCTCGAAGCCCGCGTCGGCGAAGTACGAAGCGAATCTCTCGGTCAGCGCCGCGGTGTACGGCGCGCCGATCGCGATCCGGCGTGCACCGAGCGCCTGGAGCGCCTCGACCTCGCACCGCACGAGCGCGACGACCGGCGCCGCTGTGGCACGTTGCGCGCGCTCGACGAGCCGACGCTCGACGTCGCCCCCTTTCATCGTCACCGGCGGCGAGCCGCCGAGCACGACGATGTCGCACTCCTCGTACGCGAGATCCTCGACCGCTGCCTGGTAGCTCTCGAGCACGCGCTCGAGCTCGGCGTCGGTGAGCGTGCGCAGGTTCAGCGCCGCGGGCACGACGATCACGCCGGGCGGGGCCGCCCGGTAGTACTCGTACATGAGCACATCACCGCGCGACGGGTTGACGATCCCGACGCGCGCTCGCCAGCCGGAACGAGGAGCCGTTTCAGCGATGGTCATTTGATGCCGAGCGTCGTCCGCCAGAACTGATCGTCCTTGTCGAAGTCCTTCGCGAGATCGACCGTGACGTAGATGCGCTTGTCGCCGATCACGTCGGGGTACTTCAGCGTCGTTTTCGTCGACGCCGCGGGACGTCCGGTGCCGGTCACCGCCAGCTGGCCCTCGGGCGAAACGATCCACTCCATGAAGAGCCTCGCGGCGTTCGGGTGCGGCGGCTTCGCCGCGAGCGCCTCACCGGCGAGGTCCATGATGATCGTGTCCTTCACCCAGTCGACCGGCTGGTTCTTCTCATACTTCAGCCCCGCGAGGCGGTAGCTGTGCGACGCGAACGTGACCGAGAACTCGCCCGCCGGGAGCAGGTTGTCGATCTCGGTGTGGCCCTGGCGGAGCGACGGCTTGTTCGCCGCGACGCACCGCAGGATCCGCTGCGCCTCGGCGTCCCCGAGTCCCTTGCGCAGAGCGCTGTAGATGACGGTGTCGCCGATCTCGACGGCGATCTTGCCCTCGTACTTCTTGTCGCACAGGTCCGCCCAACCCTTGATGTCGCCCGGCTTCACGCCCTTCGCGGTGTTGAAGCCGATCGCGAGCGGGACGCCGCGGTTGGCGATCCAGGTGTCCTTCTCGTCGGTCCCCTCCTTCGGGATGTCCGCCAGCGAAGCGACGCGGTACGGCTGAGTGAAGCCCGCGTCGACGACCTGCTTCACCTGGAAGCTCGAGCTGTCGAAGACGTCGAAGAGGAACTGGCCGGACTTGATCTCGGTGAAGAGCCTCGTCACGAGCTGCTCGCCGGTGGAGCGCGTGTGCTCGACCTTCACGCCGGGGAACTTCGCCTCGAACTTCGGGACGATGACTTTCGCGTCGTCGGTGTTGAGCGAGCTGTACCAGTTGATCTGCTTCTCGGCCTTTGCCGCCTCGTACAGACGGGCCATGCGGACGTCCGCGCTCTCGGCGAGCCCCGACGGAGACGGTTCCGGCGGGGCGGCCACCGGTGGCGGCGGGTTTCCGCCACAGGACGCGAGCAGGATCGACGCGATGAGCGCGACGACCGATGCACGGATCATTGCCAACCCCTCATCCGCGCGGTGCGACCAGGATCTCGTCGCGCGGCCAGTGGTCGATCAGCTCGGCGCCGGTCTCGGTCACGACCACGGCGTCCTCGAGGCGTACCGCGCCGATGCCGGCCTCGCCCTCGCGCCCCTCGACCGCGATCGTCATCCCGACCTTGAACGGCTGCGGGTGGTCGAGCGACCACTGCCGGTTGATGATCGGGTAGCCGTAGTGCTGCATGCCCACGCCATGTCCGATCTCGAGCGTGAGCAGCTCGGCCTCGTCCTTGAGCCCCCACTTCGACGCGGGCGCGAACTCGAGCGCGGCGTCGCGCGTCGTGTTGCCCGGCTTGATCCTGTCGATGACGCGATCCATCCGGTCGACGAGACGCTTGTACCAGTCGACGGCCTTGGCATCCGGCGCGCGCGCCACGGAGAAGGTGCGGTAGTAGCACGCCTTGTAGCCCATGTACGTGAGGCTGCACGTCGACCCGTACGCGAGGTCGCCGTAATTCAGGATGCGGCCCGTGTTGTCGAAGGCGCGGTCGAATGCGATCGGCCCACTGCGGATCCGGCACGGCGGGACGTCCTCGGCGCCCGCGGCCTGGGCTGCCGCGATCATCGCCCGGGAGACGTCGACGTCGCGCGTACCGGGCCGCATCGTCTCGTGCGCCGCGGCCCATGCCGCGTCGGAGATCGCGAACGCCATCTTCAGACACGCGATCTCGTCGACGGTCTTCGTCTCGGTGGCGTCGAGCATGACCGGCATGCCGTCGACGGTCCTGATCCCCTTCTCCGCGAGCGCCCGCTGCGCGCGGCCATCGAACCCAGTGACGGCGAGCTGCTCGCCCGCGACCCCGCGGTCCACGAGCTCGCGCGCGATCCCCTCTGCGAAGAGCTTCGCCTCGGCGTCCGCGGCCTCGGGTCCCGGACCGCCGTTGAGCCACGCCCGGGCGAGACGCCACTCCTTGATCCAGGGCACCTGCGAGGGGTAGTGGTGGATCCACCCCGCGTGGTGGAACACGACGGGCTCCCCTTCGGCGAAGAAGAGGACGTACCAGAGCGCCGGCTGGAACTCGGGACCTTTCAAGCCTGTCAGGTAGCGGGTGTTCTCCGGTCGGGCCGCGAGGATGGCGGGGATGCCGCGGTTACGTAGCGCGGCCCGTGCCTTGTCCGCGCGCTCGCGGCGTAGCCGGTCGACGTTGAGGCGCTCCTGCCAGTCCGCGGCCTGCGTACCGAACGTAAGTCGCGGCGCCATCTTCACCATCGCGCGGGCCCTAGCGGAGGCGCCGCGGCGCGCTCATGCGTCCGGATACACCACCGCGTCGTAGCCGAGCACCTTGAAGATGCGGTTCTGCGCCGAGAGCATCCGCAGCGGCTCGTCGCCTGTGTTCACGTGCTGATGCACGGTGTTCTGCGGCACGTAGATCGTGTCGGTCGGGCCGAACTCCCAGCAGCCGGGCTCGTTCGCGATGCGCGCGTAGTAGCGCTCCGCGATCTCGGCCGCGACCTCCCACTGCAGCGTGTCGCCGCGGCCTGACTCGACGTAGAGCACCTCATCCGCCATGTGCCAGTGTTTCGCCGAGCGGCCGCCGACGGGGATCTCGAGCTCGACGAGATCGACGGTCGCGATGCGGACGTCCGTCTGCGCGGCCGAGGTGATGACGCGGACACGGCCGTCGCGCGTGTCCTGCCAGCGCGTGGAGCCATGCTTGACGACCTTGCGTTTCGCGCCGACCCCGAGCGTCCACAGCCGTGACCAGTCGGTGCGGGGCCCGAAGCCGGCCGCGCTGAAGTCCGCGCTGCGGCCCTGCTGCCACAGCCCGAGGTACATCCACAGCGCCTTCGCCTTGAAGATGACGCCGTGTGATGGCTTGTCGGGGTCGGAGTTGAAGTGGCGGTGCACGCTGTCGGCGTGGACGACGACCGCGTCGCCGCCCTCCCAGTCGTAGCGCGCGTCGTCGTGGATCTCGTAGCCGCGGCCGTCGAGCACGTAGTAGAGCGCCTCGTTCTGGTGCCCGTGCCCGTTGTTCGAGCCTCCGGGCCCGAGGTCGACGGTGTGCACCTGCAGGCTCTGCGTGAGAAACGGATCATCGCCGGGGCCGATGAGCCACTCGGTGTGCGCGTCGGCGCTGAGGCCGCTGTAGCCCGCGCTGTCGCTGGTGATCGTCAGGCCGCCGCCGCGATGCCGGACGCGTGGCGCGGCGAGCTGCGCGCGGCGGTGCTCGCTGAGGCCATACGCCTCGGCGGAGATCCCATGGAGGAAGACGCGCTCGCTCACCCGCGGCGAACGATAGCTCGCGCCGCGTTCATCGCGGACGTCCCAACTGCTGAGCACTCACGGCATCGCCCTGCCGCCGTCGACGACCAGCGTCTGCCCGGTCATGAACGCCGCCGCCGGCGATGCGAGGAAGAGGACCGCGCCGACCAGGTCGCGCGGCGTCTCCGGTCGCGCGATCGCGCGCGCGCGCACGCTCGAGTCGTGGCGGCGCCGTTCCTCCGCCGAGGTCGCTTCCGTGTCGGTCACGCCCGGCGCGAGCGTGTTCACGTTGATGCCGTGCTCCCCGAGCTCGCGCGCGAGCGTACGCGTGAACCCGAGCACGCCGGCCTTCGAGCTCGCGTAGTGCAGCGCACCGCTGCCATTCAGCGCCGTGCCCGACGAGATGTTGATGATCCGGCCGCCCCCGTGCGCCTTCATGATCGGCACGACCGCGCGAGCGCAGAGGAACGTGCCGCGCAGGTTCACCGCCATCACCTGATCCCACTCGGCCACCGTCAGCTCCTCGAGCGCGGCGCGGCGGATCGGCACGACGGCGTACACGGCCGCGTTGTTCACCAGCACGTCGATGCGCTCGAAGCGCGCGGCGACCGCAGCCACCGCGGTCGCCACGCTGCCCTCCTCGGCGACGTCGATGTGGAAGCCAAGCGAGTCCATCCCCAGCTCGCTCGCGACCGCGGCCGCGCCGGGCGCGTCGAGATCCGCGACGGCAACGCGCGAGCCGCATCCCGCGAACGCCCGGCAGTACTCGCGACCGATGCCGTGGGCTCCACCGGTGACGAGGACGACGGTGCCGGGAAGGGGTGTCGTCGAGGCGCTCTGCAAGAGGGCAGAATGGTATGACCAATCAGGAAGGGAGACCGAGATCGCTTCGGAAGCGCTGACCATCGGCGTGGACATCGGCGGGACGTTCACCGACGTCGCGATGCTCACGCGCTCGGGCTCGGTCTACACGGCCAAGGCCGCGACCACTCCCGCGGATCCCGCACGCGGCGTGATCGACGCGCTCACGAGCGCGGCGTCGCGCCTGGATACGGACCTCCCGGGGCTTCTCGCGCGCGCCGAGCGCATCACCCACGGCAGCACGATCGCGACGAACGCGCTGCTCACGCGCAACGGCGCGCGGCTCGGTCTCATCACGACGCGCGGGTTCGAGGACACGCCGTTCATCATGCGGGCGATCGGTCGCGTCGACGGCCTCCCCGAGGAGGAGGTGCGCCACGTCGCGTACCTCCAGAAGCCCGAGCCGCTCGTCCCGCGCACGCGCGTGATCGGCGTGAGCGAGCGCATCGACACGAACGGGCTGATCGTCGTGCCGCTCGACGAGGAAGCTGTCGGACGCGCTATCGAGCGGCTGGTGGACGTCGACCACGTCGAGGGCCTCGCGGTCTGCCTGCTGAACTCCTGGGCGAACCCGGCGCACGAGGATCGCATCGCCGAGCTCGTCGCGGCGCGTGTGGGCGAGGACCGCGTGTACGCCACGTACAGCAGCCGGCTCGCGCGCGTCGCGGGCGAGTACGCGCGCACGAACACGGCGCTCGTCGACGCGTTCGTCGGCCCGGTCGTGAAGCGCTACCTGCGCACGCTCGAGCGCGAGCTGCGCGAGCGCGGTTTCCGCGGCCACTTTCTGCTTATGCAGGGCAACGGTGGCGTCGCGAGCGCGGCGGAGTGCATGCCGGTCGCGACACTGCAGTCGGGCCCCGCCGGAGGGATGCTCGCGACGGCGCACATGGCCGCACTCCTCGGTCACGATCGCGTGCTGACCGCGGACATGGGCGGGACGAGCTTCGACGTGGGCATCTACACCGACGGCTACTGGCGCTACGCCGAAGAGCCGATCTTCGACCGCTTCCGGATCCTGCAGCCGATCATCCAGATCGAGAGCATTGGGGCGGGTGGCGGCACGATCGCGCACACCGAGGATGTGACCCGGCGACTCGTGGTGGGACCGAAGAGCGCGGGCGCGGAGCCCGGCCCGGCGGCATACGGGCTCGGCGGCGAGGCGCCCACGGTCACCGACGCGAACGTCGCCCTCGGCATCATCGATCCCGAGTATTTCCTCGGCGGCCACAAGCGTCTCCTTCCGGAGCGTGCCGAGCGCGCCCTCGCCGAACACGTCGCGCGCCCCTTGTCGATCTCCGTCGAGGACGCGGCCGCCGGAATGGTGCGGATCGTCGAAGCGAAGATGGCGGACCTCATGCGCCACCAGGTCATCCGCAGCGGCCATAGACCGGAGGACTTCGTGCTGTATGCCTTCGGCGGGGCGACCGCGATCCACGCCGTGGCGCTCGCGCGCGAGCTGCGCATCGGCCGGGTCTACGTGTTCCCGTCGTCGCCGGTCTTCTCCGCGCTCGGAGTCGCGCTCGCGGACGTCCGGCACACGCGCCTATTGACCTGCCGGATCGCGCTGCCGAGCGATCCGCTGGAGCTCGCTCGCCCGATCGAGGAGATCGAGCGCGAGCTCGGCTCGATCATGGAGCGCGAGGGCTTCGCCGCGGGCGACGTGACGCTGCGACGCTACGCGTCGATCCGCTACCTCCGGCAGACCGACGCCGTCGAGGTCGAGCTTCCCGTGGGCCGATTGGATCGCGCCGCGCTCGAGGACCTCGCGGCCCGATTCGCGGCGCGGTACGAGACGCTCTACGGCGCCGGCGCCGGCAGCGGAGAAGAGGGCGCCGAGATCAGCGCCCTGCGCGTGGACGCGATCGGCGCGTCTCCGAAGCCCGCGATCGCCGCCGCGCCGCGCGCCGGCGGCACGGCGAAGCCAAAGGGAACGCGCCAGGCACGGCTCGGCGCGGATGCGTCCGACACTCCTATCTATGAGTGGAGCGCGCTGCAGAACGGCCACCGGGTCTCCGGACCGGCGATCGTCGAGGCTGAGTTCACGACCGTGGTCGTGCCCGACGGCTGCGATGCCAGCGTCGACGAATACGCGAACCTCGTGCTCGCGCCGCGCACTGAGCGCACGAAGAGCGCACGTGCCGAGAAGCGCGCGGCGGTGCCCGCATGACAGCGGTCGACCCGGTCACGTACGAGATCATCCGCCACCGCCTCTGGGTGATCGGCGAGGAAGGGCGCACCGCGCTCCAGCGCGTTTCGGCCTCGCCCATCGTCTCGCAGGGCGGCGAGTGCATGCAGTCCTTCTATGACCCCGGCGGCCGGATGGTGCTGGCCTGCTCGGGTCACCTGCGCTTCGCCGCGGCGACGTCCGACGCGATCAAGCGCCTGGTGCAGTGGTTCGGCGAGCGGCCGGGGATCCATCCCGGCGACCAGATCTTCCAGAACGATCCGTACGTCGCGGGATCGCACACCTACGACCAGATGGTCGTGATGCCGATCTTCTGGGCGGCCCCCGGGGAGCCTGCGGATGCCCGGCTCATCGGGTGGACCGCGTCGAGCTCGCACACCGCCGACACCGGCGGGCTCCTGCGTGGCACGGCGACCGAGATCTATCACGAGGGCCTGCGCGTCCAGGGGCTGAAGGTCGTCGAGCGCGGCGAGTTCCGCGACGACGTGTGCCGGTCGATCGTCGAGCAGTGCCGCGATCCGTACTACGTCGAGCTCGACCTGCGCTCGCGCGTCGCGGCGAACAACGTGAGCGCGCGGCGCTTCCTCGAGCTCGTAAGCGCGTTCGGCCTGGACGCGGTCGAGGCGTCCTGCGCGAAGATGATCGACGACGCCGACCGCCTGGCCCGCGAGAAGCTGCGCTCGCTGCCCGACGGGACCTGGACGTCGCGCATCTACGCGACCGGGAACCGCGTCGCGGAGCCGCTGCGCGTGTGCTGCCGGATGACAAAGAAGGACGACACGCTGCTGTTCGACCTCGAGGGCACCAGCCCGCAGCTCGCCGACGACCAGAACTCCACGCTGCCGAGCACCACTGCGCACGTCGCGCTTGCGCTGACGAACATGCTGTTCTGGGACGTCCCGTGGAGCGACGGGAAGATGGCGCCGGTCGAGATCCGCGTGCCCGAGGGATCGGTGCTGAACTGCCGTTTCCCCGCGGCATGCGGCGGTGGGCCGCGGATCGGGCAGATCCTCGTCTCGGCCGTGACGGAGTGCGTCGCGAAGATGCTCTACGCCGCGGGCCTCCACGACGACGTGAACGCCGGTTGGCAGGGGCTCTGGTACCAGGGCGGGCCGTCCTACTTCTACGGCGGCCACAACGCCGCGGGTCTCCCGGTCGCGCAGGGGCTGTACGACATCCACGGCGGCGGCTATGGCGCGAGCCCGCTGCGCGACGGCGTGGACACCGGCGGTCACGCCAACATCCCGGCGGGCGGGATCAGCGACGTCGAGCGGATCGAGATGCAGTATCCGTTCCTCTACTTCACGCGCGCGCACAACCCCAACGGCGCGGGCTACGGGCGCCGGCGCGGCGGCGCGGGAAGCCATCGCGTGTATCTCGTGTACGGCTCGAGCGACCTCACGGTGGACCATCGACCGTGGGCGGGGCTGCCGAACGGCGGCTTCGGTCTCTTCGGCGGGTTCGCCTCGGGCACCGGAGGGATGCGCGCGGTGTACAAGACCGATCCCGATCAGATCCGAACGCGCCTTGCTCAAGGTGCGTATCCGACGTCCCCGCGCGAGGTCGTGGACGGCAGGTGGGGCGAGGTGCACGTGCCGCCGCCGGGGCGGCCGCGCGTCGCGGTCCCGGAGTGGTGGATCGTTTCGGATTTCGTGCAGAGCGGCGGTGGCTTCGGCGACCCCCTCGAGCGCGAAGCCGATGAGGTCGCGCGCGACGTCGCGAGCGGCATCTACACGGAGTGGGCCGCGGATCGCTTCTTCGGCGTGCCGGCGGATGGTGCCGACCCAGCCAAGGTCGCACGGCGGCGCGACGCGATCCGCGAAACGCGGCGCGCCCGCGGGAAGCCCGTCGGCTCAGTCTCGAAGGGCAAGGTCGCGGGCAGCGTCGTCGCGCGACCGCACGCCGCGGTCGAGGCCGTGCGTGTCGACGCGACGCGCGAACGCTCGATCGCGAGCGGTTCGACGAACGGACGCGTGGCCTGGCGCTGCGCGCGCTGCGGACACGATCTCGGCGACGCGCGCGCGGACTACAAGCAGGGCACGCTGCGGGTCATCGAACCGTTGGCGGAGGTGAGCGAGCTCGGGCTGCCGGCCGGCGAATTCATCGGCGAGCTCCACGAGTACTGCTGTCCGGGCTGCCTCACGCTCCTGCAGGTCGACATCTGCTGCCCGGCGCTGGACGGGGATGCGGTCGTCCACGACATCGCGCTGGAGTTGGCATGACAGGGGCGCTCGACGGCATGCGTGTCGTCGAGGTCGCGAGCTACGTCACCGGCCCGTACGCAGGCATGATGCTTGGCGACCTCGGCGCGGAGGTCATCAAGATCGAGGAGCCCGAGCACGGCGATCCATACCGCAGCTGGGGCGAGGCGGGCGACAACCCGTTCTTCCTCTCGCTGAACCGCAACAAGAAGAGCGTTGCGCTGGACCTGAAGGACGAGCGTGGGCGCGCGACCCTCCGGCGGCTCGCCGCGACCGCGGACGTGGTGGTCGAGAACAGCCGACCCGGTGTCGCCGAGCGGCTCGGCTACGGCTACGACGACCTGCGCGAGCACAACTCCCGCCTCGTGTACTGCGCGATCAGCGGCTTCGGATCGAGTGGGCCCTACCGCGATCGGCCGGGGTACGACACGACCGGACAGGCGATGAGCGGGCTGCTCAGCGTGCTCACCGACCGCGAGGATCCCAAGCTCCCCGGCATCTCGCTCGCCGATCACCTCACCGGCGTCTTCGCGTGCTACGGCATCCTGGGCGCGCTGCTCGCGCGCGAGCGAACGGGCGCGGGCCAGCGCGTCGAGACCTCGCTGCTCCAGGCGGGCGTCGCGTTCCTGGGCGAGCACGCCGCTCGCTACTTCGCGAGCGGCAAGCCGCCGACGCGCGAGACGCGCGTGCGCTCGGCGCTCGTGTTCGCCTTCCTGGGATCCGACGGGCTCCCGTTCGTCATCCACCTCTCGTCGCCGCAGAAGTTCTTCGAGGGACTCGTCGCGGCCGTCGGGCGGCCTGAGCTCGCCGCCGATCCCCGCTTCAAGACACGACCGGCGCGCGTCGAGCACCACAGCGAGCTCGTCAAGGCGCTCTCCGCGATCTTCGCGTCCGCTCCGCGCGCGCAGTGGCTCGAGCGCCTGCTCGCACACGACGTGCCGTCCGCGCCGCTCAATACGCTGGCCGAGGTCTTCGCCGATCCGCAGGTGCGGCACCTCGGCCTGCGCACGAGCACGACCCACCCGGTGCGCGGCACCACCGACGCGGTCCTGCCCGCGGTGCGGCTCGAGGGGACGCCGCTCGAGATCCGCCTCGCGCCACCCCTGCTCGGCGAGCACACCGCCGAGGTGCTCGCCGACCTGGAGCGTCGCGAGCGCGCCACGACGGCGGTGAGATGACGGGAACGAGGTCGCGACGATGAGCCCGATGGCCGCCAGCCGACTACGGAACAAGTACGCGATCGTCGGCGTGGGGCAGAGCCGCCTCGGCAAAGTGCCCGACGCGACCGCGCTCGGACTGCTCGCGGAGGCGATGACCGCCGCGGTCGACGATGCGGGTCTTCGCCGAGGGGACGTCGATGCGATCGTGTGCCGCGGTCCGGACGACATCTACGCGCACCACCAGCGGATCGGCGAGATCCTCGGGATCGACGCCGAGTTCAGCACGAGCGTGGACAACGGCGGCGCGAGCCAGATCCTCTCGATCATCCTCGCGGTGCTCGCGATCGACGCGGGCCTCTGCTCGGTCGCGCTCTGCGGCTACGGCCGCGATAGCTGGTCGCGCACGCATCGCAGCGAGGAAGCACGGCAACGCGCCAGTCTCGTGCCGGAGGAGCAGCAGCACGGCGAGTTTGAGCACGAGTTCGGGCTCTTCGGCGCGGCCGCGACGCACGCGCTCGGCGCGCGGCGGCACATGGAGCGCTACGGCACGACGAAGGAGCAGCTCGGGTCGGTCGCGATCGCGTTCCGCGAGCACGCCATGCGCAACCCGGACGCGTATCTGCGCGAGCCGCTCGGAATGGCCGAGTACCTCGCGGGACGGCCGATCGTCGATCCGTTCGGCCTCTTCGATTGCAGCGTGCCGGTCGACGGCGCCGGAGCCGTCGTCGTCACGAGCGCCGAACGCGCGCGCGACCTGCGGCGGCGACCCGTCCTCATCCGCGGATTCGGCACGTTCAACAACCTGCGCGGCTGGACCGCGGGCGAGCGCATGGTCGAGACCGCGGCGAAGCGCAGCGGCGCCAAGGCATTCGCCATGGCGGGGTTGGCCCCGGCCGAGGTCGACACCGCGCAGATCTACGACTGCTTCACCTCGATGGTCGTCGCGCAGCTGGAGGACTACGGGTTCTGCGCCAAGGGCGAGGGCGGCCCGTTCGCCGCATCGGGCGCGCTGCGTCTCGGCGGAACGCTGCCCGCGAACACCTCGGGCGGGCAGCTGTCGGAGGGACACGTCGAAGGGATGCTGCAGATCGTCGAGGGCGTGCGGCAGGCGCGCGGCGATCTCACGAAGGAACGGCAGGTCGAGGGCGCGGAGATCGCGCTCGTGTCGGGCCACGGTGGGAACACCGTGTGCCACAGCTCGCTCATCCTGCAGCGCGGATGACCGAGGCGACCGCGGGCTCCGCCGCGCCCAAAGCACCGAGCGGCACGAAGCCCCCGAGGCCATTCCCATTTCCGAAGCCGACGCCGGATTCGCAGCCGTTCTGGGATGCGTGCCGCGCGGGCGAGCTTCGCCTGCAGCGCTGCGCGAACGGACACTGGCGTTTCCCGCCCGCGCCGCTCTGTCCCGAATGCTGGACGCACGAGGCGACGTGGGAACGCACGCGCGGTCGCGGCAGCGTGATCGCCCACGTGACGTTCCGCCGCGTGTATCACTCCGCGTTCGCGCCGCTCATTCCGTATACCGTGGCCATTGTCGAGCTGGAGGAGGGACCGCGGCTCACCACGCGTCTCGTCGGCGTCGGACCCGACGAGGTCAAGGGTGGGATGCCGGTCGAGGTGACCTTCGAGCCCGTCGGCAACGACGTGACCCTGCCGCTCTTCACGCCCGCGAAATGAGAGGGAGTACCGGATGACGACGCAGTACCAGCGAACCAAGGACCTGGCGAAGGAGTCGCGCGAGCGAGCGGCGACCGGACCGATCGTCGTGCACACGAAGGACCTCGCGATGGAGTTCGCGGCGGGGCGCAAGCGCGCCTACATCTCGGAGCCGGACATCCTCGGTTCGATCTCTCAGACGATCGCGATGTTCATCGCGGAGATCGCTCCCGGCGAGGCCGGCGGCAAGCATCGCCACTTCAACGAGGCGATGATCTACATCGTCTCCGGCAAGGGGCACAGCGACATCGACGGGAAACGCTACGAATGGAGCGAAGGCGATGTGGTCTCGGTGCCGCTGTACTCGTGGCACCAGCATTTCAACGACGATCCCGCGAAGCCGGTGCGCTACCTCGGGTTCACGAATCTCCCGCTGCTGCGCTCGATGGGTCTGAATCGCCTCGAAGACGCCGATGAGACATAGCGGGGAGGCCGGAGGGCCGCGTGTCGAAGGCTATCGGGCTATCCGATCTGCGCGCACGGAACCCAGGCCAATCCTGCAGACGCGTTCTTTACCGGGTCTTCGTTGAAAGCGAGCGCCGCAGAAGAGCGATTAGCGACGAAGACATTGACGAATGACGAGCCGGACCGCCAGAGCGCGCGTCAGAAAAGCGGCCAAACGGGGCGCCTCTCGCCACGACTCCTTATCCGTCAAGGCTGCGTTGCCGCGGCGACGAGCTTGTTGATCTCGTCCCATTCCTGGCGCAGGTCGGCGTCAGTCGTCGCTTCGAGAAAACTCAAGAATCGCTCGACGAGTGAGGGCTGCAGAGTCACAACAAGCGTGCGCTCGACGGACTCACTTTCGGGGCGAGACATCTCCGCCCATTTGGCAGGCGCTTCCTTCGCAAGACCGAACTCCCCGGCGAGCCAGCGGATGAGAGCGCTGAGGACCTCCTTTCCACCCCAATCGATTCGCCATGCCTGGTCCGCAAACGTGACGGTAGACCACTCAACGCGTTTTGCGACAAAAGCACCCATCAAGGCTCCGGCATCGATGCCGACGGCGTCGCGTTGCCAGCTGTTCAAGCCGTTATTGATCAACTTGCCTACTTCGTTCTCAACAGTCGCATCGCCAGGCGCCGTCAACCGCTGAGTTCGGCTGTCCCATGTCGGACGCGCAGTGACCCTCGGTAGTCCACCGACGTAGCTTGGCAAGTTTCGGTCCGAGAGAGCCTCCCGAAACTCGCTAAGGACCCATTGGGCCGCCTGATCCGTGCGCAGGCATTCGATGACCTTGGTGAGGCGATCTTGCACGACATGCGGCTGGACTCCGAAAGCCTCCGCTAGGGTCGGCATCACTACATCGGGCTCGATGAGGTAGTTCTCGATCTCATGTCGCCGCCACGTTTGCCAGGCGACCACCTGGATGGCCCGACCGGTCCGATCTTTCATGCGCGCACTGCATTCGGATTTCGCACCCGCGGGAGATCGAAAGTCGCGATCCTCGATCACAAACATCGGAATTGCTCGACCAATGGCGTCACTCATCCCGAAAAACGCGGACTTCGTGCCACAAGGCCAGACATCAACCAGGATTTCCGGATTTGCTTTCGACGTCCATTTCGCGAGGATGTCGGCTTCGTAGCCGACGAGATCTCCCTCACAAAGGACAGCGATCTTGCCGCTGCCCGGGTAACGGGTTGTGTACCGGCTCGACGAGCCCGTCATTTTTGTTGGTCGAGAAGACCAAGATCGATCAAAGAATTGTCCGCGGCAGCGCGTTGGCGGAGCTCAGCTGAGTGCGTCGTCAGAATGAACTGGTTAGAACCGGGCAATGCCTTCAGGGCCATGTAGAGCTGACGCACCCAAGCCGCATGTAAGTGCACCTCAGGCTCGTCAATCAAGATAATGCTGTGTTGCAGCGGACGTGGATACGTCAGACGCGTGATGTATTCAAGAATGACCTGCTCACCTGAAGCGGCCTGAGCGAGCGTGTACTGTCGGCCGTCGTCTTCCAGCACCGGAGCCCCCCACGGATCATCCTCGCGATAGAGATAGCCCAGGTATTTCTTGGGCGAGCACACATGATGAAACGACTCTTGGATTCTCTTTTCCCAGTTTCGCTCGTCAGGCAAGGGCTCACTCTGACCCCGCGTGTAGTCGCTCAGGTAGTGGAGAATCTCGGCGACAGACTTTTGTCGCGGGCCCACCCTTGTGTCTTCTGCCCTCGACGCCGAGGCGGACTCGGCGTCAATCGGGTCAGCCGCCACCATGAGTTCGAGGTCTTGCTGAGCGGCGTCGACTGATGAGTCGCCCCGCTGCGGAGTGCCTGTGACCCGCTCACGCAGGTTGCGGTCTTGCGGAAAGAATGCGATCCCGCCGATGCTGTCCAAGAGGTCTGGTCGAAAGCCGTAGGTCTTCTTCGGCCATTCCTTGATTGCAATGCCGCGCGCCATCAGCCACGACGTGACGTAGGGAGGCGCCGGCTCGAACGACAGCCCACGTTTCGTTCCGTCAGGGCGTAAACGCGGCGGATAGGTCCAGGTAAGTGCAAGCTTCCCGTCGGGAAGTGCCGGCGGTGGCTGCATGTTTACAAGCTGTATGAGCTCGGGAATGGCGCGCCGTTCATTCTCGTCAAATTGGAGATCCAACCGTACTCGCACTTCTGGTCGCTGAGCTGTCCAGGTTCCGTGACTGTTGGCAGACAGCCGTATGTCATCGGTCGTTGGGATTGGAACGTCTTCAGCCCGATAGCTCATTACACCGCGGAGTGCGTTTGTCATCGCGAATAACAAGCTGGTCTTGCCTGAGCCGTTTGGTCCGGCAATCACTGTTATTGGTCTCGTTTTGCCCATCGAGTCGATGAACGACAAGTCGAGCTTGTCAATCGCTCGATAGTTGTTGATCTGAACGCGCGAAATTCGCATGCTGCACTCTCCCAGCGCCGCCTGAACCGGACGGAGTCCGAGCCCGACCAAGTGTCCTGCGGAGTCAAGAGAACGATATAGGCCCTCGGTTCGAGGCCAGCGTGGATCCCGCCGAGTCCGTCTAATGAACCTGCGGCGACATCGCCGTGCTCAAGTGATCATTCGAGGGCCAGCGTGCTATCGATGCTGAGGACCGTCTAGAACATCAATAACGACGGGCAGGTAGCCCGGATGGGATTCAACTGATGACCTCTTCCTCGAAAGCGGCTATGACGAGAGCGGCGTCCCAGCGAGCAAATTGACGCCCGACGCGCTGGGCCGACCAGAGACGCGCGTCCGCGAAAGCGGCATCCAAATACGAGGGCAGCGGGCCGGCTAAGCGATCCGACTTACGGCGTACGTCGACGGTCCGACATCATTGGCGGCGGGCATCCCAGGTTTCGAGGAGAAAAGTCGCGAGGGCGCCTGCCAGATTCACGGCCAGGCCAGCGTGACGCGCCGCGGGCTTCACGTTAGCTCGTCCTCGCCCATGTGCGTCGCTCAAGCGATTGCGAAGCGCAGCCAGACCCTCAACAACTGAGTGGCAACCGCCGAGAATCTGCTTGAAGACTTGTTCGGAATGCTGGTTCGGAGCCAGTTGGAGCTCGCGGGCGGCAAGTCCGTAGAGAGCCGGGAGGTCAGCCTTATCAGGATAGGGCACAGCTGCCTCATCAAGAATGTGCTTGCAAACAGACTCGACTAAGGTCCTTGCCGCGGTGATGGCGCCTTCAGGATCGTGCGCGCGACGCGTAACAGCCTTCTCCCATATCCGCGCAACGTCCTCGGCGGAGAGTGTCGCAACTGCAGCAGAGACGACCGATTCAACCGGAGACGCCCCGAGTTCGAGACGCGTGAGCAGTCCGTCGAATTCCGCGCTTAGGAACGCGCGGCGCTCGCGATAGGTGGGAAACTTCGGCTGGATGAATGACCAAAAGTCGCCGAGCGTTCGATTGGACCGCAAGAACCGCGGGAGGTCAGCGGAAACCGACGTGTCTGCTAGGAGCTCACTTCGGAGTCGCCTGTAGTCATCGTCATCGGTCAACCCGCCTTGACCTGTCGCTCGCGCCACCAGGATCGACTTGATTGAACCTACTTTGTCGAGGCGAGCATCTGCTTGCACCCCCCAATAGAAGCACTTGCGAAATCCTGGTGTGCCAGCAGGGCCCCTTGAAAGGGAATTGCCCTACCGTTCGAGCGGACGAAGTGTGGATCGCGGCCGACGGGCCACGTCGTCACCCCGAGACCTCCGGCGATGTCGAACATGAGCGCGACACGCTCGTCCTCAGACAGGTCAAACGCGGGAGGCATTCAACTCGAGGAAGGCAAGGGTGACGACAGCGCGATGCGCTTGTTCCCATCTACGAACGGCTGATTCTCGGCGATGCCCCAGAGAAGCGTGGCTGCCTGTTCCGCCAGATCCGCGTTCGCTTGCTGCGCCGCGTGCTGCGGACGAGCTATCGCCGATCGCAGCAGTCCTTCGTCCCTCAACTCGTCGAGCACCGCATCAAGGGACAGGCTCTTGATCTCGGCGAAGAGTGCGAGGACTTCCTCGAAATCGATGTAGACGTAGTCGGAGGGGTCCGCGGCGCCAGTCAGTGGCTTCCCTCGCGGCTGTCGCCCTTGGCAAGTCGATCGAGCACGCGGCGGTTCTCCGCGATGATCCTTCGGCCGACGTGGAGCACCCGGGGACGGACCTTTGGACGGATCTCGACCGGGGTCAGCACGACGACGCCCTTCTGAACGCTCGGGGCGACCAGGTCGCCTTCGTGCAGGTTCGCGGCGTCAAGCGTTGCCTGATCGAGCGTGACTGAGAGGCTATTGCCTTGTCTGCGGATCTTGACGACATCCATCGACTTCGCACCTCCGGCATTCCAAGAGAGTCGTCATCACAGTATATACGGGACTTACGAGACTTTCGAGAGAGCCGGAGCGTCAGCGCTCGTTAGGCGTTGATGTCCTGGCGCCGGAAGGCAACGAAGCTTCCCGCGACGAAGACCGTCATCCAGAGCAGCGCGGCCAGCAACGCAGCGGTGTAGCCCTGGGGAGCAACGGGACCAACGTCGGGGGGAAACACCGAACCCGGCAAGAAGCTGAACGTGCGGATCGGGAACCAGCGCGATCCCTCGTTCCACACCATCGCGATGATCCCTTCCGGGACAAGGACGTAGGCCAGGGCGACTCCGACCGCTGCGCCTGTCGCGCGTGTCAGGACCGCTGTCAGCATGCCCAGCACGCTGACGCCGATCAGGCTGAGCACCTCGTTGCCGAAGAAAGCGAGCCAAGCAGAGAGGCCCGCAGTCGAAGTCCAGGCAGCGGTCTCGATTCCCTGCGTGCGCGCGATGGCGAGGACGAGCGCGCTACTTCCCAGCAGGGTCAGCGTCATGGACACGAGCACGAACAGCATCAGCGCCAACATCTTCCCCGCCAGCAACCGCAGGCGACGGGGCTCGCGCACCAGTAGGTTGCGCCAGGTGCCCTGGGACCACTCGGCAGCGACATTCGCCGTGACGATGATCAGCGCCACGACGATGATGAACGCCCGCGCCTGGCCGATGATGGTGATCAGCCCGAGCGAGGTGGGGAACGCATGGGTCAGGGGGTCGATCTCCCGACCGGTCGCCCCCGAGGTGATCTGCTTGAACGTCAGGTAGGAGAAGAAGCCGCTGGCGACAAGCATGGTCCCGGCTCCGGCGAACATGCTCAAGCGGCGAGATTTGAGAAGCTCGCTGCGAAAGGCGCGCAGGACAGGCGTGAGCGCGGTCATCGCTGCGCGCCCTTCAGCAGCGTCAGGAAGCGCTCCTCGAGACTGGCCCCTGGGTGCTGGTCAAGGAATGCGCGGGCAGCACCCTGGTAGAGCGCTTTCCCGCGATCGAGGACGATCAACCAATCCGCGACCTGCTCCAGCTCTCCCAGCAAGTGGCTGCTGACGAAGATGGTCTTGCCCTGCTCGCGCAGACGCCGCAGCAGGTCGCGGGTCGCGATGATGCCCAAGGGATCGAGGCCATTGGCCGGTTCGTCGAGGATCAACAGGACGGGATCGGGAAGCAGCGCCATGGCGACTCCGAGCCGCTGCTTCATGCCCAGTGAGTAGCCGCCGACCGGGTCGCGCGCTCGATCGGAGAGCTCCACCAGCTCGAGCACCGCACGCACGCGGGAGCTGGGGTACCCGCCAAGTCGGGCGAGCACGTCCAGATTCGTCCGCGCGGAGAGACTGGGATAGAAGGCCGGCGCTTCGACCAAGGCGCCAACACGTGGCAGATAGCCGAGCCCGTTGGCCAGCGGCTGACCCAGGATCGTCGCGCTTCCGGCGTCTGGTCGAACCAGCCCGAGCAGCAGGCGAATGGTGGTCGTCTTGCCGGACCCATTGGGACCGATGAAGCCGGCGATAGTTCCGGTCGGAACACCGATGGTCAGCCCATCAACAGCGGTCACCTTTCCGAAATGCTTGCTCAAGCCATGCGTCTCGATGCAGTACTGCATAATTGCGCTGATGCAGAATAGCACGAGCCACCGGGAGCGAAAGAAGGCTCAGACCCGCGAGGCGCTGATGACGGCCGCGAGGCGTCTCTATCGCGAGCGAGGATTTCGTGGGGTGACGACCGCTGCCATCGCCGCCGAGGCGGGCGTCGCCCCTCGGACCTTCTTCAGCTATTTCGAGACCAAGGAGGACGCCTTCCTCGGACCGGGTGACGATCGTCTGGACCGGTTGATCCAAGCGATACGCGAGCGGAAGCCTGGTGAGCCGATGTTGGTCGCAGCGAAGCGCGAGCTACTTCGAAGGCGTGAAGACCGCCCCCACGCGGCGCGCCCGGAGCTGTCGGAGCTCCTCTCGCATCCCTCGATCGTCGCGCGGCTTCGCGAGAGATGGAATCTGTGGGAAGACGCGCTGGCGAAGAGCATCGCGGAAGAGGCGCGCGCACGGGTAGGAGACCCCGAGCCCATGGTCGTCGCCGCGGCGATCACTGCGGCGATCCGCGCCGCGGCTGCGGCTGCCCAAAGAAACCCGACTCGCCGCGCGGCGATCGCGGAGCGCATCTTCGGCCTTCTTACTTCGGGACTGGCCACCTATGGCGCGATGCCGACGTCGTCGCGCCCGAAGCCTCCGGATCGGGCGTCGGAACGAACTTCGCGTCGCGGTCGATGATCGAGCTCGCCGAAGGCAGGTCGCAGCCAGGGCCATAACCTGCTACGCGTGCGCTTGCCGCAGATCCTCGTCCCGCTGCGGCACCGCGACTTCCGATTGCTGTGGACGGGCCAGACGGTCTCCAGCTTCGGGAACAACGTCAACAAGGTCGCGCTGCCGTTCCAGCTCCTGGTCCTGGGAGCGTCACCATGGCAACTCGGGATCGCGGTCGCCATCAACATCGGGACGATCGTCGCCTTGGTGCTCGTCGGTGGGGCCATCGCCGATCGCGTGCCGCGCCGCCGGCTCATCCTCGCGAGCGATCTGGTCGGCGGCATCACCGTCAGTGCGGTCGCGGTGCTCTCGGCAACCGCGCAGCTGCGGATCGAGCACCTGTATGCGGCCGCCGTGTCGCTGGGTGTTGCGAGCGCCTTTCTCGACCCGGCGTACAACGCGATCGTCGCCGACCTGGTGCCGCCCGACGTGCTGCGGGCCGGGAACGCGCTCCGCCTTCTCGGCCGCAGCGTGGCCCGCATCGCGGGTCCGACCGTCGGCGGCCTGGCCTTCGCGCTGGCCGGACCGTCGCTCGCGTTCGGCTTCGACGCGCTCACGTTCTTCTTCAGCTTCGCCACGCTGCTGCTCGCTCACCCACCGCGCCGCGGCCCGATGCCGACGGCGTCGATCGTTCGCGACATCCGCGACGGTTTCGGCTACGTCTTCTCGGTCCGCTGGCTCTGGACGACGACCATCTACTTCATGATCGTGAACATCGCGTACGCCGGGCAGACCGGCGTGATGACGCCCCTACTCGTGCGCGACGAGCTACGCGGTGACGCGGCGGTCTACGGGGTCATCAGCGCCGCCTACGGCGTCGGCACCATCGTCGCGAGCATCGTGGTCGCGCAGCTCGCCGCGCATCGCCCCGGTCTGGTGCTGTACGGATTCGAGCTTCTCGCCGCCGTCTCCGTCCTGGGGATGGGGCTGTTCCCGAACCTCGCGGCCGTCGTGGTGCTCATGGCGGTGTGCGGCGCGGCACTCGCGTCATCGACGGTCATCTGGCAGGCGCTGATCCAGCGGAACGTGCCGGAGCGGATGCTCGGGCGCGTCTCGAGCATCGACCTGCTCGGCAACTCGCTGATCAATCCGGTGGCGCCGATCGCCGCCGCCGCGTTCGTGACGGCGATCGGCCCCGCGAGCACGTTCGTCGCCGCCGGCGGCTACGCCCTGGTGCTGGCGGCGATCGGGGTGATCGTCACACCGCTACGGCACCTGCGCGAGGGCACGCCACCGGCGCAAGCGAGCGACATCGCTACTTCCCGTCCGTGAGCCCGATCACGTTGCCGTCGAGGTCGCTGAAGAGCGCGATCGTCGTGGTCGGCCCGACCTTGGTCACCGGGAGCACGACCTTGCCGCCGGCGTCGATGGCCTTCTTCAAGGTGGCGTTCAGGTCCTTCACCACGACGTAAAACGTGACGAACGGCTTCGGTCCGCGCAGCGGCCCGATGCCGCCGCCGATGCCGTGACCGCCCGCGTCCGTGTCGACGAACGTGTAGATCTCGTCGGGCAGGACGTTCATCTTCCAGCCGAGGACGTCGCTGTAGAACTTGCGTGCCTTCGCCGGGTCCGCGCTGTTGATCTCGAAGTTCGTGACTGGATCGCCCATGGTCCCCTTCTTTCGTCGCGTTCTTCGTGCCGTTCTGCGTCGCGTCAGTTGATCGCGCTAGGCGGCGGGCTCTCTCCCCTCGGCCACCGCGGTCAGCCGCGGCAGGAAGTAATCCCAGCCCGCGAGGTGGCTCGCGAGCGCGGCCGCGGGGAGGCCCCGATGCACCAGCCGCAGGCGCGTGCCCTTGCCGCGCGGCTCGAGGTCGATCTGCACGGTCGAGCCGCCCGGCCCGACCATCGCGCCAGGTCCTTCCCAGCCCCACGTGAACACCACCCGGCGGTTCGGGACGACCTCAACGTACGCGCCGCTGACTTTCGACTCGTCGATCGACACCTGGAAGCGGCCGCCGGGACGCGGATCGAGGTCGGCGAGCCGGCCCTTCCACTTCACGTACTCCGCCGGATCCGTGAGCAGCTCGAAGACGGTCTCGGGGGAGGCCTGGATGTCGATCACGCGCTCAATGACGTCGACGTCGGTGCTCATGGCTCCCCTTCTCGCGTTCGGCGCGCTCGGCCGCGGCCTTCAGGCCGGCCAGCTCCGCGTCCCAGAACGCACCCAGGTAGGTGCGCAGCTCCTGGACCGCCGCGCGACGGGCTCGGTAGATGCTGCGCCGACCGTCGCGGCGGAGCGTGACCAGGCCCGCGTCCTCGAGCACGCGGAGGTGCTGCGAGATCGCCGGCCGGGTCACGTCGAAGTGCGAGGCGATGTCGCCCACGGATCGCTCTTCGTGCCACACCAGGCGCAGGATCTCGCGCCGCCGCGGCTCCGCCATCGCCCGCAGCGCGTCGTCCATCCGCAACAGGTTAGTCATCACCGGGATTATGCACTTGACACAAGGCTCCCAATCACCTAGCCTTCCTCTTGGTGGCTGATTTGGCTGTCTTTACGGGCTTCGGGGCGGCCTTCCGCTCCGCCTTTGCCGAGTTCTCTGCGGCGACCTTCTTGAGGTGCCGCACCACCCTCGGGTGGAAGATCAGCCGGAGGGCTTCCTCGCCGGTCATCTCGTGGGGCTTCTTACGCCTCGGCAAGTGAAGCGCCCCCTTCCCGACACGGAGGGCATGAACCTCGTGAAGTTGGTGGACGACTTCCACTCCGAGGATGCGTGCCGCCGCTTCCTTGAAGGTCTGCGCTGGCCCGATGGCGTGCGCTGCCCGCGCTGCAACGGAACGACCATCTCGCGCATCGTGGAGCGGGACCAGTTCGACTGCGACTCATGCCGCTACCAGTTCTCAGTCACGGCGGGCACGATCTTCAACGACACCCACCTGCCGCTCTGGAAGTGGTTCATGGCCGTCTACCTCGTGGGCGAGAGCAAGAAGGGCATCAGCGCCAATCAGTTGAAGCGCACGCTCGGGGTGAACTACCGGACCGCTTGGTATCTCTCGCATCGCATCCGCGCGGCGATGGTCAGCGACTTGGAACCTCTGCTCGGAACCGTCGAGGTGGACAGCACATGGATCGGCGGCAAGCCTCGGCACCCCGCCGCGCTCGACGCCTTCGGCCACCGCAAGCGCGGTCCGCGCCCCGGTCGGAAGGCATCCGTCGCCGGAGCGGTCGCGCGAGGCGGCGCGATCCGTCTGCGCGTGCAGCGTGAGGGCATGACCATGCGCGACTTCATCGGCAAGGCCATCGCGGACAAGGCTCCGGCGATCTACACCGACGAGTGGGCGGGCTACCAGAAGCTCGGGGACGCCGACACCAAGCACGAGAGCGTCAATCACCACGCCTACGAGTGGGTGCGCGGCGACGTTCACACCAACACCATCGAGTCGGCGTGGAGCCTCTTGAAGCGCAGCATCATCGGCTCATACCACCACCTGAGTGTCAAGCACTTGGACTCGTACCTGGACGAGTTCGAGTGGCGGTACAACAACCGGCGCAACGACTTCCTGTTCCGCGACACGATGCTTGCGCTCCTGCGCGCCGAAAAGATGCCGTACAAGGAACTCATCGAACGCCCTGCGTGAGCCGAGAGAACACGCGGGAGAACCGGCCTTTGTCGGTAGTGGCTGGCACGTGCACAAAGGTCACATCCTCGGCGCTTTCACCGAAGCGCAGCTCGAACTCCGCAATCGTTTCACCCGGCGTTCCGTCCCGCCGCGTCCACTCGACGCGCACGGAGAACCGCTCGGAAGTGTTCGCCTTGAATGCACGAAATGACGCGATGTCCGGGGCGCAGTTGTACGTCTTGCACCAAGACGCTGGGGGGATGGGCGAACCCTTTAGATACCCGCCGGTATCCGCCGTGAGATTCCCGCCGACGAGCGGAATGCGCAGTCCGCTGCGGTGGATCGCTCTCGGTTGTGGGTAGGTTGCCGGGTGCTCCGAGAAATACCACGCGCCGTAATCGGCTGACCCCCATGCCTTCACGGATAGACGCGGCTCGTAGACGATTGCCCGACTAGAGCAGACGACTTCGGCGTGGTACCAGCGCATGTTGACCTCGCTGACGACTCCATCCCCATGTAGCCGGATATCAACGGCAGGACTGAACCACTCGCTCCATGCCCACTTCGCAAATCCGGCGATGATGAGCGCGACAAGCGTTGCAGAAAGTGCGGTCCAAAACTCTCCGCTCACAGCAGCAGCAGTTCCGGCTGCGAGGATGTACGCCCACCATGGCAGAAGCCATGAACGGTCACGCAAGGGAGTCTACCCCTGCGTCAAATGCACAATCCCGGTCATCACTTACCTAATTCGTCAAGGCCGGGTAGCGGTCGAGCCACGCGGCGATGTCATGATTCAAGGCGGATGCACACGTGGGAGGTCTGGTATCCGAACGCCGCGGCGACCGGATTGCTCATCGCCCGGGCGCGCATCGATCCGACCATGGTGCTCTGGGTGCACGCTGCTCCGGAGCGTCTCGCGGTCACCGTGCGCGAAGGTGACGACCATGTCATCGCCCACGGTGAGCCGCTCGAGCGCGTCGGTCCGCAGCTTCCGATGACCCGGTTGGCGGTTCGCGATGGGATCGTGACGCGTGAGGATCGCTGGCCGACCGCGGCCGATGTGGGAGAGCTGGTTCTACTGCCCGGCGGCGAGGCCGGACGGCTGCTGTCGTGGTGGAACGCTCCGGACGGCCGTGAGTGGCGCTGGAGCCTGGAGCTTTACAACCATCGCTGATGAGCTCCCCGCGACGATCACGTCGCAGCGCGGAGAGCGACGCGCGCGTCGACGGCGACAAGGCCGCTCGGGTAGGCCATGACCGGGTTCAGATCGAGGCTGGCGATGTCGGGTCGCGCGACCATCAGCTCGGCGACCGCGCGGATCGCGCGCACGAGCGCAGCGCGATCGGCAGCGGGCCGGCCGCGCGCGCCTTCCAGCAGAGCGTGGCCGCGGATCTCAGCGAGCATCGATCCCGCATCCGCCTCGCTCAGCGGCGCGACGCGGAGCGCGACGTCGCGCAGCGACTCGACGAAGATCCCGCCGAGCCCGAACAGCACCACCGGGCCGAGCTGCGCGTCACGATCCGCGCCGATCACGACCTCGACGCCGCCGGGGGGCGCCATCCTCTGCACGAGCACGCCGGCGAAGGACGCGCGGTCGGTCGCTGTTCCGGCAGTCGAGGCGCGACCAGTCGCGACTTCGATCTCGGCGAACGCCGCACGGACCGCGCGAGGGTCGGCGAGATCGAGCCGGACACCGCCCGCATCGGTCTTGTGCACGATGTCGGGCGAGATCACCTTCAGCGCGACGGGGAATCCGAGCGCGGCCGCGGCGTTCGCTGCCTCTTCGGCACTTCGCGCGCGACGGCTCGGAACCATCTCGATGCCGGCCGACGCGATCAGCTCCAGCGCCTCGAGCGGGTCGAGCCACCGCGCTTCGCCCGTGACGCCGGATCGCTGCGTGACCGCGGACGCGGCGGCCGGCTCCACGCGTCGGGCCGGCATCCCGACGGTGTCGCTCTGCTCATCCGGCCATACGAAGCGGCTGTAGGTCGCGAGCGCGCCGAGCGCGCGCAGCCCGCGCCCGTAGCCCTGCAGCAGCGGCAGGCGCATTCGGCGCGCGACCGACAGCCACTCGTCCGAGACGCGATCGGACGTGCGCGAGAGCACCGCGAAGAGCCGGTCGGGGTGATCCTTCATCGCCGCCTCGAGCTCGGCGACGCGATCCGCGAGGCGGCCAAGCGGACCGCTCCGCGGGATGGTGAAACGAGACACGATCGCGTCGACGTCGGGCTGCGATGCGAACGTTCGCAGCGCGAGCGGGTAGAGCGTCGCCATGTCCTCGCGGCCCCACGAGCTCCCCGAGTCGAGCGGATTGCTCGGCTCGATGCGCTCGGCCAGCGCATCGCGCAGCGCGACCGCCGACGCGGCGCTCGGATCGGGCAGCTCCACGCCGGCAGCGTCGGCAAGGTCGCAGACCAGCGCCTTCCCGCCGCCCGAGATCTCGATGATCGCGGCGCGCTCGATCGGGCGCCGCCGCAGCACGCCGATGGCGTTCGACAGAAGCCCGCCGACCTCGACCAGCTCATCGAGATCGGCCACGCGGATGACGCCCTTCTGGCGGAACAGGGCCGAGTACGCGGCATCGCTTCCCGCGAGCGCCGCGGTATGCGTGAGCGTCGCGCGCGTTCCCTTTTCCGACGCGCCGATCTTCAGGACGGCGATCGGCTTGCGCGCGGCCGCCGCGCGCTCGGCCGCGTCGACGAACACCCGCGCGTCCCGCACGCTCTCGATCACGGCGAGCACGACGTCGGTCGCGCGGTCGCGCACGAAGAAGTCGATGACGTCGGCCGCGCTGATGGTCGCTTCATTGCCCGTCGATGCTGCGTGGCTGAAGCCAAGCCCGCGCGCGCTTCCGTAGCTCAGCACCTCGTTCATCAGGCCGCCGCTGTTCGACACCACCGCGACGTTCCCCGCGACGAGGCCGTCCGGGAGCGCGCTCGCGAACGCGGCGGACCGGTTCGCGATGGAAAGGACGCCGAGGCAGTTCGGCCCGAGCACGGCGAGGCCCGTCTCGCGAGCCACCGCCGCGATCTCGCGCTGGAGCCGCTCCCCTTCCTCGTCCGACTCGGCGAACCCGGCCGTCACCACGACCGCCGCGCGCACGCCGCTCTCGGCGCACTCGCGAAGGGCGCCGGCGACGCCCCCGCGAGCGATCGCGAGCAGCGCGACGTCGACCGGCTCCGGGACGTCGCGGATGCTCCGGAACGCCGGCACACCATGCACCTTCTCGCTCCGCGCGTTCACCGGCACGTAGCGGCCCGTGAATCCCATGGCGCGCAGCACGGCGTAGGGCGCGTTGCCGTAGGCCGACGACTCGGACGCGCCGATCACGGCGATGCTCAAGAAGCCGAAGAGCGGTGCGAGACGATGGTCGCTTGGTGCAAGGGCGGGCGCCGTGGACTTCGTCACGCGGCCACGCCGTAGCGCCGGCTCAGCCCGCGGAAGACGAGGCTGAGCGCAACGAGCGCGCCCGCGACCATGAGGCAGAACGCCGCGAGCTGGCTGATCTGGCCGTTCTGCCAGAGCTCCCAGATCGCGACCGACGCGACGCGCGACTGCGGACCGTAGAGCAGCGCGGCGATCGAGAACTCCTTCGCGCTGAGGAGAAACACGTACACGAAGCCGCCGAAGAGCGCCGGCAGCATGAGCGGGACCAGAATGGTCCGCGCGACGGACAGGAAGGTGCCGCCGTGCACGAGGCCGCTCTCCTCGAGCTCGCGGTGGATCTGGATCAGGCCCGCTTCCGCGAAGCGCATGCCGTACGCCATGTATGCCGGGATGTACGCCGCCACCAGCAGCAGGACCGTCCCGAAGATCGGCACGGGAAGCGTCAGGTAGGTGCGCAGGACAGCGATCCCCAGCACGACGCCGGGGAAGACGAGCGGCAGCGAGCTCAGCTGATCCAGCAGCCCGCGACGCGGGACCCGCGAGCGCAGCACCACCCACGCCGCGATGAACGAGAGCGCCATGACCGCGACTGCCGACAGGATCGAGACCACGAGCGTGTTCCGGAGCGCCGCGACGATGTCGCCATTGCGCAGCGCCGCCGGGTAGTTGTCGAGCGTGAGGAACGCCAGCGCGTCGGCGGTCGGCGGTTGGTAGAAACGCAGCAGCGACGCCCACAGGAGCATCGCCATCGGCAGCCCGACGAGCACCGGGAACAGCAGCGCACACGCCCCGGCGAAGCCTCGCCATCGTCCGAGCTCGTACAGACGCGGCCGGTAGGCCTTGCCGGTGATCGTCGCGTAGCGGTTGGCGCGCCGGATCAGGCGCGCGTACGGAATGAGCAGAAGGAGCACGAACACCGTGAGGATGCTGGCGTACGCGCTGGCCTCGCCGTACTGCGGCACGAGCCCGGTGCGGATCTCGTTGTAGATGCGCGTCGTCAGGACGGCGATGTCGGCGGGCACGCCGATGAGAGCCGGCACGTCGAACGACACGAGCGAGCGGATGAGCGTCAGGATCAGCAGCGACAGGATGCTCGGCCAGGCGAGCGCGAGCGTCACCGAGCGCAGCCGGCCCCACAGCCCCGCGCCGGCCATGGCCGCGGCCTCCTCGAGGCTCGGATCCATCGAGCGCAGCGGCGCGGCCATCACCAGGAAGACCACGGGCGTCCAGATGAGGCTCTCCACCAGGATCATCCCACCCATCGAGAAGACGTCGAGCGGGCCGGTCTCGACGGGCACCACCGTGCGAAGGGCGAGGTTCACGGCTCCGGCGCGCGGACCCAGTAGCAGGATCCAGCCGATCACCTTCACGACGCCCGGTATCGCGAACGAGAAGAAGGCCGCGACGTAGATCACGCCCTTGAACGGGCAGTCGGTCCGCTCGACCAGCCACGCGAGCGCGACCCCGGCGGCGAGTCCGAGCGCGGCGCTGCCGAGCCCGAAGACGAGCGTGTTGCCGACGAGCGAGGCCGCGGCGCCGCCGGTGCTCAGCACGTTCTCGTAGTGCGCGAAGGTGAGTCCCGTGACCTGGAGCCCGCGCGTCGCCTCGATGCTGGTGAGGAAGAGGATCAGTAGCGGCGGGACGACGAAGTAGGCCATCACGGCCGCCGCCGCGAGAAAGAGGCCGCGTTCGAGCCTGCCGGCGAGCACTATCTCTGCGCGGTGAACGTGCTGCGAAGCAGCGCCTGCCACTTCGCGAATGACTCCTCGTAGTTGGGCGTCACGTTTTCGAGGTAGAGCTTCTTGAAGGTCGCCGCGCCGGCGCCGATGCCGTTCCGCGTCGAGCCATAGCCGTGGTCGAAGTAGATCTTCTGGCCCTGTTCGGACAGCAGGAAGTCGATGAACAGCATGGACGCGTTCGGGTGGGGAGCCTTGGCCGAGAGCGCGGCGGCGGCGAGGTTCACCACCGCCGGCTCGAGCGGGACCCACTCGATCGGCGCGCCCTGGCTCTTGCTGTCGGCGACGTGGGAGTCGAAGATCGTCGGCGAGAGCGGAATCTCGCCCGCGACGACGAGGTCGGCGAGCGCGCGGCCCGACACGTTCTGCACGCGCACGTTCTGTGCGCCCAGCTTCTTGAGGTAGTCCTCGCCCTTGCTGAACAGCACGTTGCCGACGAAGCGGACGCCGGTCGCGGAGCTGGCGATCGACATCTTGGCCTTCCATTTGGGATCGAGCAGGTCATCGAACGTCTTCGGCGCGTCCGCCTTCGACACGAGCTTGGTGTTGTAGCCGAGACCCACATACGAGGCGCGGGTCGGCGCCCAGATCGCCTGCGGGTGCAGCGAGTCCTTCGGATACGCCGCGGTCTCGGGCGACGCATACGGCTGCAGCCACTTGTTCGAGATGAACGCGGTCATGCCGTCGGTCGTCGTCTCGAGCACGTCCATGATCCGCTTGCCGGCCTGCTCCTCCTGGCTGAAGCGCTGGTTGAGCTCGGCGTTGTCAGCGCGGTACATCTCGACCTTGAGGAACGGGTACTTCGCCTGGAATGCCTCGATGATGAGCGGCATGGTCGGAGCGACCGCCGAGGTGTAGAGCGAGACCGTGCCCTCGTTCTTGGCCCCTGCTTCGAGGACCTTCTGGCGATCCGCTGCGGCGTACAGCGCGATGTCCGCGACGGTCGTCGGCGGTGCCGCGGACGGCGATCCCGGCGCCGCGACCGGGCCCGGCCCGCCTCCGCCGCACGCGGAGGCCAGCAGCGCGCCGATCGCCACGAAGGACAGCAGTTTCCCCATCCCCCTGTCAGTCCTTGCCCATGACCAGCGTGCTGTGGATCGAGCACATGCCCGGTGACACAACCTCGCCGCCGTGCCCGGTCACCAGCATCACCTTCGCATCCTTGATCTGACGCTCGCCGCATTCGCCGTCGGCGCGAAGCTGGCGCACCGCCTCCGCGAGGTGCGTGAGATCGCCCAGGTGGTAGCAGGAGAGGAGCCCGCCGCTGGTGTTCACCGGCGTGTCGCCACCCGGGCCGATGTGGCCTTCCTCGACGTACGGGCCGCCCTCGCCCTTGCCGCACCAGCCGTAGCCCTCGAGCTGGAAGAGCACCTCGGCGGTGAAGCAGTCGTACATCTGCGCCGCGTCGACGTCTTTGAGCGTGATGCCGGCCTGACCGAAGGCCTGCTCCTTGGCGGTCTTCACCGCCATGCTCGTGAAGTTCTCCTTTTTCCACCAGAGCTCGTCCATGACCTCGCCGAAGCCGACCCCGAGGATCCACACCGGCTTGCGCTTGGTGTTGCGAACGTGCTCCGCCGTGGTGATGACGAACGAGACCGCGCCGTCAGACAGCAGGCAGATGTCGAGCAGGTGGTACGGCTCGACGACGAAAGGCGAATTCTGATGGTCCTCGATCGTCATCGGCCGTCCGTACATCTTGGCCTCGGGGTTGAGGTTGGCCCACGCGCGCGTCTGCACCGCGATCGCGCCGAGCTGCCGGCTCGTCGTGCCGTAGACGGCCATATGGCGCGAGGCCATCCAGCTGTGGTGGCTCGGGGCGCGCAAGTCACCGACGGCGCGGCCCCAGTAGCCCTCCCGCTCGGCATGCTGCATCCCACGTACCCCGGACCGCTCGCGCGCGCGCTGCACATTGGACCAGTCGGTCACCCCGCCCGAGAGGACGATGTAGTCGGCGATCCCGCGATCGAGGAACGACAGGGCGGTGCCGATGCCCAGTCCCGCCTGAGAGCCGCCGCGGGCGATCGAGTAGAAGAAGCGGACCGGCAGGCCGAGCATCCGCGGGAACGCGTCGGCGAACGACGCGCGATCGCCGCCTCCCGCGCTGCGGCGCATCTGGACCGCGCCGTGGATGTCCTTGCGTTCCAGCCCGGCGTCCTCGATCGCGAGCCGCGCCGCCTCGGCCTCGAGGACGCGCACTGTCCGTCCCGGCTGCGGGCCGGCGACGACGCCCAGCCCGACGACGGCGTACTTGTGATCGGCCATCTAGGCCTCCGCCAGCACCGGCTGTCGCAGCGCGACCCCGAGCCCGGGGCCGCTCGGGACCCGGAGCGTCCCGCGCTCGACCTCGAGGCCCGTCGCCGGATCGTTCAGCAGGCGCGAGAACTCGCCGACCTCGCAGGCGTAGTCGATGTTCGGCGTCGAGGCGATGAAGTGCATGCAGGCCGCGTTGACGATCCGGCTGCCGACCGCGGCGCCGACACGGCAGCGGACGTTCGCGGCCTTGCACATCGCCGCGGCGGCTTTCGCCGGATGGATGCCACCCAGCTTCATGAGCTTGATGCTGATGCTGTCGACGGCGCGCATCTGAACGAGCCGGAACACGTCGGGCAGGCTCTTGGCCGACTCGTCGGCCTCGACCGCCGTCTCGACCGCGCGGCTGACCTGGGCGAGGCCGTCGAAGTCATCGGCGCGCACCGGCTGCTCGACGAGGTCGATGCCGAGCTCCTCGAGCCCGCGGATCGCGCGGATCGCCTCTTTCGGCGAGTAGCTCTGGTTCGCGTCGATCGTGAAGTGGATTTCCTCTCCCACGCGCTCGCGGATCGCGCGGACGCGCGCGACGTCCTTGCGGAGATCGCCGCCGACCTTGATCTTCAGGTGCCGGTAGCCGTCGTCGACGAGGAGCTGCGCCGCGTCGGCCATCTGCGCGGGCTCCTTGAGCGCGACGATGCGGATGACCGGGATCGTCTCGCGTACCAGCCCGCCGAGCAGCGCGTGCACCGGTACGCCGAGCGAGCGTGCCGCCAGGTCGTGGAGGGCGACGTCGATCGCGCCCTTCGCTTGGAGGTTCCCGTAGAGCGCGGCGTCGAGGTCGCTCATGATCGCCTCGAGGTCGAAGGGGTCGCGCCCCTCGAGGCGTGGAATGAACGCTTCGAGCGCGCCGCGCAGTCCGCCGAAGGAGACGCCGTAGTGGAAGGCGTCGGCGCAGTAGCCGAGCCCCGCCGTTCCGTCGTCGGCGACGATGCGGACGACGAAGCCGTGGTTCTCGGGCTTGCCGCCCAGCGCGAAGCGCCACTCCGGATCGGCTTTGGGCATCCGGATCTCGATGAGGTCGACCCTGTCGATCCGCATTACGTCCCCTTCTTGACCGGCTTGAAACGCGGGATCGTGAAGCCCTCGGTCGGATGGTCCTCGTACACGATCTCCACCGGCAACCCGACCGTCAGTCCGACCGAGACGCTCTTCGGGTCGACGTCGACGAGGGTGCTCGAGATGAGCGGTCCCTCGTCGAGCTCGACGAGCGCATACACGTAGGGGACGTCGTCGGCGAAGCCGGGGTGGAAGGCGATGTGATGCACGTTGAACGCGAAGACCTTCCCCCTGCCGCTGGCCGCCGTCCACTCGAGGTTCCCCATGAACGGATCGTTCGGGTGGTTCCGGCAGTAGGCCTTCGGCCAGTACCAGGCTTGGCACTGCTTGCATCGCCAGAGCAGCAGCTCGTGCCGCCGCAGGCCGTCCCAGAACGCCTCGTTGTCGCCGTCGAAGCTCGGGAACGGCTTCTTCCAAGGGGTCGTGACGGTACGGACGTCGACGGTCACTTCTTGTACAGCGTGTCGATGAAGCCGGTCTTCTGCAGCTCCTCGACGAAGGTCGTATCGACGAATTGCTTCGGGTCGGCGCCCTTGGCCTTCGGGGTGGTGACCTCGAGGAGCGTGAGCGCGGCCGCGACCTGCTCGGGCTTCGGAAGCGGGGTCCGGTTCAGATACGGGACGAGCGTGTCGTACGTCTCCTGGAGCAGCGCCTGATCGGTCGTCTGTGTGTACTTGCCGATGATGTCCATCGTCTCCTTCGGATTCTGCAGCTCGAAGGCGATCGCCTCGGTCGTCGACTTCACCATCGCCGCGACCTCGCCGCGATGCGCCGCGACGTAGCTGCGGCGTACCGCGAGCCACGACGACGGGTATTGGAAGCCGAGCTCGGCGACGTTCACCAGCGACTTCATGCCGAGCTTCTTCGCCTGCGAATACGTCGGCATCGACAGCGCCCCTGCGGCGACCTGACCGGACTGGATGGCCGACAGGATCGCCGGCACGTTGTTGACCGAGATGAGCGAGACGTCCTTCTTCGGGTCGAGCCCGAGCTTCTGCAGCGCCAGCACATCGGCGAAGTAGGTCGCGCTGCCGATCGTCGTCATCGCGACGGTCTTGCCCTTGAGGTCGGCCGCGCTGTTGATCCCGGACCCGACGACGAACCAGAACAGCGGCGAGGAGAGCGGCGCGGCCACGTACACGATGTCGCCACCCTCGAGCGTCGCGCTGACCGCCTCGACCGAGATCTGCAGGCCCTGGATGTTGTCTGAGAGGAGCGCGCCGGTCGGGCTCGAGCCGCCCGCGATCGATTGCAGCGTCACATCGAGCCCGTTCTTCGCGTAGATGCCGCGTTCCTTCGCCACCCACGCGGCGGCCTGCGTGCCGCTGAGCGACGCGTACCCGATGGAGATCGCGACCGGCGTGGGTGTCGCGCTCGGCGCCGCGGATGCGGTCCCGACCGGAGCGGCGGTCGTGGTCGGCGTCGCCGTCTGCCCGCCGCACGCGGCTAGCAGCATCGCGATGGCCGCGGGGAACGCGATCAGGCGGCGACCCTTCATCTCGACTCCCCCCGACGCGAGTCTAGTCGCGCGCGCCGGACCGCAATCCCGCGCACGGCGCGGCTTTACGATGCCGCACCGTGGGTCTCAGGTCTCGGGAACCCGCCATCGCGACCCGTTCCGACGCGACGACCGTAGCGCTGGCGGAGCGCTGCGCGGGCGTGCGCTGGGCCGACCTCGAGACGGACGTGCGCGAGCGCGCGAAGGAGCTCGTGCTCGACCTCCTCGGCGTCGCGATCCGCGGCAGCCAGGAGGCTTCGGGAGCCGTGGCACGCGAGACGGCGGTGCGCCTCGGTCGAGGCACCGCCAGCGTCATCGGCCATCCGCAGGGCGTGGGCGCGGCGTGGGCGGCCCTCGCGAACGGCACCGCGGGCCACTCCATCGAGCTCGACGACGTGACCACCGAGTCGTCGCTCCACCCGGGGGTCGCGACGATCCCGGCGGCGCTCGCCGTCGCGGAAGAGCGCGGCGCATCGGGCGCGGCGTTCCTCGAGGCAGTCGTCGCCGGCTACGAGGCGACCATGCGCGTCGGCAACGCGCTCAATCCGGCATCCGCGTACCGCCGTGGCTTCCATCCCACCGGCGTCGCAGGAGTTTTTGGGGCGACCGCCGCCACCGCACTCCTCCTCGGGCTCGACGGCGCGACGACCGCTTCGGCCTTCGGCATCGCCGGCACGATGGCCGGCGGTTCCCTCGAGTATCTCTCCGACGGCTCGTGGACCAAGCGTCTCAACCCGGGATGGGCGGGTCACAGCGGGATCGTCGCGGCGGAGCTGGCCGCGAGCGGCTTCCGCGGGCCCGCGACCGCGATCGAGGGCGAGCTCGGGGCGTTGCGCGCGTTCAGCGACGAGCCGTACGTCGAGCGGCTGTCCGGCGAGGACGAATGGGCGCTCATGTCGGTCTCGATCAAGCCGTACGCCTGCTGCCGCTACAACCACGGGCCGATCGACGGCGTGCTCCAGCTCGCACGCGCGCATCGGCTGCGAGCCGAGGATGTCGCCCGCATCCGACTCGGCATCACCAGCGGCGGTGCGCTCCTGGTCAGCGAGCCGATCGAGGCGAAGCGCGAGCCGCGCAACGTCGTCGACGCCCAGTTCAGCGCGCCGTTCGCGGTGGCGGTCGCGCTCGTGCGCGGTGCGGCGGGCATCGACCAGTACACGCAGGCGAACGTCGACGATCCGGAGATCCGCGCGGTCATGGCGCGCGTGGACTGCGTGCGCGATCCGTCGCTCGACGCGGAATACCCGGCGCGCTGGCCATCCACCGTCGCGATCGAATTACGCGACGGGCGTGTGCTGAGCACGCGGATCGATGACGCGAGCGGCGAACCCGCGAATCCCGTGCCACGCCCGGCGTTGATCGAAAAGTTCCGCTCGCTCGCCGCGGACCACCTGCCCGCGGCCGACGAGCTGATGACCAGGATCCTCGCGCTGGACGCTGAGCCGGACATGCGACGCATCGGCGAGCTCCTACGGAGCGTCGGGCCGCATGATCACGCTCATGGCTGAGACGACCGTCGGTCTCCTGCACCCCGGCGAGATGGGCAACGCCGTCGGCGCGGCCGCGCGCGGAGCGGGGTCGCCCGTGCGCTGGGCATCCGAGGGCCGCAGCGCGAAGACCCGCGCGCAGGCAGAGGGCGCGGCCCTCGAGGATGCGGGCACGCTCGCTTCGCTCGTCGCGACGAGCCAGGTGATCCTCTCGGTCGTCCCGCCGCACGCCGCGGTCGGGATCGCGCGCGCGGTCGGCGCGCTCGGCTTCGGCGGGGTGTACGTGGACGCGAACGCAATCTCGCCGGCTACGTCGCGCGCGATCGCGGCGATCGTCGAGGCGGGCGGCGCGACCTTCGTCGACGGCGGGATCGTCGGGAACCCGCCGCGTGCCGGCAGCCCGTCGCATCTGTATCTCGCCGGAGCGATGGCGCAGCGCGTCGCGGCGGTCTTCGCGGGGAGCCCGCTCGAGCCGATCGTGCTCGATGCGCCGCCAGGCGCCGCTTCGGCGCTGAAGATGGCGTACGCCGCGTGGACCAAGGGCACGAGCGCGCTCATCCTCGCCATCCGTGCGCTCGCGGCGCGCGAGGGCGTGGACGAGCCACTGCTCCGCGAGTGGGAGGCGTCGCAGCCCGATCTGCCGGCGCGGCTCGACCGCGCCGTATGGAGCACGTTCAAGGCGTGGCGCTGGGTCGCCGAGATGGAGGAGATCGCGGCGACGTTCGCCGAGGCCGGTCTGCCCGACGGCTTCCACCTCGCCGCCGCCGAGATCTTCCGCGAGCTCTCGGGCTACCGCGACGCCGCCACGCCCTCGATCGAGGAGGTCTCGGCCGCGCTCGCGCCGACGCTGCCCCGCAGTTAGTCGCCCGCAGGCAACTCCAGCTCGAGCGTCTCGTCGGTGCGGAAGCCGAGACGTTGGTAGAACGCGACGGATCGCTCGCTCGGCCACAGAAGCAGTCGTTCCAGCCCGTCGCGCTCGGCCGTGGCGCGCAGCTCGTGGAGGACCATCGCGCCGATCCCGCGATCGCGATGGGCCGGCCGCGTGAACACGGAGCTTACGTAACCCCATGGTGGATTTGGCCAGGGTCGCGGTACCTTCGGGATCAGCTGCAGGTACGCGGTCGACACGATCTGACCATCCACTTCAGCCACGAAGATCCGCCAACGATCGTCTGCGAGCGCCCCTTCCAGGAATCTCGTCATGCGCTCCGCGAAGGTCGCGCTCGACGATCCGTGGTCGAGCTGCTCGTCGCTCGACTCACGCCGGATCTCGACGAGCGCGGCGATGTCGGCGGTGGTCGCGCGCCGGACGCGGATGGTCATCGTTCAGAGATCAGGCAAGGTCGCGCACCTCGTCGGGCGAGAGAACCCACTCCCCCGCCTTGGCATTCGCCTCGACCTGCTCCGGCTTGGTCACGCCCGCGATGACCGAGCAGACCACCGGGTGCGCGAGGAGCCACGACACGGCGAGCTCGCCCACGGTGTGGCCCCGCGCGGACGCGAATGCGGAGTAGCGCTCGAGCGCGTCGAAGTTCGCGTCGGTGAGCCTGGCCTGCCGCGCGCGCTCGACGCGCGCCAGCCGCGTGCCCTCCGGGACCGCGCGACCGCGGGCGTACTTGCCGGTGAGGAACCCGCCGGCGAGCGGTGAGTACGGCACGATCGAGATCCCGAACCGCGCGCACGCGGGGACCATCTCCTTCTCCGTCGCGCGCTCGAGCAGGCTGAACGGCACCTGCGACGCGGCCGGCGGCTCGTAGCCGCGCCGGTCGCAGATGCCGACCATCTCCGCGACCTCCCACGCCTGGTAGTTGGAAACGGTCGGGTAGCGAACCTTGCCCGCGCGAACGAGCTCGTCGATCGCGCGCAGGCTCTCGTCGATCGGCGTGAGCGGATCGGGGAAGTGGAAGTAGTAAAGGTCGACGTACTCGGTTCCGAGGCGCTTCAGGCTCCCCTCGAGCCGCGAGATGAGCCGCGTCCGCGTGAGCCTTCCGCCCGGCTCACCGCCCGGCGAGCCGGTCTTCGTCGCGAGCACGACATCGTGGCGGCGGCCGGCGAGGGCCTTGCCGAGGTGCTCCTCGGACACGCCCTTCGAATAGCTCTCAGCGCTATCGATGAAGTTGATGCCGAGCTCGAGCGCCTTATCGACGATCGCCTTCGTGCCGGCGGCGTCGACCGGATTGCCGAAGGTGTTGCCGCCGAGCCCGATCTCCGAGACCTGCACGCCGGTCCGACCGAGCGTCCGATATCGCATGCGAGGAGACTACCGGCCACCGTCGCCGGACGCGTCGAGGCGCGTATCGTTCGCGCCCGTGAACGCCCGCTCCGCGATCCGCGGCCCGCTGCTCGTCGCGCTCGCCGTCACGATCACGTCGTGCGGCTCCGCGGCACGGGTGAGTCCATCGCCGACCATCGCCCGTGTCGCGCTCGCGGCCTCCTGGAACTCGGTCTCCGGCGACCAGGTGCCGCTGTGGCTCGCGAAGGAAGGCAACTTCTTCGAGCGGAACGCGCTCGACGTCGACGTCAAGTACGTCGCCGGCACGACGAGCATGGCCGCGCTGCTGTCCGGCGAGACGCAGATCGCTCACGTCGGCGGCTCCGAGGTGCTGAGTGCGGTCGCCGGCGGCGCGGATCTCGTGGTCGTGGCCGTTCCCGGGCCCGTGTATCCCTACTCGTTCTACGTGCCCGCGAACATCAAGGCGGCCGCGGACCTGATCGGGCAGAAGGTCGGCGTGACCGGCGTCGGCAGCTCGACCGACGTCGCGACCCGCGTCGGCCTCCCGCGCGTCGGCCTCGTTCCGGACAAGGACGTGAGCGTGATCTCGGTCGGGTCGGTCACCAACCTGACGAGCGCGCTCCTGAGCGGAGCGGTCGCCGGCGGCATGGGCCATCCGCCGGACTCGGTCGTCCTCGAGGCGCGCGGCTTCCACGCGCTCTTCGACCTCGCGAAGGAGAACCTGCCGTTCGCGAACAACACGATCGCGCTACAGCGCTCGTACCTGGCCACGCACCGCGATGTCGTGCAGCGGTACGTCGACGCGATCGTCCAGGCGATCGGACGCGAGAAGCGCGACAAGGTCGCGGCCGTGGCGGTGATGAAGAAGTACTTCGAGTCGCAGGACGAGGCGGCCATGGCGGCGACGTGGGAGTACTACGCGAAGGCGGTGCGCCCCGAGCTGCCGTATCCGCGCGCCGAGCAGTTCAGCGATCCGATCGCCGAGCTCGCGAAGAAGAACGACAAGGTCAAGCAGCTCGATCTCGTGAAGATCATCGACGCCTCTTTCGTGCAGAGCGCGGCGGATCGGGGCCTCGCGCGGCCTTAGCGCGTCCGCTGCGGATCGGCATCGTCTCCCGCACCGCGACGTATTGGCCCTTTTACGTCGCCGATCGTGTCGGCATCTTCGAGCGGACAGGGTTCGAGACGACGCTCGTCGATCTCGGCAGCACGAGCGCAGGCGTCGCTGCGCTCCGCGACGGCGCGGTGGACGTTGCCGCGACGTGTCCTGACGCGATCGTCGAGGCCGTCGGCCGCGGGGAACCCGTGAGTGTTGGCGGCGGGCTCGCGGACGTGCCGCTCGGGGTGCTCGTCAGCGCGCCACGCTTCGCCGACGTACCCGCACTGCGCGGCGCGCGCATCGCGTTCACGGAGGCCCGCGGCAGCGTGTCGCTCTTCTTGCGCGCGGCGCTGCGCGCGCACGGCCTGCGACCCGGCGACTACGAGGCGGTCGTGCGCGGAACGACGCCTCTACAGGCCGAGGCGCTGCGCTCCGGAGACGTCGACGCGGCGATGCTCACACCGCCCTTCGACGCGCGGCTCGCGGCGCTTGGCTTCCGGCGTCTGGCGCGGGTCGGGACGGTGCTCGGTCGGTGCGCGTTCACGACGCTGAACGTCCGCCGCGGCTGGACGAGCACCGCGGAGTGGTCGCGCTTCGGTGCGGCATTGGCCGAGGCGGGCGAGCTGCTACGTGCGCCAGGCTTCCGCACGCACGCGATCGCCGCGCTCGCCGCGGCGACGGGCTTCGCCCCCGCGGAGCTGGACGACGCCTATGACGCGCTGGTCGGCGGGGCCGCCTTCGCCCATGGCGTGGAGCTGGATCCGTCGACGCTCGGCAGCCTCCTGCGCCTCATGCGGGAGGACGGGCTCGTAGTGCGCTCGGAAGATCCGGCGACGTATCTCGACACGTCGGCTCGACGTCAGATGCCGTAAACATTCGCGATGAGGCCGCCGGCCAGTCTTTCGGCCTCAGTTGCCGTAGAGCTTCGCGATGAAGCCTGACGCCTCGACCTGCTTCACGAAGCGGTCGTCGATGAACTCCGAGGGCGCCTTGCCCTTCGCCTGCGGCACCTGGTCGATGACGCCCTTCACCGCGGCCTCGCTCGGGAGCGGGATCTTCTCGAACACATCTTTGTACGTGTCGTAGGCGTCGTCGAGCTGTGCCTGGTCGCTGATGTCGAGCGACTTCGACATGACCTTCTGCGCGAACGCCTTGTCGGTCTTGAAGCGATGGATGCCTCGGATGTACGCCTGCACGAAGCGTCCGACCGTGTCGGAGTGCGCGGCGGCGTAGCCGCGCGTCGTCGCGGCGCCGAGCTGCAGGAGCGGCAGGTCCTGCTTCGCGAAGTCGACGAGCGTCACGTAGCCCTTCGACTGCAGCAGCGCGGTCAGCGGGCTCGAGAACACCCCGGCGTCGCCACGCTTCGCGTCGAGAGCGGCGACCGCGGCCTCGAGGCTGCCGGCAGCGAGGATCGTGACATCCTTGTCGGGGTCGATCTTGTTCTGCCGCAGGAACGCCTTGAGCGTGAACTCGTCGGCCGTTCCGGCGCGGCTGACGAACAGCGTCTTGCCGCGCAGCTGGTCCACCGAGGTGATGTCCTTCGCGACCATGAGCTTGAACACGCTCTTATTGACGGTGCCAATGATCAGGACGGGGCTTTTCGGGTCCGCGGGCGCGCTCGCCGCCGCGGTCACGACGGCGCTCCCGGCGACCTGCAGGAAGTCGATCTCGCCCGAGACCAGCGCCGCCATCCCGATCGGGCTGCCGTTCACGTAGTCGAGAGACATGTCGAGGCCCTCGTCGCGAAAATAACCGGCCTCCTGCGCGAGGAGCGCGGGCGCCATGTTCGCCACCCTCGCGACCCAGAGCGCCTTGACCTTCTGCAGCGGCGCGGTCGCGACCGGACCCGACACGCCCGCCGGCGCGGTCGGCGCGCCCGGCGACGGCGCGGTCGCGCCGGGTCCCGCGCAGGCCACCGCCGCGAGCGCGACGGCCATCAGGATGCCTCTCACGTGCTCGTCCTCCGGAGCGCGGCGGTCGCCGCCTCGTCGACGCGACCGGCCGCATCGACAGCGACACCGTACACCGACCGCGCGCGCGCGACGCTCACGTAGCCCTCGCGCACGTCCACGGCAACGCGCGCGGGATCGCGCTTCAGCGGGTCGCCGTAGCCGCCGCCGCCCATGCCGCGCACGTCGATGACATCACCGGCGTGGATCGGGTGCGTGGCGACCTGTTGCGGCAGCAGCTGCTCGTCTCCACCGAGCTCGTCGTAGCGCGGTGGCGCCTCGGCGAGGCGCTCCCAGATATCGGTCCCGCGCTTCAAGGTGACGCGCGAGTGGCTGCCCTCGCCGCCGCCGCTGAACCCCGCGGCCCCGAAGTCTCTCCCCATGTACCAAGGCAGCGCGTCGGCCTCATCGACGCCGTACAGCGTGCGCGACCACTGGCCGGCCAGTCCGCCGCGGTATTCCCCGGGGCCCTCGGAATCGGGCACGAGCGCGCGGCTCAGATACAGCACCGGGTAGCGGTGCTCGTACGACTCGATGCTCGGAAGCGCCGTGTTCGTCGACCCCGCGATGTTCGCGACGTCGATGCCGTCGGCGGTCGCGCGCGCGCCGCCGCCCTGGAGCGTGGCGTCACCGCGAACGCTGTACCAGCGTCCGAGCTGATCGACGCCGGTCCACTGTATGTCGGTGAAGCCCCAGCCCCACTGCGCCTGGGCGCGCCGCCAATGCGGCGAGCCCCCGACCGCCTGCGAGAGCAGCGCCATGGTGAGCTGCTGCGCCTTCCACCCCGTGATCGTCGACGCCCCCGAGCACGGCGCCGGCGGCCGGCAGTTGAGCAGCGTGCCCTCGGGGACGTTCACCGAGATCGCGCGGAAGCTGCCGGCATTCACGGTCAGGTCGGGCGCGAGCTGGCAGGTCACGATGTTGTGCAGGTTCGCGACGGTGCACGCGAGCGCCGAGTTCACGAACGTCGCCGCCTCGGGATCGGTGCCGCTGAAGTCGAAGCGCAGCTCGTCGCCGGCCTTGTCGAGCGACGCGCGAAGCGTGTAGTGGCGATCGAAGTCGAGCCGTTCGACGGCTTCGTAGCGTCCATCGGGCAGCTCCGCGATGCGCGCGCGCATCTGGCGTTCGGCGAGGTCGAGGATCTCGTCGTACGTGCGCAGGAGCGTCTCGATGCCGTAGCGCCGCGCGAGCGTGACGATCTTGCCGGCGGCGGCGAAGTTCGCCGAGATCTGCGCCTTGAGGTCGAGGGACTGATAGCGCGGCATGCGCACGTTGTCCAGGAACAGGCCGAAGATGTCGTCACGGATCCGACCGCCCTCCACGAGGCGCGTCGGCTTGAAAGTGATGCCCTCCTGGTAGGAGCTCGTCGCGAGCGGCGCGCGCCCCGGCGTCATCGCACCGACGTCGACGTGGTGCGTTGCGTTGCCGACCCACGCGACAAGCTGGCCGTCGACGTGAACGGGCATGATGACCGCGAGGTCGAGGATGTGCAGCGCGCCGGAGTGCGGATCGTTCACCAGGTACATGTCACCGGCGCGGATGTCGTCGCCGAACCGCCGCTTGCAGCTCTCGAGCATGTAGCTGAGCGTCGTGCCGTGGCGCGGCATCCACGTCGAGTACACGACGGTGCGCCCGAGATGGTCGGCGACGTTGAATCCCAGATCGCGGGCCTCGACGATCGTCGGCGAGACGGCGCAGCGCTGCAGCACGAGGCCGCCCTCGTGGCCGATCCGCATGAGCCGGTTCTGGATGATCTCCGTCCGGATCGGGTCGACGCGCGCTCCCACCGCGACGTTCATGCGACTCCGAGCGCCTGGCGCATGATCGCGCGCAGGTCATCCGCGGTGGCGACCCGCGGGGTCGGTCGCGGCCGCGCGAGGGTCTCGTCGACGACGAGATCGATGTCGGCATCGGGAATCGGGCCCCACGGCAGCTTCGGGGGCGCCCCGACGTTCCGCGCCCAGTCCACGATCGCCTCGACCACCTCGCTCGCGATCCTCGCCGCACCGTCGCGCGCGGCGATACCGAGCAGCGGCGCGAGGCGCGCGAGTCGCTCGGGGATGGCCGGCACGTAGAACCGCAAGATCGGAGCGAGCAGCGCTCCGTGGATCATCCCGTACGGCACGCGCTCGTGGCCGCGAAGGTTCTGGCAGTACGTCACGCCGCCGTTCATCGCGTGCACGAGCGTGAGGCCGGCGTTGCCGCACGCGACGTTGGCCATGCTGCTGGCGAACAGCATCTTCCCGCGCGCGTCGTCGTCTCCCTCCAGCGCGCGCGGCAGGAGGGTCCAGATGTCGGCTAGCGCCGCGAGCGCGATCGCGTCGGTGAGCGCGGTCGCGCGAGTGGACAGATACGCCTCGAGCGCGTGGAGGAAGGCGTCGATGCCGGATGCGACCGCCTGCGCCTGTGGGACGGTCCGCACGAGCGCCGGATCCAAGAGCGCGTACCGCGGCGCGAGCTCGTAGCCATCCAGGCCGCTCTTCTTCTTGCTCCGCTCGTCCGTGAGGGTGATGTGCTTCGACACCTCGCTGCCCGAGCCCGACGTCGTCGGGATCGCGATCGTCGGCAGCGGCGCGTGCGCGTAGTGGTCGTGCCCAAGAGAAGAGCGCACGTCGCCGCCGTTCGTCGCCGCGACGGCGGTCGCGCGCCCGGTGCACAGGCCGCTGCCACCGCCCGCCGCGACGATCGCGTCCGCGCCGAACGAGGCCGCCCTCGTGGCGAACGCGGCGATGTCGGCGACGGTCGGATCGCCGGGAGCGTGTGCGTCGACCTCGACCGCGAGCCCGGCCTCGTGCAGCGAGCTGATCGCCGGCTCCAGGATGCCCGCGGCGTGGACGCCGGGATCGCTCACGAAGTAGACGCGCGTGGCGCCGAGCCGCTTCGCGAGCGGTCCCGCCTGCGCGGAAACGCCCTCGCCGAAGAGGATCTGCGTCGGAACGGAGAACGAGGGGACGCTCATGCGATCTCCAAGACGAGGTCACCGAGGCCGTCGACCTGCGCTTCGATGCCCGGCGGCACCCACACGGTGCTGCCGCTTCCGTCGACGAGCGCCGGTCCCGCGAGTCGCGCACCCGGCCGCGGCTCGACGTAGCGCGCGGTCTCGATCAGCCGCCCTTCGTGCCAGACCGCGCTGAACCCTGCCATCGCTGCCGCATGCGGCCTCGCTTCGGCGAGCGCGGGCCGCGGACGCTCCACCGCACCGATCGCGTCGACGCGCAGCGTCGTCACCTCCATTCCGGCGCCGGCCGATGAGGTCCCGAGCCCGAACAGCCGCTCGTACTGCCGCACGAACGCGCCCGCCAGCGCCGCGGTGAAGGCCTCGTCGATCTCGCCGCGCGGCACGGCGACGTCCACGGCGTGCAGCTGCCCGCGGAAGCGGATCTGCGCCGTGCGCACGAGTCTGGTCGATCCGGCCGCAACGCCGTCGGCCGCGAGAAGCCGGCGGCCCTCTGCCTCGAGCCGCGCGTAGCCCGCCGCGATCGCGCGGTGGTCCGTGAGAGAGCGCGCCTCACTGATGGCGAGGACGTGCTTGATGTCGGAGGCGACGATGCCATAGGCGGAGAGCACGGCAGCCAGCGCAGGTACGATGACGCGCCCGATGCCGAGCTCGCGCGCGAGCGCCGCGGCGTGCAGAGGCCCCCCGCCGCCGAAGGAAACGAGCGCGTAGTCCGCGGGATCGAGGCCCGCCCTCACCGTCCGCACGCGGATCGCGTCCGCCATCGCCGCGTCGACGATCGCGACCATCCCCTCGGCGGTCTCGCGCGCGCCAAGACCCAGGGCCGCACCGAGAGATGCGAGCGCGCGAGTCGCGGCATCCTCGTCGAGGCGCACGCGTCCGCCCGCGAGGCCGTCGGGATTGATGCGGCCGAGCGCCAGGTTGGCGTCGGTCACGGTCGCGTCCGTCCCACCCCGCCCGTAGCAAGCCGGACCGGGCTCGGCCCCCGCGCTGCGCGGGCCGACTTTGAGACGGGCCCCACCCTCGATCCAGCCGACGCTCCCGCCGCCCGCACCGATGGAGGTGATGTCGAGCGATGCGATGAACGCCTCCTGGCCGGCGTAGACGGAGCGATCGCGCGTCGCGAATTCCCCGTCGGTGATCAGGCTGACGTCGAACGTCGTTCCGCCCATGTCGGTGCAGATGAGATTCCGCAGCCCCAGCGCGTCGGCCAGGAGCTTGCTCGCGAGCACACCGCCGGCCGGTCCGGAGCCCAGGAGCGTCACCGGGCGTCGAGAGGCGTCATCGACGCGCGCGACGCCACCCGACGACTGCATGACGAGCAGCGGGGTGGCGAGGCCCTCGGCGTTCAGGTCCTTCTCGAGGGCGGCGAGGTGCCGCCGGACGGGCGGCCCGAGCCCGGCGTTGAGCGCGGTGGTGGCGCTCCGCTCGTACTCACCCATGAGCGGCGCGACCTCGGATGACGTGGTGACGAACCAGCCGTCGTGCGTGCGGACGAGCTCGGCGACCTGCTCCTCGTGCGAGGGATCGCGGAACGACCACAGCAGGCAGATGCCCACGGCTTCGACGCCCTCAGCCTCCAGCGCCGCGATCGCGGTGCGCACGTCCTCCGTCCGCACCGGCGCGAGCTCCTTGCCGCGCGCGTCGACGCGCTCGCTCACCTCATGGATCAGCCTGCGCGGCACCACCGATGGTGGTCGGCTGCTGGTCAGGTCCATGCCGATGCGCTCGCGGCCGATGCCGGCGATCGGCAGCGTGTCGCGGAAGCCGCGCGTCGTGAGGAAGCCCGTGCGCGCGGTGCGTCCTTCGACGAGGAGGTTGGTCGCGAGCGTGGTGCCGTACGCGAGCTTCGCCGTTCGCGCGAGCAGCCCGCGGCGGTCCGTCCCCGCGTCCTGGGCGAGCCGATCGAGGCATGCGCGCAGCCCGGCGACAGGATCGTGAGGCTGGGTGGGCGTCTTCGCGGCGAGCGGTTCGTGGCCCGCGCGGATCAGCACGCCGTCGGTGAATGTCCCGCCGACGTCCACCCCGACCAGCCATTCGCGCGCAGCCGCAGATACGGGGCTCGACCTCGACACGATAGGTCGAAAGGTTATACCTTTCGACGCGGTCGGAGGGTCACAGATGAACGCATTCGCGCGCATCGCGTTGCCGATCCTGGCGATCCTCGTCTCGGCCTGCGGAGGCTCGACGACACCCGTCGCGACGAACCCCACAGCGGCTGCGGTGTCCGGCGCGGCGACCCCCGCACCTCCGACCGCGAAGCTCATCGTCGGCTTCAGTGAGATCTACGAGGGCACGCTGCCGATCTGGTACGCCGCCGACAAGGGCATCTTCGCGAAGAACGCGATCGACGCGGACCTGCGCTTCATCGCGAGCTCGACCGGCATCGCCGCGATCCTCGCGGGCGAGATCCAGGTGTTCCAGGGAGGCGGATCCGAGACGCTCAGCGCGAATGCGGCCGGCAGCGATCTCGTCCTCATCGGCAACCTCGTGCCCATCTACCCCTACGTCTTCATGGCGACCGCCGAGGTCAAGACGCTGAACGATCTGCGGGGCAAGAAGGTCGGCGTGAGCAGCCCGGGATCGACCTCGGACATCGCGACGCGGATCGGCCTGACGAAGGAGGGGATCGATCCGAACAAGGACGTGAGCATCGTCCCGGTCGGCTCGTCGCAGAACCGGACCGCGGCGCTGCGAAGCGGCGCGATCCAGGGCGGCCTGGACCAGCCGCCGTTCTCGATCCAGCTCGAGGCGGAGGGCCTGCACCCGCTCTTCGACATGGCCTCGCTGAAGCTGCCGGTCGTGAACAACGGCGTCATCGTGCAGCGGACTTACATGACCGCCAACCGCCCCGTCATCCAGCGGTACATGGACTCGCTCGTGCAATCGGTCGCGGCGCTGCGGAAAGACAAAGCCGGCGCCATCGCGGTGATGAAGAAGCAGCTCCAGGTGAACGACGAGGCGATCCTCGCGCGCACGTACGACTACGCGATGAACCTCTTCCCGTCCCTGCCATACGCGAAGGCCGACCAGCTCGCGGACTCGGTCACGGTGCTCGGCGCCACGAACGAGAAGGTCAAGAGCTACGACGTCAAGAAGATGCTGGACGAGTCGTTCGTGAAGAGCGCCGCCGATCGCGGACTGGACAAGCCCTAGCGGCGGCGTCCTGAGGTCGCCGCTGCTCGGGGACGCCGGTCACTCGGCGCTGATCCGCACGACGTACGTGCCCCATTGATCCGATGCTGTGCAGCCCGGGCAGCTCGGCGCGGTCGTGACCTTCGCGTACTCTCCCGCGAACCACATGGTCGTCAGATCGGTTGGATCTAGCGCCGCGCCGTAGTAATCGCCCCAGCGGTTCCTGCTGTCGCCGCAGTAGTGGCAGATGAATTGTCCGTTTCCGGCCTTCAGCAAGAACGGCCCGCGCGTCGTGTTCGGCATGTCGCCAGCGCGCTGGACAACGTAGTACAGACTCGCAGGTTCGACCGAAGATGACCGCCCGAAGATCGCTGCCATGTTTCCCGCGGGATCGACCTGGACGGATGGAAGGAACGTGTTCGACCCGGCGCTCGCCACATCGAATGACTGAACGAGCCGCGCCGTGCCTCCCGTGGCAACAGCCCAGATATGCGCGCAGTGCCGGGCCACCGTGTCGCCGTTCGGCTGACAGCTGGTGTCCCGCGCGAACCAGAGAACCCCGTTCGCCCACACGGGCCTGCCTTCGCCGCCGACCCACAGCGGCTGCGTGCCCGGTTGCTCTACCGACGGATCAGCGCTGGACCGGAATACGCCGGGTACGGACACCGAGGTCAGGTTGAGCGCACCGGGAGTCCCACGGAGCGTCCAGAGGGTGTCGCTACTGCTGAGGTAGAGGTCATCACTCGATGTCAGCATCTGCGCCGGCCAGAGATAGCTCCCGGAGAGCACGTCGCGCCGAGGTGAGGAGACGCCCGCCGTGAGGTCCGACTTGTTGAAAATGTGCAGTTCGTTTGTCTTGGAGCCACTGCTCGCCTTCGCTGTGATCATCACAGCGAATTTGTCTCGACTCACGCCGATGTGCTGGTAGTCCAGCGTTGCATCCGATGGGAAGGTCCAACTGGTCCACGGTCCGGTCGGGTCGGACGATGCCGAGACCGCGACGAGCAACAAACTTGGCGTGAGGGAGAAACCGACTACGAAGAAGCGCGCCGAGTCGAGGTCGTAGAGGAGCGCGTTGTCGCCGGTGAACGTGATCCCTGGGAAGAGGCTCGCCGTTGATCGAGTACTCACGACCTTCCCCATCTTGTCGAAGATGCGAAGCGACTCATATCCCTGCTCGACCACATGCGAGGGGCCCACCGCGACCTGAACGTCGGGAATTGCGAAGCCGTCGAGTCCCTCGAACCCGGTCACCGTCGCCCCGACCGGCGTCGCGTTCAGCGTCGACGGGAAGCCCTCGTAGGCCATCGCCGAATCGCCGCCCAGGAAGTTCAGCTCGGTGACGATGGCGGTCACCGCGCCGGGCGCGTCGATCACGACCGCGTACTGGGTGCTCTCGGCGAGGCCGGCAACGCTGCGCGGATCGACGCGCTGGCTCGAGCCGTCGGAGAGGCCGGCCAGCGATTGCGTCTGCACGAGCGAGCCGTCGGCGAAACGAAACCAGCGCAACTGCGCGGACGTCGCACCAGCCGACTGCACGATGATCGGAGTCGTCCAGCCGGACGCGCCGCCGAGCGTGCGTGTGACGTTGGGCAGGTACACGCGCGAGGGTGCCGGTGCGGCGCCGACGTAGCCCATCGCGGTCAGCGCGCTGAGCGTGATGTCGACCACCGCGAACGAGCCGCCCGACGTGAACAGAGAGTGCTCCCCCTCGGCGACGCAGGCGGGTCCGCCGGCGTCGGGGCACGCGCTGACGCCGTCAGCTGCGAGACGCGTGTCGAATGACCACGACCGGCCGGGCTTCACCGGCTCGGGCGCGCTCACCGCGATAGGCACCGCGCCGCCGAACTTCTGGAATGTCAGCGTCGGCGTCGCGTCGACTGAGCCGGTGTTCTGCACGACGATCCGGCTGGTCCGGCTGATCCCGTCGCTATTGCGCGCGACGTAGGGCAGGTACATATGCGGCGAACCGGCGGCGGCGCCGTTGTAGCTAAAGCCTCTCGGCGCCGTTACCCCATCGGCGTCGTTGTGTGCGTTCACGATCGCGGCGATCGGCTGGTCGGAGGTCAGTATCGCGGCGTACTCGGTGCCGACCGCGAGCGCAGTCTCGAAGCGCGGGTCCACGAATACCGAGCGACCAGGAGCGACCGAGCGCGTCAGCGCCGCGGTTTTGCCGCCGTCGGCGCTCGCGAAGCTCGCGCTCACGGACGCAGTGCCGACGCCCAGGTTCTGGATGACGATCGTCGTCAGCCACCCTGCGACCTGATCGGCGACGTAGGGCAACGCCAGGCGAGTCGAGCCGGAGGAGAGCCCGCTGTAGCTGAGCGCCTCCGCGGTCGCGCCCCTGCCCTGCTGCTCGTTCACCACGGCGACGACCTGCGCGCCGAAGCTGCGGACAACGACCGAGAACTGGGTGTTGTCGGCGAGGTCGGCGTTCTCGTTCGGGACCTCGCTGAAGCTTGTCCCCGGCGCGACCGCAACCAGCTTCCGGCAGGTCACGAGCGTGCCGTCGGCGAAGCGGTAGTAGGACACCTCGAGCGTCGTCGCGCTCGCGCCAACGTTCTGGACGATGAACGGCGTCACCCATCCCGAGGGTCCGCCGAGCGTCTTGGTGATGTTCGGCAGGTACGCGGTACTGGTGGGGATGCCGACGGTGTCGCAGGGCAGCCCGGCCGCGCGCACATTCGCCGGCGACCCATCGGACGTGGCGCGGATCGTCGCCGGAGCGGTCGCGGACGCGCCGACGACCAGCGCGCCGATTGCGACCCAGCGCAGTGCGCACCACATGCGACGTGCGGTTCTCACGCCGGCGTGTTTCCCCTTCCCAGCGTCACCGGTCCTCGGATGGTAGGCGCGATACTTCGGCGACATGTGTGAGTCCCATGGTGACGGCAAGCTCCTCGATACCGCGCGCTTCATCGCGGGCGAGCCCGAGATCCGCCGCACCGCCGCCGGTTTCATCGGCTACGGCAGCACACGCCCGGGCGATCGCGTCCTGCTCGCGGCGGACACGCATTTCGATACGGATGTGATCGAGTCGATGGCGGTCGCCCTGCGCGAGCGGGGCGCGCGCGTCGACGTGATCGTCGTCGACGCCGGACCCGATCGCGATTTCGACGACGTGGACGAGCTGCGGGCCGCGATCCGGCGCCGGCCCTGGCGCGAGGAGCCGCGACGGTGGGAGGGCGTGCCGTGGGTCGAGGATCTCGCGGCGCGCGAGGGCTACGACCTGCTGGTGCATGGCAAGGGCGGCGGGATCCCCGCGACGAAGCACCGCTTTGAGGCGTTCCCCTGGCTTGGGGCCGCGCAGTTCGCCAGCAAGGCGACCATGTATCCCAGGGATTTACACACGCTCATCAACCAGGTCGCCTGGCGGCCCTTCTGGGAAGATGGGCGCGGCGGGCGCGTCCACCTCACCGATCCGGAGGGCACCGACGTCCGCTGGGATCTCTGGCCCGAGTACTTCGACCGGCCGTCGGCGATGTTCGGGCCCGTGCCGCGCTGGAACCATCTGATGAGCCATCCGCCCACGCCGCTCTCGGAGCGTGAGAGCGCGAGCGGCGTCGTGCGCGGAACGACCAACCACTTCGGCAGGCCGTTCGTGCCCGTCGCCGTCCACGTCGAGAAGGGCCGCGTCGAGGATGTCGAGGGCGGCGGCGCGTACGGCGATGCCTGGCGCGAGCTCCTGCACGAAGCGCGCGACATCCAGTACCCGGCGTTCCCGAGGCCGGGCCTCTTCTGGCTGTGGGAGGTGGCCATCGGCACGAACCCGAAGATCGAGCGTCCTGCGAACATCCGCCGGCTCTCCTCCGGCGGTTTCGAATGGGAGCGCCGCCGCAGTGGCATCGTGCACGTCGGCTTCGGGACGCAGTGGCGCGGGCCCGAGGAAGCGTGGGCCGGCGAGAACGGCATCGTGTACGGACACCTGCACGTCCACTGCAACGCGGCGACGATCGTGCTCGAAACCCCGGGCGGACCCGAGCGCCGCATCCTCGACAACGGTCGGCTCGTCGCGCTCGACGACCCGAAGGTGCGGGACCTCGCGGCGAAGTACGGCGACCCCGACCGGATGCTCGCCGAGGAGTGGACGCCGCCCATCCCGGGCATCACCGTGCCGGGCTCGTACGCCGAGTACGCGAAGGACCCCGCCGCCTACGTGTATTCGCTGACCACGTAGGGCGTACGCGTGATCTCGCTTCCGCCGGTCTTCCGCTATCCGGGCTTCCGCCTGTACTGGCTCGGCGTGACCTTCTCGCAGATCGGCAGCCGCGCGACCGTCGCGGCCAACCTCTGGCAGGTCCAGGATCTGACCGACTCGACCCTCGCCGTCGGCATCGTGAGCCTGCTCGAGGGGCTCGCGCTCATCGTCCTCGGACCGATCGGCGGTTCGGTCGCCGATCGCGTGGATCGACGCCGCCTGGTGCAGGTCGCGCAGGCGGCATCGCTCCTCGCCTCGCTCGCGCTCGCCGCGCTGACGCTCGCCGGACGGATCTCGCCGCCATGGATCTACGCCTCGGTCCTCGTCGTGGGCGCGGCGGCACCGTTCGACGTTCCGGCGCGCCAGTCGCTCATCCCCGCGCTCGTGCCGCGCGACCGGATCGTCGACGCGTTCGCCGTCGTCGTGCCGAGCCGGCAGCTCGCGGTGCTGCTGGGGCCCTCGCTCGCCGGCGTGCTCATCGCGGCCTGGGGCGCCGGCGCCGTCTACGCGTTCGATGTCGCGACCTACGCGGCGCTCATCGTGACGTTCGCGTACATCGGCTTCGAGAAGATGGACCCGCCCGCCCCACAGAAGCTCTGGTCGAGCATCGCCGAGGGCTTCGGCTACGTGAAGAGCAGGCCGCTCATCTGGCAGCTCATGGCCCTCGACTTCGTCGCGACGTTCTTCGGCGCATATCGCGTCCTGCTGCCCGCCCTGGCCCGCGATGTCTTCCACGTCGGTGCGAGCGGATACGGGCTCCTTGCCTCCGCGCCCGCGGTCGGCTCGATCCTCGGCGCGGGCGCGACCTATCGGCTGCGCGCGTTCGCGCACAAGGGCTGGCTCGTGCTCGCGGCGACGGCGCTGTACGGGACCGCGGGCATCGCGCTCGGCTACGCGCCGGCGTTCCTGATCGCACTCGTCCTCGCGGGCGCGCTCGGCTTCTTCGACGCCGTCGCGGTCACCGTGCGCCAGGCCGTCACGCAGCTCGAGACGCCGGACCGGCTGCGCGGACGCGTGTCGGCGCTCTATCAGATGGTCGCGCGCGGCGGCCCGGCGCTCGGTCAGGCGCAGATGGGCGCGCTCGCCGCGGCGATCGGCGGGCCACTCGCGCTCGCGATCGGCTCGGCTCTCACGCTCGGCTACACGGTCTCCCTCTCGCTGGGCGGCTCCACCGTCCGCGACTACGAGGACTGAAACAGTGCGCGTTCGGCCCTAGCGTTGCGTTCGGTAGTGCCGAGAGAGCCACAGCCGCCCGTCGTACGGGAACCTGCGCTACCGGTGCGTGTATTTCGTTCCGTCCCACCCGTAGACGCGGGTCTGTCCACCGGCGGTCACAGCTAGCACGGGCCAGCCTGCCTCGGCCGATTGTGCGATGCGATTGCCGTCGACCTTGAGGAGCAGCCGGAAGGTGCCGCTCTTCCACTGGTACACGAGCGCCTGGCCTGTGTTGGCCCCTAATGCGCCCGTCATAACGGCAACAGGCAACTGACCCGCGGGCTGGTACACGATCACGGTCGGCGTTGCCAGTGGCATGGCCACCAAACCGAGATTCTGCGATCCGGAACCGGCGCCCTCTAGTAGGAGGAGCGCGAACGTCCCACTTTGGCGTTCCTCGGCGACCAAGCAATCCGGGACGCCGTCTCCGTCGAAGTCTGCGATGCTTCCGGGCAAGGGCGCAGCGCTTGGGGCGATGCATCTTGAAGACGGGGTCGCCGTACGATTCGCGACACTTGGCTGCGCCGCACAACCGGGCAAGACCAGTAGTGCGCCCACCCAAACCGAAACGAAAGTTCGTCGCTTCACGTCGCTCGAGCGTATCCGCACGGGCCGGGCCAGGCATCCGAGTTAGCTCGGATAACTCATACGAATTCGGGACTTCCGCGTGTAGTTCCATTCGCGCTGGAGCTGTGGGCCTGCCCTGAGATCGCGGTCAGCTCGGCATGCGAGACGTTCACGCCGTGGGGCAGGTGCGACGTCGCGCTCGGCATGGAGCCTCAGGCCTCGATCGTCTTCGATCGGATCAGGTTCACGATCACGTCGCCGCACGCGTAGTTACGAGGACTGAGCTACCGCCGGGTGAACTTCTGGATCTGATGCGCTTCGGCGCTCACGCCGCGCGGCACGCCGAAGTTGCCGATGACCTCGCTCACGTACACGTCGCCGCGCGAGTCCACGCAGATCCCGTGCGGCGCCACGAAGTTCCCGGGCGCTTCGCGGTCGTCGCTGCTGGCGCCCCATCGCGCGAGCACGCGGCCGCGGTCGTCGACCACCGAGAGGCGACCGGGCAGGTCGCGCTCGGGCATGCCGAGGCGGAACGAGGCCTGGCCGGGCTCGACCGGGCGCCATAGCTCCGTGACGTACACGTTTCCCTCGCGGTCGAGGTCGCAGTCGGTCGGGCGCTGCACGTCGGTCCACTCCTCGATGTAGCGACCGTCGGGGTCGAAGATCTGGATGCGGTCGTTCTCGCGGTCGCACACGAGCACGCGGCCCTGGCGGTCGATCGCGATCCCATGCGGGAGCCGGAACTGGCCTGGCCCCGAGCCAGGCTCGCCCCACGATCGCCGCAGCTCTCCATCGGGAGAGAAGCGATGAACGCGCGCGTTGAAGTAGCCGTCGGCGACGAAGACGTCGCCGTCCGGCCCGAACGCGACGTTGGCGCACCCGTTGAACGGCCCCGCCGAGCGCAGCACGCGTTCGGAGGAATGGACGCGGACCGGCGGCGCGCCGGGCCCATCGGCGTAGCCGGTGTCGGTCGGCCCGCCCATCGTGCCGAGCGTCAGCAGCACCTTCCCATCGGGCGTGAGCTTGCGGACGGTGTGATTGCCGTTGTCGGAGATCCAGATGTTCCCGTCGGGCCCGACGGTCAGTCCGTGAACGTTCGCAAAATGCGGGTCGCTCCAGCCACGCAGGTAGCGCCCGTCGCGGTCGTACACCAGGACCAGCTCGGCCTTGCGCGTCAGCAGGTAGACGCGGTCTTGCGCGTCGGTGTCGACCGCGCTCACCGCCTCGTGCAGGAGCTGGACCGGGGGCTGGCCCCAGCCCGGCACGACGTCGAACGCGAAGGTCACTGAGGGAGCGGCGAAGGCCGCTCCAGAAAGCCGCAGCCGAAGGCGGAGATCACTGATGGACCGGCGAAGGCCGGTCCAGAAAGCTGGAGCCGAAGGCGGAGGTCACTTGAAGATGAAGCGCGCCGGCTCTTTCGCGTAGTCGTCGTAGCTGCCCGGCGCGTCGATCCCGGGCACTCCGGGCTGCCAGTCCGCGTTCAGGATGCGGTCGGGGTCGCCGTACTTCGCGGCCATGTCGCGGACGTCGGGATCGTCGAGCGAGGCGAGATGGCCCTTGTCGATGACCGTGATCTCTCGGCCCTCGAGCGTCTCGATCACGAGCGTCGGGAAGAAGAGGTGCACGTGCAGGTGCCCGTACAGGATGCCGCGCTCCCCCGCCCACACCTCTTCGGGCCCGCGCCAGCGCGTGCCGAGGCCGACGTGGATGATCCCGGACCGGCGCCGCTCCCACTCGAATCCGCCGGAGGACAGGAGGTGGATGTTCCGCGGCCGCGCGATCTTCGGGTTCGTGCCGATAGCGACCTCCCACAGCCAGAAGAGCCCAGGACGCGGGAAGCACGGGTACTGCGTCCCCTTCGATTCGTCATTCAGGGCTCGCCACGCGTCGCCATATGCGCCGCCGCCCTCGACGGTCTCGAGCCGTCCGTTCTCGAGCGTGACGCGGATGCGCGGGAACGGCTTCTGGAAGTGGCTGGTGGTGCCGCTGACGACGCCGGTCGCGTCCTCCTTCGGCAGGATCGGCGTCGGCCCGTGCGCGAGCAGGTGACCCCACCAGGGCACCTCGGTGTAGCCGCGACGCGTCCCGTCGAAGTACTCGGGGAACAGCGTGTAGCGCAGGTCCGTGCCCTCGGGGTCGGTCACGTGCACCTTGCCGCCGCGGCCCGCCTCGAAGAACGCGTTCCACGTTTTGAGATTGATCAGCGTGTGCAGGTCGCGCGGGTAGACGGTCGCGGCGCTCGCGAAGTGGTCCGTCTGCAGCCACGGGATGGCCTCGTAGCGGTGCGGGACGTTCGGGATCCCGCCGCCCTTGCCGTGCACGAGCAGGTCGTACTTCTCGCGGGCGGCGAGCTCCTCGATCCAGGGCAGGCCCTCCCAGCGTCGCGGCTTCTTGGCCCACGGCTCGCGCCGCATGATCACTTCGACCTCGTCCGTCGACGTGAACTCGCGATCGGGCTCGGCCTCGACCCAGACGACGTCCACGGACGCGCCCATGTCGCGCAGCCCGCGCGCGACCGACTCGACGACCTTCTTGTCGTAGTGCGTGTCGACGGCGACGAGCACGCGGTCGCCCGGCTTCGTCGCACCGTATCCGACGAACCCCGGCGCGGTCCGGCGCACCTCCGCCTGGTGGCAGATCTGCCACGCATACGCGGCCAGGTCGTCGACCGAGACCACCGTGGGCGTCTTGATCTCGAGCAACGTTCCGAGCGTGCTCTGCTCCGGAGCTTCACACATGGGCGGGACCTCTCTTCAAGGGGATGGCCCGGAATGTACCCTCATCGTGTGCCGGCCTGGGACCGCTACCTCACCGACCGCGACCGCATCGTCTTCCCGCGCTCCGGACACGGCAAGCGCGGCGGCCTGGGCGAGCGGCCGGCCGTCGTCGTCGTCGACGTCACGTATGGCTTCGTCGGCGACCGACCGGAGCCGATCCTCGATTCGCTGGAGCGCTGGCCGCTCTCGTCGGGCGAGGAAGGCTGGCAGGCGGTCGAGGCGATCCGCACGCTGCTGGGCGCGGCGCGGGAGCAGGGCATCCCCGTCGCCTACACCGCCCCGGTCGAGCGCCGGCGTTCGTCGCGCTGGGCGGAGAAGAACAGCCGCCGCTCGGAGAGCGAGAGCCGGGAGGATCGCAACACCATCGTGCCGGCGATCGCACCACGTCCCGAGGACATCGTGATCCGCAAGGAGAAGGCCAGCGGGTTCTTCGGAACGCCGCTCGCCGCCCGGCTCATCGAGCTCGGGGTCGATTCACTCCTGGTGACCGGCGGGACGACCAGCGGCTGCGTGCGGGCGACCGTCGTCGACGGGTTCTCGTACAACTTCCGTGTCGCCGTTGTCGAGGAGTGCGTCTTCGACCGCGGCCAGGCATCGCACGCGCTGAGCCTGTTCGACATGCAGCAGAAGTACGCGGACGTCATCTCGCTCGAGGAGGCGCTCCGCTACTGCGAAGCGACTCCCAGCACCCTGCGCGCATTGCCTTCGTAGATCGCGGCCCTCTCGGCCGCGTCGAGGTCCAACGCCTCGATGTTCGCGATGGTCTCGCGGATGAACTGCGGGCCCTTCTCGGGATCGAAGGGGCTATCGGAACCGAACAGCATGTGCTCGACGCCGAAGAATTCGATCGCGCAGCGCAGGGCGTGCTCAGCGCCGAACAGCGCGGTATCCCCGTAGAACATCTTGTAGTACTCGTAGGGCCGCTTCGTCATGCCGCGCCGGACCGCGGCCAGATCCTCGTCGGGCGTGCGCGCGCCGAGCTGGTCGAGGCCGGGGCCGATCCGCCCGGCGAAGTGCGGCACCATCCCGCCGCCGTGGTGCGTGAGGATCCGTAGGTTCGGGTTGCGGTCGAGCACGCCCGAGAAGATGAGCCGGCTCATGAAGAGCGCGGTCTCGTACGGCCAGCCGAAGACCCACCACATCTCGTATCGCGAACGGTCCTCGCTCGGATAATCCGGATGGCCCGCCGCGCGGGCCGGATGGCACCAGATCGGCCGGTCTAGCTCGGCCATCGCGTCGAACAGCGGCTGGAAGCGCGGCTCGTCCAGGGGATGGCCGAGCACGTTGGTGAAGATCTGGATGCCGAGCGCGCCCAGCTGCGTGATCGCCCGTTCGGCCTCGCGCACCGACGCCTCGGGATCGTTCATCGCCAGCGATGCGCTGAAGCCGCAGAAGCGCTCGGGGTAGCGGCGGCAGAGCTCGGCCATCTCGTCGTTGGCGAGCTTCGCGAGCTCGCGCGTGACCGATGGCTCGCCGAGCGTCTCGAGCGGCGGTGACGCGATCGTCAGGATCTGCCGGTATTCCGGCCCGAACAGGTCCATGACCCGGAAGCGCTCGTCGAGATCCCAGAGCATCGGGATCCCGGCGGTCCGCTTCTTCATGTTCAACGCCTCCCCGCCGGCGTGGTCGAACATGCGCTCGTACAGCTTCTTCGGGAGGATGTGCGGGAATGCGTCGATCTTTACGTTCACCGGATGTTCGCCCGGAGTGTGCAACACATCACCGCCGCGCCGCGTATTGAAGGATGGATACCGCAGCCGGCGTAGACGCGGTCGCCGCAGAACGCTAGTCGATCTGCGCGATGGCGAGGCCGGCCGCGGGCCCTAGCGTCGGCATTGCACAGGAGGTGGCCGTGATGAAGAGATCGCTCGCGGGGACGCTCCTGACGGACGCCGTCTACGCGCTCTCCGTGCTCGCCGTCCTGGTGTTCGTCCTGCTCCCGCTGCTCCGGCGCTAGCTCGACGCGGCGATGGGCAGGCTCGGCGGCGTGGGAGCCTGCTTCTCCCAGTCCTCCACCTTCGGCAGCGCCACCGGCTTGCGCTCGAAGGGAGCCGACTTGTCCGGGTTCGCGGCATCGGCGGCCAGGAAGACCTCGTCGAGCTCCGGGCCGATCAGCTCGCCCTTCTCCAGCAGCGTCTGCGCCACCGCGTGCACCGCGTATTCCTTCTCGTGGATGAGCCGTTTCGTCTCGTCGTAGAGCTGATCGAGGAGAAGGTCGGCGAGATGGAGGACCACCGGGTTCGGGCCCATGGCGCTGCCCGGCGAGACGAGGAGCGTCGAGCCCATTCCGAATGCCCCTACGTATCCGAGGGCCACGTTGGTGGCGTTCTGGAGGTCCGACGAGGCGTTCGCCGTCTTCGTCTTCAGGATGAGCTCCTCGACCGCGCGCGAGCCGAGCGAGACCATGATCCGGGTCTCCAGCTCGGCCGCGTGCTGCTGATGCCGCTCTTCCTTCGGTGACGACTGCATGACGCCGTACGCGTCACCCATGCGAATGATCGACACCTTCTGGATGCGGTCGTCCGCCTGGAGGTAGCGCGACGCGATCGCGTGCCCGGCCTCGTGATACGCGATCGTCCGCTTGTCGAGCGCGGACATGTCCATGATCGGCTGCTTGATCCCGAGCATGCGCGCGTCGCGCGCGACGAGCCAGTCCTTGTAGGTCAGGAAGTCGCGGCCGTCCTCGTGCGCGATGATCAGCGCCTCGTTGATGATCGTCTTGATCTCGATGGGCGTCCACCCGATGGAGTCCGACACCATCAGCGGGACGTTGATGTTCGGGTCGTAGGCCTTCAGCTTGAGGTAGTGCTCGATGATGTCCTTTCGACCGCTGCCATCCGGCGGGTACACGATGAGCTTGCGGTCGAGCCGGCCCGGCCGCACGAGCGCGGCGTCGAGCGTGTCCGGCCGGTTGGTCGCGCCGATGACGAAGACGACGGGCTTCGGCGGCACCGGCCCGCGGATGAGTCCGAGCCAGCGCCACAGCTTGTGCGTCCAGCGGTCCTCGATGTGCTGGCCGAGCGAGTCCATCTGGTTGAGCATGGTGTTGAGCGCGCGGCTCCCCATACCCATCATCCCGCCCATCATCATCGTCTGCTGGCCCATCACGCCGCCGCGCGACTGACCGATCGAGTCGAGCTCGTCGACGAACAGGATGCACGCGCCGGGCTGACCCGGACGAGCGTACTTGCGACCGAGCTTGCGCGCCTGAGAGAAGAGCTGGACGACGATGAGCACGTCCATGCCCATCCACATGCTCGAGAGGCTCGACGCGTCGATGTAGATGAACGGCAGACCTGCCTCGGCCGCGATCACGCCCGCGAGGAACGTCTTGCCCGTGCCGGGCGAGCCCGAGAGGAGCATGCCCTTCGGCATCTCGCCGCCGAGCTTCTGGAAGCGCTCCACGCCGCGGAGGATCCGCACCAGGCTCTTGGCGTGCTCCAGAAGATCGGGCTGACCGCGGTAGTTCTCGAACGAGAGATCGATCTGGGGATGTTCGGGCGTCACCACGTACTTGCGCGGCCGCGACATGAAGTACATGAGCGAGCCGAACTGGATGATCATGAAGAACACCGCGTAGAGCAGACCGAAGACGATCGACGGCATCTGGCCGATCAGGCCGATGAACCCTTCGAGGATCCCGCGCGCGCCGAAGACGAAGACGGCGAAGGTGACGACGATCAGCAGGATCAGCAGGCGGCGGCGGTTGACCTCGAGGACGTAGGCCGTGGTCGAGGCGGCGCTCGTGGCCTTGTTCACCTCACGGACCTCCGCCTTCGGCTCCGGTTCTCTGCGTCGGCATTCGCCTCCGCATCAGTTGACCCCGATCACCTTGTCGCCGCGCACGCGGAGCACGTAGCCGACCAGGAGCTGGGTCCCCTGGAGGTCGCGGCCCTGCACCACATATGCGGATAGCGTATCCCCTGACTTTTCCACCGCCCCCACGAAGCGGACCTCGAAGACGGTGACGATCGGATCGAGCGATTCGCCGAGCGGCCCGAGCAGCTGCCCGTCCACGCTGCGGGCCAGCGCACGCGCGTCGTCGTTCGCGATGGCCGCTGCCACCAGCGCGCCGACCGCGGGCTCGCTTGTCAGCGGAAGGACCGGGTACGAGCTCACCGGAGGCCGCACGCGGGTCGCCTGACCGACCGTCACCCCGGCGACAAGACCGAGCACGAAGAGCGCGAGCACGACCGCCGGGGCGAAGGATCGGCTCGATGCCTCGGCTTTCGGGGGAACCACGACCGCGGGCTCATTCACGGCGCACGACCTTGCCGCCGACGAGCGTGAGCGCAAGCGGGAAGAACGTGTTCCGGCCGCGCGAGTTCCGCACCTCGATCGCGTAGATGTTCACCGTGACGCCGCTCAGGTTCCGGCCGCCGATGTACGTGAGCGAGATCGGCGTGTTCGTGCCGGCTGCGTCGCTCGCGTTCTGCAGCTGCATCGCGCGGGCGACGATCCCGCGGCCGGGCGTCAGTGCCGCGAGCGAGTCCGGGTCGTTGTCGAGGAGCCCGAGCATGTACGTCCGCGCCTGCGGTGACTCACCGTTGCCGATGAGCCCGGTGTCCTCGACGAGCGGGCCGGCGATGGAGCTGAGGATGAAGCCGAGCAGCAGCCCGATGAACAGGATGCTGATGGCTCCCCTAGCTCCCCCGGGTCCCATTCGATCGAGTCTAGATGCCGCTGGCCGCGCGACGCGCGGGCGGCGCAACATACTGTTGCCCTTCCCGGTATCCGGCGAGATGGCGCGGGCTCACGTGGGAGGCGGCTGATGGAAGGCGCGATCCTCATCTGGTTCGCGATCGGCGCCGGCATCGCTGCGGGCGCGTTCCTCATGGCGCGGTCGGCCGTGGAGATCGCCGTCGTCGCGTACGGGGTGGTCGAGAAGCGGCTCGACCCGAAGGTCGCGACGCGCCAGACGATCATCATGACACTTGTCATCATCCTCGCGGTCATCGCGACCGCGATCATCGCCGGCTACGCGATCCTGTCGATCTTCGCCTCGCTCATCCAGAACGGCACGTTCGAGTGACTCAGATCTGCGGAGGCTTTTTCGGCTCCGGCGGCGGTGGCTTCACCGGCTCGTCCTTCGGAAGCCCGATCTCCTGACGGCGCTCGGCCGGGGGATGCTCCCCCGGCCGAGGCGGAAGCTCGTTCAATCGTTACCGCGGGACCTCGGTCGGCCGCTCGCCGCCCTTGTCCTTGTCCTTCTTCTCCCAGTCGGGCTGGCCACCGGTCTTGCCAACGTCACCCTGACCACCGGTCTTGCCGGTCTCCGGGTGCATCGGTCCGGTCTCGGCCTTCTTTTCCTTTTCCTTCTCCTGCATACGAAAACCTCCAAGCAGAGTCGGCCGGCCGTCGTGCCGGCCGCATCCTCATGGGCAGCAGCGCGCATGCCACGCGCCGAATGCGGTCACCCCTCGGTCGCCGGGCGCGTGCTCAACCGAGCCGCTTCACCATCGCGCGCACGCGGCCGTCGATGCCGTCGCGCACGCGGCGGAACGCTTGGAGCTGAGCCGCTTCATCGCCTCCGGCCTTCGACGGATCGGGGAACTTCCAGCGAAGCAGCATCTTCGAGCGCGGTGGTATGGGGCAGCTCGTGTCGCACACCGTGACGACGACGTCGAACGGGGTGGAGTCATCGAGCTCATCGACCGTCTTGCTGCGGTGCGAAGAGATGTCGACGCCGACCTCGGCCATCGCCCGCACGGCCAGCGGGTGCACGCCCCGCGCGGACGTGCCCGCGCTGGCCGCGACGAAGCGGTCGGCGGCGTGGTGTCGCAGGAAGCCCTCGGCCATCTGCGAGCGCGCGGAGTTGTGCGAGCACAGGAACAGGACGCGTTTCAGACGATCAGCATATCCAGCAGCGATTTCTGATTCACGTTGACGTTGATGATCTGAGGTCCGGCGTAGAACACGAGCACCAGCACGATGAGGATCAAGAGCACGATCCCGATGATCATTCCGGCACCGAAGCCGCCGTCGCCCGCTGGAGCGGGTGTCGGTGTGTTGATGTTCGTCTGACCCACACGCGCCTCCTTCTGGCCGCCTGGAGCGGCGGCGTTTCTGCAGCCACGCGAGCAAGCGTCATGCCTGAACCGTTCGTATCCTCGGCTCGATGCTCCGTGGGCCGTTCCGGAACCCCTGGTTCAACTCGTTCGTCGGCGCGATCGGCCTCAGCGGCGTCGGAGCCGAGGTGGCGCACCTTGCCCTTCCGCTCCTGGTCCTCGATCTTACCCACTCGATCGGAGCGGCGGCTCTCCTGCGGATCGTCCAGAGCCTGCCATACGTGGTCTTCGGCGCGCTCGCTGGAGCGCTCATCGACCGGATGGAGAAGCGCCGGCTCCTGATCGGCTGCGACGTCGTGAGCGCGCTGCTCACCGCACTGATTCCTATTTCGGTAGCTGCGGGGTTCTTCTCGCTCGAGTTCCTCTACGTCGACGCGTTCCTGCTGGGGACCATGGAGCTCATCTGGGGCGTCACGACCGACTTCAGCGTGGTCCCGGCACTCGTCGCGCCCCAGGATCTGACGGCCGCGAACGCCGCTTACCTGGGCGCGGACCGCGCGGCTCGCATTCTGGGCCCGACGCTGGGCGGGCTGGCCATCGGCGCGTTCGGTGGTGGGACGCTCGGGGACGCGAACGCGATGTGGCTCGCGGTCACCGCCTACCTCCCGACGATCGCGGTGTTCGTGGTCATGCCGCCCGTCTACAACGCCGGCCGCGTCGAGCGGGCCCTGACTGTGGACCATCTGCGCGAGGAGATCCAGGATGGTTTCCGCTTCATCTGGCGGAGCGCGATCCTGCGAGCTCTCCTTGTCCTCATGTTCGTCTCGAACCTCGGGGGCGCCGGCGTGCAAACGCTCGTCATCTTCGTGCTGAGGCAGGAGTACAACCTCGACGCCACGACAATCGGCTTCGCGCTCGGGCTCTCCGGGGTCGTGCAGATCGTGGGGTCGGCGGCGGCGCCGCTGATCGCGCGCGGCCGCCCGCTCGGCCAGACGATGCTCGGCGTGATGGTCGTCGTCTCGCTGTCGTCGCTCGCGGCGGCGATCACGCGCGAGTGGCAGGGTGTCGTCGCGGCATACACCGCGCGCCAGACCGGCTGGGCAGCGCACATCGTCTACTGCTTCCTGCCGCGACAGCGCGAGGTGCCGGTGGCACTGCGCGGGCGCGTGAACGCGTCGTTCCGCACGCTCGTCCTCATCAGCAACACGACCTCTCCCGCGCTCCTCTCGGCGGTGCAGGGCATCGCGGGATCCGGCAGCGCCTTCGCCGTGGCCGGCGCGCTCGGGCTCGCGTCGGTGTTCATAACGTACTTCTCTCCTCTCCTGCGATACGACGTCCGCGAGACGGAGGTCAGCCTCGAGGCGGTCGAGCCCGCGGCCGAGGTGGAGCCGACACCCGCAGATTGACGGAGTTTTAGAGTGTTTCCGTGCGGGAGAACTGGCTGACCCTGGGCGAGGCCAGCCGGATGCTTGGCGTCGATCCGGACACGCTGCGGCGATGGGCCGACAACGGCAAGGTCGACGTGTTCCATACGCCCGGCCGTCACCGGCGTTTCCTGCGCACCACGATCGAGGCGCTCGTGCCCCGATCGCGCGACGCGCGCCGGCCGTCGCTCAGCGCGCTCGGCGAGCCTCCGGACCGCATCGCCGAGGAGTTCCGCAAACGCGTGCGGACCGAGCTCGTCGACCAGAACTGGCATAGCCGCCTGGATGAGGACTCGCTGCGCTGGTTCCGTGAGCGCGGCCGCCGCATGAGCGAGCTGCTGCTCGGCTATCTGGACACGGCGCGACGCGACGGGCGCACGCAGCTGGTGGTCCAGTCCGAGGCCCTCGCGCGCGAGTACGGCGAGGAGGCCAGCCGCCGCGGACTCTCGCTCGGCGAGGCGACGCAGGCGTTCCTATTCTTCCGCGCCCGATTCATGAGCGAGATCGCCGAGGTCGCGCGGCGCCGATCGCTCGAGACCGGGCAGGCGGCGGCGCTCTTCGCCGAAGCGGATCGCGTGCTCGATCGCGTGATCGTCTCGCTGATCAGCGGCCATCAGTCCTCGACCGTTCGGTCGGGCGAAGCCCTCCCTCACTCTTAACCCTCTTCGCTTCGCCGCCTCCGGCTGCTCCGCTACGGGGGCCCAGTGACCGCTACTCTCGCCCCATGACCACGGATCGCAGCGACGTGAAGTCGCATGCCCTCGCCGCGATCGATCGCCGGCACGACGACCTGATCGAGCTCTCCCTCGCGCTCCACCGCGACCCGGAGACCGCCTATCAGGAGCATCGCGCTGCCGAACGCATCGCCGCGTTCCTCGAGCAGAGCGGCTTCGCGGTCGAGCGCGGCTACGCCCACCTGGCGACCTCGTACCGCGCGAGCGCGACCGGCCGCACGGGCGGCCCGACCGTCGCGATCCTCGCCGAGTACGACGCGCTGCCCGACATCGGCCACGCCTGCGGACACAACCTCATCGCGCTCATGGGCACCGCCGCCGCGGTCGGCGTGCGCGCGGTGCTGGACGGGCTTCCTGGGAAGGTGCTCGCGATCGGCACGCCGGCCGAGGAGGGCGGCGGCGGGAAGGTCGCTCTCGTCCGAGCGGGCGGCTTCGACGACGTCGACGTCGCGATGATGGTGCACCCGAGCTCGCGGACGCTCTCGCATCGCACCTCGCTCGCGTCCAACCGCGTGGACGTCGAGTTCTATGGCCGCGCGGCACACGCCGCGGCCCAGCCGGATCGCGGCATCAACGCGCTCGACGGAGTGCTGCAGACGTTCAACAACGTGAACGCGATGCGGCAGCAGCTCAAACCAGAGGCGCGCGTTCACGGGATCATCACCTCGGGCGGAAGCGCCGCGAACATCATCCCCGAGTACGCGATGGCGAAGTTCAGCGTGCGCGCGCTCGACCGCCGGTACCAGCAGGAGGTGCTCGAGCGCTTCAAGGCGTGCGCCGAAGGCGCCGCCGTCGCGACCGGCACACGCGTGAAGATCACGGTCCACGAGAACTCCGGCTACGAGAACATGTCGCCCTCGCTACCGCTCGCGGAGCGCTGGTCGACACACCTGCGTTCGCTCGGCCGCACCGTCGCGACGACCATGGACGATGAGCGCATGGGCTCGACCGACATGGGGAACGTGAGCCAGCTGCTGCCGGCCATCCACCCGTACATCGGGATCGCGCCGGAGGGTACCCCGGGCCACTCGACCGCCTTCCGCGACGCGGCCGCCACCCCCGAGGCGCAGGAGAACGCGATCGCGGCCGCCAAGGCGATGGCGCTCACGACGATCGACCTGCTCACCGACCCCGCGCTGCTCGAAGCCGCGCGCGCCGAGTTCGAGGAGAAGCGAAAGGCCGGCGTCGTCAAGGGACGCAACTAGCCGTCGGACGCGACGTTCGGGTCCTCGTCGCGGTACAGGTCCTGTGGGGCGTGGGCTTCGGGATGCTCGGCCCGGTCTTTCCGCTCTACCTCGCCGAGCTCGGCGCGGGCGCCGCCGACATCGGGCTCGTCTTCGGCATCGGGAACGTCGCGGGGGCGCTGTGCGTGCTCCCGGCCGGCGCCATCGCGGATCGCTGGGGCCGCAAGTCGGTCATCGTCGCGACCGGCGTGCTCGGCCTGGTCGGGACGCTGTCGTTCCTGCCGCTGTCGCATTGGGAGGGCGCCTTCGTGGGCTCGATCCTCTACTGGATGGGCACGGCCGCGCTGCCGGTCATGAGCGCGCACGTCGCCGCGACGACCACGCGCGATGCGATGGGCCGCTCGATGGGCCTCGTCTACGGAGGGTTCTTCGCCGGCTTCATCTTCGGCGCCCCGCTCTCCGGCGTGCTCGGCGCGGGTCTCGGCCTCCGTGCGCCGATCGTCGCGGCCGCGGTGCTCTTCGCGATCTCGACCGCGGCCATGATGCTGCTCGACCCCGGCCGCCGTGGCTCAATCCTCGCGCCCGGTTCGCTGCCTCGCTCCTTCTGGGCGCTGCTGGTCCTCGCGCCGATCGCGGCATTCGTCGAGGTGCTCCCCACGCCGCTCCTGCCGGTGTATCTGCGGGATGTCGCGAGCGTTCCGCTCGCCTCCGTCGGATTGTTCGTCGCGTTCTTCAGCGTCGGATCCGCGCTGTTCTCGACGATCGCGGGCCGGGTCTCCGATCGCTTCGGGCCGGTGTCCGCGATCATCGCGAACGCGGCGCTGCTGACCGCGGGCGCGACGCTCGCCGCGCTGACGACGGGAAGCGTCGTCATCGTCGCGTTCGCGATGGTGCTGCTCGGCGCGAACGTCGCGTCGAATCCGGTGCTGGCCGCCACCCTCGAGCGGATCCTGCCCACGCGCCGGCTCGCGCTCGGGTATGCGGCGTTCCAGCTCGTGTACGGCGTCGGATTCGGCCTCGGCGGGATCGCCGCCGGCGCGCTGTACGAGACCGACCCGTTCCTGCCCCTCCTGGCGACGGCCGGGCTCGCGCTTCCCGTTTCGGCGACGGTCGCGATCGTGGTCGTGCGGATCATGCGGAGCGCGCGGCCTTCGGGCGGTTAGCGCTCCGCCTGCGCCGCGGTCTCGAGCGACTCGACGAGAAGCTCGCGCTGGAGCGACAGGGCGCGCGGCACGGTCGGGCCCAGCTCGGTCAGCCACCGCGCGTGTAGGTCGAGCTCCGCGCGCCATTCCGCCACGTCGACGCGCAGCGATGCCTCGACGGCCGCCTGGCTCGCGCCGAGATCGCGGAGCTCGAGATCGCTCGCCCTAGGGACGAGGCCGACGGGCGTTTCGCGCGCGCCGGCGCGGCCGTCGCAGCGATCGAAGATCCACTTGAGCGCGCGCATGTTCTCCCCGTAACCCGGCCACAGGAAGCTGCCGTCGGGGCCCTTGCGGAACCAGTTCACCAGGAAGAGCTTCGGCGGCCGCGGGATCCGCGCGCCGACCTCGAGCCAATGCCGGAAGTACGTGCCCATGTCGTAACCGACGAAGGGGATGTTCGCCATCGGATCGCGGCGCAGCACCCCGACCGCGCCGGTCTTCGCCGCGGTCGTCTCGGAGCCCATCGTCCCGGCGAGGTACACGCCGTGCGTCCAGTTGAACGATTCGAGGACCAGCGGCACGGTCGTCGATCGCCGGCCGCCGAAGATGAGGGCCGAGATCGGTACGCCCTGCGGGTCGTTCACGCGTGGCGACAGCGCCGGGTTGTTCTCGAGCGCCACGGTGAAGCGGCTGTTCGGATGCGCCGCCGGCTCCGCCGAACCCTTGGTCCAGGGACGGCCGCGCCAGTCGGTGAGCCGATCCGGCGTGCCGTTCATGCCCTCCCACCACACATCCATGTCGGGCGTGAGCGCGACGTTGGTGAAGATCGCGTCGTGCTCGAGCATGCGCATCGCGTTGGGGTTGGTCTTCATGCTCGTGCCCGGCGCCACGCCGAAGAAGCCGGCCTCGGGGTTGACCGCGTAAAGGCGCCCGTCCCCTCCGATGCGCAGCCAGACGATGTCGTCGCCGAGCGTTCGCACCTTCCAGCCGCCGAAGATCGCGGGCGGGACGAGCATCGCGAGGTTGGTCTTGCCGCACGCGCTCGGGAAGCCCCCGGCCAGGTAGCGGATCTCCCCCTCCGGGCTCTCGGCCTCGAGCAGCATCATGTGCTCCGCGAGCCAGCCCTCCTGCCGCGCGTAGTAGCTCGCCATGCGGAGCGCGAGGCACTTCTTGTTGAGGAGCGCGTTCCCGCCGTAGCCCGAGCCCACCGACCAGATCGTGTTGTCCTCGGGGAACTGGACGATGTAGCGGCGTTCGGGATCGAGGTCGGCCACCGAGTGCAGCCCCCGGTTGAAGTCGTCCGAACCGCCGAGGCGTTGCAGCGCGACCGCGCCCATCCGCGCCATGACCCGGATGTTCAGCGCGACGTAGACCGAATCGGTGAGCTCGATCCCCACCTTCGCAAACGGCGAATCGGGGAGACCCATGATGTACGGGAGGACGTACATCGTCCGTCCGCGCATCGATCCGTCGAAGATTGCCGCGAGCTTCCGGTACATCTCGCGCGGGTCCAGCCAATTGTTCGTTGGGCCCGCGGCCTCGCGCGTCTTGGTGCAGACGAAGGTCAGCTCCTCGGTCCGCGCGACATCGCTCGGGTCCGAGCGGCTGTAGTAGCTGCCCGGCCGCTTGTCCGGGTTGAGCGCGAGGAACACGCCGCTGGACATCGCCTCGGCGATGAGCCGCTCGCGCTCACCCTCGGAGCCGTCGCACCAGTAGACGCGATCCGGCTTGCACATGGCCGCCATCTCGTCGACCCACGCGGCCACGCGAGCGTTCGTCGTCGGTGCGGAAACGGTCTGCGCCACCTCGCTAAAGGTTAGCGAGGGACGACCGGTCGTGCTCCGCGTCGGTCACGCATCCTGCCCCAGCGCGTAGGAGACGGCCTGCTCCGCGGTCATCGCGAGGCCACGCTCCAGCGCCGCGCGGAATTCCGGGGCGATGTCCTCGGGCGTCGCGAAGTTCTCAGCAGGCGCGAACTCGGTCGCGACTTTCATCCCGGTAAGCTGGACGAGCGCGTACGTCGCGCCGACGAGCGTGGCGTGCCGATCCAAGTCGCCGCGCGCGCGCGCCAGCTCCGCGAAGTCCGCCGCCAGCAGCGGATACGCGCTGACGTCGCCCACGTCGCCGAAGACTCCGAGTCCCTCGCGCCAGGCGCGTTCGGATTCATCGAGTAGGCCGAGCTTGAGAGCGACGAGGCCGACGAGATGGAGGTCCCAGCCCTCGTCAAAGCGGTTGCCGAGCCCGCGGTGGGCCTCGAGCGCCTGGCGCGCGTGCGCCAGAGCCTGCTCGAGCTGCTCGCGCGTCGGGTCGAGGTTGTTCTGCTGGAGCAGCGACCCGAGCGCCCAGCTGGCGCGGGCCAGCCCGGCGCGATTCCCCGCGGCGCGCCAGCCGGCGATCGCCTCTTCGAGGAGACTTCGCGCGCCCTCGACGTCGGCGCGGTCGGAGCGGCCGATCGCCACGAACTTCGTGAAGGACAGGTTGTACGCGGCATTGGCCTGGTCCGCCGGGCCGCCGATCTCGTGGGCCAGCGCGTAGGCCTCCTGGTAGTAGCGATGCACGGCCTCGGGGTCGGCCTGCCAGTACGCGATCCCGCCGGCGGCTTCGAGGGCTCGCAGCCGGTGGGCCGGAGTCAGCGCGGGCATGGCGAGCACGCGCTCGCACCACGCGCGCCCCTCGATGACGTGGCCACGTGTCTGCCAGAAGCGCCACAACGCGAGCACGAAACGGCTGGCCTCCTCGCCCCCGCGATGCGTGGTCTCGTACTCCAGGGCGGCGCGAAGGTTGTCGTGCTCCAGCTCGACGAGGTCGAGCCAGCGCTTCTGCTCCTTGCCTTGAAGATTCGGCGCGGCGCGCTCGGCGAGCGCGAGGTACGCCGCGCAGTGGCGGTCGCGGATCTTGTCGCCGGCACCGCTCGCCTCGAGGCGCTCGAGCGCGTACTCGCGGATGGTGACGAGCATGCGGAACCGAGGCTCGCCCTCGACCTCGAGCTGCCGCACGAGGCTGTGGTCGACGAGCTCGGCGAGGCCGTCGAGAGGGTCGCGGCCAATCTCGTCCGCGGGGCCGCAGACCGCCTCGATCTCCTGGAGCGACGCCCCGGCGACGAACACGGACATCATCTCGAAGAGCCGCCTCATTCCCCCGTCCAGCAGGTCGTACGACCAGGCGATCGCGCCGCGCAGCGTGCGCTGCCGGTCGGTGACGTCCCGCGCCGTGCTCGAGAGGAGGTCGAGTCCCTTCGCCAGGCGGGCCGCGATCGCCTGGGGCGTCAGCACCTTCACCCGTGCGGCGGCGAGCTCGATCGCCAGGGGCAGGCCGTCGAGCCGCCAGCAGATCTCGGCGACCGCGGCGGCATTTTCGCTGGTGACCGTGAAGTCCGGCTTCACGCTCTTCGCGCGCTCGACGAAGAGACGCACCGCGTCCGATTGTGTGAGCACCTCGAGCGATGGGAGGCGCTTCGGGTCCGGCAGGTCGAGCGGCGGGATCGGGAACTCCTGCTCGCCCGCGATCCGCAGCGGCGCGCGGCTCGACGAGAGCACCTTGAGCTTCTCGCTCGCGCGCAGGAGCTCGGCCACCGCCGGAGCGGCGGGCAGGATCTGCTCGAAGTTGTCGAGCACCAGCAGCATCTCCTTGTCTTTGACGTAGTCGGCGACGCGCTCGAGCGGCTTCTCGTTGCCGCTCACGCGGACGCCGAGCGTGTGGGCGATCGTGGAAGGGACGAGCTCCGGATCCGAGATGGGCGCGAGCTGGACGAAGAACGTGCCGTCGCGGAACCGTTCGGCGGATTCCGCCGCGATCTGGAGGCTGAGGCGCGTCTTTCCCGTCCCGCCCGGGCCCGTGAGCGTGACCAGCCGCGACCGCTCGAGCAACCGCGCGCCCTGCTCGATCTCGCGCTCGCGACCGACGAACGTCGTCAGCTGCATCGGGAGGTTGTTCGGCACGCGATCGAGCGACACGAGCGGCGGGAAATCGTTCTCGAGACCTTCGACCACGAGCTGGTGGATGCGTTCGGGCCGCGCGAGGTCCTTCAGCCGGTGCTCGCCCAGGTCGCGGAGCGAGATGCCGTCGGGGACCGCGGGCCGCGCGAGGATGCAGGTCGCGTCCGACATGAGCACCTGTCCACCGTGGGCGGCGCCGCGGATCCGTGCCGCGCGCACGACGTCGATGCCGACGTAGTCCGCGCCGGACTGGATGCTCCCGGGCGTCGCGATGCCGGTGTGCATGCCGACGCGGACGCGGACGGTCGCGCCGTGCGGGAAGCGGGCCGCGGAAAGGTTGCGCTGCGCCTGCGCCACCGCGGCGACGGCCTTGGCCGCGTCGGCGAAGACGACGAAGAGCGCGTCACCCTCGAAGCGGATCTCGACGCCGTCGCCGGCGAAGGCTGCGCGCAGCGCGGCGGTGTGGACCTCGAGAACCTCGTGGAACTGGTCGGTCCCGAGGGTGTTCAGCATCTTGGTCGAGCCCTCGATGTCCGTGAACACGAAGGTGACGGTGCCGGTCGGAAAGGTCGGAGCGCTGATGTATGGCATCGTAGGCGGCCGTGGCCACGCAGGAAGAGATCGTCGACGCGCTCGCGTCGCTCACCCTCTTCGCCGATCTAACCAAGCCGGAGCTCGAGGGAGTCGCCCACATCCTCGAGGAGCAGTACTTCACCCAGGATCAGCGCGTCCTCCGGCAGAGCCTGACCGGTGGCGGCTTCTACATCGTGCTCGAAGGCGAGGCCGCGGCCGTCGCCGACGGCCGCCGTGTGAACACGCTCGCACGCGGCGACTTCTTCGGGGAGATCTCCGTCCTCCTGGGAGAGCCGCCGACCGCGGACATCGTCGCGATACGCCCGCTGCGCTGCCTGGTCCTCGCGGGCGAGCAGCTGCGCGAGTTCCTGATCTCGCACCCCGCGGTCTCCTTTCGGATCCTCCAAGCCGAAGCGCGCAAGCTCCGCAACGCGACGCGCCGGAGCCCATGACCGACACGCAGCCATTCCAAGCGGGCGACTACCCGGTCGTCGTGGTCGGGAGCGGTCCCGGCGGCCTGCAGATCAGCTACTCGTTGACGAAGCTCGGTGTGAAGCACGCCGTCATCTCCGCCGATCCCGCGCCGGGCGGGATGTTCCGCAAGTGGCCGTTCTTCCAGCGGCTGCTGAGCTGGACGAAGCCGTATGCGCCGTGGCCACACGATGCGCACGAGTTCGCGCGCTACGACTGGAACAGCCTCATCGCGGACGAGTCGACCCAGCGCGGGCTGATGACCACGATCATGGACGGCAGCTCGTACTACCCGTCGCGCCCCGAGATGGAGCGCAACCTCGCGACGTTCGCCGAGCGCACCGGCATCCAGGTCCGCTACGGCTGCACCTGGGAGAGCACGAAGCGCGACGGCGATCGGTTCGTGCTCGAGACGACCGACGGCGAGTACCGCTGCCAGGTGCCGATCTTCGCGGTGGGCGTGGCCGAGCCGTGGAAGCCGTCGAACATCCCTGGGATCGAGCACGCGGCGCACTACGCCGACACGCGTCCCGCCGAGACCTACGCCGGCAAGCGCGTGTTCATCATCGGCAAGGAGAACTCGGCGTTCGAGCTCGCGACCGGATTCCTGCCATGGGCGCGCCACATCGTGCTCGCTTCGCCGAGCCCGGCGAAGCTATCGGTGAACACGCACTCGCTCCTCGGCGTGCGCGCCCGCTACGTCCAGCCGTACGAGGACTACGTGCTTGGCGGCGGCGTGGTGGTGCTCGAGGCGTCCATCGAGAAGATCGATCGGCACGACGGCATCCTCCACGTGCTGACGCGCGCCAGCGACGGCAGCGGCGAGATGTCCTTCGAGGTCGACGACGTGATCGCGACGACCGGCTTCCAGCCGCCGATCCGCGACCTCCCCGCGCTCGGTGTCGCGACGATCGGGCGCAACAAGCTGCCGGCCCAAACGCCGTTCTGGGAGAGCGCGTCGCTCCCCGGCCTGTACTTCGGCGGGACGATCCACCAGGCATCGCCCGGCCTCAAGAAGCACGGCCTGCCAAGCAACTCTGGCGGAGTGAACGGCCATCGGTTCAACGGGCGCGTGCTGGCACGACACATCGCGCAGACCCACTTCAGCATCGATCCCGCCCGTCCGGTGCTCAAGTCAGGCGACGTGATCCCCTACCTGCTGCGCGAGGTCACCAACGCGCCGGAGCTGTGGCACCAGAAGTCGTACCTGGCGCGCGTGATCCTGGCCGACCCCGCGCGCGGCATCGTCGACGACGGCATCCTGCCGCTGCAGCACTTCCTCGACTCCGGCGGCAAGGATGGGGTGGCCGCCACGGTCGAGGAGAACGCGAAAGGCGACCTCTATCCCGCGATGTACGTCCGCCGCGCGAACGAGACGACGGAGCACCTGCTGCCCGGTCACCCATTGCTCGATTTCCAGACGACCGAGCACGGAAAGGCGCTTGCGGTCGCTCTCGACGGTCTGTTCGCGTAGAAGGCATACCATCGACCGGTGCCGGTCGAAACGTCGATACGCCTGAGCGGTGGCCCTCTGGCCGGCAAGATGGTCAACGCGGGAGCCGTCAACGTGGGGTCGCTCCTGCGTCTGGTGCGGCCGGCCGGCTCGCTGGTCTTCTACCGCGTCACCCACGTCGACCCGGTGCCGAATCGCACGTCGTTCACGGCGAGCGCGAAGTTCGAGCCGAAAGGCGACGGCCGCTAACAGGGGCAGGGGCCCCTGCCGAGCGAAGCGAGTTTAGGCGGCTGTGGCGGGCGGGCCCGCGGCCTCTCGCTCAGGCCGCTTGTCCGCGATCCCGACCCCATTGACGACGCCGCCGGTCGCCAGGAGGCTCGCGGCGACAAGCACCGCGAGATGGAACGCGTCGGTCGACGCTTCGCGCGCGGGCTCCTCGAATCGGCGGATGTCATCAGGCGCGCACGGCTGCGCGCCGCAACCCTTGGGCGGATTGAGCGGCGCGTAGGACTCGCGCACGACGCTCTGCGACGGATCGAGCCCGGGCACGCGCGCGTGCAGCCCCGAGTAGAAGGACGCGGTGATCGCGACGAAGATCAGCGCACCGGCCAGCTGGGGCCCGACCCGTGAGATGGCGTTGTTGACCGCGGACGCGACGCCCGAGTTGCGCACGGGCACGCTCGTCATGAGCGCCGTGGTGAGCGGCGCGACCATCATCGCGAGGCCGAACCCGAACACGAGGTTTCCGGGCAGGAAGTCCACGAAGTAGGACGCGGGCGGCACGTACGACGACGGATCGCCCGCCCGCAGGGCCCACGGCGTACTGCTCGAGGGGACCCGCGTGAACCACAGCATGCCGATGGTCATGAGCGCGGGCCCGGCGGTCATGAAGATCCGCGGCCCGTGCCGCGCGGCGAGCGCGCCGAAGCGAGAGGACAGCAGCACGAGGAACAGGAACCCGGGCACGCCGGCGATACCCGCCGACGCGGCCGTGTAGCCGAGGGTGCCCTGCATGAAGAGGCCGGTGAAGTACAGACCCACGTAGAGCGCGCCGTAGATGAGGAACGTTGACAGGTTCGTGACCGAGAAGTTCCGGGATCGGAACAGGTCCAGCGGGATCAGCGCATGCGCGCGGCGCGCCATGAGGAACGGCAGCGCGATCGCCGAGATCGCTCCGATCGCGAGCACGACGAACGCGATCGGATCGCGCCACTCGCGCTGCTGACCCGAGATCGTGCCGAACGACAGGCCGCCGACCGCGAGCGCCACGACCAGCGCGCCGAGCCAGTCGAATCTGCCGGTCGCCGCATCATCCCGGCTCTCGCGGACGAACGCGAACGTCGCCCACAGCGCGAGCAGGACCAGCGGCACGTTGATGAAGAACGCCGCACGCCACGACCAGCTGTCAACCAGGACGCCGCCGAGGAACGGACCGATGAGCGTCGTCGCGCTCGAGGCACCCGCCCAGATCCCGAACGCGCGGCCCTGCTCCTCGCCCTGGAAGGCCGCGGTGATGAGCGAGAGCGAGCTGGGCACCAGCAGCGCGCCGGCCGCGCCCTGCAGGACGCGGAACAGCACGAGCAGCTCGAGCGACGGAGCGAGGCCGCACAGCACGCTCGTCGCGCCGAATCCGATCAGGCCGATCGCGAAGACGCGACGGCGTCCATAGAAGTCGTTGAGCGCCCCGGCGAGGATGAGCAGCGCCGAGAGCGTGAGGAGGTAGCCGTTGTAAACATAGGACTGGCCCTCGAGAACACCCAGGACCGACGAGGGCAGCTCCCGGCCGATCCGCGGGAGCGCGACGTTCACGACGGTGGAGTCGACGAACACGACCGCCGAACCGATGACCGCGGCCAGCAGCGTGCCGCTCTTCACGGTCATTGATCGGGCATCCGCTCGCCGGCCTCGATGCGCGCGGTGAGCCAGTTCTCGCGCGGCGCCAGAGGACACGACCACTTGTAGTTGTAGACGCAGCTGGGGTGGTAGGCGAAGTTGAAGTCGAGGATGAGCTCGCCCGCGTCGGTGGAGCCGAGATCGGCGCTCTTCACCGTGTCGAGCAGGTACCGCCCGCCGCCGTAGGTCTCGGTCCCGCTGGTGCCGTCGCGGAACGGGATGAAGACCCCGCCGCCGTAGACGTCGATCCAGTAGACCTGGAGCGAGCCCACGGGGAGATCCACCGCGCCGAATCGTCGCATGACCATCGCTTCGCCGCCGCTGGTGACGACGTCCGTGCGTTCCTCGGGCATCGCCCGGACGCGCGCGACGAAGCGGAAGCGCGGGTCGTAGGGCCAGTAGCGCAGACCACCGAAGCTCTTGCGCTGCTCGGCGTCGTACGCCGACGACGGATGCGAGCCGAAGAGCTCGTCGCGGACCGCGCGCCAGCGCGCGTGACCCGCCGCCGGATCGAGCCGGCGGATCTCGACGTAGAGCTCGCCGACCCGCCGCCGGTAGTCGAGGAGGTCGAGGAGCTCGGTCACAGATGGGGCGGCGAATGCCGCACCAGAAAGCCGGAGCCGAAGGCGGTCACGAGGTGCGCAGCTCGAGCGCGACCTTCGCGAAGAGCCCGCCCATCGACCGGGCGGTCGTGGGGAACGCGTGGACCGTTTCGGCCAGAACGGCCAGCGGAGTGCGCAGCTTGATCGCCAGCACGGCCTCGTGGATGGCCTCCGCCGCGCCGAGGCCGCCGATGAACGCGCCGACGAGCACGCCCTCGCGCCGGTCCACGACGATCGTGACGTGGCCGCCGGACTCCGTGACGTAGCCCTTCGCCGACACGGACAGGTCGGCGGTCTCCTCGAACGCGTCGATGCCGCGCTCCTTCGCCTGCTCGAGGCGCAGACCCACGGCGCCGAACTCGGGGTCCGTGTACACGCAGCGGGGCGTCGCGCTGAAATCGGGACGCACATCGTCGCCGAGCGCGATCTTCACCGCGAGCTCGCCCTCGTAGTGGCCAAGGTGCGTCGAGATCTCACGGCCGATGGTGTCTCCGATCGCGTACACCTCTTCGGCCACGCGAAGACGATCGTCGACGGTCAGGAAGTCCTCGTCGTCGTAGCGCACACCCACGTTCTCGAGGCCGAGCTCGCGCAGCGCGCCGGCGGCGGTGCGGCCGACGTGGACCTGGATGATCTCCGCCGCGACCGACGAGCCGTCGGAGAGCTCAACGACGTGCGCGCCGCCCTCGCCGGCCCGCGGCCGCACGCGCTGCGCGCGCACGTCGAGCCGAACGTCGACGCCGTCCGCGCGGAGAACGTCCGCGAGCATCGCCGAGCTGCGCGGGTGGTCGGTCGGGTTGAGCTGCCGAGGGCTCACGATCGCGGTGCGCACGCCGAAGCGCGCAAGGTACTGGGCGATCTCGACCCCTGACGGCCCGGCGCCCAGGATCACGGTGCTCTTCGGCAGGGTCCGGAGCGACGTGGCCTCGACGTTCGTCCAGTAGCCGGCCTCGGCCAGGCCGGGGAGCGAAGGGATCTTGCCCTTCGAGCCGACGGCGATGACGATCCGCCGCGTCTCGAGCGTCCGCGACATCCCGTCGTGGCGGACCTCGACCCGGCCCGGTCCCGCGATCCGCGCGACGCCGCGGATGGCGGTGCCGCCGGCCTTCTCGATGTCGCGCACGTGGCCGCCGTCATCGGGGTAGTCGCGGCCCTCGCGCACGATCATGTAGTCGCGGCGGTCCGACGCTCGCTTCCACGGATAGTCGCCGCCGTGCGCGCGGACCTCGGCCGCGTGCAGCAGCGTCTTCGACGGCATGCACGCCCAGAAGGCGCACGAGCCGCCGAAGAGGTCCCGGTCGACGAGAGCCACGCGCGTTCCGCGCTTCAGCGCGTAGTTCGCGGCCGCCTCACCGCTCACACCTGCGCCGATGACCACGAAGTCGAACACGGGATCCTCCGGGGGAATCGCCGGAACTTCCGGGAGACTCAAGCGCTCACGGTCTGCTCGCTGCGCTCGACCGGGGCTCCTGCCCCTGGCTATTTGATGAGTCCCTGCTTCTTCAGCCAGGCGCTCGCGACGTCCTTGGAATCCTTCTTGTCCACGACGACCTGCTTGTTCAGATCGACGAGCTCGGCCAGGCTGAGCTTCGCGCTGATGCTGTTGAGCAGCTTCTTGATGTCGCCGTTGTCCTTCGCCAGGAGATCGTCGCGCACGACCGGCGCGATGTTGTCGGCGCGCTGGAGCTTCTTGTCGTCATCGAGCAGCACGAACCCCTTGGCGGTGATGCCCGGGTCGCTGGTGAACAGCAGCCCCACGTCGACCTGCTTGCCCTCGAGCGCGGCGACCGTAAGCGGACCGCCCGCGTCGAGCGGCTTGAAGTCCTTGAAGACGATCCCGTACGTGTCCTTGAGGCCGATGATGCAGTAGGGCCGCGTCGGGCTCGGGCACTCCGGCGGGCCGCCGAGCACGAGCTGACCGGCGATCGGCGTGAGATCCGAGACCTTCTTGAGGTTGAACTTCGCCGCCGTCTCCTTCGTCACGACGAACCCGTTCTGGTCCGTCGCGTCGGCCGCGTCGAGCACGGTGAGGCTCTTGGCCTTGAGCAGGTCCTGCAGCACTTTTGTCGCCTGCGCCTTGTCGCCGGTCGGGTCCACGTTCTTGTCGAGGAACTTAACGAGCGTCGCGACGTACTCCGCGAGCACCTGGATCTGGCCCGACTGGAGCGCGGGTTGAACGATCTCACGGGTCCCAAGGTTGAACTTGCGCGTGACCTTGTATCCGTTCGCCTCGAGGATCTGCGCGTAGAGCTCGCCGAGCGTCACCTGCTCGTAGAAGTTCGTCGAGCCGACGATGACGTCCGGCCGCACGACCGGGGTCCCGCCTCCGCCGCAGGCGGCGACGACGAGTCCGACGAGCGCGAAACAGACGGTGAGGAAGCGACGCATGGGGTTCTCCTTCTCTCTCCCGCAAGGGGCGAGCGGCCGCGCACTCTCAGGGCCCTCGGCCGGCGCTAAGTATGCCTCGATGCACGCTCCAACACGCCGAATCCGACTTCGATTCCGACCGCCAGGAGAGCGACCAGAAGGGCTCCGGCGAAGAGCCGTTCGTACTCCTGGAGCGCGAGACCGTCGACGATGTACCGGCCGAGCCCGCCGCCCGCGACCAGGGCCCCGAGCGTCGCGGTCGCGACGACGTTCACGCTTGCCGTCCGCAGGCCCGCGAGCACGATCGGGAGCCCTGCAGGTAGCTCGACCGCGCGCAGGACCTGCAGCTCGCGCATGCCCATCCCGCGCGCCGCCTCGACGATGTCGCGGTCAGTTGTGCGAATTGCCACGAACGAGTTCGTGAGGATCGGCGGGATCGCGAGCGGGACCATCGCGAACAGCGTGGGCCAGAACCCGAGCCCCAGGCCGATCTGGATCGATACAAGCAGCGCGAAGACGAGCATCGCGAGCGACGGGATCGCGCGGCCGACGTTCGCGACGTTGATCGCGGCGAATGACGCGCGCCCGGTGTGCCCGAGGTACAGCCCGAGCGGGAGCGCGACGCCTGCGGCGACCACGACCGCGAGCGCGCTCAGCTCGACGTGCTCGAGCACGCGGATCGGGATGCCGTCCGCACCCTGCCAATGCGCTCCGTCCGCGAGCCACGCCGCGACCGATGTGAGGAAGCTCATCGCATCGTTCCGGCCCGGAACATCGAGTTCATCTCGCCCTGCTCCATGGCGTGAATGCGCGCTGCATGAGCACCAGGGCCCCGTCGGCGACGATCGCGAGCGTCAATGACAGTGCGGCTCCGACGATCAGCGGCGTGCTGAAGAAGCGCTGTAGCCCGATGAGGATCAGATAGCCCGCTCCGCCCTGACCGATGAGCGCGGTGACGGTCACCAGACCGATCGTCGTGATCGTCGCGATGCGGATCCCGGCGACGATGATCGGCAGCGCGAGCGGCAGCTCCACGCGCCACAGCAGCTGTGCTCGGGTGTAGCCCATGCCGAGGGCGGATTCGCGCACGTCCTCGGGGACGCTGCGGATCCCGCCGAGGATGTTGCGCATCAGGATGAGCAGCGTGTACCCGACCAGGCCGATCTCCGCGGTGAGCAGGGTGAGGCCCGTATACGGGATCAGCAGCGCGAAGAGCGCGAGGCTCGGGATCGTGTAGAGCGTGCCGGTCACCAACGTGGCGGACTGCTCGAGCCGCGGGACTCGCAGCACCAGCAGCGACAGCCCGAACGCGATGACCAGGCCGAGCCCCACGGCGATGACGGTCAGCTGGATGTGCTCCCCCGCGCGCATCGCGATCTCATCGAGGTGGCTCGCGATCCAGTCCCAGCGGATCAGCGGCTCTTCCGGTGTCACGTTGCCGCCTTCGGCGCCGCTTCGCTCCGCAAGGGCCCCTGCCCCTGCGTGAGTGAGTTCCCGGTCAGAGCATTGCCGATCTCGTCGATGGTGAACGCGCCGCTGTAGCGGCCGTCGTCGTCGACCACGACGCCGGTCCGCACACCGGACGCGAGCAGCGCCGACAGCGCGTCGCGCAATCGCGTGCGACGAGTGAAGAACGGCGAAGACGGGTCGGCGTGCGCTGCCGCGAGCACGGCGTCCTCGCCAAGCCGCGCGAGATTGATCCAACCGATCGGGTGCCGTTCCGCGTCGAGCAGCAGGACGAAGCTCTGTCCGGCCGCGCGTACGCGCACGGAGGACGCCGGCTCGCCCTCGCGCGCGGTGGGCGCGTCGCGCAGCGTGACATCGCCCACGGTCGTGAGCGCGAGCCGCTTGAGCCCGCGATCCGCGCCGACGAAACGCGCGACGAAGTCGTCGGCCGGCGTCGTCAGCAACTCGGATGGTGGCGCGTACTGCACCAACCGACCCTCGCGCATCACCGCGACGCGATCGCCCATCTTGATCGCCTCATCGATGTCGTGCGTCACGAAGAGGACCGTCATGCCGAGCTCCCGGTGGATCCGCAGGAACTCGTCCTGCAGCCGCTCGCGCACGATCGGGTCGACCGCGCCGAACGGCTCGTCCATGAGCATGACCGGTGGCTCGGCCGCGAGAGCGCGCGCCACGCCCACGCGCTGCCGCTCGCCGCCCGACAGCGCCGCTGGATAGCGATCGCGGTAGCGGGCGGAGTCCAGGCCGACCAGCTCCATCAGCTCCCGCACACGCCTGTCGATCCGCGCACCATCCCAGCCCAGTAGTCGCGGCACGGTCGCGACGTTCATGGAGATCGTCTGGTGCGGGAAGAGACCGACCTGCTGGATGACGTAGCCGATGCGCCGGCGGAGGATCACCGGATCGTCCTGTCGCACGTCGTGCCCGTCGATCAGGATGGTCCCGCTGGTCGGCTCGATGAGCCGATTGACCATCTTGAGCGACGTCGTCTTTCCGCAGCCCGACGGACCGACGAGCACGCAGATCGCGCCCGCGGGCACGACCAGCGAGAGGTCGTTCACCGCTCCGAGCTCGCCATCGGCGCCGCGTGCGGCCGCGGCGCCGAGCCGCCCGTACCGCTTGGTGACGTCGCGGAACTCGACGGTGGCGCCGCGTGTTGTCACGCAAAGGATGCTAGTGGCGCGTCACGCAGGTCCGGGACGCGCCCCCTAGCGCGCGATCAGGGGCACCTGGGGATGTCGTTGATGATCGAGAACTCGCGATCGATCCCCGGTCCCGTCGTCTTGCCCGCGCTGTCGGTGATCGGCCGCGTCGCGACCCACAGCAGCCAGTAGCCGGCCGACTCGCCGGGCAACCCGCCGTGACCCTGTCCGTACGTCGCCGCGACCTGACGGTGGTAGTGCGGGAAGTCCGCGCTGGGCTGGGCCTCCTTGCAGAAGACGCCGCGAAGCGAGAGCCCGACGTAGCGGACCTCGGTCACCGTCGCCGGATCGGTCTTGTCCGGCTGGATCATGAGCGAGACGTCCTCGGTGACCGACTTGTAGAGGCGCGGCGGCACCTGGCCACCGGTCAGCGGCTTGTAGTCGAACGAGGACACGAAGGTCTTCAGCTTCTCGCCCGACAGCTTCGCCGCGCCCGCCGGCGCGAAGCTCGCCTTCGGCGTCGAGCCGCACGACGGCGCCGCCGGCGTGGGTGCGAATGCGTAGTCGATCCCTGGCTTTTCCAGCGAGATCGCGCTCAGCCAGTAGCCCTGCGCGCCCGCGGTCCCACCGGCACCCTTCGTCCAATCGGGCGCGCTGAACTGCTGGAAATGCGTGAAGCTCTTGCCCGTCGCGTCGGGCATCGCCTCATTGCAGTACGTGCCTTTGGTGCCGATGCCCCACGCCTTCACGGTGGTGGCCTGCTTTGGGTCGTCCTTGTCGAGCTGAAGCCAGACGAACGTGTCGTCCTGCGCCCACATCGCGAGGTACGGCATCTTCTGGCCGCCGGCAAAGGGTTGGTCGGTGAAGAAGCCGACGAACGCGGCGAGCTCCGCCGGCGTCATCCTGGGGCCCGGCGTCGCGGTCGAAACGAATTTCTTCGGCGTCGCGGTCGCGGCGGGAACGGCGCTGGGCGAGGCGAGCGTCGTGGGGCTTGCGCTCCCACCGCACGCGGCGAGGATCAACGGAACGAGCGCGAGGGCCGCGAACGGGCGACGGAGCATGGGACTCACCTCCTCGGCCCGTCATAGCCGGTCGCGACCGAAGTGGATCCCTACTGATGGAGCGGCGGAGGCCGCTCCAGAAAGCCCGGAGGGTCACTGCTGGAAGCTCGCGATCGGCGTGCCCGCCGGCGCGGTCGAGCCGTTCGGCTGCAAGATCAGCCGCGCCGACGCGTACGCCGGGCCGCGGTGCCCGGCGTCGAACACGAAGTAGCCGAAGCCGCTTTCGTTCGGGGTGATGGTCCCAGCGAGGGACGTGACGCCGTTCTCGGTGAGCCACAGGTGATAGGACTGGCCGGCCGGGGCTCCCGGTAGACGGCCGGCCATGGCGACGACCTGCGACGAGTCGGGCCTCGTGAACACCTGGCCGTAGGGGGCGCTCGGTCCCCCGCCGGGCGCGCGGAGGAAGACCTTCGTCGCGTTCGCCGCGCCGACGACCTCGAAGACGGTCTCCTGACCGGCGGCGGAATCGCGCAGCTGGGCGAGCAGCGTGCGCTCGTCGGCGAGCGCGCGGTTCAGCGAGAGACCCCAAGCGAGCGACGCGGCGAGAAGCACGGCCGCGGCGGTGGCCGCGAGCGCCCAGACGCGCGGAAACCGGGGCCGCGCCGTGCCGCGTGCGCGCGCCGCGGCGATCACGCGGTCACGCAGCTGGGGCGGAAGGCGGTGCGGCGACCGCGCCGCGAGCGCGTCGGGCAGGGTCGCGAGCTCGCGCGCATAGGCGTCGAGGTCCCTGGGGTCCACGCCCTTCACTAGCCGCCGTCCCGCCACATGGACGCCAGCGCCAGTCGCAGCTTCTGGAGGCCGAGGCGCGTGCGCTTCTTCACCGTGCCGAGCGGCTCGGCCAGCAGGCGAGCGATTTCCGACTGGGAGAGGCCGCCGAAGTAGGCCAGCACGAGGACGCGGCGCTGCTCTGGTGGGATGTCGGTCAGCGCGCGAACGACCGAATCGCCGAGGTCCCGTTCGATGGCGTCGCGCTCGGTGTCGGCGCGCTCGTCGACCACGCGTGACAGCAGCTCCTCGATCTCGGCCGCGGCGGCCATTCGCCGCTGCGCGCTTCGCTTCTTCGCGACGCCGATGAGGTGATGCCGCGCGATGGCCATGAACCACGTGACGAAGCGGCCGCGTGCCGGATCGAATTGACCGGCCTTGTCCCAAAGCCGGAGGAAGACCTCCTGCACGACGTCCTCGGCGTTGCTCGGCCCGACGAGATGCGCGGACCACGCGTACACCCGCGCGGCGTAGCGGTCGTAGAGGGCCGCGAATGCGTCCACGTCGCCTCGCGCGACCGCCGCTGCGAGCTCTTCATCGCTGGGCATCGTCGTGGCGATGCTACGGCCCCATACTCACGCGGGATGAGCGAAGCGATCGCCACGATCGGCACCTCGAGCGCGCACCGTGCACGCATGAGCTGGCCGGACGCGCTCATCGCCGGCGTCGCCCGCCTGCCCCTGCCGGGTTGGCTCTTCTACCTCGCGCTGGGCGCGCTCGCGGTGGCAGGGATGGCCGCGCTGAGCGCGTACCTCGGGTTGCGGATGCGGCCTGAGTACGTCGTGCTGCTGGGCGTGCAGGTCGTCTGGCCGCTCGCCCTGGCACATTACCTGGACGGGATCGCACGCGATGCACTGCGGCACTTCCGTCCGGTGCTCGACGTCGACGACGCCGAGCTCGCACGGATCGAGCGCGATCTGCTCGAGGTCAAGGCAGGCGGCGCATTCCTCGCCAGCGCCATCGGCGTCCTGATCGGCGCGGTGACGATCTTCTCCTCCGACGATCAGCAGTTCGCGCGCTTCCTCAGCACCCGCGAGACCGCGCCCTACTTCGTCGCCCTGCTCGGACTCACAGGGCTGACCTGGGGACCGCTCGTCTATCGCGCGATCCGCCAGCTCAGGACGATCGTGCGCCTCAACGGTCGGGCCGAGGGGATCGATCCGCTCCGCCCCGGACCCGCGCACGCCTTCTCACCGCTCACCGCACGCCTCGCGCTCGGTCTCATGGCGGTCGTGTTCGCCTGGAGCGCGGTCGACATCGAGCAGGAGCTGGCCAATCCGTCGTCGCTCATCAGCGGCGCCATCACCATCCTCTTCGCGGTCGGCGTCTTCGTCACGCCGCTGTGGGGCATGCACCGGCGACTTGTGGCCGAGCGCACGCGGATGCTCGACGAGGCCAGCGAGAGGCTCGAGCAGGTCACGACGGAGGTGCACGCCCGCGCGCGGTCGCTGGACCTGCGCGACGCCGACGCGCTCAACAAGATGGTGGGGAGCCTCATCGCCGAGCGCGACCTGCTCCATCGGACGAGCACCTGGCCGTGGGAGACCGGGACGCTCAACACGTTCATCACGGTGCTGGGCGCGCCAATCGCGCTGTTCATCCTCACGCGGGTCCTCGAGCGCGTCCTGCGATGACGGAGGCGCTGCCCTAGGACTCCGCGCACGGCCCATACTCTCGCGCGATGGGTGAAGCGATCGCCGCGATAGGCGTGCCGCAGGTGAGGCGCTCGCGCGCGAGCTGGCCCGACGCGCTCATCGTCGGGGTCTGCCGGCTGCCGGTGCCAGCGTGGCTGTTCTACCTGCTGCTTGCCGGCCCGCCGCTCGCGTACTCCTATTGGATCTGGACGGCGGGCGCCATCCCCGGCAGCGCGCTCCGCGTACCGGTCGTGATCCTGTTCGGCGCGCAGCTCGCGTATCCCCTGGCGGGCGCGCACTGGCTCGACGCCGCGGCGGCGCGCGCGTTCGCCCGGTTTCGGCCGCTGTTGCCGCTCGGAGCGGATACGGCGGCGCTCGAGCGCGAGCTCCGCAGCGTTCCGCCGGCGGGGGCGTGGATCGCGATGGCCGTCTTTGCCGTGGTGTTCATGGCGACCGTCGGATCCGCCGACACCGAGAGGCAGTTCACGCAGCTGGGACTCTCGTTCGCGTCGGTACGGATCCCGATGACCGTCTATTTCGTCGTGCTGGGCGCGATCTGGGGACCCTTCGTGTACCGCGCGTTCCATCAGCTGCGCGTGATCGGCCGCCTGCACGCCATGGCCGTCGGCGTCGACCCGCTTCGGCCAGCCGCCGCGCACGCCTTCTCCGGCTTCACGATGCGGCTCGCGATCCTGCTCGCGGCGTACGGTTACGCCTGGTTCGGCATCGACCCCTCCGTCCAGTCGCAGAGCGCGGTTACGATCGCGTTCGACCTCGGCTACATCGCGCTCGCTATCGCCGTCTTCGCTCTCCCGCTATGGGGGATGCACCGGCGGCTCGCGACGGAGCGCGAGGCGATGCTCGAGGCCGCGAACATGCGCTTCGAGGCCGCGACGGCGGAGCTGCATGTTCGCGTCGACGAGATGGATCTATCCGATGCGGATGCGCTGAACAAGACGATCGCGAGCCTCGTCGCCGAGCGCGACGTCCTCCACCACACGCCGACCTGGCCGTGGCAGGCCGCGACGCTGAACACGTTCCTCACCGCGCTGGCGGCGCCGATCGTCCTGTTCTTCGTGACGCGCGCGTTGGAGCGGCTCCTCTAGTCACGCCGGCACCGCACGGTTCCGCTTGGCGCGCGCTTCGCGATATCGCGGTAGTCTTGACTCCTCACCGCACGCACTGGGGGAGGAGCAACATGCCCGAGAACCTGACCCGGAAGATCGTCGCCGCCCATCTGGCGGACGGTCAGCACAAGCCGGGTGAGGAGATCAGCCTCCGCATCGACCAGGGCCTTCTCCAGGACACGACCGGCACGATGGCGGCGCTCCAGCTCGAGGAGCTCGGCACGGACCGCATCAAGATCCCCTTCGCGATCGTCTACGTCGACCACAATCTGCTGCAGGTCGACTACAAGAACCCCGACGACCACGTCTTCCTGCGCACCTTCGCTCAGCGGCATGGCATCCACTTCTCGCGCCCCGGCACCGGCATCTGCCACTACCTGCACATGGAGCGCTTCGCCGTTCCCGGCCAGACGCTTCTGGGTGCGGACAGCCATACCGTCATGGCGGGATCGGTCGGCATGCTCGCGATCGGCGCTGGCGGACTCGACGTCGCCGTCGCGCTCGCCGGATATCCGTTCGTGATGGCGATGCCGAAGGTCGTCGAGGTCCGGCTCGAGAACGCGCTCTCACCGTGGGTGCAGGCCAAGGACATCATCCTGGAGCTGCTGCGCCGCCGCGATGTGAAGGGTGGCGTCGGGCGGATCTTCGAGTTCACGGGAGCGGGCGCCCTCACGCTCTCGGTGCCCCAGCGCGGGACGATCTGCAACATGATCGCGGAGCTGGGCGCGACGACCGGCATCTTCCCCAGCGACGCGCGCACCAAGGAATGGCTCGACGGCCAGAAGCGTCCGAACGACTGGACGGAGCTCGGCGCGGACCCGGGCGCGACGTACGACGAGACCGAGGTCATCGATCTCGCCAAGCTCGAGCCGCTCATCGCCAAGCCGTCCAGCCCGGGCAACGTCGTGCCCGTGCGCGAGGTGGCCGGCACGAAGGTGCAACAGGTCTGCGTCGGCTCATCCGTGAACTCCGGCTACGAGGACCTCGCCATCGTCGCGGAGATCCTGCGCGACAAGACGATCTCGCCGGAGGTCTTCATGACCGTCACGCCCGGCTCGAAGCAGATCCTCGACACGATCGCGGACTCCGGCGCGTACCAGGCGCTCATCGCCTCGGGCGCGCGCATGCTCGAGCCGGCGTGCGGACCGTGCGTCGGCATGGGTCAGGCGCCACCGAGCGGCTCGGTCTCGGTGCGCACCTTCAACCGCAACTTCCCGGGCCGCAGTGGCACGGACAACGACCAGGTGTATCTGTGCAGCCCGACGACCGCGGCGGCGACGGCGCTCCGTGGCGTCATCACCGATCCCCGCGACCTCGGCGTCGAGCCCAAGCTCAGCATCGCGTCGATGGATCCGTCCGTGGACGACCGCAACATCCTGCTGCCGCCTCCGCCCGAGGTCGCCAGGACGATCCACGTCATCAAGGGCCCGAACATCCAGCCGCCCCCGCGCCAGGTGCCACTGCCCGACACCCTGGCCGGCGAGGTCATCATCAAGCTCGGCGACAACGTGTCGACCGGCGATCTCTCGCCCGACGGCGCCGTGGTCATGGCGCTCCGCTCGAACGTGAACGCGATCGCCGAGTTCACCTTCCAGCGGTTCGACAGGGACTTCCCGAGGCGCGCACGCGAGCGCGGCGGCGGCTTCATCGTCGCCGGCCAGAACTATGGCCAGGGCAGCTCGCGCGAGCACGCGGTGCTCGCGCCGAAGGCGCTCGGCATCCGCGCCGTAGTCGCGCAGTCCTTCGCACGGATCCACCGCCGCAACCTCGTGACCCAGGGCATCCCAGCGCTGACGTTCGTGAACGAGAAGGACCTCGAACGCGTGACGCAGGGCGACACCTGGACGATCACCGGACTGCACGCCGCGCTGCGCTCGGATCGCGAGGACGAGACGCTCGTGGCGCGCTCCGCGGGCGGCGAGATCAAGCTGCGCGCGAGCTTCCTGCCGAATGAGAAGCGCACGCTCCTGGCGGGCGGCCTGCTGGCCGAGCTCCGCAGCGGTGGCCCCGGCGTCTCGGCCGGCGTCGTCGTCAGCGCGGCGGCGGATCAGGGTTCGCCACGCGAGAGCCAGAACGTCGTCATCGCCGGCGACGACGCGGTGAAGACTGCCAAGGAAGCCACCAAGACGCCTTGACCGCCGCTCCCGCAGCCGCCACGCACACGATCACGTTGATCCCCGGCGACGGCACCGGGCCGGAGATCGTCGAGGCGACGTGCCGCGCCATCGAGGCGACGGGCGTGAAGATCGCGTGGGACGTGCACGACATCGGGGTCCCGGCGATGGTGAAGCACGGCGACCCCTTCCCGAAGTCGACCCTCGACTCGATCCGTCGCAACCGCATCGGCTTAAAGGGCCCGCTGACGACCGAGCTCGGGACCGGCATGCGCTCGGTGAACGTGGCGCTGCGCAAGGAGTTCGACCTCTACGCGAACCTGCGGCCGGCAAAGACCTACCCCGGGGTCCGCTCTCCGGTCGGCGCCGTCGATCTGGTCGTCGTCCGCGAGAACATCGAGGACCTCTACGCCGGCATCGAGTTCGACCTCGGGACGCCCGAGCTCGCGGCCGTGCGCGGCGCGATCGAGAAGGCGTCCGGGGCGAAGATCCGCGAGGACGCCGCCATCGCCATCAAGTACATCAGCGTGATGGGGTCACGCCGGATCGTCCGCTTCGCGTTCGACTACGCGCGCGCGAACAAGCGGCACAAGGTCACCGCCGTCCACAAGTCGAACATCATGAAGTTCGCGGACGGTCTGTTCCTGCGCGTCGCGCGCGAGGTGGCGAAGGATTATCCGGACATCGAATTCGAGGATCGCATCGTCGACAACATGTGCATGCAGCTCGTGCAAAAGCCGGAGCTCTACGACGTCCTCGTGCTGCCGAACCTGTATGGCGACATCGTCAGCGACCTCGCCGCGGGGCTCGTCGGCGGTCTGGGAGTCGCGCCCGGGGCGAACATCGGCGAGGACGGTGTCGCCGTGTTCGAGGCAATCCACGGCTCGGCGCCGAAGTACGCCGGGCAGAACAAGGTGAATCCGATGGCGCTGATGCTCGCGGGCGTGCTCATGCTCCGGCACATCGGCGAGCGCGAGGCCGGCGATCGGCTCGAGGCCGCCATCGCGGCCGTCGTCGCGGAAGGCAAGGACGTCACGTTCGACATGAAGGCGGACCACGACGACCCCACGGCGGTCGGAACGAAGGAGTTCGCCGACGCGGTGATCCGCCGGATGGGCGGCGGCAATGCCTGAGCGCGACGCGCGCAACCCGCTTCGCTACCTCTACAGCACGAAGACGAAGTACGAATTCCAGTTTGGCTACTCCCGCGCGGTCCGGCACGGCACGGTGATCCGTGTCGCCGGAACCGCCGGTCTGGACGAGGACGGGACTCCCCTGTCGGGCGGCATCAGCGATCAGACCAGGCGCGCGCTCGAGATCATCAAGGCGGCGATCGAGGACCTCGGCGGCAAGATCGAGGACACGATCATGACCCGGGTCTACGTGGCCGACACGGCCGCGCTCGAGAGCGTCGCCGTGATCCACGGCGAGTTCTTCCGCGACATCCGCCCGGCGACCACGATCGTCCAGGTGAGCTTCATCGATCCGCGGATCCTCGTCGAGATCGAGGCCGAGGCGATCTACAGCGGCGCAGCCGAAGGCAGCGCCGATGCCGGAGCCGAAGGCGGAGGACACGGCGGCGCGAACGACAAGGAACCGGCATCGTAGGGTGAGCGTCGTTCGAGTCGTGGTCACCGGCGCGACGGGCCAGGTCGCCTACGCGCTCCTGTCGCGCATCGCCTCGGGCGCGATGTTCGGGCCCGAGACCGAGATCGATCTGCGCCTCTCCGACATCCCGCAGATGATCGGGAAGACCAAGGGCGTTGTCATGGAGCTCGAGGACGCGGCCTACCCGCTGCTCGCCGGAATCACGGCGTCCGACCTCCGCGACCAGACGCACAAGGATGCCGACTGGGTGCTGCTGGTCGGGAGCGTCCCGCGCGGGCCGGGCATGGAGCGCGGCGACCTCATCCGGACGAACGGACCGATCTTCGTCGCCGAGGGCAAGGCCATCGCCGAGCACGCCTCCGCCGGCGTGCGCGTCGTCGTCGTTGGCAATCCGTGCAACACGAACTGCCTCATCGCGCGCCACGCGGCGGGCGATGGGATCCCGGCCGACAGGTGGACCGCGCTCACCCGGCTCGACCAGAACCGCGCGCGCTGGCTCCTCGCGGCCAGGGCGGGCGTGCGCGTCGGTGACGTGCGGCGCCTCGCGATCTGGGGAAACCACTCGGCGACGCTCTACCCCGATTTCACGAACGCGACGGTCGGTGGCAAGCCCGCGGACAAGACGGTCGACCGCGATTGGCTCGAGCGCGAGTTCATCCCTGCGGTCCAGCAGCGCGGTGCGGCCGTCATCGCCGCGCGCGGCGCGTCGAGCGCTCTTTCCGCCGCGCAGGCGATCGTCGACCACGTGCGCAGCCTCGTGACGCCCACGCCCGCGGACGATTGGTTCTCGGCGGCGGTCGTATCCGATGGCAGCTACGGCGTCGCGAAGGACATCGTCTCGAGCTTCCCGCTGAGCTCCAAGGGCGACGGCGGATACGCGATCGTCAAGGGGCTGACCCTCGACGCCTTCGCCAAGGCGAAGATCGACGCGACCATCGCCGAGCTCGAGAAGGAACGGGATATCGTCCGCGACCTGCTCGCTGCCTGACCGTTCACGGGACCGCGAGCCAGCCCGACGCCGGGCGCGCGAGACGCCTGCCATCCAGAAGACGCTCGATCGCGCCGCGCGTCACCGGCCAGGTGAACCACGCGCGGGCGTCGTCCTCCTGGGCAACGACCGCCGCGCGCACGCCGAGCACGACGAGGTCCTCGAGCGCGGCCTCGGGCGTCGCCTTGCGCCTCGCGGTGAATGCCTGATCCCACCGCAGGAGCGTGCTCGAGTGGACGTGACCCTTCTCCTGCCCCGGCATCACCGTCTCGCGCGCCACGATCGCGCCGGCCTTCTCCAGCTTCTCCCGCGCGCTGCGTAGCGCCTTGACGTCGAGCTCCAGCTCGTTGCGGATGTCCTGCAGCAGGCTCGGGCCCGCCGACTTGAGGTGCTGCACGACCGCGGCGGCTTCGGGACCAAAGACCCCATCGGCCGCCTGATCGAGCGCCTCGCGGCACAGCGGGTCCGCGACGCTCGCGGCCTCGGCGGACAGATACAGGAGCCGGCCCTTGCGGATCTTGGCCAGGTAGACGCGCGGCCGCTGCGCCAGCTCGCCGCCCCAGCGCCACTTCGTCTTCGGCCACGAGCCGAACCCGGACTTGCCGGCCTGATAGGGCTCCTCATGGCAGGCGCCGAAGAGGCTCGGCAGCGTCGAGTCCGTGGTGAGAGTGAGCATCCGTCGGTCGCGGAGGAACTCGTCGGCCTCATCGATCGTCTGAAGGGCGCGGTCCTTCGTCAGCCGGCAGTCATAGGCCCGCTTCGCGCGCAGCTCGGCGAGACTCGGCACGGGCGAGCCGCCTAGGTCTTGGCGCGCTTTCGCGCGTACGCGCGGGTGTCGGCGTTGTCGATGAGCTCTCGGGCGCCGCGCCCATCGATCGGGTACGCCGAGATTCCCCAGGAGCGTGTCGGCATCGGGATGACGTGCTCGTCGTCGACACGGATCTCGGTCCGATCGAGGAGCTCCATGAGGCGGGCCACGACGCGCTCGGCCTCGTCACGCGGCGTGTCGGGCATGAGGATGGCGAACTCATCCCCGCCATAGCGCGCCGGGACGTCCTCGATACGGACGTTCGCGCCGATGATCCGGCCGAGCGTGCGCAGCACCTCGTTCCCGGCGAGATGCCCGTGCGTGTCGTTCACGCGCTTCAGATGGTCGATGTCGAAGAACGCCACGGCGAGCGGAGCGGCGCGGCGCGCGGCGCGCGGGATCTCCTCCTCTAGGCGATCGTAGAAGTAGCGGTAGTTGTGCAGGCCGGTGAGTGCGTCCGTGTTCGCCGCGCGCTTCAGCCGCTCGTGCAGCTCGGCGACCTCGATCGCCGCGGCGATCTGCGCGCCGACGGCCTGCATGAGCGTGAGGTCACGCTGCGAGAACGCGCCGACGTGCGGGCTGAACACCGAAAGCACCCCGATGGCACGATCTTCGTTGATGAACGGCAGGGCGATCATCGCGCGGACCGAAGCGTCGACCGGGACGTAGCGCGGATCGTTCCGGACGTCTTCGATGACCTGAGCCTGGCGGTGCTCGAGGACCCAGCTCGCGACGCCGTGGCCAGGTGCGAAGCGAAGCCCCCGCAGCGCCTCGCCGCTCCGTCCGGCCACGGCACGGACGACGAGGTCATCCGATGCCTCGTCACGGAGCATGATCGTGACGCTGTTCTCGGGCATATGGCGGAGCAGGATCGCGAGCACGCGATCGAGCAGCTGGTCGAGGTCGAGGAGCGTCGAGAACTCGGGCGTGATCTCGGCGAGGATGGCCATCTCCCGTGTGCCCGCCCCGACCTCGCGCTCGACCGCTTCGACCCCGCCGCGGCTCCCGATCATCGAGACGAATTCGTCGACCAGGCCGGGGTCGTAGCGCGTGCCCGCCAGCAGCCGGAGCTCGCTCAGGGCGATCTCCGGATCGAGCCCGCGTCGATAGGGTCGATCGCTGACCATCGCCTGGTAGGAGATCGCGATGTGAAGGATGCGGGCTTCGTAGGGGGTCGCCTCGAAGGCGAGGCCGTCCGGATAGCCGCTCCCGTCCCAGCGCTCGTTCGCGTGGCGGACGATCGGCACGACGCCTCGCAGAAAGCGGATCGACTCGAGGATGCGAGCGCCGAGCAGCGGATGTTCGCGCACGAGGCCCTGCTCCTCCGGAGTGAGCGGGCTGGGCTTGGACAGGATCGTCGCTGGAACGGCGATCTTCCCCAGCGAGTGGAAGAGGGCGCCGTATCGCAGGTCGCGCAGCTTCTCCTCCGGTAACGCGAGGCGCTCGCCGAGGGCGACGGCGTCGGCGGCGACGCGACGCAGGTGATCGTCTCGATACCCATCCCGGATCTGGATCGTCGCCATGAGCGTCTGGACCGTGGCGAGGTATGCCTCGTCCAGCTCGCCGTACAGGCGCAGCCCGCGGATCGCCGTCGCCGCGATGCCCGCGAGAAGGTCGACGATGGCTCGATCGTCATCGGAGAGCTCGTGCGGGACCAGCCACGTCGCGAACAGCACGCCGATCACCTCGTCGGCACTGCGCATCGGCTGCATCACGAAGGACCGGTGCCCGGCGCCCTCGGCCTGCCGGCGCGTGTCGTCCGGCAGCTCCGCCGTGTCGGCGACCTCGATGCGTTCGCCGCGGGCGGCTCTCGCCATGAGCGGTTGGTCTTTGCGCAGGCTCTTGTATCCGCCGCCCGAGGCCGGACCGATGACGATGGCCTGTTCGAACGAATCCCCGCCGTGGTCGAGATAGATCGCGCCGCTCCGCGAGCCGAGGACCTCGACGGCGGACTCGACCAGGCGCCGGAGGAGGGCGGGCAGGTCTCGTGACCCCGCGAGCTCGATCCCCACCCGATGCAGGTCGAACAGCCGGCGCGACAGGCCGGTGGCCCGGTCGTACAGGTCGGCGCGATCGATCGCGATCGCCGCCTCGTTCGCGATCGCGACAAGGACCTCGAGATCGCTCTCGTCATAGGCGTTCGGGTGGATGCTCTGCGCCGAGATCGCTCCGACGATCCGCCCGCGCAGGCGCAGCGGCGCCACCATGATCGAGCGCTCGATGACCGTGCCCCAGGCACGGCGTGGCGGGAGCTGGAGGCGGGTCCGGTCGCGCTCCGCGTCGCGAAGGAGGAGTGGCACGCCACGGTCGATGCACGCGCCCGCGAGGCTGCCCGCCTTCGGCAGCTCGTCGGCCGGGACCTCGCTCTGGCCCTCCACGCGATAGCGGAAGCGGAGCATGTCCGAGTCGGCCTCGGAGATCGTCGCGACGTAGAACGCGTCGATGTCGAGGATCTCGCGCGTCTTGCCGTAGACGCCGCGAAGTACCTCGGTCGGATCGAGCGACGCTCCGACCTCGTGCGCGATGTCGACGAGCGTCGCGAGCAGGAGCTTGCGCCGGCCGCCGAAAAGCTGGCGGCGCCAGCGAGCCCATTCAGACACCACGGGCCGACCCGTCATCGCTCTCCCGACCCGGACCGCCCCGGGGATGACGACGGAGCCTAGACCTTCAACGCCCCCGGAGCCAACGCTCGAACAGAAGGATCGCCCCGACGATCGCCGCGACCAGCACGAGCTCGCCCGCGCCACCTCTTTCGACGGCCGGCCGCACGATGAGGACGAGGGCCGCGACGAGCAGGACCGCCCCTGCCGACGCGACGAAGATCGCGCGCGGGTTCAGGCCGGCTGCTCCTGATCGTTCGGTCGGACGAAGTCCTCCCTCACTCGAAACCCTGCGCCTCTTCGCTGCCTACGGCTGCTCCGGGCGCGGGGGCCCCAGAGTCACTGCGGGACAAGCGCCGCTTCACCCAGGCGAGCGGGTCGTAGAACTCGCTCACCATGCGCTCCTTGAGGGGAATGATGGCGTTGTCGGTGATCTTGATGTGCTCGGGGCACACCTCGGTGCAGCACTTGGTGATGTTGCAGAAGCCGAGGCCGTGCTTCGCGCGGATCAGCGCGGTCCGGTCGTTCGCATCCAGCGGATGCATCTCGAGCGCGGCGAGTCGTACGAAGAACCGCGGCCCGGAGAAGGCCTGCTTGTTCTCCTCGTGATCGCGGATGACGTGGCAGACGTTCTGGCAGAGGAAGCACTCGATGCACTTGTGGAACTCCTGGACCCGGTCGACCTCCTCCTGGTACATGCGCCGCGTACCATCCGCCTCCTTCGGCTTCGGCTTGAACGCGGGGATCGTCTTCGCCTTCTCGTAGTTGAAGGAGACGTCCGTCACGAGGTCCTGGATCACCGGGAACGTCCTCATCGGCGCGACGGTGATCTCGGAGTCCTCGGGGAAGGTGTTCATCCGTGTCATGCACATGAGCTTCGGCGCGCCATTGATCTCCGCGCTGCACGAGCCGCACTTGCCAGCCTTGCAGTTCCAGCGCACGGCCAGGTCCGGCGCCTCGGTCGCCTGGATGCGATGGATGACGTCGAGGACGACCATCCCCTCGTCGGTCGGTACGGTGTAGTCGCGGAACGCGCCGCCGGCCGCATCGCCGCGCCAGACGCGCAGCGTCCGATCGCTCAACTCGGCCCTGCTTCGACGAGCTCCGGCTGGACCTTCGTCTGCGCAGGCGCGTCGGCCAGCAGCGCCGCGAGCTCCGGCGGTGGCGACGACAGCGGCTCGCGTTCCAACGAGAGCCGGCCATCGCGGCGGCGCACGACGACGTTGACCGTCCCCCACGCCGGATCGGTCTTGGGGTGGTCGGAGCGCGTGTGGCCGCCGCGCGACTCGGTGCGCTCCTTCGCCGCACGCGCGCAGACCTCGGCGATCGCGAGCATCGCGTCGAGATCCATCGCCTCGTGCCAGCCGGGGTTGTAGCGCCGCCCGCCGGGGACGGTGACGTGCTCCAGGCGGACGCGCAGCGCGGCGATCCGCTCGAGCGCCTCGTCGAGCTCGCTCTCCGTGCGGATTATGCCGACGAGATCCTGCATGCATTCCTGCAGCTCGGCGTGGATCGCGTAAGGGTTCTCGCCGCCACTCCGTTCGAGCGGCGCGGACATCCGCCGCTCCGCCGCCTCGATCTGGCCCCGGTCGATCGCCGCAGCGGTCTTGCCGCGCGCGTACTCCGCCGCATGGAGCCCGGCCCGGCGGCCGAAGACCAGGAGATCCGAGAGCGAGTTCCCGCCGAGGCGGTTCGCTCCATGAAGGCCCGCGGCCACCTCGCCCGCGGCGTACAGGCCGGGAACGGTCGATGCGGCGCTGTCGCCGTCGACGCGGACGCCGCCCATGATGTAGTGGCAGGTCGGACCGACCTCCATGGGCTGCGCGGTGATGTCGACGTCGGCGAGCTCCTTGAATTGCACGTACATGGACGGCAGCCGGCGCCTGATGTAGTCGGCGGACCGGCGCGAGGCGATGTCGAGGAACACGCCTCCGTGCGGCGTTCCGCGCCCCGCCTTCACCTCCGCGTTGATCGCACGCGCGACCTCGTCGCGCGGCAGCAGATCGGGCGTGCGGCGGTTGTCCTTCTTGTTCTCGTACCACGCGTCGGCCTCGGCCTCGGTCTCGGCGGTCTCGGCCCGGAAGAACGCGGGTACGTAATCGAACATGAAGCGCCGGCCTTCGGAGTTCACAAGCGTCCCGCCGTCGCCGCGAACGCTCTCGGTAACCAGGAGGCCGCGCACGCTCGGCGGCCAGACCATCCCGGTGGGATGGAACTGGACCATCTCCATGTCGATGAGGTCCGCTCCGGCATCGAGGGCCATCGCCATGCCGTCGCCCGTGTATTCCCACGAGTTCGAGGTGATCTTCCAGGCTTTGCCGACGCCGCCGGTCGCGAGCACGACCGCCGTCGCGCGGAAGAGGATGACCTCGCCGGTCTGGCGCCGGTAGCCGAGCGCGCCCGCGATCCGACCGTCGGCCGTGAACAGCTTCTGGATCGTGCACTCCATGAAGACGTCGATGCCCCGGCGCACCGCCTCGTTCTGGAGCGTGCGGATCATCTCGAGGCCGGTGCGGTCGCCGACGTGGGCGAGCCGCGCGTAGCGATGGCCGCCGAAGTCGCGCTGCAGGATCAGGCCTTCCTTCGTGCGGTCGAACATCGCGCCCCACTCCTCGAGCTCGAGGACGCGCTCCGGCGCCTCCTGCGCGTGCAGCTGCGCCATGCGCCAGTTGTTGAGCAGCTTCCCGCCGCGCATGGTGTCGCGGAAGTGGACCTTCCAGTTGTCCTCAGGCCAGACGTTGCCGAGCGCCGCGGCGATGCCGCCCTCGGCCATCACGGTGTGCGCCTTGCCCAGCAGCGATTTGCAGATGAGCGCCGTCTTCGCGCCGTTGGCCGAGGCCTCGATCGCCGCGCGCAGCCCCGCGCCGCCCGCGCCGATCACGAGGACGTCACATTCAACGGTTTCCAAGTCAGAAGATCCTGAGGTCCTGGATCGCGTGGGCCGCCACGAGGCGGATGTAGACGTCGGTGATGATCACCGAGAAGAGCGACAGCCAGGCCCACCGGCCGTGGCGCACGTTGAGGCGCGTCGCCAGGCTCCACAGGCGGAAGCGCAGCGACGCGCGGTGGAACGAGCTGAGGTGGCCCCCGACGAGGTAGCGCGCCACGTGACACGACATCGAGTAGATCGTCAGCAGGATGACGTTGGCCAGCATGATGAGCGTCCCGCCGCCAACGCCGATGCCGTTCGAGAAGTGGAACGCCTCCCACACGTCGTACCAGAGGAAGAGCAGCACCGCCGTCGCGACGTAGAACACGTAGCGGTGGATGTTCTGGAAGATGAACGGGAACCGCGTCTCGCCGCTGTAGCCGGCACGGGCATCGGCGACCGCGCAGGCGGGGGGCGACCAGAAGAACGCGCGGTAGTAGGAGCGGCGGTAGTAGTAGCACGTGAGGCGGAAGCCGGCGGGGAAGCCCACGATGAAGATCGCCGGCGAGAGGTTCCACCACGAGCCGATGAGCGGCACGCTCACGTGGCTGCAGTTCGCGGAGATGCACGGCGAGTAGAACGGCGACAGGTACGGCTCGGCGTAGTACCCGGCGTTCTGCAGACCCGTCCACGTCGCGTAGATGACGAAGCCGCCGAGCACAACGACGTAGAGGAGCGGTTCCACCCACCAGGGATCGCGACGCTCGACGTGCCCGACATCGGGGACCTGACGCGCCGGCGCGACGGTCGTTGCCACCGCAGCGGACGGTACGCAGATGGCCTCCAGAAGTAAAAGCTCTGGAAGTGCTCATCTCGATAGTCTTGCGCTATGGCTGACGTAGGCTATCGGGAATGCAGCTCACACAGCTTCGCGCCTTCGCGGCCGTAGCCGAGCGCCGCCACTTCACCCGCGCGGCGGGCGACCTCGGGATCGCCCAGCCCTCGCTCTCGAAGCAGATCCGCAACCTCGAGGACGAGCTCGGCACGCCGCTGTTCCATCGCATGAAGGGCAACGTCACCCTCACTCCCGGCGGTGAGACGCTGCTGCCCTGGGCCCGCCGCGTCCTCGCGGACGTCGACACCGCCGCGAGCGAGGTGCGCGAGCTCGCGGGGCTGCGCCGGGGCCGGCTGTCGGTCGGCGCGACGCCGTCGCTCAGCACCGCGCTCCTGCCGGCCGCGCTTGCGCGCTTCCACGGGCGCTACCCGGGGATCGAGATCGAGCTCACCGAGGCGGGCTCTCGCGATCTCGTCAGCTCGCTCGAGCAGGGCGCGCTGGACCTCGCGCTCGTGATCCTGCCGCTGCGCCACGCCGTGCTCGAGACCGCCGCGCTCTTCCGCGAGGAGCTCGTCCTGGCGGTGCCGCGCGACCATCCCCTCGCGCGCAGACGCTCGGTCCCGCTCGCGGAGCTGCGCGACCAGCCGTTCGTCATGTTCCGCGAGGGGTACGACCTGCGCGCCTCGACGTTCGACGCCTGCCGGCGCGCCGGCTTCACGCCGAAGCTCGCGGTCGAGGGGGCCGAGATGGACGGCGTGCTGCGCATGGCGGCCGCGGGCATCGGCATCGCCGTCGTGCCGAGCATCGTGCTGCCGGCGGACGGACCGCTGCGGATGGTGCGGCTCGCGCAACCGCTCACGCGCACGATCGGCTTCGCGCGGCGTCGCGACCGCCGGCAGTCGCGCGCCGCGATCGAGCTCGAGAGCGCGGTACGCGCGCTGGTGGCCACGCCGGAGTGGACGCGCCGCGTCGCACGACCTTAGGCCAGCGTGAACACCTCGACCGCCTCGGCCTTCCCGCGCACCGCCGCGGCGCCAAGCGCCCGCGTTGAGACACCGCGCAATCGGCGCGTCGCGTCCGCCGAGATGACCACGTCCACGCCGAGCTCCTTGCAGAGCGACTCCATACGCGACGCGGTGTTCACCGCGTCGCCCAGCGCGGTGTAGTCGGAGCGTTCGGGCAGGCCGACCGCGCCGAGCACCACGTCGCCGGTGTGGATCCCAACCCCGAAGCCTACGGCCGGCTCGCCGGTCCGCTCGCGCTCGGCGTTCACGCGCTCCACCTCGCGGCGGATGTCGAGCGCGCAGGCCGCGGCGGCATCGGCGCCCTGGCTCGCGTCATCGACCACGCCGAAGATCGCCATGAGGCCATCGCCGAGGAACTTGTCGAGGATGCCGCCGCGATCGATGACCGCCCGAGCCATGAGCCGCAGATACGTGTTGAGCACCGACACGGCGGCCTCGGGCTCGAGCCGCTCCGCGAGCGCGGTCGATCCGCGCAGGTCCGCGAAAAGGATCGTGACCGTGCGCCGCTCGCCCTCGAGGCGCAGGCGATCGCCACTGATGACGCGCTCGACGACGGTCGGTGGGAGGAAGCGCTCGAGGCCGCGCCGTCGATCGAGCTCGACGAAGATCGCGCCCACCGCGATCGCGACCGCGGCGAGCATGAGCCCGTGGTACTCCCACCACGCGAGCGAATACACCGGCCCGAGGAACTGCGAGATCTGCGCCTGCGCCAGGAGCAGGTAGGAGAACGCCAGCGCTCCCTGGAGAGGCATGCGGGTGTGCAGGAACTCGGCGCCCTGACGCCACATCGCGAAGCCGAAGAGCGAGATCGTGAGGCCGACGACCAGGTACGGCAGGATCCCGGTCCCGCCCAGGATCTGCGAGCCGTATCCGGACGAATAGTCGTAGCTGTAGCTGCCGCCGGCGCCCGCGAGGACGAAGCGCGCGAGGCCGTCGAACCAGTCGGGCCATACGAGCCCGATGACCGCGTAGGCGGGCAGCGCCACCGATACGGCGAGCACCAGACTCCGCGCGCCCACGCGACGTTCGATGACCCCGGCCAGGGGCGTGTACCGGATCGCGAAGAAGGCCGCGGAGACCAGGAGCGCGAGCTGTGCCGAAGCCCCGACGACCAGCGAGGCCGATGGGAACTTGACGCCGATGAGCAGGATGCCCGGCGTCGCGAGCCCGTGAACGGCGAAGATCCCAGCCATGCAGATGAAGCCGAGCGCGACCAGCAGCGTCGGGAAGCTCTTCACGTGGACCGCGCCGCGCGCGACGAGAATGCCGGCGATGAGCGCGACGACCGACACGTTCGAGGTGATCACGAAATGTTGCGCGGGGCTGTCGAGGCGGATGTTCGCGTCGGGATTCGCGAGGAGCCAGGTGAGCACGACGGTCGGCGAGACGGCGACGAGCATCGCCACGATCGCGCGCCAGGGGAATGCCGCGGACGCGATCTCACGAGGCGCCGGAGCGACGCGCGTGGGCGTGGTCATCGTCCGAGTGTATGGACCACGGGCGCGGCTATGGCGGCCCGGCCTCTTCTCCTCGCATCGCCGCGGCGAACACGGCGGGGATCAGGAGCGTCCCCAGCGCGACGACCGTGACCCACATTCCGATGGTCTCGGCGTGGCAGCTCGTCTGCGGCGCGCATCCTTCGAGCGAGCGCTGCAGCTCGATGAGCAGCAGCGGGATGCTGGCCGGCGATGCGACGACGGTCGCGGCGACGAAAGCGACGCCCACCGTCGGGATCGAGCGGACGAGGCGCCCGACCCGCAGATCGCTCGCGCGCGCGGCCCACACCGCCCATAGCGTCGCGACGAGCGTCGCCACGGCGACCGCGGCGTACGAGAGCGGCAGCCGCTCGGCGATCGGCCGCGCGGACAGGTGCGGGAGACCGGCCTCGAACAGCGTGAGCCCGCCCCAGTACGCGAGCTTGATCGTGGTGATGCGACCGATAAGCAGCGTGAGCGTCGGAAGCCGCGGCTTCGGAGGCTCGGGTGTCAGCGGTAGGTGGTCCACCACTTCGACAGGAAGTAGAGGATCGCGATGAGGATGAAGAACGTGATCAGCACCATGTAGAACTCGTTGGCCTCGCCTACCTCTGCGATCACTTCGGCTCCTTGTCCGTGCCCAGCGTCTGAAGATACTCGACCAGCGCCTTGATGTTGTCGTCGGTCAGCTGGCCGCCCGCGCTCTGCGCGAAGGGCGGCATGGCGATCCCGGGCTTGATGCTCGGCGCGTTCGAGACCCAGTGGAACAGCCAGTCCTTGTCTCCCGACGCCTTGACCGCCTTGAGCTGATCGTTCAGCGGCCCGTCGTTGCCGTAGTTGGACAGGTTCGGCGCGCCCGGCAGTGGAGGCGTCTCGCCCTTAGTGAAGCTGTGGCAGGTCACGCAGGTCTGCTGCGGGTTCGAGAGCGTGAGGCGCTTCCCACCGGCGGGTCCGGTGACGACCTCGGGCTTGGGCGTGTTCGGCTTCGTCGGCAGGTTCGACTCTTGGCGGATCGTCACGATGTCCTGCCAGTCCGCGTCCTTGCCATACTCGATGAACGCGAGCACCTGATTGATCTGCTCGTCGTTGAGCGTTCCACCGTCGGCCGTCCCCCACGCGGGCATCGACAGCTGGCCGAGCGGCTTGGCGCGCCCGCGCTCGATGGTCCGGCGCAGGAGGGCCTCGCGGTCCTTCAGCTTTTGCGGGTCGGTCAGGTTCGCGACCTTGTTGCCGGGCTGGTTCAGCGGCAGGCCGGCCCCCTGGATACCTCCGCCCGTCTCGCCGTGGCAGTCGAAGCAGAAGTTCGCGTAGAGGTTCTTGCCGCGGTGCACCAGCTTGTCGAGCTGCTCGTCGGCCGCGCGCGCGCGGATCGTCGGCTGCACGACGAAGTACGCGCCGAACATCGCGAAGACGGCGAACAGCATCGCCGCGCCCATGACGATCTTCTTGTCGAGGTTCGACGAGATCTCGAGCGGATCGGGCGACGACGGGATCGGTGAGACGAAGTACGGCGTTGGCTGCTCGACCGTTTCGCCGGGACCGTAGTGCTGCCGTAGCAGCTCGACGCCGTAGACCTCCCGGTCCGGCTCGACCTCCTCCTGGTGACGGATGAGGAACGCGAAGAACGCGATGAGCCCGATGAAGAGGAGGACGCTCGCGGCGGCGAGGATGAGGTTGCTGTCCACCTAAGCCGTGACCTCGAGATCCCCCGCGTCCCATTCGTTCCGTTTGCGCTGGATCGCGGTGAGCGGATTCGTGTCGACGATGAGCACCCCGCCCTGCTCGCTGATGTGGAACAAGTCGAGGGGCCGCGGCGCGGGGCCGCCCTTCACCACGGCGGTGTGCTTGTCATAGAGCGAGCCGTGGCACGGGCAATGGAACTGATCCTCCGCGGCGTTCCACGGGACCGAGCATCCGAGGTGCGTGCACTTGCGATACGCGGCGACTATCCCGCCCGGCGCGTGCAGGAGGAAGAACTTCCCCTCTGAGAACAAGATGGGCGCGTCGTTGCTGCCCTGGAACTTCGCGAGCACATCGGCCTTGGCACCCGCCGGGATCTTTACACCAAGGCCGACGATCTTGATCACGGTGTAGAAGGGCACCACCAGACCGCTGATCTCGGCGACGGCCAGCAGCGTGCCGGCAAGGAAGCCGATGCGCAGCAGCTGGCGGCGCTTGATGCGCGAGATGAGCCCGCCGCTGGTGGTGGACGTGTCCTCGTGCGGTCTGATCATCCGCGGATCATCCCGGCTCGAAGCATTGGTGCGTCGCGGGCAGCGACCACGGCGCGTACATGTCCATGCCGGGGCCGCGCATCGACGTGCCGACGAACGTCAGCACGAGGTACACCGCGATGAAACCGGTGAACAGCGCGATGGTCGCCTCCCGCGTGTTCGCGCCGTAGAGGCGCTTCACCAGGAGCACCAGCAGCGTGGACAGGCCGATCATCACGGTGATCGGGATGATGTAGTCGGGGAAGAGCACCTTGCCGCCGGGGAGGTTCGCGCTCGCCCACTCGACGTAGCCGTTCTTCTTCAGCACGTAGTCCATGCCGATCAGTCCGAACGACAGCGCCGTCGTGTACACCGCGGAGAAGATCGCGACGCGCTTGCCCACGCGCGTCGTGAACCAGGTCCCGACACCCTCGCGGCTGCGGTCGATGTACGGGATCGCCAGCATGACGACGAAGATCCAGACCGAAGGCACGACCACGCCGGCGAGGCCCTTGTCCATGTGGAGCAGGAGCTCCTGCAGGTTGAGCAGGTACCACGGCGCCTTCGACGGGTTCGGCGTGCAGTCGACGTTGCTGTGGTCCTGCAGTGGCGCGTTGAACAGCGCCGAGATGATCAGCAGGCCGACGAAGAACAGCATCATCGCGATGAACTCGATGACCAGGAGGTGCGGCCACGTCATCGCCGTGTCCTCGACGCGCTTGTCGACGCGCACGACGGAGTCCTGGCGGACGAACGCGAGCAGGCGCAGGCGCTTCTCCTGGCCGGGGAACGGTTGTGGTCCTCGCTGACTCATCGGCCCTTCATTCCGATGAGCCGTTCACCTGCTTCTCGCAGGGGCTTCGCCCCCGCACCCCCGCACCGTCGTCGATGCAGACCAGCGTCGATCAATCGAACGATGTCGCAACTCATAGCGGCCCGCTGATCCCGCCGTCTTTTCGGATGCGCCAGAAATGGATAGCGATCAGGAAGCCAGTCGCGAGCGGCAGCGCCACGACGTGCAGCACGTAGAAGCGCAGGAGCGCGTTCGGGCCGAGCTGGTAGCCGCCGAAGAAGATGAAGCTGAAATCGTTGCCGATGAACGGCGTCGCCTGCGCGATACCGTAGCCGACCGTCACGGCCCAGAACGCCAGCTGGTCCCACGGCAGCAGGTAGCCGGTGTACGACAGCAGCAGGGTCAGGAAGAACAGCAGCGTGCCGATCACCCAGTTGAACTCACGCGGCGGCTTGTACGAGCCCGTGTAGAAGACCCGGATCATGTGCAGGAAGACGGTGATGACCATGCCGTGCGCCGCCCAGCGGTGCATGTTGCGCAGCAGCTGTCCGAATACGACGACGGTCTCGAGGTCCTTGATGTCCGAGTACGCCCATTCCGTCGTGGGGCGGTAGTAGAACATCAGGAGCGTCCCGGTCAGCGTGAGCACGAGGAAGAGGAAGAACGAGAGCCCACCCATGCACCACGTGTAGGGAATGGCGAGGGCGTGCCGGCGCACCTTGACCGGGTGCAGGTGCAGGAAGACGTTCGTGAAGACGGCGAGCGACTGGTTCTTGCGCGAATCCGGATAGCCGTGCCGGAAGAGCGACTTCCAGATCGGCCCCGCCTTGAAGCGCTGCCACATCTGGACCGGGAAATCGAGCACGGGCTCTTAGCCTCTTTCCCTACTGCTTACTGGCGACCGGTTCGCGCGCTGGTTCGTGCGCGTGATGGTGGCCGTTGCCGTTGCCGTTCTGGATGTCCTTGAACCCGCTCGCCAGGACGGGATCGTACATGGGCAGCGGGCGGATCGCCTTGCGGCCCGAGACGGTCAGGTCGAGGTGGATCTCGTCATCGATCGACTCCTTCGGCAGCGTCCTGCCGATCGACGGCATCACGGCTCCGTAGCGGTTCATGGTGATCGCGTCAGTCGGGCACCGGATGATGCACAGCGCGCAGCGGATGCAGGCGGTCTCATCGAGGAAGAACGCGACGCCGTGCTCCCACTTCTTGGCTTCGCCGACGGCCGGGATCGCGCCGTCGTCGACGATGTCGCTCATGTCGACCATGTGGATGACGTCCATCGGGCAGACGTCGACGCAGCCGCCGCAGATGATGCAGAGCTCGCCGACGATCTCGATGTTGAAGTTGCACTTCAGGCAGCGGTCCGACTCCGCGACCGCCTGCGCGACCTCGTAGCCGTGGTTCACCTCGAGGAACAATCCGCGACGGTCCTGCTTCGCGAGCTTCGGCATCTCCTGGCGCGGGATACGGTCGTAGTCGACCGACATGTTGTGGTAAACGCGCGCGAGCTCGCCCTCGCCGCTGATCTGCCCGATGTTGTCGGGCGTGCTCGAGCGGCGCAGCGTCACGATCTCGTGGTACTCGGGCACGCTCACCGATGCTGCCGACGGATCGAGGAAGCGCATCACCTGCTGCGCCGCCGATCGTCCGTCGGCGACCGCCTCGATGATGGTCGTCGCGCCGGTCCGGTAGTCGCCGGCGATGAAGATCTTCTTCACCTTCGTCTGATACGTCTCGGGATCGATGCCGAGGTCGCGCGCGCGCTTCACCCGGAACTCCGGGATGTCCGCAAGCCACGTGACGTCGGGCGCTTGCCCGAGCGCCAGCAGCACCGTCTCGCACGGGATCTCGAACTCGGTGCCCGGGATCGCTTCGGGCGTCCGCCGGCCGGTGGAGTCCGGCTCGCCGAGCTTGTTGCGGATGAACTTGACGCCCCGCGCATGCCCCTTCGCGTCGACGAGGACCTCGATCGGCGAAGCCAGGTACACAAAATTGATGTCCTCGCGCTGCGTCTCGTTGAGCTCTTCCTCGTCGACGACCATTTCTTCCCGGCTGCGCCGGACGATGACGTAGATCTCCTCCGCACCGAGCCGCCACGCGGTCGACGAGCAGTCCATCGCGGTGTAGCCACTGCCCAGGACCACGACGCGCTTCCCCACCTCGACCGGGCGATCGCGATACGCGCGCTCGAGGAAGACGATGCCGGCCATCACGCCGTCGGCCTCCTCGCCGGGAATGCCGAGGTAGTTCGGCTCGAAGCACCCGGCGGTGATGAGCACCGCGTCGTAGTCGTCGTGCAGCTTCTTGAGCGAGACGTCCTTGCCGACGTATGTCGACAGCCGCAGCTCGACGTTCGCGTTCACCACGCCGTTGATGTCGCGGTCGATGACCTCGCGCGGCAGGCGGAACGGCGGAACGCCGGCGAGCTGGGTCCCGCCCGCGGCCTCGAGCGCGTCGAAGATCGTGCAGCCGAAGCCCGACTTGGCGAGATCGCTGGCGGCGGAGAGCCCCGCGCAGCCCGCCCCGACGATCGCGACGCGCTGCGTCGGCTTGCCGTAGACCGGTGGCGGCGGCTGGGTGTATCCGCGGCCGTCGATGCGCACGTTCTCGTGCGTCCAATCGGACAGGAACTTCTTCACGTAACGGATGGAGAGGGGCTTGTCGACCTCCTTGCGGCGGCACGCCGATTCGCACGGCGCCGCGCACACCGAGCCGCAGATCGAGGCCATCGGATTGGGGTCGAGCGCGAGCTCCCAGGCCTTCTCGAACTCACCGGCAGCGGCGAGGTTCAGGTAGCCGCGGCAGTTCGTGCGGACGGGGCAGGCTTCCTGGCACGGGATGTTGTCCTGGTACCAGGACGGGGCGACCTCGACGACCTGATACAGCTCCCGCATTCGCGTGAGTCATGCTACCGGCGCGTAGTGGAACGTCAATTTAAGCATCTCGTCACCGAGCGCAAGACGCGGCTCGACGGAACGACGGCCGAATACGAGTGCGAAGGGCTCGTCGTCGAGCCCGGCAAGCGCGCGATCCTGCGCTACGTCATCGACCGCGCGAGGCAGGTCGGCGACGTCGAGCTACGGCCGGGCGTGGTCACGATCGCGCACTACTGGGTCGACCGGCCGTACAACGCGTACCACTGGCTCGACCGCACGCGCACGGTCGGCCTCTACATCAGCATCGCCGACCGCACGGTCATCGAGGCGACGAACGTCTCGTACCGCGACCTGGTCGTCGACGCGCTGCTCCGGCCGAGCGGCGCGGTCGACATCCTCGACGAGGACGAGCTCCCGCCCGACCTGGAGCCGGGCGCGCGCAAGACGATCGCCGACGCGCTCGAGGCGCTGATCACAAATGGGCGGCGCCTCTGCGCCGAGATCGAGCGCGAAACGAGGAACGTGCTGCGAACGTGACGATCCCAAGGTGACCTCCGCCTTCGGCTCCGGCTTTCCGGGCCGGCCCCGCCGGCCCGTCAGTAACGAGCGCGACGGCGCCCGGCTTGGACCCGAGGGGACAATGGGCCCGTGGAGCGCGGCTCGATGCGCACCTTCCTCTTCGCGGACCTGCGCGACTACACGGGCTTCGTCGAATCGCGAGGCGACGCAGCCGCATCCGCGCTCATCCGCGCATTCCGAAGCACCGTGCGCGCTGCCGTGACCGCATCGCGAGGCGCGGAGATCCGCACCGAAGGCGACAGCTTCTACGTGGTCTTCGCCTCGCCTGGTGAGGCGATCCGCTGCGCGATGCGCATCCAGAGACGTGCCGCGTCGCACGGCAGGCGACGACCCGAGCTCCCCCTGCGCATCGGGATCGGGATCAACACGGGCGAGGCCGTGGAACGCGATGGCGACATCGTCGGCTCGGCGGTGATCGTTGCGGCGCGACTCGCGCAGCAGGCGCGTGCGCACGCGATCCTGGTGACGGACACGGTTCGATCGCTCGTGCGCACCACGGGCCTCGCGCCGCTGCGCGACGCCGGCGCGTGGACGCTGAAGGGGGTGTCCGAGCCGGTCCACGTGTTCGAGGTCGAGCCGGCGAAGACCACGGTCGGCCGCGCGCTCGCGCCAAGCCTGCGCCTGCCCGCGATGCTGCAGGCGACCCCGACGAGCGCGACGAGTGGACTCGTCGTGTGCCCCGAGCTCGTGCAGCGCGAGATCGCCCTGGCCGCCTTGCTCGAGCACCTCGGCGCCGCGGCGGTCGGCGAGAGCCGCATCGTGGCGGTGTCGGGCGAGGGAGGCATCGGGAAAAGCCGCCTCGTCCGCGAGCTTGCCGCACTCGCTCAGCCCGACGGTTTCCACGTGTTCGGCGGGCGCGCGCACGCAACGGGCGCCCCGTACGAGCCATTCGTCGCCGCGCTCCGTCCATACGCACACGCCCGCGGCACCGAGGTACTGCGCCGGCTGCTCGGCGCGCTCATCGTCGAGCTCCGCCGACTGCTTCCGGAGGTCGAGCTCCGCGCCGACAGGACCGAGACCGGCGTGCCGGACGAGGAACGTCGCGAGCGGTTCCTGCGCACGATCCACCTCCTGCTGGAGGACGCGGCGGCGCAGCGACCGGTGCTGCTCGTGCTCGAGGACTTCCACGACGCCGACGTCGCCAGCCGCGACCTGCTTCGCTACCTCGCGGCAAGCTTCCGTGCGGGCATCTGCATCCTGCTCACCTATCGCGACGAGGAGGTAGGACCGGCGCATCCGTTGCGCGCGGTCCTGGCCGAGCTCGATCGCGATCGCCGCCTCGCTCGCGTGCCGCTGTCGCCGCTGGACCGCGCGGGCGTCGAGCGCATGACCGCCGCGCTCCTGCCCGGCCGCGACGTCTCCACGCTGGCTCGCGCCGTCTACGAGCGCACCGAAGGGATCCCCTTCTATGTCGAGGAGCTCCTGAAGACCGCGCTCGACGACCCCGACGCGGATCCCGACCGACTCGCCCTGCCACGCACGATCGCGGACTCGGTGCGGCTGCGCGTGACGCGACTGGTCGGATCGCGCGGAGCTGCGATCGCGGATCTCCTCGAGACCGCCGCGGTCGCAGCCGTGCCGCTCGGCTACGACCTGCTCGTGCGGCTGTCCGAGCGCCCGGAGGCCGATGCGGCGGCCGATCTCGCCGCCGCGGTCGAAGCGCAGCTGCTCGAGCGGCCGCCCACGACGACCGAGCTCTATCAGTACCGTCACTCGCTCACCCGTGAAGCCGTCAAAGCCGGGATCTCTCCAGCCCGCAAACGCCGCCTGCACCTGCGCGTCGCCACGGCCATCGAGTCGCTCGGCGATACGGGTGCCCGCGCGGCGCTCCTGGCCCACCATTTCTCCGCCGCGGGCGAGCGCGCCAAGGCGCTCATGTACGCGAGGGCGGGCGCCGCGAACGACGTGCGCGTCGGCGCGTACGGCAGCGCGATCGATCTGCTTCGCGACGCGGTCGCGATGGCGGCCGGCACAAACGAGGAGCCGGCCGTGCTGGAGGAGCTCGCCGTCGCGCTGCAGGCGGCCGGGCGCGCGGCCGAGGCCGAGGAGGCGATCGAGCGCGCACGTCACCTCGCCCGTATCGGACGCGATGACGAGCGCCTGGCGCGGCTCGACATCCGGCTCGCCTCAGTGCTTCGCATGCAAGGACGCCGCGCCGAGGCGATCAGCGCGGTGAAGCGCGCCGTAGCAGCGCTCGAAGGGCGCGGCGGGCCGCAGCTCGCCGAAGCCGTCGCCACGCACGCCGCGCTCGTGTGGGCGGAGAACGATCCCGAGCAGGCGGCGGCTCTCGCGATGCAGGCCCTCGAGCTTGCCGAGCGTCACGGCGAGACGGCCGTGCGCGTGCGGGCTCTGACCGTGCTCGGCGCGTCGCTCTGCCGTCTCGGAAACGCATCGGGACGCGAGCAGCTCGAGCAGGCGATCCGCGTCGGCGTCGAGGAGGGCGATGTCGCCGACGTCCCGAGTGCCTACCTCGAGCTGTCGCGCGCCCTGCAGTCACTCGGCGAGTGGGAGGCCGCTCGGGCGACTGCGGGGGACGGCGCGAAGCTTGCGCAAGCGCACGGCTTGGAATTCGCGCAGGCGACGCTGCTGACTCAAGTGGCTTCGACCCTCTACACGCTCGGCCGCTACCGAGAGGCACGCGAGGCATTGGAACGTGCCGCCACGCTCGCGCGTCCGGACACGGTCGCGGCCACCGGGGCACGCGCGATGCTCGCCCTCACGCTGGCGATGCTCGGCGAGAACGCCGCGGCGCTCGCGCTCGCGGACGATCTTGCGGAGCGACTACCGCGGGCCGATCCAGATCAGCACGCGCGCGTGCTCGGGGCGCGGTCGAGTGCCCTGCTTGGCTTGGGACGACTCGACGAAGCGTGGGCGGCGGCGCGAGGGGCGCTCGACGTCGTCGCCGCGGGAACCCCGTCAGGCGGTCTGACGTTCCTCGTCGCGGCCGAGATCCTGGAGACGCGAAGGGAACCCGACGCGCTGGCCGAGCTCATCGCGGAATTCGACGCGAAGCTGGCGGCGCCGGAAGTACCTATCGCGCGCGCGATCCGGGCTGAGATGCAGGCGATCCACGACATGCTGCTCGGCCACTCCAGTCCGCAGGCGTTCGCCGCGGTTGCCGCGGCGTACGACGACGTCGGCGTGCCTGTGCGCGCGCTCTATCGCCGCGCAACGGCCGCCTTCTTGGAGAACGCGCACGTCCCGGGGCGTGCGGCGCGGTTGGAGCAGTTCCGTTCCGATCTGATCGAGCGAGGCGCGGTCCGGTTCGCGGCGGCCATCGACAGAAGGATGTCTCGCGCGGGAGAGAAGCCCGCGGCTGGAGACCCGCTTGGCGAGCATGATCTGAAGCTCGCGCTCCTGGTGGCCCGTGGGCTGACCGATACGCGGATCGCGGCGGAGCTTGGCCTCACCGCGGTCGAGGCGGCCCGGGCAATCCGGGCAGTCCTACGGAGGCTCGGCATCTCTCGACGCTCCCAGCTCGCGGGCTGGGCCGTCGAGCGACAGCGTCTCTCGTCGGTCGTGTCGAGCGACCGCTGAGTTCGCGTCAAGTGCTCGACGCGCGCGTACCGCGTGTCCAAAGGTAAGGCGCTAGTCGGGTATCACGGCCAATTGGCGCACACGTTCGTGGAGGTGCTCGCCACGATGAGCGCACCGCCCGACTTCAGCTGGCGCGTCGAGTTGACCCACTCGGCGATGACACGCGTCTCCTGACCACGCGGCGTCGTCCAGGCGCAGTGGACGTCTGCCATCATGTCCACCTCACCGAGTGTGACGTGCAGATTGATGAGATGGAACCTCTTCTTCGGGTCCTTGCCGTGCGCCGGCTTCGCCGCCGTGATCTTCTTCCACGCATCGTCCAGATCGATCCCCTCGTTCAGCTCGATCATGATGTGCGCCTTGATCCCGTGGGCGTGATCCCAGGGTCCCGGATTCGCCATGAACTGCCTCCCCCGCGCTCTCTGCGCGGTTAGTACGCCCGCCCGCCCGCTCCGTCAATCCTGGACCGTGGGAGGACCCCGGGCGGCCGTGCTCAGCGCAGCCGCCGATAGACCTCACGGCGGTGCCGGACGCGCACAATCTCGACAACACGCCGACGATCGTCGATCAGGTAGATGACCCGGTAGTCCCCGACCCGCGCGCGATACTCATCGCTGCCGCTCAGCTCCTCGGTACCGAAGCCTCGAGGTTCCTCTTCCAGCCTGTCGATCCGCAGGCTGATCCGTCCAGCGATCGATGGCGGCACGCCTTTGAGGTCTCGTTCCGCGCTCCCTCGGAGCTCAAGCCGGTAGGCGGCCACGCCTCTTCAAATCGCGCTTGACCTCGTCCCACGTCCGGGTCTTCACGGGCTTGCCCTCGTACCGTTCGATCTTCGCCTTCAAGGCTTCTATGGAGTCGTCGAGCCATTCGATGTGCTCGAGCATTGCCTCGAACTTCTTCACAGTGATGAGTACGGCACGGGCTTGACCGCGCTGGGTCACGTAGAGGGGCCGCTCGCGCCTCTCGAGACGAGCCAGGACGTCGGCTAGCGACGCCCGGAGTTCCGCGACGGACATGAGGTCGATCGGCATGCGGTTGATTGTACGTCCAACGGTACGTTTGGACGTACATGATCTCTACGCGTCGTCCATCGTCGCTCTGGGACCGAGTGGAGTCCCGGTGAAGCTCAGCAGCAGCCCGACCAGGCCGCACAGCACGACCGAGCCGGAAACGAACGTGAAGGTCCATCCCCAGCCCGCGAGCACGAAGATCGCGATGAAGTAGAGAACGAAGAACGTCGCGGGCACGGCCGCCGCGAAGACGCGCATCGGGACGACGCGTGTCGCGGACGGCCTCAGCGCTCGCAGGAGCACGTCCCCGATGAGCCCGGCGCCGATCGCCGCCGCGATGATCGTCAGCTGCGTCTCAAGCGGCGCATGGCCCTGCATGACGATCATCGCGAGCCCGTTCACGCCCAGGAGGATCGTGACCGAGCCGAAGGGCAGGTTCGTCCGCCGGATCGCAAAGAGGAGCACGCCGCTCACGAACGCACTGAACAGGAACATCCCGAGGAGCCCGCGAAAGACGGTGTCGTTGCGCAGGCTCGAGCCCTTCGCGCCGAGAAGTGCCGAGTACGGGCCGGCGTACAGCGTCATGAAGGTGAGCAGCGAGAAGACCCCCGTGAGCGCGAGAACCATCGGCAGCCGATCGACCAGCCGCGCCGATGGATCGCGCCGGCTCAGGTCCGCCAGGACCGGGCCGCTCACGAGCAGGAAGATTCCGAGGGCCAACAACAGGTGGCTCGGGCTCAGCAGGATGTCGTTCCCGACCTCGACCCCGAATGCTGTGTGCCACGCTGTGTCAGCGATGCCGCCGACCGCGAACGTCGCGGCCCCGATCACAGAGCCGAGGTAGCCCTGCGGCACCGCCGATCGCCAGGTCGGTGCGGACGCGCGGCGCAGTGCGGTCGCGCCAAGGAGGACGGCGGCGAACACGCTGAAGCCCGAGTAGAAGATCAGATGCCACACCGTCCAGAAGCTGTCCGGAAGGTTGTAGCCGTGCGCCCAGCCGTCGGCGTAGAGGCCGCCAAGGAGCCAGGCCGTCGCGCCGACGACGAGCCAGTCGAAGCGCTTACCGGCGTCCGCGGCGAGCACGCGGGGCGTTGCGATCGCGATCGAGTCTGCGGCCATGCTCCTATCTAATACGCGCGGTGCCGGCGCGGGATTACCGACATCCTCGCGCTCTCCTTAAGAGCGTCAGCAGCGGGCATTGTGAGCCGTAGACTCCCGCCGAGTGGCGCGCTCGAATCAGCGCCGCGGCCCGTCGCGAGCGGTCGCGACACTTGCGATCGCGCTGGTCGTCGCCTGCCAGGGCGCGCAGCCCGTCGCGATCCCTGCCGACGTCGGCGTCGGACCGCGCTCGACTTTCGCGGTCGCGGCGGTCACCGGCTTATTCGGCCTCGGCGCCGACGGAAAGATCCTCGGCCGGATCGTCGACCTTCCGGCGCGCTCGGTGCCCTCGACGGTGGCGGTCGATCCCTCCGGGAGCGTCCTGTACTTCGCGCTGGCGCAGACGACACCCGATCGCGGCTTCGGAGCCGATATCTACCGCGTGAAGGTCGACGGGACGGACCTGCGTCCGGTGGTCGCACGGGACCGGCCGAATGTCTTCTACGCAAGTCCAACGTTCTCAGAGAGCGGAGCGCTCTTCGTCCATCGGCGGTTGGCGAAGGAAGACCCGGATCATCCGGGGATCTACCTCGAGGCAGTCGATTCGATCGAGCGTGTGGACCTCGCCACCGGCCAGAGCAGGACGGTCATCGCGGACGCAGCCGAGCCGGCGGCGGTGCTGCATGGCGCGCGTCTCGTGTTCGTGCACATGGACCGCGGCCAGCAGGCGGGCCTCTGGAGCGCCGGCGCCGATGGCAGCCAACCGGGGCCATTCCTGAAAACGGGTGACCGTTTCTGGTTCGTCCAGGCGCCACGGATCTCGCCGGCAGGCGATCAGGTGGTGTGGTCCTCCGCTGGTCGCGCGACCTCCGGCCGCGACGGCGCGCCGGTCGCGCGAACGCACAAGACCGGGCTCGCGCACCTCGATCAGCCGTCGGAGCTGTACGTGGCTCCGCTCGGAGGCACGAGCCTCAAGTCGATCATGTCGACCGGCGACGACGTCGTGCCGGCCTGGTCGCCCGATGGCACGCGCATCGCGTACATCGCGCTCGCCACCTTCTATGTCGTCTCCGCCGCAGACGGGAAGGTCCTCCTGCAGCAGCCGACGGCGGGCTTCAACTACGGCGACCCCGTCTGGCTTCGCTAGCGGCAAATACAAGAGGCCGGCATCGCTGCCGGCCTCTCGTCCTTCTACCTACGCGCGCTGGTCACGGGGACCACGTGACGTACGGCTTGCAGGGCTCATAGCCGACCGCCTGCACGTTCGGGTTCTGCGCGATGCAGGTGCCCTGTGCGGGGATCTCGTTCGCGTGGGGACCGGCGTACTTCAGGACGTAGACGCCTGACACCGCGTCGGAGTAGACGACGTAGCCGTTCATCGTGATCGGGTAGCTGCGCGCCTCGATGTCCGGCGGGGTGGCGCCCGGCACGCGAAGCGGCACGCCCTCCGCGTCCAGCTCGGCGTCCTTGCATGCGCTGCTGCGTGCGCTGCACCAGCGCACGTCGGCTGGCGGCTTGCTGAAGAAGAATCCGACCTCGAACGGCGTCTGCGGGTTGGTGATGTCGACCGCGCGGAGCCCGCCGCCGTCCCACGTCGAGAAGACGATGCTCGGGAACGCGATCGAGTCGTGGATCGTCTTCGACCCACGGAGCACGTCGAGGCCATACGGGCCGCTCGCGCTCGTGGTGGCCGGCGCGGCCTCACCCGCCTTGGGGCAGCGATCAGGGTTCTGCTCGGGGATCGCGAATGTCCCGACCTGCCTGGGGAACAGGTCCGCGCGATATGAGCCGCTGTACCCGCCCGCCGGGCCGACGATCTGACCCGTCAGCTTGTCGTAGTTGTTGAATCCGTCCTTGTCGCCGATGTAGGCGATGGTCATGCCACCGAACGGGCACGACGTGCCCTCGTGGTTGAGGATCACGTACGGCCTGCCCGGGACGGAGACGACGCCGTGGACCGTCGCGACCTCCATGCCGAAGGACAGGAGCGGCTTGAAGTCCGGGAACACGCTGAGGCAATGCCCTGGGTCGGTCTTCTTCGTCGCCGGCGTGGGATCGCACGAGCGACCCTCGGCGATCGCCGAGCTGTCGATCTGGAAGTAGCCGTACTTCTCCTGGGCGAGGTGGATGCGGCGCCCATCGAGCGACCAGGTGTGATCGTGCGTCTGGGTGTTATCGGTGCGGCTGCCACCGTCGTACTTCGTGGTCACGAGCGCCGGCACGCCGAGCTGGGCACGCAGGCCCCACTCGCCGACGAGCTTGGGGTTGCAGCTCTTGGGGCAGCCCGTGAGGTCGTAGACGCGGATATCCACGCCATCTTCCGGTACGCCGTTGCCGAGCGAGACCGAGGCGAGAACCCGGTCGGGCTTGTTCGGATCCCGCCAGAGGTTCATGTAGTGGGTGAATTCGTTCTTCACGTCGACCTTGGCGACCACGGTCGGCTTGCGGCAGTCGGTCGCGTCGTACACGACCAAGCCGATGTTCTTGTCCGCGGCCGCCGGCTTGTACGTGTACTTGCCGACCGTCGACATCCGCGTGGTGTTCACGAGGAGATTGAGGTCGGACACGCCCTGGAACGATTCGGTGCCCATCGACTTGCCGGCGATGCCCGGCAGCTCGCCGACCACGGTCGGCTTGGTCATGTCCTTCATGTCAAGGATGAGCGTCCCCTGCGAGGCGATGTTGCTTCCGACGTACAGACAGTCGCGGATGGCGCTGATGCCACCGTTGGCGCCGCGCGGCAGGTTGTATTTCGAGTCGATCAGCTGATTGTTCGCGACGAGCGTGAAGTTCTTCATCTGGCCACCCGCGGGGATCTTGTCGATCGGCGTGCGCGGCTGGGTACCGCTGTAGGCCTCCGGCGCCGGCGCCGAACAGGCCGCGAGGATGATCGCCGCGAGCGGAACGAGCGAGAGCCAGCGCGCGCTTTGCGGAACGGCCATGACGCCTCCAAGCCGGCCCGCGGGCGCGGGCCGGACCCTCTGGGGCGCATTCTGGGCCGGGCGTCAAATGAGGCCGAGAGTTACCGATATCCTCGCGCTCTCCCTTGAAGCTTCACGAATTCCAGGCAAAGGCCGTCCTTTCGTCCGCCGGTATCCCCATTCCCGACGGACGTCCCGCACTCAGTCCGGACGAGGCTGCCAGCGCCGCGATCGCCCTCGGGCTGCCCGTCGTGGTGAAAGCCCAGGTCCACGTCGGCGGCCGCGGCAAAGCCGGCGGGATCAAGCTCGCGAAGACCGCCGACGAAGCGCGGAGCCACGCGAGCGCGATCCTAGGGAAGGACATCAAGGGACTTCGCGTCGAAAAGCTCTACGTGGAGCGCGCCGCGCGGATCGCGAAAGAGCTCTACCTCGGCGTGACGCTCGACCGCGACCGCCGCCGGCCCGTCGTGATGCTCTCGACCGTCGGTGGGATGGAGATCGAGGAGGTCGCCGCGAGCGATCCGGAGAAGATCGCGCGCGGCTGGCCGAACCCCCTCCTCGGATTCCTGCCCTTCGAGGCGCGTGCGCTGTGCGTCGACGCGGACGTGCCGGCAGCGCAGCGCGCGGGCGTCGCCGAGATCGCGATGAAGCTGTACCGCGTCTACGCGGGCACGGACGCGATGCTCGCCGAGATCAATCCGCTCTTCATCCAGGAGGATGGCTCGCTGCTCGCGGGCGACGCGAAGCTCGAGCTCGACGACAACGCGCTCTATCGCCAGGCCGACCTCGCGAAGCTCAAGGAGGTCGGGAAGGACGAGGAGGCCGAGGAGCGCGCTCGGGCGCTCGGCTTCAGCTACGTGCAGCTCGACGGCGACGTCGGGATCATCGGGAACGGCGCCGGACTGGTGATGGGCACGCTCGACGCGGTCCGCAACGCCGGCGGGCACGCCGCGAACTTCCTCGACGTGGGCGGCGGCGCGCGGGAGAGCGTCGTGAAGGCCGCGCTCGAGATCGTGCTCTCGAACCCGCGGGTGAAGAGCGTGCTCATCAACATCTTCGGCGGGATCACGCGGGGCGACGAGGTCGCCAAGGGGATCCTCGCCGTGCTGCGCGACTCGAAGCCGCGCGTGCCGCTGGTGATCCGGCTCTCCGGCACGGAGGCCGAGGCCGGCCGCAAGCTGCTCGAGGGCGCGCCGCTGGTCTCGCGCGCGACGATGGATGAGGCAGCCGCCGAAGCGGTCAGGCTCGCGAAGTGAGCGTTCTACTGGGCAAGAAGACGCGCGTGCTCGTCCAGGGGATGGGTCGCGAGGGCAGCGCGCACGCGCGCCGGATGATCGACTACGGCACCCGCGTCGTCGCGGGGACGGCTCCCGGAGCCGGCGGCACCAAGCGCGAGGGCGTGCCGATCTTCGAGACGGTCGCGCAGGCGATCGCGGCGACCGAGGCGAACGCGTCGATCATCTTCGTGCCCGCGGCCGGCCTGATGGACGCGGCGCTCGAGGCGATCGACAGCGAGCTCGACCTGGTCATCGCGATCACCGAGGGCGCACCGGTCCAGGACATGCTGAAGGTGGTCGCGGTGCTGGAAACGTCCCGCAGCACGCTCATCGGACCGAACTGCCCCGGCGCGATCACGCCGGGCGAATGCAAGATGGGGATCATGCCGGGCGAGAACTTCTCCGCGGGTCCCATCGGCTTCGTGTCGCGCAGCGGGACGCTCACCTATGAGATCGCCGATCTGCTGACGAAGGCCGGGCTCGGGCAGACGACGTGCCTGGGCATCGGCGGCGATCCGGTCATCGGCCTGCCGACGCCCGACGCGGTGCGGCTCCTGAACGAAGATCCGGCGACCGAGGCCATCGTCATCGTCGGCGAGATCGGCGGGAGCGCCGAGGAGCGCGCCGCCGAGTACATGCGCGCGTTCGGCAAGAAGCCTGCGGTGGCGTTCATCGCGGGCCGCTCGGCGCCGCCGGGCAAGCGAATGGGACATGCGGGCGCGATCGTGTCGGGGAATCAGGGCACGGCGGAGTCGAAGGTCGCCGCATTCGAGAGCGCGGGCATCCCAGTGGCGAACGCGCCGAGCGAGATCCCCGCGCTGGCGAAGGAAGCGCTCGCGGGCCGCTAGGCCGCGCGGCCGACACCCTGTCGCGAGCTACGTCGCATCGATGAGCGTGCGGGTCGCCCGCAGCTGGTCGGCGCGCAGCGGATTGAAGACGCCGTGATCGACGATCTCGCGCTGACCTTCGCGGCTGAGGATGAAGCGCATGAACTCGAGCAGCAGCGGATCGAGCGCGCTGCCCGGCGCGCGGTTCGCGACGATGTAGAAGACGCGGGACAACGGGTAGCGGCCGGCGGCGACGTCCTCCTGGCTCGGCGGGACGAACGGCCCCTCGTCGCGTTCGGCGATCGCGATCGAGCGCACGCCGTCATTCAGGAAGGCCATGCCGGTGTAGCCGATCGCGTTCGGATCGGCGGCAACGTGCCCGGCGATCGGGATCACCAGGTCCGCGAAGCCGATGTCGTCGCGCCACTCCCCGCGACGGTCCCCGACGCTCAGCACGCGCTGGCGCACGAACTCCTCGTATCCGTTCCAGGGCTTGGGCGCCCACGCGTTCACAGGCGCCGCTCCGCGCGTTCCGGCGAGACCGAGCTCGGCCCACGTTCGGATCGGCACGTGCCCGCGGAAGCGCGTGCGCGAGAAGATGGCGTCGATCTCGGCGTAGGTGATCCGCGCAAGCGGGTTGTCGCGATGGACCACGACCGTCAGCGCGTCGAGGAAGCCGTAGTGGCGCCAGCTGCCGCCGGAGATCGGGACGAGCAGCGGCCCGTAACCGAAGGTTCGCGTGAACGCCTCGAGGTCGCTCGGCTTGAGCTCGCGCGACTGCAGGCTGAAATCCGCGTCGCCGCCGGTGAGGCGCTTCGCGCCGGGCGATCCGCCGTACGGCGGCGGGACGTCGATGGTCACGTCGGGGTGATGCCGACGGAACGCGCCGGCCCACCGCTCCACCAGGAACGGCAGCACGTCGGTCGCGGTCCCACGAAGGTGACCGCGCATCCGCCCGCTCGGCACGTACGCGGGCAGCGCGGGATCGAGCGTCGGGCGGAGCAGCTCCGGCTCCGGTAGCGGCCGGCCGGTCTTCGCCCAGAGCGCGGGTCCATCGGGCAGACCGGCTTGTCCCTCCGGGAGAGTCGCGGGTCCCTCTGGGAGAGTCGGACCATCTGACCCCGCGTCGTGCGCGGGCGTGGTCGTCACTGCGCCGCGCCGAAGACGCTGACAGTCTCGTCCGCGTTGAGCACGAAGAGCATCCCGGCGCCGGTGTGGATGAGCCCACTGATCGCACCCACCTGCGCGGGATGGCTCAGCCGCGCGCCGCCGACGATCGCGCCGGCGCGCACGTCCACGACGCACAGCTCGCCCGCGGTCGCGCTCGCCACGAACAGCATGCCCGCCGGGTTAACCACCCAGTTCGCCGGCCGATCCACGACCGCGATCGCGCCCAGCCGCTCGTGCCGCTCGCCGCTCAGCAGCGTGATCTCGCCGGCCGGCTGTCGATCCGATCCCGCATTGAGCACCCAGAGCTCGTCGCGCCCGTTGATCGCCTCCACCGGGAGCAGGCGGAAGGGCCGCACGCCGACCGGGACCGTCGCCACGACCGCGTCGTCGGCGATCCGGATCGCGGTCACCATCCCGTCGCGCTCGTTCGCCGTGTAGATCAGGCCTTTCTCGCGGAAGATCGCGTTACGCACCGGACGCCGCCCGACCGCAACGCGGCCGCGCACCTGGTCGGTCGCGTCGTCGAAGACCGTGACGTCGTCCGATCCCGCGTTCACGACATACGATTTGCCGACCGGCCGCGTGATCGGCTTGTAGCTGCTCCCCCACGGCTGGCCCCACATCGGTTCGCGCCCGACCTCGATCATCGCGACGACGGTGTCATCGCGGGTGTCGATCGCGCTGACCGTGCCGTTCCCCGGATTCAACGTGTAGACGCGATCGCGGTCGAACGCCGGCATGACCGCGGTGGGCCGGCTGCCCGGGCGCAGCGGGATCGTGCGCCGCACCGTTCCGCCGAGTGGGTCGACCACGGCGACCGCGTCGGCGGTCGACAGCGCGACGTAGCCCACGCGGCAGCCCGCGTCGAACGCGAAGTGCGCCGGCCCGCCACCGACCTCCATGCGGCCCGTGACCTCGCCGGTCGCGGCGTCGAGGAGCGTGATGTCGCTGCCGCCGGTGTTCGAGATCCACACCCCGCCGGCTTCCTTCACGTAGCCGAGATGGACGTGCGGGCCTGCGCCGACTTGGACGGTCCGCGTTTCGACGTATGTTGCCAGGCGCTGGCGAGTTTCTGTCACAGCGCCTGCGCGCGCTGGAGCGTTTCCATCACAGCGCGTCCCGGCGCTGGCGCGTCTCCGTGACTAAGCCTCGGCGAAGACGGACACGGTGTCGTTCGCGTTCGCGATGAAGAGGTTGCCGCTGCGGCTGAACACCATGTTGCTGAACGAGGTCGCGTCGGGATCCTCGGTGAGCTGCGCGGACCCGATCACGCTCGCCGAGCGGCTGTCGACGACGAGGAGGTCACGTGAGCGCATCCCGACGACGTGAGCGGTCGGCCCGTCGTACAGCCAGTTGCACGGCCGGTCCATCAGCGCGATCTTGCCCGTCGCGCGGTGCTCGGTCGCGCTCACGACGGTGATCTCGCCGGGCGTTCGGTCGGAGCCGCGATCCAGCACCCAGAGGTCCGGCCGGCCCGCCTTCTTCTCGATCCCGATGAGCCGGAACGGCGCCGTCCCGACGCGCACCGTGGCCACGACCGCGTCCGTTTCGATCGAGACCGCGGTCACCGTCCCGTCATCGAGATCGGCGGTGTAAATCAGGCCGCGCTCCCGGAAGATCGCGTTGCGGTGCGGCCGCCGGCCTACCTTGACCATGGTGATGACCTTCTCCGTCGCCTCGTCGATGATCGTCATGTCGTTCGACGCGGCGTTCGCGACGTACAGCTTCCCGCAGGTGTTCTCGTGCGGTTGGCCCCAGTTCGAGCCGCGTCCGGTGGCGATCATTCCAGCGATCTCCTGCTGCGCCGTGTCGACGACCGTCAGCGTCCCGGCGTCGCCGAGCACGTACATGCGCCGGCGCGGGAGCATCGGCAGGAGGCAGGTCGCGCGCCCGCCGGCGAGCGGGAGACGCTTGGCGACGCGTCCCGCTTTCGCGTCCACGATCACGAGCGCATCGTCGACGGCGACGTAGGCGAGCGCGGCGGCGTCGAGGATGACGTGTCGGGGGGTGCCGCCGACGTCGATGGTCCCGGCGACTTCACCGCTCGTACCGTCCAGCAGCGTGATCGTTCGCGCGCCGCTGTTCAGGACCCAGACGCGGTCGAGCGATTTGTCGTACGAGATGTGGCCGTGCGGCGCGGCCCCCACGGTGACCTTGGATCGCTCCGCGAGGCGCTTCAGCGTGATCGACACGGTGTCCTCCCTTACGCGCGTGAGGCCGCGGGAGCCGGCGCTAGCGGGCGATGGCTTTGCGGCGCGCGTTGATCCCCGCGCGGTACAGGTTCGCGAGCACGAGCGCCAGCAGCAGCGCCAGCAGGAGCCACCCCGCCAGATCGCGGGCGGAGCTTCCGTACGTCGCGACGGCCCACGCGACGACGAGCGAGGCCAGGATCCCGACGGCCATCTGGCCGTCGTCGACCAGGAGCCCGTAGGTGTTGTCCCAGATCGCGCGCAGCACGCCGCTCATGAGGGCTTCCCCGCACGCGTGACGGTGTCGTCAGACATTGCGCGCCTCCACGTGGGCCCCCTCGGGCAGCAGGCCGCGCAGCATTTTCACCGCGAGCCAGCTGGCCACGAGGTACGCGCCGATGATCGGCAGCAGCGACAGGGCGTCGCCGGGCCATTCGACACCGAGACCCTCGGAGAACCAGAACACGCCGAACGCCGAGAGCATCGCTCCGACCCCGAACTTCATCCAGTTCTCGGGGACCATCGTCAGCGGCTGGCGCAGCGCGGCGCCGAGCGCGATGACGAGCACGCCCGCCGCGATCGCGCCGACGATCGCCGACGTCAGCGCCGTACCGCCGCCGGCGCCGAAGGCGATCACGATGAACGCGACCTCCGTGCCCTCGAGGAGCACCGCCTTGTACGCGACCGCGGTCCCGATCCAATCCCATTCGGTCCGCCGCAGCCCCTGGCGGCGCAGCTCGGCGATCTCACGCTGGTAGATGACCTCCTCGTCGTGTAGCGCCACGATGCCGGCGAACCGGAGGATCGCCTTGCGCAGCCAGCGGAGCCCGAACAGCAGGAGCAGCGCGCCGACGAAGCCCTTGAGCAGATGCTCGGGGACGACCGTGACGAGCGTGACCCCCAGCAGCGCGATGATGACCGCGAGCGTGGCGACCGCCGCCAGCGTGCCGAGCAGCGGGGCGCGCCACCCGCGCGTGACGCCGACGGCGAGGACGATCGTCGTCGCCTCCACGAATTCGACGGCGCTGGCGATGAAGGCGGGCGCGGCGGATACGGCGAGCGCGAGTCCGAGCTCCATGTGGGCGTCTCTCCCGGTGTTAGATACAGGTATTACAACGCAGCGGTCGTAACAATGCAAGTCGACCGTCCCGGCGCGCCCGCTCGGGCGACGTCTCGCGCTTCAGGACGCGCTCTTCAGCACCCGCGCGCGCCGGGGACGCTGCTCACCCTTCGCCTGCTGGGCGTAGACCTTCGCTTCGAACTCCTCGAGCAGCTGCCGGCAGCGTCGCAGCCACGCCTCTGCCTCGCGGCGCTTGGGCGCCGAGAACCAGTCGCGGCGCTTCACGCGTTCAAACCACTCCGCGATCTTCTCGTACTCGTTCCGGATCTCCTCCGCCTCCTCGTAGGTGAAGTTCTTGCGGAACGTCTCGAACTGGATCTCCTTCTGGAAGTTGACCTCGCAGTTCTCGATGATCTCGTCGTAGTGGCGCGCGGTCTGATCCAGGAACTGGGAGATGAGCTTGCGCTCCTCGTCGCCCGAGAGCCGCTCCAGCGGCAGCAGGTGGTATTCGCCCGACGACGCGACGACGCGCGCGAGGACCGGCTCGAGCTCGGCGCGCACCTCAGGCGTATCGGGGAAGACGCACACCGACTGCTGCAGGTAGATGGCGCCGATCTTCTTCAGCTGGCGCCACACCGCCACGCGGCCCGCAGCCGGCGCCGGCGGCATGCGGTAGACGAGCACCAAGAAGCCGAACGGCGCGGCGCGGCGGCTCACACTCCCGCGGGTCGTCTTCTTGGGCGTTTTGGTCGTGCTGGGCATCGCGAGCGCGAGTCTAGTGCGGCCTTGACGGTCGCGCCAGCGTCCGCGTAACGTACCGCGCAAAGTAACAAGTGTGACTATGGTGCGACCGTATCACAACCGGCGCATCACGCGGCGGACGTTGCTCAAGGCCGCAGCGGTGACGCCGCTGGTGGCCGCATGCGGTCCGCTGTCGCAGCCGGCCGACCGAGGGCCATTGACCGTTACGGGCGGAACGGTCATCTACGGCGCGACGTCCGACGCGGCCAACCTGAACCCGCTGCTGGCGACCGACGGGAGCTCGATGAGCGTGTGGGAGCTGATCTTCGAATCGCTCGTCGTGCCCGACCCCAGGACCGGCGCGGCGAGCGCCGGATTGGCGGCGAGCTGGGAGGCGGCGACCGACGGCCTCGCGTACACGTTCCGGCTCCGGCCGGGCGTGCGCTGGTCCGACGGCGAGGCCTTCACCGCCGAGGACGCCAAGTTCACCTTCGACGCGGTGCTCGATCCGAAGACGAAAACTGCCCTGCGCAGCCGCCTGGCGAACGTGCGGTCCTACGAGGCCACCGATCCGCTGGGCTTCCGCGTCGTGCTGAAACAGCCGGACTGCACGCTGCTCAGCGGCGCGATGCAGATCCCGATCCTGCCCAAGCACGTGCTCGCGGCATCGGCCGACATCAACACCGACGCCTTCGGCACGTCGCGTCCGGTCGGGACGGGTCCCTTCGTGTTCAGGGAGTGGCTTCGCGACGATCACCTGACCCTCGCGGCGAACCCGAGTCACTGGCGCGGCCGGCCGAAGATCGATCAATGGATCCGCAAGATCGTGAAGGACCAGAACGTCAACGTCGCGCAGCTGCGCACCGGCGAGATCGACTACGGCCAGGTGAACCCCGAAGCGATCGAGGCGCTCGAGAAGGAGCCCGGCCTCAACGTCGAGCTCGTCCGTGGCGGCACGCAGGTCCAGATCGCGTACAACCTCGCGAAACCGCTCTTCCAGGACAGGCGCGTGCGCCAGGCGCTGACGTACGCGCTCGACCGCCAGGCCATCGTGCAGGCGGTGCTGTTCGGGTTCGGCCAGACGACCGACTCCCCCATCGTGCCATCGTCGTGGGCGTACGACGCGAAGGTGCCGAAGGCGCCGTACGACGTGGATGCCGCGCGCCGGCTCCTGCGCGACGCGGGCTGGGCGCCGAACGCGGCGGGCGTCCTCGAGAAGGGCGGCGTGCCGCTTCGCTTCTCGCTCATCACGCGCACCGGCGCGAAGGCGATCGAGTCGATCCCCACGATCGCGCAGGACATGTGGAAGCGGATCGGCGTGGACGTGCAGGTGCAGCTCGTCGAGCCGGCCGCCTTCAACGACCGCTTCCAGCGGGCGCACGACTTCGACGCGGCGGTCGCCTCGACCGTCGCGGGCGTCGACCCCGACCCGACGGCGATGTGGTCGTCGAAGGAATATCCGAGCGGCCAGAACTACGTGAAGTACGAGAATGCTCTCGTCGATCGGCTGCTCGAGCAGGCGCGCACCATCGCGGGATGCGACCAGGCGGCGCGCAAGCTGCTGTACGACCAGATCCAGGAGACCATCGCGGACGACCATCCCTGGACGTTCCTGTACGTGAACCAGGTGCCGGTCGTCATGAACAAGCGCGTCAAGAATGTGTCGGCCAGCCCGTGGCGCGGGTCGATCCCGTACGTGGGCTGGAGCGCAGCCGACTGGACGATCGCGCCGTGATCGCTCGCGGCCGTCGGCGGCCGCGGGTATGACGCGCGTGATCGCTTGCGGCGGTCGGCGGACGCGGGCATGACGCGGCTGACGCGCCGCCGATTCCTCGGCGGCGTCGCCGCAGCGAGCGTGGGCGCGGCGATCGCGAGCGCCTGCGACGCCGGCGCGGGTCCGTCCGCGGGCGCGAGCGCGGCGGCGTCACGTGGTGGCGCGGCCGGCGCCAACACGGTGGTCGGGAGCGGCGTCACCGACGCGATCACGATGAACCCGATCCTCGCGAACGACGGGTCGTCGCAGACCGCGTGGGAGCTGATGTTCGAGCCGCTCGCCATGGTGGATCCGAAGACCGGCGCCGCCGTGCCGTGGCTCGCCGAGCGGTGGGATCAGTCGCCCGACGGGCTCACCTACACCTTCCACCTGCGGCCGAACGTGACCTGGTCCGACGGCAGGCCCTTCACCGCCGACGACGTGAAGTTCACTTTCGACACCGTCCTCGACCGGAAGGTGCAGACGTCGCTGCGCAGCCGGCTCGACGGCGTCGCCCGGCTCGAGGCGCCGGACCCGCTGACCTTCCGCATGTCCGTCAACGAGAGCAGCTGCCCCGCGCTCATCAGCGCGGCGCTCATCCCCATCGTTCCCAGGCACCTGCTCGCGGGCTCAGCCGACTTCAACAAGGACGAGTTCGGCGTCAGCCGTCCGGTCGGGACGGGCCCCTACACGTTCGTTGAGTGGGTCAGGGACGACCACATCACCCTCGTCGCGAATCCGCGGCACTGGCGCGGCAAGCCGAAGATCGGCCGCGTCATCCGCAAGGTCGTGAAGGACAACACCGTCGCCGCGGCGCAGCTGCGCTCCGGCGAGCTCGACTGGTCGATCGTGCAGCCCGAGAGCCTCGACGATCTGCGCGCCGATCGCCATCTGAACGTCATCCAGTACGCGAACTCGACCGTGAACTACATCGCGTACAACCTCGATCGGCCGGTCTTCGCCGACCGGCGCGTGCGCCAGGCGCTCGCGTACGCGCTCGATCGCGAGACGATGATCAAGACGCTCTTCAACGGCCAGGGCGACGTGCTCCACTCGCCGATCCTGTCGTTCTCCTGGGCCCACAACCCCGGCGTGCCGAAATATCCGTACGACCCCGAGCGCGCGAGGAAGCTGCTCGCGGACGCCGGGTGGTCGCCCGGCGCCGACGGGATCGCGCGGAGGGAAGGTGTCCCGCTGCGCTTCGCGCTGGCCACGAACGCCGGGAACAAGGCGCGAGAGGGCGTCCTCACCATCGCGCAGGACCAGTGGCGCAAGGTCGGCATCGACGTGCAGCTCCAGCTGCTGCAGCTGAACGCGGTGACCGACAAGCTCCAGAAGACGCACGACTTCGACGCTGTCCTCGCCCAGTTCATCCCCGGCGTCGATCCCGACCAGACCTCGGTCTGGTCGTCGAAGGAATATCCCGGCGGCCAGAACTACATGCACTACGGGAGCGCGACCGTGGACGCGCTGCTCGCGCAGGGCCGGACGCTCGCCGGCTGCGATCAGGCCGGCCGCAAGGCGATCTACGATCGGCTCCAGACCGCGCTCATGGAGGATCAGCCGGTCACGCTGCTCTACCAGCCCGTGACGCTCATCGCGCACGACCGCCGGTTGAGCGGGATCGCGCCGACCGCGTACGCGCGGCCGCAGTGGAATCTCGCGGAGTGGAGCTGGGGCGCGTAGGGCGCCGGAGGCCGCGACGACCGGTTACGCAGCGCGACGCGCGATCCAGGCGATCCCGACGGTCCTCGGCGCCACCGTCATCGGGTTCGTCCTCATCCATCTCGCGCCCGGAGACCCGATCCGCTTCTTCGCCGGTGACGCAGGCGGCCTCTCCGCCGACGAGATCGCGCGCCTCCGCGGGCTGTATGGCCTCGACGACCCGTTGCCGATCCAGTACCTCGACTGGCTCGGCCAGGTCCTCACGCTCAACTTCGGCACGTCGTTCATCAGCCATCAGCGCGTGATCGCGTTGATCCTGGAGCGCCTTCCGGCCACGCTGGCGCTGAGCCTGACCGCGCTGGTGTTCGGCGTCGTGTTCGGCGTGCTCGCGGGACTCCTCCCGGCGCTGCGGCCGGGCGGCGTGACCGACGCGCTCACGCGCGTCATCGCCGTGGTCGGCAACGCCGTCCCCGCGTTCTGGTTCGGCCTGCTCTTCATCCTGCTGTTCGCGGTCGACTGGCGAGTCTTCCCCTCGGGAGGCGTCGCGACCATCGGCCGGACCGGCTTCGATCCGCTCGACCGGATCTGGCATCTCCTGCCGCCGGCGTTCGTGCTGTCGCTGCACACCGTCGCCGAGATCTCGCGCTTCGTGCGCACGCAGGCGCTCGAGGTGACCGCGCAGGAGTACGTGCGCACCGCACGCGCCAAGGGCCTGCCCGAGCGCACCGTGACGACGCGGCACGTGCTGCGAAATGTGCTGATGCCCGTCGTCACCGTGCTCGGTGGAGCGCTTCCCACCCTGTTCGGCGGAGCGGTCGTCGTCGAGTCCGTCTTCTCGTGGCCGGGCATGGGCCGCCTCGCGGTCGAGGCCGCGTTCGCGCTGGACTACCCGGTGCTCATGGGCCTGCTGCTCCTGCTCTCGGTGCTGGTGGTGGTCGGCAACCTGATCTCCGACCTCGCGTACGGCATCGTCGATCCGCGGATCAAGCTCGCGTGAGCGTCCGAGCCGAGCTGCTCCCGACCACGGCTGCGGAGTCGAACGTCCGCATGCGCGGGCTGTGGGGCGACGCGGCCTCGCACCTCGCGCACGACCGCCTGACGCTCGTCGCCATCGCGATCATCGCCGTGTACGTCGCGCTGGCGCTCCTGGCCGACGCGATCGCGGCGATGCTGAATGTCTCGCCCACGCGCGTCGATCTGCCGCATCGCTTCGAGGCCCCGTCCGCCCTGCACCTGCTGGGAACGGACGAGTTCGGTCGCGATCAGCTCGCCCGGCTTCTGCAGGGCGCGCGCGTCTCACTCGGGGTGGGCGGCGCCGCCGCGCTGGTGAACATCGCCGTCGGCGCGACGCTCGGGACCGCCGCGGCGGTGTACGCCGGTCGGGTCGATGACGCGTTCACCTGGCTCGTGAACACGATGCGCTCGATCCCCGGTCTGTTCCTGCTGCTCATCGTCGCCACGATCTTCCGCGTTGGCCCCGCCGGGCTCGCGCTCGTGATCGGGCTGACGAGCTGGATGGGCCCGTCGCGTCTGGTGCGCGGGCAAGCGCTCGAGGCGCGCTCGCAGGAGTACGTCGCCGCCGCGCGCGCGATCGGCGCGACCGACCTGCGCATCATGGTCCGGCACATCCTGCCGAACCTCGTCCCGATCATCTCCGTCCTCGTCGGGATCGACGTCGGTCAGGCCATCCTGCGCGAGTCCGCGCTCAGCTACCTCGGCCTCGGGATCCAGCCACCCGATTCGAGCTGGGGCAGCATGCTCACGAACGCGCAGTCCTACTTCTCTCGCGCACCGTGGCTCGTGATCGCGCCGGGCGCGGCGATCACGCTCGTGGTGTGGTGCCTCTACGCGATCGGCGACGGCCTGCGCGACGCGCTCGATCCGCGCATCGCGCGGCGCGGGTAGCCGTGCATGGCGTGGCGCGTCGCGGGTAGCCGCCTCTAGCGGCGCGGGGCGCGGGGCGCGGTAGTCGCGCTTTAGCGGTGCGGGGCGCGGTAGTCGCGCTAGCGGCGCGAGGGAGAGGCCGTCGGCTTTAGCGGCGCCGGGGTGCGGCGCGCCGGCGGCAGCTCGTCGGACCTGCGGTGGACGTCGGTCTGCACCTCGATCGCGCGCTGGATGCCGGGCTGCGCGGCTTCGGGGAGCCGCTGCTCGAGCTCCCTCAGCATGTCGAGATGCGACTCACTCGCCTCGGTCGCTTCGCGCGCGGCGTCGTCGCGCGCGTCCGTCGACGGCTGTGAGAGGACGCGCTTCAGTGCGTCATTGACGTGCTTCACCGCGCTGAGATACGCCTGGGAGGCGGCATTCGCCGACGCGGGTCGCGTCGCGATCGCAATGCGCAGCTCCGCCAAGCGCCGATCGGAATGCGCGACGAGCGTCCGCAGCCGCGCCGCCTCGTTCGGCGCTGATACCAGCTCGACCTCTTCGGCCGCCTGCTTGAGCGCGAACGCGGGATCGCCGGCCAGGCTCGACGCCGCAGCGTAGCCCGCGCCGCCGAACGCGACCGCGAGGATGACGGCAGCCGCGAGGATGGGTCGCAGCGCGGACCAGCCCCAGCGGCGCGGCGCGACAGCGAATTGGACCGGAGCGCTCATGAGCGAGGCGCGCAGCTGCGCGCGCAGCGCGGGGCTCGCCGAGGGATGCGGCGTCGCGGCGATGCGCTCGCTCAGGGCGAGGAGCTCGCGCTCTTCCGCTGATCCGGAGGGCACGCGCGATCCGTTCGGGGTCATGACAGCCTCTTGCGCAGCTCGGCGAGCGCGCGCATCTGGATCCCGCGGACGGTGCTCTCGTTCTTGCCCACGATCGCGCTCACCTCTTTGTGGGAGCGGCCCGCGATGAAGCGAAGCACGATGACGTCCTGCTGAACCGGGTCCAGCGTTTGGATCGCCGCGCGCAGGCGGCGGGCCTCGTCGAGGGCGGTCGACCGCTCCTCCGGGCCTGGCTCGATGCTCGGATGCGCGATCGCATCCTCGAATGACGCGGTCGGTCGCTGCTTGCGCCCGGCGTCCACGATCACGTTGCGCGCGATCGTGTAGAGGAACGCGAGGAAGGGGCGGCGCGGCTCATAGCGCGGCATCGCGACGAGCGCGCGGTGGAACACTTCGCTGGTCACGTCGTCCGCCGAATCGGGGTCACGCACCCGGTAGTAGGCGTAGCGGTAGACGTGGTCGAGGTGCCGTTCGTAGAGCTCGGCGAAGGCGCGCCGATCCCCGGCCGATGCCCGCCGGCAGAGCTCCGATTCGTCCTCATCACCGGGTGTATCGGCCCTGCCCGCCGGTTCGTTGAGGAGGGGATTGGGCTCGGTCACCGAGGGGACGCTGGCTTGCCCGGCCACAGGGCGGATGTGCGTTCGATCACTCCTAGTACCAACAGGGTCCAACACCGGGTGAGAGGCATCGATATGCCAGTGAGACTCGCACGAAGCGGGTCAACGGGTTCAGGAGGACTTTGATGCTCAGCAAGCTCTTCAGTCTCGCGGCGACTGGCAAGGGCGCCGCCGCAGCGGCCATCCTCGCGACCGCAACGCTCGGCGGCACGGCCGCCGCGACGAACGCCGACGCGATGCAAGCGGTCCGGGAAGCCGGCGACAACGTCGCGCAGCTCGTGACAGACGCGACGGACAAGATGTCAGAGGATCGCGTCGACTCGGACGCCGACAGAGCTGACAGCGACAAAGCGGACGCCGACAAGGCCGCGCCGGCGGTCGTCGCCGCTCGCAACGCCGCCGACAAGAAGCTGCGAAGCGCGTTCTACGACGACCACAAGGCTCTCGAGAAGCTCCGCCGCACGCACGTTGACAAGAGCGACCGTGAGAAGCTCGAGCAGCTCGTCACCAGCGCCGACAAGCAGCTGCGCGCTCGCCTGATCAAGGCGCTCGACGAAGTCGGAGCGCTCACCCTCGGCCGCGATGGCCGCGACGCTGACAAGACGCGCAAGAGCGACAGCGACAAATCCACCACGTCGACCGACATCCGCGCGACGACGGTCGACCAGGCGAAGGTCGACGTCATCGTGGCCGCCGCCATCGCCGACATGAAGAAGATCGTGGACGACACGACCAAAGCGGCCCAAGCGCTGCCGATCTCGAACACCGTCAAGGCATCCGACACCGACAAGCACAAGGACAGCGCGGCCGAGCACGCGAGTGACAAGGACAAGGCGGGCGAGCATCCCGGCAAGCGCCCCTAACAGCGTCCTTCCTTCCCCCATCCCACTTCGAGCGACGCGCCCCGAGGAAACCCGGGGCGCGTTGCGCGTTCCCCGGCAGCGGTGGCCGCGACTCAGGTCGTGCGATCCAGCGCATCGTCCCGCGATGCGGGACGACGGCACTCCCACATCTGCGGTAGGACGCGTACGGTAGCCGTGGCGCAGACTCCGTCACGAACGCTTGGGGGAGGTACCGATGCTCGCAACACCGCTGGCCCGTTCCGCGATAGCAGTCGCCATGGCGCTGCTCGTCTCCGCCTGTAGCGGCACCACCGCGACGCCATCACCGACGGTCGCGCCGACAACTGCGCCCACCGTGGCTCCGACACCGACGCCAACCGTAGCCGCCAGCCCGACGGCGACGCCCGCGCCCACGCTCCTGCCCATCATCGAAGCGAACACGACCAAGATCGCACTCACCAAGATCCCGATCCCGCCGATCGCCGGCAAGACCGCCTCGATCGACATCATCGAGATCGACCAGGCCGCCCATCTCATGTACGTGACGGACCGCACTGACACCGGGCTCGACATCTTCGACGTCTCGACCGCGACCGCGAAGTACGTCAAGACCATCGACATGGGCAGCCCGCCGAACGGCGTATCTGTGGCCAAGAACGTCAACAAGGTCTTTGTGACCACGAACGACAGCAACGTGGCGATCATCGACATCGACCCAGCGTCCGCGAAGTACCAGACCATCCTGTTGAAGCTCAACACCGGCGGGAAGATGCGAGCCGACGAGTTGGACTACGACTCCAAGGACAAGAAGGTCTACGTCGCGAACAGCGATGACGGGATCGTCACGGTCATCGATGCGGTGGCCAACACGATCATCAAGAAGTTCGAGAACCTCGGCGAGGGGCTCGAGCAGCCGCGTTACAACTCGGGCGACGGCATGATGTACATGACCGGCTCAGGTGGGAACGTGGTCTTCCAGTTCGACCCGACGAAGGACGTCATGGTCAAGAAGACCGACATTGGCGTGAAGTGCAACCCGAACGGGCTCGGGATAAACCCGGCTACGAACCAAGCCCTGCTCGGGTGCTCCGCAGGCCGGACCGGATCGAAGGATCCGTCGTTCACCGTGGCCTGGGACCTCACCGCCGGCAAGGTCATCGCCCAGTTCGATCAGGCCGGCGCCGGCGACGCCGTCTTCTTCAGCGCGAAGGCAGGCCGGTTCTTCTTCGGCGCTTCCAACTTCAACCGCGGCGGGATGTTGGCCATCTTCAGCGCCGATCCGATCAAGTTCATCACCAACGTGCCGACGGCCGTCGGTGCGCACGGTGTCGCGTACGACGAGACGAACAACGTCGTCTACACCCAGGACCAACTCCCGAACGAAGGAGCGCTCTTCAGCTTCATAGCGCCGAAGTAGCCCGCACACAGCGGTATTCAAGAAGGGCCCTCCGGCAACGGAGGGCCCTTCGCTATCCGATTCGGGACCGAGGGGGCATCGGCCGCGACCGGACGTCAGCCGGCGACATCCTCCGCGATCAGCTCCTCGTGTGGCGCGGCCTCGCCCTGGAGAAGCAGGCTCGGGATCGTCGCGACGAAGGCCGCGGCCGCGAGCGTCGCGAAGAGCGGGCGCGCATCGACCGTGCCGACGGCGGCCGCGCCGAACGCGATGGCGACGGCGATCGAACCGCTCATGCCGCCGAAGTAACGGCTGGTCTGGAACACGCCCGTGGCAAGGGCGGCATGCCGCTCTGGGACCGCCTCCACGGCGGCGAGCCGCATGGAAGGGAACGTGAGGCCGAGCCCGATCCCGGCGAACGCGAGCGTGCCCACGATCGCCTCGATGGGAAGGCTCGTTCCCGCGATCGCGAGCGGTGCGACGCCCGTCCCGAGCACGAGCGCACCGGCGAACGTGGGCCAGCGCGGCCCGAAGCGATCGCTGATGCGGCCGCCGATCGGCGCGAACACGACCGAGCTCGCCGAGAACGCCGCGAGCGCGATGCCGCTGCGGACGCTCGCGCCGGCGAGCGCGATCGGGACCGCCAGCGTCGTGCCGTACAGCGTCACGTTCTGCAGGGCGACCGTCCCGCAGGCCGCGGCGAACGGCCGGATACGGAAGAGCCCCGGCGGCAGCATCGGATCGGCCTGGCGCGCCTCGAACCGGAGCAGGGCGTACGCGGCGGGCACGGCGGCGATCCCGAGCGCGATCGGGAGCGCCTCGAAGCCGCGCCCGAGCGAGGTGAGCGCGTACGCGATCGCCAGCAGCACGGCTCCGAGCCACGCCGCGCCCGCCAGGTCGAACCGCGTGCGCGGATGCGCGGCGCGCGAGGGCACGACGCGCCACGCCGTCGCGAACGCCACGGCCGCGGCCGGAACGTTCACGAGAAACACGAGGCGCCAGTCGATCGTCGCGAGCAAACCGCCGACGAGCGGCCCGACGCTCGCGCCCAGGCTCGCGGCCGCGCTCACGATCCCGAACTCCGTTCCGCGCCCGCCGGACGGCAGCGCCTCGCGCAGCAGGCCGAAGCCGTTCGGCACGATCGTCGCCGCGGCGACGGCCTGCATGAGGCGGAAGAACGCGAGCGGCACGAGGCCGGGAGAGGCCGCCGCGCCGGCCGAGGCCAGCGCGAAGTAGACGAGCGCGCCCAGCATCACGCGCCGGCGGCCGAAGCGGTCCCCGAGGCGGCCGGCGATCGGCTGCAGCGAGGCCATCGCGATGAGGTACGCGGTGACGAGCCACGAGGTCGCGGCGACGTCGACGCCCAGGTCGCGCGCGACCTGCGGGAGCGCGACGACGAGCATCGTCGAGTTCAGCGGCACCAGCACGTTGCCGAGCGCGACGGAGATCGTCAGCCCACGGCCCTGCGGCGCGCTCACCGTGAGGGGATGCTAGGTCGCTGACTGCCTCGCCGCGCACTCGTGGGTCTTCGCATCAGGGACGCTCATCCACGTGCCGCAATCGGGGCACAGCACGTTCGGTCCCTCTGCGAGCTCGCCCCGCTTGGCCCGCTCGAAGTACGCGCGGTATATGGCGGCGTCCCGCTCGTTCACGTCACGGGCCATCCTGAAGTGGGATGGACGCTTTTTCAATGGAGCAGGTTCCGCAGCTTCTCCGCGGCGAGGCCGTTGCTGCCGTCGTCGTCATGGCGGAAGTACGCGTACACGTCCTTACCGGATGCGAGCAGCTCGCGGCAGCGGCCGGCCCACGCCTGGACCGAGGCCTCGTCGTAGCCCGACTCGTTCCGCAGCCTCACGTACGCGAAGTCCGCCGTCGCGCCGAGCGTCTCGAGCGGCGACGGCGCGCGCTCGCCCTCGGCGTGCACGAGCGAGACGCCGCGCAGGCGCAGCAGGTCGTACGTCTCGGGCACGTACCACGAGGGATCGCGGACCTCCAGCGCGCAGCGGATGTCGGTGGGGAGCGAGGCGACGAAGCCCGCGAGCAGGTCGTCGTCGCGCTTCAGCCAGGGCGGCGTCTGGAAGAGCACCGCGCCGAGGCGATCGCCGAACGGCCGCACGCGGTCCCACCACGGCGGCAGCGTGTCCGCGGGATGCGCGAGGCGGTCGTAATGCGTGATGCGCTGGCTCGCTTTGAGCGCGAACACGAAGGGCTTCGCCGCGGCAGCGCCCTCGCCCGCGCCGGCGGGCCGCGGATCCGTCGCGGCCGTCCACTCCTGAAGGTTCCGTTCGGTCGGAAGGTGATTGAAGGTGTAGTTGACCTCGACCGTGCGGAAGCGCGTCGCGTAGTGCTCAAGGAACTTCGCGGTCTTGAGGTCCGCGGGATAGAACTTCGGCTTCCAGCTCGCGTACGCCCAGCCGGACGTCCCGACAAGGGCTCTGGCCATACGCCGGAGACTAGGACCTCGCCGGTTCGAGGTCACCGATCGTGGCCGCAAAGCGTGGGGCTCCTGGCGTCCTCACGCCGCGTGGCCCTCGTGCTGCCCGAGCACCGCGTAGGCGATCCCCGCGGCGAGCGAGTTCGCGCGCTTCAGCGCCGCGAGCAGGTCGAGGTGGATGCTCGAGGTGTCGATCGACTCGCGCAGCCCCTCGCGCAGCCGCTGGATGTGCGACTGCCGGTACTGGCGCTCGAGCTGGTTGATGTTCGACTTGTGCCGCACGACCTTCTCCGCAATCCCGCGGTCCTGCGTCGCGACCGCGGACATCGCGAGCTCGAGATTTTCGACGACCATGCGGTGGATACCCTCGATCTCGCTCCAGCCCTGCGCGCTGAAGCGGTTTTGCCCGCGGATCTTCTTCTCGGCGAGCTCCATGAGGTCCTTCTCGATGACGTCGCCGATCTCCTCGAGGTTGATGATCACGAAGAGCAGCTCCGACTCGCGCTCGGACTCCTCCTCGGTGAGCGACTGCTCGCCGAGCTTCACCACGAATTGCTTGATGTCCTCCTCGAGCCGGTCGATGAGGTCGTCGCGCCGGATGACCTCGCGCATGAGCGCCTCGTCGTCGCGCTCGAGCACGCGGATGCTGTCGCGCAGCGAGAGAAGGACGACGTCGCCCATGCGTAGTACCTCGCGGATGGCCTGGCCGAGCGCGACCGCGGGCGTGTCGATCGTCTGCGGGCTGAGGTAGATCGCGCCGGTCTCGGTGTGCGCGACCTCGGGGATCGCGCGCACCAGGGCGCGCGCCGCCGGGCCCACCAGAGGCAGGAAGAGCAGCGCGAGGGCGACGTTGAAGAGGGTGTGTGCGTTCGCGATCTGACGCGGCACGTCGGGGGTCGTCGTGCGGATGAGGTCCGCGAACGGCGCGCTGAACGGCAGGAACAGCAGCACGCCCACGACCTTGAACGCGGCGTGGGCGACGGCCACGCGCCGCGCCTCGACGTTCGTGCCGACCGAGGCGAGCAGCGCGGTCGCGGCGGTGCCGATGTTCGCGCCGAAGATGATCGGGATCGCTCCGTCGAGCGGAATGAGGCCGCCCTGCGCGAGCGAGAGCGCGAGGCCGATCGTCGCGGCACTCGAATGCACGAGCGCGGTGAGCGCCGCCGCGAGCACGACGACGACGATCGGCTGGCCGACGAGCGCGGTGATGACGTCGGCGAAGAGCGCGTTGTGCTTGAGCGGCAGGGTGCCGTCGGAGATGAGCTTCATGCCGAGGAACAGGAAGCCGAACCCCAGGATCGCGCGGCCCGCGTAGCCGAGCGTGCCCTTGGAGAGCACCGACAGGAGCCAGCCGAAGAACACGATGAGCGGCGCGAGCGCGAGCAGGTTGAACGCCAGCAGCTGCACCGTGACCGTCGTGCCGATGTCCGCGCCGAGGATCACGCCGATCGTCTGGCGCAGGGACAGGAGCCCGGCCGACGCGAAGCCGACCAGCATGACCGTGGTCGCACTCGAGGACTGCAGCAGCGCGGTCACGCCCGCGCCGATGGCGAGCGCCTTGAAGCGGTTCCCCGAGAGCTGGGCGAGCACGCTCCGCAACCGCGGCCCGGCGGCGCGCTGGAGGCCCTCGCCGACCAGACGGACGCCGTACAGGAGCAGCGCCGTGCCGCCGAGGAGCGAGAAGAGGACGAGGTTGGCGTCGCTCATCGCGGGATTGTGACCCGAATCGTCAGGGGGCGAAGCGCGGCGAGAAGGCCCGCGGCGCTACTGATGGAGCGGCGAAGCCGCTCCAGAAAGCCGGAGCCGAAGGCGGAGGTTACTTCGCGACGGTGAGGATCGCGCTCCCGCTCGCGTTCCCGCCGAGCACTACCACCGAGATCGCGCCCTCGGTCGTCGGCGCCGCGAAACCGATCCTCGCGTGGCCGGTGGCGTCCGTCCGCGCGCTGCCGATCGTGATGACGCCCACCTGCAGCGTCACCGTCACGTCGCGCTTCGCGAGACCGCCGTCGGTGAACGCGGCGTCCGCGATGACCGACTCGCCCGGCTTCACGCTCGTGCGGTCGAGCGTCACGGTCAGCGCGGGTCCGGTCACCGTCGCGTCGGGCGTCTTCACCGTGACCGGGATCTTCACCAAGGTCTCGTTGCCGGCCTGATCGCGCGAGACGACCTGGATCACGAGCGCTCCCGGGTTTGAGGTGAGCGTGTCGGAGAAGGTGCCGTCCTGATTCGCGCTGACGATGCGGTCGTTCACGCGGATCGTCGTGCGCGGCTCGCTCTTGCCCTCGACGATCACGCCCTTGCCGTCGACGATGTCGCCTGGGTTCGGCCGGACCAGCGTCAGCGCCGGCGGCGTGCGCTTGAGCACGACGTTCCAGGAGCTCGAGTTCACGACCTCGTTCCCGCGCAGCAGTGTCGTCACAACCGTGTTCGGTCCCTCGACCAGAACGAGCCCGGCGGCGAAGCGGCCCTGGTCGTCGACGGGCGTCGTCGCCACGACCTTCCCGTTGAGCTGGACCTCGACCTTCGCGCTCGACGCGAGCGCGAAGCCCGGCACGTGCCCCTGAAGGAGCTGCTGCGGGATGCTCGTGAAGTCGGGGAGGCCGTCGGCGATCGGCGCGGCGGCCGCGTTCACGCTCGGCTGATCGAGGCGCAGCGTCTGCGGCGACGCGGAGGGGAACGCGTTGGCGATCACCGCGTTCAGGTCGAACACGCCGGCGCGCGCGCTGAGCGCGACGGAGCCGCGGTACACGATGGCCGCGCCGAGCAGCAGCATGGCGACCGCGAGGAGCGCGCTCAACCACAGCGGGCGAAGGCGCGGAGCGGGCCGGCCGCGCGCCTGGCGCGCGAGCGCGCGATAGCGCTCGGCCGCGGACGCGGACGGGGGCGCGCGACGGAGGCGTGGGGAGCTGCGGATGATCACCTTCCTGCTAACGGACTGTACCCAGCGACCGAACGCATTCCTTCCATGAATAGCGAAAGGGCGTCGGACTCAAGGTCCGCCGCCCTCCGCTGGTGGGTGGGATGAGGGGCTTTCAGTTGAAGAGTTGTTCCTCTCCCTCTAACGGGTGAGGCTTGCTGTTGTTGCGTCTCCCCTGGGAAGTTTAGCGCGCCTGACGTGAACGGCCTCGACTGTACGCCCTGCCGTCAAGCGGGCGCAAGTAGGAAGATCGTGGCAGGACGGTAAAAGGAAGAGCCGCTCGCCGGCCCGGGAGATCGGGCCGACGACCAGCGTGCGGTGAATCTGGGAGACTGAGCATCGATGGCGCCCGATCCGGCCGTTTCGCCGAGCGGATACATCCCCGGCCTGGAGGGCGTCGTCGCCACCCAGACGGCCATCGGCAAGGTCGAAGACGGCAGCCTCGTCTACCGCGGTTACTCGATCGACGAGCTCGCCACCCGGGCCGAGTACGAGGAGGTCGCCTACCTCCTCCTGAACGGCGACCTGCCCGACCGCGAGCAGCTGCGCGACTTCAGGGAGGAGCTGGTGAAGAACCGCCAGCTCTCGCCAACACTTCGCGGCATGCTCGAGGAGCAGAGCGAGCACGGCACGCCGATGGACGTGCTGCGCACCGTCGCGTCGGCGTCGTCGCTCGAGGACGACGACGAGGGCGACAACTCCGCCGAGGCCGAGATGCGCAAGTCGATCCGGCTGGTCGCGAAGCTCCCGACGATCCTCGCCAGCTACATCCGCCGGCGCCAGGGCCGCCAGCCGATCCCGCCCGACGCGTCGCTGGGGCACGCCGCGAACTTCGCGCGGATGGTCTGGGGCGACAAGGTCCCCCACGCGAAGGCGGCCGAGACGCTGAACACGTGCTTCATCCTCCAGGCCGAGCACGGCCTCAACGCGTCGACCTTCACCGCGCGCGTCGTCGCCTCCACCGAGGCGGACATGCACGCCGCGGTGACCGCCGCGCTGGGCGCGCTCAAGGGACCGCTGCACGGCGGCGCGACCGACACGACGATGAAGATGCTCGAGGAGGTCGGGTCGCCCGAGCGCGCCGACGCGTACGTCGTGCGCGCGCTCACGAGCCATCCGATCCAGAAGATCTACGGGTTCGGTCATCGCGTGTACAAGACCGACGATCCGCGCGCGAAGCACCTGCAGAAGTTCGCGCGCGAGCTCGGGAAGGACGCGAGCGGGCCGCGCTACTTCGAGATGCAGGAGGCCGTGCGGGCCGCCGTCGAGAAACATCGCGTCGAGGCCAAGCAGAGCGTGCGCGACAAGATCGGCGTCGTGAACGTGGACTACTACGCCGCGACGACCTACACGTACCTGGGGCTACCGGCGGATCTGGGGACCTCGATCTTCGCCGTCGGCCGGATCGCCGGCTGGTGCGCGCACATCATGGAGCAGCACGCGCACAACCGGATCATCAGGCCGGAGAGCGAGTACACGGGACCGAGTGGTAAGAGGTGGGTACCGCTCGCGGAGCGATAAGTCGGACGTAGCTCGAGCCGAACGCGATCATTCGGCCTTAGGAACCTCACCGGTTTCTATGAAGACTCGAAGAATCTTGTACCGCTGCGTCAGGGCTGTCACGTCGTTCGGGCTTTGAACGTAACGCTCGAACGCTGCGAGCACAGAATTCACCCGAATCGATCTCGGCGGCGTCCGGTTCTCAAGCGCGTAGTCCTGGGCTTCGCGGATGGCTGCGCGGTTCTCCCGCCGAGCCTGATCAAAGCTCATCAGCTTGGCATGGGTAATGTGACCCAGCCATCGACCATGAAATGCTTCGCGGAAGAGCCAGTAGTAGACGGTAACCATGCCAACCGAATCCAGGAGGGGATCCGGTCTCCCGAACACGGCGCTCATCTTTTCCAGAATCAATGCCGCGCTGGCTCGGAGGCCGCTTGCTTTCGCGCGCCAGTTCCTCTTCTTGTAGAGCCGGACGAACGCATCGAGGTCTCGCTTCTTGAGATCGTCGAGCGCGTTTCTATGTTCCACGTAAAGGAACTTCGTCGCCAAATCGAGATGCTTGTACCGCGAATTTTGGAATGCGATTCTGCTCGCGAAGAATTCATCCCGCGCGAGGCCTCGGATCTGACTTGGCAGTGGGCCACCGAAGGCGTTCCGTTTCTCAGGCGCATTTAGTGGCACGGCTTCGTTGAGCCGTGAGAACATCTCTTCGATGTACTCACGATTCTCGGTCTGGACAAGAAAGATGGGTAAGGACGCCTCATTGAAGCGCGCGCGGAGCCCAGGACACTTTCGGGCCAGGTCCTTATAGCTCAGACCCGCCGCGCGATCGGCCAGTTCCTCGGTCGTGCCGAGGTCCACGAAGTCGGCTGACAAGGAGAAGTCGCCAGCGATAAATGCCCTGATTGCTTCGAGCCTCTGCTTGCCGTCGATAATGGCGTAGCGCTTCCGGGGGCGTTCGTCCTTCCAGCTAAGGTCGTGGAAGTACAACTTGGGAACGTCGTATCCATTGATTAGTGAATCGACGAAGAGTTGCCGTTTAGCTTCTTGCCAAATGTCCGATTGCCTTTGATATATCGGTTTGAGGTCGATGGTGGACCACATAGCCATCACGTCATCGACGGTGTTCGGCTCAAGCGGGACCACGCGCAGAGGGCGCGTCACCGTACGAATCCGCGCACAGATTCGGCAACGCTCGCGAGCTCGGGGAAGAGTGCGAGGCGCGTGACGCCAAGATCAGCCAGCTCGTGCCTGATTTTTGCCTTCGAGGATCCAGGAACGAGAATTCTGCTCACGTAGGAACCGCCACGGATGCTTTCGATCGGTGATTTGTCTCGATGAATCAGGGTGAAGACTCCAGATTGCGCGATAAGTCTTGGGAATTGACGCATCGCCAAGACGGCAATCGGCGACCTCGTTGTAGGAGAACTTGCAAGCTCCTCAGGTTCGAAATCTTTCAGCAGGACGTTGTCGACATCGAGACAGGGAATGTCGTCCTTTGCAACAACTACCTTCGCCTCCTTGTTGAGAGCTATCGGATCGAGGAGCCAAACGCAACCAGGAAAGGCACGAACCGCGTGGCCCCTCAGGGATGTAGACGCGAAGTAGAGGGCAGCGAGCGGATCTTCGGTCCAATCAAGGAGTCGGGTTGGCACGTCGTAATGCTGCATCAGGAGCAGCCAGCCCCATGCTGACTGAGGCGGGTTCTCGACGAGCCCTAATGCGTTCTGACGAAAGCGCTTCCCGAGCGCAGCCTCCGTCGCAAGCCAGTCGCGCTTGCGCCTGGCCAGACTGGGAACCAGTTTCCACCGCGCGTTGTTTTGGCCCCGGAACCAAATCAAACGACCGCCGCGCCGGATCTTTGCGAGCACAGCAACGTACTGAGCCACCGACGACGCTTGATAGGTCTTAAATAGGGACGACAACTACTCGCGGGGTCACCGTAACCGTCCTAATAGCTGCATGCAACAGTTGTTAAGTCTCATATGATGCTCAACATCAACTACACGAGAGATGCGACCGAACGGAGCACGCGAATGCGGAACATCCGAACTAGGGCCACTGCGCCCGAGCGTCTCCTTACGACGGCGCTTCGTCAGCATGGGCTTCCCTATAGAACCCAGTACCGCACTCGCCACGGTCGAGTCGACATTGCCTTCCCAGGGTGTCGTCTTGCGGTCTTCGTGGATGGTTGCTTTTGGCATGGCAAGTCATGGCGGGCGCGTGGTTTCTCCTCGCTTGAAGACCAGTTCTCTCATTGGCGGAACGGCGATTGGTGGCTTCAAAAGATTCGGTCGAATGTTGCGCGCGACAAGCGCCAGAACCGCAGTCTCAACCGCAGTGGCTGGCGCGTACTTCGATTCTCAGACTCGTCAATCGCGAAGAACCCTGATGCGTGCGCGCTGCGGATCGTCCGCTTGTTGGCCGAGTCGATTTGAGATCGACTCTCAGCTGCGTGGAACTCTTCGCGGGCGCGGGTGGGCTCACCCTCGCGCTGAGGAGATCAGGCTTCAAGCACCTGATGCTGATCGAACGCGACGAGACATGCATCCGGACACTGAACAGCAACCGTCGTCTTCTTGGGCTTGAGACCGACGCGCGTGCCGTGGACGCGTTCGCGGCAGATATCGCTGCTTTTCGAGGCGACGTGGACTTGCTGGCGGCTGGGGTGCCATGCCAACCCTTCTCGTTCGGGGGCAAGTCTGACGGCCACATTGACAGGCGGAACGCCTTTCCGGCGCTCGTTCGCGGGATCAGCGAACTACGTCCTCGAGCTGTCCTCGTGGAAAATGTAAAGGGATTCGCGAGCGAGACGTTTCTCGACTACTTCGAGTATGTGACGCGCCAGATGGAGATGCCAGAGCTTGCTTTGAGGCCAGGTGAGACTTGGCGTTCCCACCGGTTGAGGATGAACTCGAATCGTGCCACCTACGCCCGTTCCGGTGCCCTTCGCTACAGGGTGCACGCCGAGATCCTCCAAGCCGCTGACTATGGCACGCCGCAGCTCCGTGAACGCCTCTTCATAGTTGCGTTTAGATCTGACTTGGACCGGACCTGGACAAGACCGCCCGCTAGTCACTCGCGTTTGCGCCTCTTGCACGACATGTTTGTAAGCGAGTCGTACTGGCGAAGCCACATGCTCAGAGCTCACAGGTGTCCCGCCCAACATCAGGCTGCGCTAGAGAAGGTGGCGAAGCGGCCGCGCGAGGAACCGTGGCGATCAGTTCGAGACACGATTGCTGAAATGCCGCAGCCATCAACGGTGGACGACATGATGTCGCGGCACGTTGTCCATCCTGGTGCGACCTCATACGAAGGTCATCGTGGGAGCCGATGGGACTGGCCAGCGAAAACGATCAAAGCAGGGGTCCATGGTGTCCCAGGTGGAGAAAACATGATCCGCCTCGCCAATGGTCGCAGTCGCTACTTCACTCTGCGTGAAGCGGCGCGCCTTCAAGACTTTCCGGACAACTACAAATTCGCCGGAACGTGGACGGATGCGTATCGCCAGCTCGGCAATGCCGTCCCGGTGCGGCTCGGTTCGGTCGTCGGCAAGTCGATCGCGTCGGTCCTTGAAGCGACCGAGGCACCTCCAGCCGGCGCGCTTGTCACAGCTCTCAGACGTATCGCTAATTAGGAGAGCCGCTACGAAGCATCGGGCTGACGCGAGGCATCGGTGCGCAAGAGCGCGGAATCGTGAACGGTCACTAGCAAGCCGCGACGACCTCCCCGTACCTGGGCTACCGGCGGATTGGCGACCTCGATCCTCGCCGTCGGCCGAATCGCGGGCTGCTGCGCGCGCACCATCGAGCAGCACGCCAACCGGATCATCCGGCCTGAGAGCGAATATACGGGCCCGACTGGAAAACGCTGGGTGCGCGCCGGCGGAGCGGTGGGTCATCACGGGGAGAAGGCCGGTCCTGCCTCAAGGCCCCAGTTCTTGTTGCTCTCGCTGGCCCGGCCTTGGAGTCCGTCTGCCTCTAGCGCGCAAGACACAACCGATTCATCATTTCGCTGATGGACACTAGAGTCGTCGACCTATTCGCCGGCGCAGGTGGATTGTCCTTAGGTGCGACCGAAGCGGGAGCGCGAGTCGAGCATGCGATTGAGCTAGACGAGTGGGCGGGCAAGACTCTCGAGGCCAACCATCCGGACACTCGCGTTACTTGTGCTGACATCCGCCGGCTAGATGACTCCTGGATACGCCGGGAAATAGAGAAGTACCCAGCCTTACTCGTCGGCGGCCCGCCGTGCCAAGGTTTCTCGCGTGCGGGCCCGGCTCGCAAAGATCCACGGGATCCACGGAACTCTCTATTCAGAGAGTTTGTACGATTCGCCCGCGAGCTCGAGCCAACGGCTGTGGTCTTAGAGAATGTGCCGGGCATCCTGCGATCTCACACCGCTAGCGGGCATCTCGTGGTTGAGATCATTCAGCAGGAGCTTCGGAATCTCGGCTACACGACCCAGGTCTTAGTGCTCGACGCCGAAAACTTCGGCGTCCCTCAGATTCGGCGCCGAATCTTCGTGCTTGGACTGCCGCCCAAGGCGACGGCGGTAGTCGAACTGACACACTCCGATTCCGGGCCTACTCTGTTCGGGAGTACGGAGGAGCCCGTTCTAACGCTGCGTGACGCAATTTCCGATCTGCCCATCGTCGACGTTGGCGACATCGCGGAACCGGTCAGATATCTCGGGCCCCCTGGGAACGATTTCCAGCGCGCGATGCGAGATCGGAGCGGTGACTGGCTTTGGAATCATGTCCCGATGCGTCACACCGCGCGCATCGTGGAGCGCTTCAAACATATCCGGCCTGGTCAGTCGCAGTCGGATGTCATTGCCGACCATGCGCCACGACGTCGGGTCCGTTCGCCGGAACAAGGCGTGGGAACATACGATCAGAACAACAGGCGGATGTTCTGGGATGCACCGTGCCACACTCTTGCCGCAAGTTTCTACGCGAATTTCATACACCCCGATCTAGATCGGAACTTCACGGTGCGCGAGGGCGCACGAATACAAACATTCCCGGACTGGTATGTCTTTAAGGGAAAGGCAACGGTCGTCAGTCAGAAGCTTCTCGCACGCGAGGGTCGCCACGACGAACGCCATCTGTGCCAATACGCGCAGGTCGGTAATGCGGTCCCACCGAAGCTCGCACGAGTCGTTGTCGGGGCCGTCCTGGAAGGAATAGGCGGGAGCGAGAAACCGGAAACGCTCAGTGCCTGAGATTCTCGGAAGGAACGTTGATCTGGCACATCATCCCCACGGCTCGAATGTTTACTCGAAGCTCAACGACGCTGACGTGGCTAGCGATCCAGCGAGAGCAACACTGATACAAGAAATCGCAGGCGAGTACTTGGTCTGGCGCGATGACTCGGCCGCGATCAAGACAGAGGACGAGCCCCGTTTTGTTGAAGCCCAGATGAACTTGTATGAGCGGTATCGCAATGTGCTGGATGAACCCCGTACTGACGTCTTCGATTCTCGCGGTGCTCTTCAGCCATCCGCGCTGGAAGAGTTCTGCTATTTGCTATTCGCGCCATTGCTTAGGTCAGTCAGCACTGAGCTCGCGATCGGCCACTTCGAGGTCTATCAGGGGATGTACTTTTCGGCACAGGACTTTCGTGACTTCGCAACGCTGCCTACGGCACGCTATCCCGTGGGCAACCTAGACTTTGTCATCGGCAAGCCGCTCACCAGCCGTATTGAGAGCGACCAGGCTCAGAGCGAAGCGCGCATTGTGGTACCCGCAGTGGCGGTCGAGTGCAAGACGTACTTGGATCGGCCACGCTGGATCGAATCGGATGTACTCGCAACGCGAATCAAGGCAGGGTTCCCCCGTTGCCTCTATCTCGTGATTTCTGAGTTTCTGAAGCTGGATCTGTCGAAGGTCGACGTCATTGGCTCACGCGTCGATCATGTGTACGTATTCCGGCGGGAGCAGAACGTTGATCGACGGGTTCGCCGCAAAGGTGGTACGAGCTTGACTCCTCTTCACTTTCCGGCGGTATATGACTTCTACGGCCGCGTGAAGGAACATCTGACGGCTCGCTGGTCAGCGGCCGAAGATTGGCAGACCTCGGGAATCATCAAGTAGCTTCGCTTCCATAGCAGGATCCGGGCGTTACGCTCCGACCGTCTTGCGGAGCATGAAGGCCGGGACGCAGGCCCCGGTGGGCAACCGTGCGGTTCGAGCGGCTTGACCGTCTGGCAGTTCCTCCGCACCTGGATCGGCATCGGCGTGCAATCCGTGGGCGGCGGCAGCGCCACGCTCTACCTCATGCGCCGCGCGTTCGTCGAGCGCGCGCCGATCATCCCGATGCGCGACTTCATGGAGTACTGGGCTCTCTCGCGGGTCAGCCCCGGGATCCACCTCATCGCGCTCGCGGCGATGCTCGGGCGGCAGATCGCGGGCGTGCGCGGCATCGCGATCGCGGTCCTCGGGATGATGCTCCCCTCGGGCCTCATCACCGCGGCGATGACCGCGGGCTACGGCGCGATCCGCGACCAGCCGCTGGTCGCGCGCGCGGTCGCCGGGATGGGCCCGGTCGCGATCGGCCTCGCGCTCGGCACGACGCTCGTGCTCATCCGCGCCACCGCGCGCCACGGCCGCCGGGCGATCGTCGACTGGGCGGCGTTCTCTGCCGTCATCGCCTTCGGCATCGTCGCGCAGCCCCAACCGATCCCGGTGTTCGTCGCAAGCATCGCCGTCGGTACGGTCCTCCTGGCGGGCGAACGCGCCTCGAAGTCCGAAATGCCGATGGCCTGATGGACGCGCTCGGCCTCTTCGTCACGTTCCTGCGCGCGTCGGCGCTCTCGGTGGGCGGGCAGTCGTCGCTGCCTGCGCTGCGGCAGGAGCTCGTCGTGCCCGGCCTCGTGAGCGACGGCAGCATCATCGACGCGCTGACGATCGGGCGGCTCGGCACGGGGCCGACCGGGCTCTACATCGTGAGCCTGGGCTACTTCGCCGCGGGCTGGCTCGGCGCGGCGATCTCGCTCGCCGCGGTGATGCTGCCGCCACTCGTCATGGTCCCGGCGGCGGCCGCGCTGCGACGCGGGCTGCTGTCGCGCTGGTTCGCCGGCGGCGTGCGCGGCCTCACGATCGGCACGAGCGGGCTGGTCGTCGCGACGACGATCCTGCTCATGTTCCCGGGCGGCGTGCCGTACGCCTGGTGGCAGTTCGCGCTCGTGGCGATCGGCACGGTGGTGGGGATCGAGGGGCGCCGCCATCCGGCGATCTTTATCGGGCTGGGCGCACTCGTGGGGCTGGCCTTGGCGGGGTAGGAGCGCGTTGCCGCTCGATCTACAGTCAGGTCTCACGATCACACGGAGGTCGCGGCGATGGGGAACAGCGCCCGAAGGCTGGCGCGGATACGGGTGGCGGTCACGAGCGAACAGCGCGACGAGTTCGAGGCCGAGGCTCGACGCCGCGGCATTGGCCTTTCGACGACCGTCCGCAATCTCGCGGTCGAGCGGGCCGGGGAGCTGCGCCGGCAACGCCAGTTGGAGCGCGCCCGCCGCTGGCAGACCGCGCGAGTGCGGAGGCTCGCAGACCGGATTGAGGCCGGAGACGTCGGCGAGGCGAGCCAGGCCGATATCGACGCGGTCTTCGATCGGGCGGACCCGGACTACGCGCAGATCAAGCGCAAGGGAGCCGCTGCACAGGCGTAGTGGCGCGCCTGATATCGCGAGCACCGCGATCCGAGTGATCCCGCGCACTCATCGCGGTCTGACGGCCTGACAGAAAAGCGCTAGCGGTCGCTCCGCCGCCCGGCGTTTTTACCGAACGTTGCCTGCCATCGGGCGCATCCCTTGCGGACCATCGCTCCTCGAGTGACCGCCCGCTCTCGCGTGTGGCGGGCGACAGGAGGGCCGCATGCATCGTGGATCCGTCGCGCTCGCGATCACCATTCTCGTCGTCGCGCTCGTCTCGGCGGGACCGGCGACACCCTCGCGAGCCGCGGACACCTCGGCCGCGCCGCTGAGCGCGCCGAGCGCCTCGTACTTCTTCCACGGAACGCCACTCGATCAGGTCAACAAGGCGAACGTCCTCACCGACCCGACCTTCCGCGGCACGGCGACGTTCGACACGAAGCCTCCGACGGGCCTCGCCCCGATCACGCAGACGGAGGGGCAGACCTTCGAGTTCAACACGCAGTCCGTCGGTAGCCCCGCGTCCGCCTACTGGCGCGGTCCGTTCACCGGGACCGTCGCCGGCCAGCTGCTCGAGCTCAAGTGGTTCTGGTCCACCCCGAACCCGGAGACCGTGCTGCTGAACGGCACGATCGACGTGACCGTCTTCGCCGACCCCGACTACGTCGCGAACCGCGTGCAGCCGCAGCACATCATCGGGCACCAGCGCGCCGAGCTCGCCGGCATCCTCCCCGCGCCGAGGCAGATGACCACGCTCGTGCCGATCACGGGCAACGTGACGAGCGAGCTCCTCATCCAGGTCTTCGCGGTGTTCGTCGATACCGGCAACAGCCTCGTCACGTATTACGACTCGACGACGACGCCGTCCTCCTTCCGCTTCATCGACACGCCCGTCGTCGTGACGCCCGCCGTCACGTTCGACACGACCACGGCCGTCGCGTTCGCGCCGTCGACGGTGGTCTCCGCGCACTTCCTCGGCGCCGAGCCGCAGATGACGATGGAGCGCCGCATCGCGGCGTCCCAGCCCGGGCGCATCGACCCCAACCGGATCTTCGTCGACTGGCCGCTCTCGTCGCGCTCGAACATCGGGCAGCTCTCGCGCTCGACGGACGGCGGGGATTCGTTCCGCCTGCTGCTCGATCTGACCTGCGCGGTGCGCAGCCGGCCGAACTGCTTCACCGGCGGCGGCGGCGACACCGAGGACACGGTGAACCTCGCGAACGGCAACCTATTCTTCTCCGACCAGGAGCTCCTCGCGAACATCGCGGAGGCGAGCTCGACCGATCACGGCGATTCGTTCCCGGCGACGCGCCAGTTCGCGCTCACGAACGTCGCGCTCGTGACCGACCGGCACTGGCTCGCCGCGACCGACGGCGTCGACGTGACCGTCGCCGGCCAGAAGATCGACGCCTTCCTCGCGTACCACGGCGGACCGGTCACCACGGTCGGCCAGTACGTGCAGGGCATCACCTCGGACGGCGTGGTGCTCCCGCAGCCCGCCGTTGGCCAGATCCGCGGCGTGTCGCAGTCGGGGCCGATCCGCTTCGACGCCAGCAGCGGCCCGGGCCGCGGCTGGATCTACCAGGCCTTCTACAACTCCAGCGGCATCAAGGTCGCGACGGCGTTCGGCAACACCTACATCGACCCGAGCTCGTGGGTCACGAACAACGTCGCCTCCGGCACGCCGCTCCTCTTCCCGTGGCTGCAGCTGGACAACGCGGGCAACGCGTACGTCAGCTGGAGCGGCTCGACCAACGGCGTCATCTACCTGTCGATCTCGCCGATCAACGACCCGCGCAACGACCCGACCCAGGGCGGTCGCCCCGGCACCTACTGGACGCCGCAGGTCCGCGTGACCCCGCCGCAGATCAAGAGCTCGATCTTCGCCGCCGTCGTCGGCGGCGACGCCGGGCGCATCGTCGTGGCGTACACGGGCAGCGAGGACTGCGCCGTCCCGGCGGGCTCTTCGTTCATCCCCGACAACTGCGCCCTCGCCACCACCTGGAACACCTACGCCTCGATCATCCCGAACGCGCTCAACATGGCGAGCGGCACCGCGGCGACGATCTTCACCGGCAAGGTGTCGCACCGCGTGATGCACCGCGGCACCATCTGCACCGGCGGGACGGTCGCGTGCCTGACCGCGGACCGCTCGCTCCTCGACATGGAGGACGTGGGCTTCGACGAGTCCGGCCGCGTCGGGCTGATCTTCATGGACAACAACAACCGCCTCGCCGCGCCGAACCTCACCGACGCGTCCAAGAACGCCCCGTTCACGCTCTTCGCGAAGCAGGTCGCGGGGCCGTCGCTGATCGCGGCCACGCCCACCGTCTCGGTCCCTGTCGCCGAGGGCTCCGTGGTCGACCCGCCGGGCGACGCGACGTGGCCGAACACCGCCGGAGGCGCCTACCTCAAGGCGGCCGATCTGCTGGGCGCGCAGGCCTTCATCGACGCGCAGGGCCAGCTCGTGGCGCGCATCCCCGTCGGCGACAGCACGCCGGCCGGAATCCAGAGCGACATCGCGCTGTACAACAGCCGCTCGCCATCCGACCTCAACGCGACGCGCTTCCAGTACGTCTTCCGCTTCGCGACCGCCGACGACGTGTGGCACCTCTCGTTCGAGCAGAACGCCGACGGCACGGGCCGCTTCTTCGGCGGGCGCCTCGACGCGAACGACGGGCTGATGAACATCGGCAGCACCGCCATCATCGGCGCCGCGTACCACACCGACTCGATCGCCGTCAACGGATCGACGCGAGGCAACGTCATCACGCTCCGCGCCAAGGCCTCCGACTTCGGCCTCTCACTCGGTTCGCGCATCGTCAGCGCGACCGCCTTCTCGCTCGCGGCGCAGCCCGAATCGACCGAGCTCACAATCGCCAACGTCGCGCGCACCATCGACGCCACGCCGCCCTTCGACGCGACGCTCGCGCTCGGCGCCGAGCCGGCACTCCAGATCGACTGCACCGATCCCGCCGTCGTCACCTCCGGCGGCTGGCACACCCTCAGCGACCCGCGCGCCGGCAACGGCACGCTCTGCCGCAGCGTGAACGGCCAGAAGCACGGCGCGTTCATGCAGCTCGGCTTCACCGGCCAGGCGATCGACGTCATCGGGGCGAAGGGTCCGCGCGGCGGCACCGCCCTCGTGTCGATCGACGGCATCCCGCAGACGAAGATCGACGAGTTCCGGCCACCGACCGATCCGCTGCATCCGGACAACACCGGCCGGAAGGACCTCGACTTCGGCGTGACGTACCACTTCGCGACGTCGAACGGCAGCCACGTGCTGCGCATCGACGTGCTCAACGATTCGGGCGATCCGACGCGGAACATGTTCTACGTCGACGGCTTAGCCGTCACCGCCGGCGACACCACACCACCGCCGCCGGGCGCCACGACCGATATCGGGACGACCGCCACCGGCACCGCGCTGCCGCTCGTCTCGAGCGTGCTCAGCCTGGTGACCGACGCGGCCGCGAGCGCGATCACCGTGGTCATCGAATCCGTGCCGGGCGCCACCGTCACGATCAGCGACCCGGCGGGCAACACGCTCGCCACCGCGACGGTCGGCGGCGACGGTGTCGTCGAGGTCGCGGTGCCCGTCACGGCCATAGGCACGTACAGCGTCTCGGTGATGGACTCGGCCGAGGCCGCGTTCGTCGCCTGGGAGATCGTGACCGAACGCCGCTAGCGCTTTCATGGGAGGCCCCGCGCGGGCGGGGCCTCCCTGGCCGGGCATAGCGCCATCGTCTATACTGGTTTCACTTCCCCTCTCGATCGCCGGGCGCGGCCACAGGCCCCCGGGTTTCCGTAGGAACCAGCCCGACCGGCAAGACACATCCGAACACAGCGAAGGAGCCACATACCCGTTGGAACAAGAGCCCACCTCAACACCCGCACCCGAGCCCACCGCCGCAGCCACTCCGACCGACACCCCCACCGAAGCCCCCTCCACCGACCCCCAACGCCCACGAACGAACGGCGGCGATCGCCGCCCGTATCGGCGTGAGGCCGGGGCGACCGCGGTCGCCGAAGCGCCTCCCGTAGAGGCCGCGCCGAGCCGCAAGTACTACACCGTCGCCGAGCTCGGCGAGAAGAAGGGCAAGGAGCTCCTCGAGATCGCGAAGGAGTTCGCGGTCCCGGACCTCGAGGGCGTCACGAACAAGCAGGACGTCATCCTGCGCATCCTCCAGGCGCAGACCGAAGCGCAGGGCAACATCTTCGCCCAGGGCATCCTCGAGATCGTTGAGGACGGCTTCGGCTTCCTGCGGCGCCGCTCGCTCCTCCCCTCGCCCGAGGACGTGTACGTCTCATCCAGCCAGGTACGCCGGCTCGGCCTGCGCACCGGCGACTTCGTCACCGGCCAGACGCGCCCCCCGAAGGACAACGAGAAGTACTTCTCGCTCCTCAAGGTCGAGGCCGTGAACGGGATGGACCCCGAGGTCGCGCGGCGCCGCCCGCACTTCGACGTGCTCGTGCCGGTCTTCCCCGACGAGATGTTCGACCTCGAGATCGAGAACGCGAACATCAGCCAGCGCCTGGTGAACCTGGTGAACCCGCTCGGCAAGGGCCAGCGCGCGCTCATCGTGTCGCCGCCCAAGGCCGGCAAGACGACGCTGCTGAAGGACATCGCGAACGGCATCGCGGGCAACCACCCCGACGTCCACATCATGGTCGTGCTCGTCGGCGAGCGGCCCGAGGAAGTGACCGACATCCGGCGCTCGATCAAGGGCGAGGTGTTCGCCTCGACCTTCGACGAGCCGACCGAGAACCACACCCGTGTCGCCGAGCTCGCGCTCGAGCGCGCGAAGCGGCTCGTCGAGGGCGGGCGCGACGTCGTGATCCTGCTGGACTCGATCACGCGCCTGGCGCGCGCGTACAACCTCGCGGTGCCGGCGTCCGGGAAGACGCTCTCCGGTGGCATGGACCCGATCGCGCTCTACCCGCCAAAGCGCTTCTTCGGCGCGGCGCGGAACATCGAGGGCGGCGGATCGCTCACGATCATCGGCACGTGCCTGGTCGACACCGGCTCGCGGATGGACGACGTCATCTACGAGGAGTTCAAGGGCACCGGCAACTCGGAGATGATCCTCGACCGCAAGCTGCAGGAGCGGCGCACGTTCCCGTCGATCAACATCCCGGCCTCGGGCACACGTCGCGAGGAGAACCTGCTCGCGCCCGACGTGATGCGCCAGGTCGTGCTGCTGCGCAAGATGCTCTCCGCGGTCGGTCAGATAGAGGGCACCGAGCTGCTCATCCAGCGGCTCGGCAAGACGAAAACGAACAAGGACTTCCTCGTCTCCATCGCCAAGGCGATGGACGTGGAGAAGTAGCCGGAACATCCGCCGCGCACCCGCGGTCGGGCTCGCTGCCGCGGCCGCCATCGCGATGGGGTTCACGTACACCGACCAGGCCGCCATCGTCCCCCTCTTGCGGGACGAGCTGGGTCTGACGGAGTCGCAGGTCGGGCTCTTCCCGAGCGCGCTCTTCACGACGGCCGTGCTCACGATGATCGTCATGGGCGGCGCCGCGGACCGCGCTGGCGCCAAGCGCGTCACCGCGCTCGGTTTCGCAGGAGCGACGCTCGGACACGCGCTCTTCTCGATCGCGCCGTCGTACGAAACGCTCCTCGCGGCGAAGGCGGTCGCGGGCATCGGCAACGGCGCGGCTTTCGTCTCGGGCGTGCGCTACATCGGCGGCGCATACGGCGGGGAGCGCTCGCACCTCGGCCAGGCGCTCTTCGGCGCCGGCTATCCGCTCGGCAGCGCGCTCGGGCTGGCGCTCATGCCACCGCTCGCGGTCGCCTTCGGCGGCTGGCGCGGCGCGTTCCTCGCCTCGACCGCGCTCATCGCGATCGTGCTCGTGGCGTTCGCCCTGTTCGCACCGGCCGTGCCGAAGATCCCGACCCGCGCGAGCATCGCCGTCGCGCTCGCGAACGCGAACGCACGCTGGTGCTTCGTCGAACACGCCGCGGGCTTCGGGCTCTCGCTCGCGACGGGCACGTGGGCCGCGGTGTTCGTGCTCCACGAGTTCAGTGTGTCTATCGTCGCGGCGGGCGTGCTCGGGTCGTTCCTACTGCTCATGGGCCCGCCGATGCGCGTGCTCGGCGGCTACCTGGTCGCGAGCGAACGCCTGTCGACCATCGCGACGATGCGCGTGTCGCAGTTCTCGAACGTCGTGGGACTCGTTGTCATCGCGTTCCCCGGCCGGCCGCTGCCCGTCGCGCTGGCGGGGTTCGCGCTGCTCGGGATCGGCGTGTCGCTGCCCTATGCGGCGGTGTTCAACACCGCGGCGGCGTCGCTGCCGAGCGCGCCGGGCGCTGCGCAGTCACTCACCGCGGCCGGGGGAACGCTCGGCGCGGTCCTCGGTGCGCCGCTCATGGGCCTGGTCGCCGAGCGGATCGGCTTCGCCGAAGCGTGGCTGGCGATCGCGGCGATCCCACTGCTTGCGCTCATCGGCACGTTCGTCATGCGCGGCGAAGAAAGCCTCACGGCCCCAGCGTCCTAATCCGCCAGTCAAGCCCCTGCCGACTCATCAAGGCAGGTGCCTAAGATCCGCGACGTCATCAAGCTCGTCGAGGCGGATGGCTGGCGATTAGACCGAGTCCGCGGCAGCCATCGTCATTTCAAGCACGCGACGAAGCGCGGAACCGTGACGATCCCCGGTCATCCGGGCGATCACGTCGGACCGCAACTGTGGCGGAGTATCTTGAATCAGGCGGGCCTTCTGCGTCAGGATGGATGCGAATGAAGTATCGGATCGTCTATGAGCGCTCTCCGAACAACTACGGTGCGTGGTCGCCTGACTTGCTGGGTTGCGTCACGACAGGCAAGACGCTCGACGCGACCCGACGGCTGATGCGCGAGGCGATCGACTTCCATCTCGAGAGCATGGCCGAGGACGGGGACATCAAGCCAAAGCCGACGGGCTACGTCGAGATCTTGGGATTCGAACCGACCAAGCCAAAGCGTCGCAAGAAGAAGGGCCGCACAGTGGCGCGAACTCCCGCGCCGACCCGGAAGGTCGCGCGCGCCCGCAAGTAACCGTCAGCCGAAACCTTTGCCGGGCGGCATCCGTACACCCACTGGGATGGGCTCGAGGGGCCACCAGCGCGTCCTAGACTCGATCGCGTCTCCATGACCAAGGCCGACCGGCCCTACGGCGCGTTTCCCCGTGGTGCCGCCGAAGAGGCGGCCGTAGCGGCCGCGCCTCGTCCGAGTGGCCTGCGCGCCTGGCTGCGTGCCCGGTCGGCCCGCGAGCGCGTCGAGCTGGCCCTCACCGCGCTCCTGCTGGCCATCGCCGTCGTGCTCCTCCCCGCGGCTCTGCCGCGATCGACCCGTATCGCGCAGCCCAACCTGCCCGACCCGACGGCCACGCCGACGATCCCGGAGCTGTACGCGCGCGTCGCGCAATCGGTCGTGTCGATACGCGTCGGGTCCGAAAGCGGCGCCGGCACCGGCGTGGTCATCGACGATCAGGGCACCATCCTCACCGCACTGCACGTCGTGAACGGCCAGTCGGACATCACGGTCACCTTCGCGGACGGCACCCAGTCGCCCGCGCGGATCCTCCAGACCCTTCCCGACAACGACATCGCGGCGCTGCGCGCGCTGCGGCCTCCGCCAAACTTGGTCCCGGCGGTGCTCGGCAATCCCGACTCGGTGCAGATCGGCGACGACGCGATCGTGATCGGCAATCCGTTCGGGCTGACGCGCTCGCTGTCGACCGGCGTCATCTCGGGCCTCGGTCGCAGCATCCAGGTGCCGGGCAAGCCCAAGCCGCTCGAGCGTCTCATTCAGTTCGACGCGTCGGTCAACCCGGGCAGCTCGGGTGGCCCGTTGCTCAATCGCGAAGGCGACGTCGTCGGGATCGTCACCGCGCTCGCCAATCCGAGCAACCAGCGATCGTTCAGTGGGGTGGGCTTCGCGGTGCGCATCGACACGGCGTCGAACGCGGCCGGCCTGCCGCCGGATTAGCGACATGGATCGAGCGAAGAGCGGGTCAGGAGGAGACGTGTGAAGGATCTGCGTTCGGGACCACCGCCCACGGACATGGCGCGGCTGCTCTTCGAGGTGAAGAAGGTCATCGTCGGGCAGGATCATTTGCTCGAGCGGCTCATGGTCGGGCTGCTCGCGCGCGGGCATCTGCTGGTCGAGGGTGTCCCGGGACTGGCGAAGACGCTCGCCGTGCGCACGCTCGCGGCTGCGGTGCAGGGCGACTTCAAGCGCATCCAGTTCACGCCAGACCTCGTGCCCGCAGACCTTGTCGGCACCCGCATCTACAACCAGAAGAACGGCGAGTTCCAGACCTCGCTCGGTCCCGTGTTCACGAATCTCCTGCTCGCCGACGAGATCAACCGCGCGCCGGCCAAAGTGCAGTCGGCGCTGCTCGAAGCGATGCAGGAGCGGCAGGTCACGATCGGCCGCGAGACGCACGACCTGCCCGACCCGTTCCTCGTCATGGCGACGCAGAACCCGATCGAGACCGAGGGCACCTACGCGCTGCCCGAAGCGCAGGTGGACCGCTTCATGATGAAGGTCGTCGTCGGCTATCCGAGCGAGATGGACGAGTTCGTCGTCGTCGAGCGCATGGCGCAGGGCCTCGCGCAGGTCTCACCGATCCTGAGCGGCGAGCGGCTGCTCGAGTTGCAGAAGCAGGCCGACGCCGTGTTCGTCGATCCCGTCCTCATCGAGTACGTCGTGCGCATCGCCTCGGCGACGCGTCAGCCGCAGGATTACGGCCTCGCCGAGCTCGCGAAGTACATCTCGTTCGGCGCCAGCCCGCGCGCGTCGATCAACCTCATCCTCACCTCGCGCGCGCTCGCGTTCATGCGCGGCCGGACGTACGTGCTCTCGCAGGACATCCGCGACCTGGTGCACGACGTCCTCCGCCACCGCATCGTGCTCTCGTACGAGGCGCTCTCCGACGGCATCACCACCGACGCGATCGTGGATGCCGTGCTCGCCAAGATCCCGGTTCCGACTCAGCCAATGCAGGGACATGTCGAAGTCAAGGCCTGAGGACGTCCTCCACCGAGTGGAGTGGACGGTCATCCGCCGTCTCGACGGCCTGCTTCAGGGCGACTACCGAACGCTCTTCTACGGGCACGGCCTCGACTTCGCGGACATCCGCGAGTACGAGCCCGGCGACGACGTCCGCTATATCGACTGGAACGTCAGCGCGCGCATGAACACGCCCTACGTCCGCCAGTATCACGAGGACCGCGAGCTCGCCGCCCACTTCCTGCTCGACGTCTCGCCGTCGGTCGACTTCGGCACAGTCAACGCGCTCAAGCGTGACCGGCTCGTCGATTTCGTCGCGGTGCTCGCGCGGCTGCTGACGCGGCACGGCAACAAGATCGGCGCCATCCTGTACGGCGGCAAGGACGTGCGTGCGATCCCCGCGGCGGGCGGCAAGATGCAGGTGCTGCGGCTCATCCACGACCTGATGACGCTCCCCAGGCTCGAGAGCGCGCCGTACACGGCGCTGTCGGAGCTGCTCGGCGCGGGGCTGCGCACCATCAAGCGACGCTCGCTGGTGTTCATCGTGTCCGACTTCTTCGCCGCGCCGGGCTGGGAGCGCGAGCTCGGGCTCCTTTCGCGCCGCCACGAGGTCGTCGCGATCCGGCTCGAGGACCCGCGCGAGCGCGAGCTGCCCGACATCGGCACCGTCGTGATGACCGATTCCGAGACCGGCGAGGCGGTGTGGGTCGACACGCACGACCGCCGCTTCCGCGAGCGGTTCGAAACAGCCGTGCGCGAGCGCGAGGCGCGTCTGGCCGCGGCGTTCGCGCGCGCCGGGGTCGATGTGATGACGATCTCGACCGAGGGCGATCTCGTGCGTGAGCTCCTGAAGTTCATCATGCTGCGCAAGCGGCGCGTCGTGAATGCGCGCGCCGCCTCGCTGCTGCATGCGGTGCCGGCATGAGCGCGATCGGCGCGCGTGTGGTCGCGACATGACGTTCCTGTGGCCCTCCAACTTATGGCTCGTGCTCGCGGTGCCGCTGTTCATCGCGCTCTACGTGTGGGCGCAGCGCCGCCGCCGCAAGTACGCGCTGCGCTACGCGAGCCTCTCGCTCGTGAAGGAGGCGCTCGGCAAGGGCCCCGGCATCCGTCGCCACATCCCGCCGGCGCTCTTCCTCATCGCGCTCGCGTTCATGGCGGTCGCGCTCGCCCGGCCGCAGGCCGTCGTCACCGTGCCGAGCCAGGAGGGCACGGTCATCTTGGCGATCGACGTCTCCGGCAGCATGCGCGCGACCGACGTGAAACCCGACCGCCTCACCGCCGCCAAGGAGGCGGCGAAGGCGTTCGTGCTGCGGCAGAGCGGCGAGCTCAAGATCGGCGTCGTTTCGTTCGCCTCCGATGCCGCGATCGTGCAGTCGCCCAGCAAGGACAAGGACATCGTCATCGCGGCGATAAACCGGCTGCGGCCGCAGCGCGCGACCGCCATCGGCCGCGGCATCCTGACTTCCCTCGACGCGATCTTCGAGGGCAGCGAGGACGATCTGCCGTCGTCGATCCTCACGCAGGCCGGGCCGAGTCAACCGCAGCTTCCGCAGCGGCCCACGCACACCGCGATCCCGGGACGCGTGAAGGCGCCTGCGTCGATCATCCTGCTCACCGACGGGCAGAACAATCAGTTCCCGCCGCCCCTGTCGATCATCGACCAGGCGATCGACCGCGGCGTGCGCGTGTACACGATCGGCCTCGGCAGCCCGACCGGCACGGTCATCACGCTCGAGGGACGTCAGATCCGCACCGCGCTCGACGAAGTGACGCTCAAGCAGATCGCCGAGGCGACCGATGCGGAGTACTTCAACGCGTCGAACGAGAACGACCTCAAGAAGGTCTACGAAAGCCTCCGGACGCAGCTCGTCTTCCGCAGCGAGAAGACCGAGGTCACCGCGCTGCTCACCGCGCTCGCCGCGATGTTCTCCGTGGTCGCGAGCGCGCTGTCGCTGCTCTGGTTCAACCGCCTCCCCTGAGCTCCGTCAAGCCTTAGCCGACATACCTCCCGAGTACCGCAGGGAGGTCCCAGTTGAACCGGATCATCTCGACCGGCCTCGCGACGGCGTTCTTCCGACTGTTCATCCTCGACGCGCTCGCCGAGGGTCCCGCGCGGCCCGCCGCGCTCCTGGCGCGGGCCAGCGCCGAACGCCTGCCGTTCGCGGGCGGCGCCTTCGCCCGCGCGCTGCAGTCGTTGCTGGAAGGCGGCCACCTCGCGCCGGCGCGCGAGGGCGCCGTCACGCTCACCGCGCTGGGCGCCGCCGAGCGGACGATGGAACGCGAGCGCTGGGCGGCGGTGCTGCCGACGGTGGCCCGCCTGGTTGACGCGCTCGAGCGGCCAACGCCGCGCATCAGCGAAGCCGTCGCGCTCCCACGGCCGATGCCACGCGTGGCCGACGACTACCTGGACCGCGTGCTCGTCGCATCGGTCCGCGAGCGGATTGCGGCGGCGCGCGAGGGCGGGCGGCCGTTCGCGCTCGCGCTCGGCGTCATCGACCTCGAGCACGCCGCCGAAGCGACACGCCGCGCGATGCTCCATCGCGCCGTTCGCGCGACGCTCGGCGGCTCGACGACGCTGTTCGGCGGCGACGCGAGCGCGTACCGCTACGGCGACGCGGGTATCGCGGTCATCGCGCCGCTCGCGGGTGATCCGGGCCGCGGCGATCGGCTCACCCTGCTGGTCCGCGCGCGGCTCGATGAGCTCATGCGCACGATGATCTCTACCGTGCGCGCGTTCGGGAGCGCGCGATGGCAGGTACGTGCGGGCGGGGCGACGTGGACTCCACAGGTCGCGACGAGCGGGCAGCTGCTGACGCAGGCGGCAGATGCGCTGGCCGCCGATGGCGAGCGGATCACGGCCACGTGAACTCGAGCTCCCTTCAAGGATCTGAGAATCAGATAAGATGGGGTCGATGGCCAAGCAGATCACTGCGACCGAAGCATCGCGGCGATTCTCTCGGATGCTCGACGACGTCGAGCACCACGGGACGGAATACGTCGTGGAACGTCAGGGCCGTCCGGTCGCGAAGGTGGTCCCAGCAGCCGATGGCGGCGGAGGGATCACGTGGGGCGAGTACGTCCGACGGCGACGTGAGGGACCGCAGTTCGATGAAGACTATCTACGCGATCTGAGATGGATCCGTCGCCATCAGGGCAAGCTGCCGAAGGATCCGTGGGCACGCTCCTCGACACGTCGGTCCTGATCGACTACGAGCGAGCTGATACGCGTCTTCCCGACGCGGAGCGGTTCGGTATCACGGCGATCACGGCGTCAGAGCTCCTTCACGGCGTTCATCGAGGCGATCCGCGGCGTCGTGCCGAACGGCAGGCCGCGCTCGACGGCGTCATGGAGCGTCTCGATGTCTTCGCGTTCGACTTGAACATCGCGCGCGTCCACGCGCGGCTCTGGGCCGACCTCGCCGAGGCGGGCGTGAGCGCAGGAGCCCACGATCTCCAGATCGCCGCCACCGCGATCAGCCTCGGATGGCCGCTGGCGACGCTCGATGAGCGCGCCTTCGGCCGCATCCCGGGCCTCCGATTGCGCAAGCTCTTACATCCTGCGCGAGACCGCTAGGATGCCGCGCGTGATGGAGCGCGCACGGGCCTAGTGCGCCTTCGGTCATGCGTGCTCGCCGCCGTCATCGCGTCGTGCGGAGGCACGCCCGCCGCGGTGGACACTGCGACCGGCGCGCCGTCGGCCGCGCCGACCCTGACGCCCGCGGCGCTGCCCACGCCGCCGCCGGTCTGCGACCCGTTCACGGTCCTGCCGCTCGTGATGACCGACGTCATCGCGATCACGCCACTGGGCAATCTCAGTCCGCCGGGTCACGTGTTCCCGGCGAACCACCTCTACTTCTACACGCAGCGCGCGACGTCGGGGACCGACCTCACGCGGCCGGTGCCGGTCATCTCACCCGGTGCGATGACGATCACGCGTGTCACGACGCAGGAATTCAAGAGCGCGACGCCCGTGTACAGCGACTACAAGGTGAGCTTCTCGGTCTGCGAGCCAGTCACCGGCGACTTCGCGCATCTCGGCACGGTGAGCGACCGCATCCTGGCCGAGGTGAAGAAGGCGACGCCGCCGCGGTGCGATGACTACTCGACCGGCGGGAGCGCTTTCCGCTCGTGCAGCTACGAGACGAAGATCGAGCTCGCGCCGGGCGAGCGGATCGGCACGACGAGCGCGAAGTCGTCCGCGCTCGACCTCGGCGCGCAGGACTCGCGGGTGCGCAACGCGTTCGTCGCGGCCGACCGCTACTCTCCCGAGTTCACGAACGCGGTCTGCCCCCTCGACCTGTTCGCGCCGGCGATCATCGGGTTCCTGCGCAACAAGCTCGGCCGCGACGCGTCGCCGAAGCCGCAGCTGCGGACGATCGAACCGGCGTGCGGCTCGGTCATGCAGGACATCTCAGGGACCGCGCAGGGGAACTGGTTCTCGTCGCCCGGCCGCCTGGCCCAGGAAGACACGCACCTCGCGCTCGTGCACGACAACGTCGACCCGCGCCAGCCGATCTTCTCGATCGGCACCTCCATCCCGGGGCTGCCCACCGCCACCTACCCGTTCACGATCCGCGACACGGGCCTGGTGAACCGCGACTTCTTCCAGATCCGGGCCGACTCGAAGGTCTACTGCTTCGAAGGGCTCGGCCAACGGACGAATGCGGCCGTGCGCATCCTGCTGACCATGCCGAAGGAGCGCGAGCTGCAGATCGAGCCGCAGGACCAGGCGCAGTGCGGCCCGGGCCCGTGGACCCTCGGCCCGAAAGCCGTACGCTTCGAGCGATGAGCGACCGTTCCTTCGTCCGCTTCGCCGGGCTCGCTGGGATCCTGCTCGCCCTGACCTCGTGGGTCGCGGTCGCCGTCTACTACACCCTCGTGCCGGCGGAGCAGCGGCTTCCGCTCACCGTGGGCCGCGGCGCGCTCTCCAAGTCCCTGAGCGAGAACCCGTTCGGCCTCGAGCTGTTCAACGGCCTCATCGCGCTCACGGCGGTGTGGTCCCTTTTCGGGGTGGCCGCGATGTACCGGCGCACGCGCGGCGTCGGTGAAGCATGGTCGTTCTTCGCGACGGTGCTCGGCATGATCGCGGCCGCCGGATGGCTCGCGGCGAGCGTGTACGACATCGCCTCGATCCAGCTCGTCAAGCAATATTCCGGGAGCGCGGTCGCGCTCGACGACCAGATCCGCTACGTCATCGACGGGCCGTCGCCGGTGAATCCGCTGAACGTGCTGACCCTCGGGCTCACCTCGATCTGGTTCCTCGTCGTCGCCTTGCTGATGCCCCGCAGCGGCTTCCCGCGCCTGTTGCAGATCCTCGGATTCGTCGCGTTCGCCGACCTGGCGGCCGGGTTCATCGCTTCGCTATTCGGCATCACGACGCTGTCGATCGCGACGCGCGTGATCGCCGGCGGCGTCGGTGGGCCGCTGTTCTGGCTGTGGCTCGGCATCCTGCTGTGGCGCGATCCACGCGAAGGTCCCTCACCGCAGGCGGCCGCAGCCGCAGCCACCGCCGCGCGCTACGGATGACGCCGGAAGCCGCCTCGCCTTAAGATTACCTAGGTATGCCGGTAGGCAAATCTAGGAACACTCCGCCAGCCCTAAGGATCGGCCAGGCCGCCGAAGTGCTCGGCGTGTCGGTCGACACGCTGCGGCGCTGGGCCGCTGACCGGAAGCTGAAGACCACGCGCTCGGGCGGGGGCCAGCGCATGGTCCCCGCGGCCGAGGTTCGCCGGCTGCTCGACGCGAGACGGAAGACGACGCCGCAGAAGACGATCGTGGCCCAGTCCGCGCGGAACCGGTTCCCCGGAGTCGTCACTCGGGTCAACGCCGACGGCGTCGCCGCGACCGTCGAGGTCCAGGCCGGACCGCACCGCATCGTCAGCCTGCTCACCGCCGAAGCCGTGCGCGAGCTCGGGCTCGCGCCCGGCACGCAGGTGATCGCCGTGGTGAAGGCGACGAACGTGATGATCGACCTGCCGTCATGAGGACAACGAACGTGCTGGCCGACCTGCCCGCACGAGGATGCCGATCGTGAAGTTCGCTGCCGTGGCGGTCGCCATCGTGCTCGGCGCGTGCGGCGGCGCCGCCGGGCCGGTCTCGACGGCCGGCGTCGCCGTGGCCACCGCGACAGCGCAGCCGAAGCCCGACCGGCCGGAGCTGCTCCTGGCGACGACGACGAGCACCCAGGACTCGGGTCTCCTGGACGTCCTCATCCCCGATTTCGAGAAGAGGACCGGATACAAGGTGAAGACGTCGGCCGTCGGCACCGGCGCGGCGCTCGCGATCGGCGGACGTGGCGACGCCGATGTGGTGCTCGTGCACGCCCCATCCGCCGAGCTGGACTTCATGAAGGCCGGGAATGGCGAGCGGCGACTGTTCATCATGCACAACGACTTCATCGTGGTCTCGCCGCCCGACGATCCGGCGAAGATCAAGGGCATGCCCGTGCTCAAGGCGCTCGCGGCGATCGCGGGCGCCAGGGCGAGCTTCATCTCGCGCGGCGACAACTCGGGGACCGACATCCTCGAGAAGGCGCTCTGGAAGCAGGCCGGCATCGCGCCTGCCGCGCCGTGGTACCTCGAGGCCGCGACGGGCATGGGCCAGACGCTGCAGATCGCATCGGAGAAGCGCGCCTACACGATCACCGACCGTGCGACGTACCTCGCGCGCAAGGCGCAGCTGACGCTTGCCATCGTGGTGGACGGCGATCCGCCGCTCCTCAACTACTACCACGTCATCACGGTCAGTCCGACGAAATTCCCGAAGGTCAACATCGCGGGCGCGAACGCCTTCGCCGACTACCTCGTCGCGCCGGACACGCAGAAGCTGATCGCGTCGTTCGGCGTCGACAAATACGGGCAACAGCTTTTCTTCCCCGACGCCGGCAAGCCGGAGCCACCCGGGAGCTAGATGGAGCTCATCTGGGCCGGCCTGGTCGACGCGTTGCGCCGGATCATCACGCTGGACCCTGTCGTCACCGAGGCCGCCGGCGCGTCGCTCGCGGTCAGTGGCATCGCGACCGCGCTGAGCATCGTCACCGGCGTCCCGCTCGGCGCCCTGCTCGGTCTCGCGGCATTCCGCGGGCGCTCGCTCGTGCTGTCGCTCTTCAACACGGGCATGGGCCTACCGCCCGTCGTCGTCGGCCTCTTCGTCGCCGTGTTCGTGTGGCGCTCGGGCCCCGCCGGAGACCTGAACTGGTACTGCACGCGCCAGGCGATGGTGGTCGCGCAGTTCCTGCTCGCCGCGCCGACCGTCGTCGGCCTCACGGCGGTCGCGGTGCAGAGCGTCGATCCGATGCTTCGCACGCAGCTTCAAGCGCTAGGTGCGACGCGCTGGCAGGCAACGTGGATCTTCGTTCGCGAATCGCGCCTGCTCATTCTCAGCGCCGCCATCGCCGGGTTCGGCGCGGTCATCAGCGAGATCGGCGCGTCGCTCATGGTCGGCTGCAACATCCGCGGCGACACGCGCATCCTCACGACCGCGATCACGCTGGAGACGAGCAAGGGCGAGTTCGGCAACGCCTTCGCCCTCGCGTTCATCCTGCTCGCGATCATCTTCGCGATCACGGCGCTCACGACGTGGGCACAGCAGCGGAAGCGACCGGCATGAGCGCAGTGCTCGACGCACGCACCCCGGCCACGGGCGCAGCGACCGTGCTCGACGCGCGCGACCTGACCGCATATCGCGGCGCGCGCGCGGTCGCGCACGCGGGCACGCTCCCGTTGCGCGAGGGCGAGACGCTCGCGATCCTCGGCCCGAACGGCGCGGGCAAGTCGTCGCTCGTGCTGGCGCTCGCGTCTCTCCTGCCAGCCACGGGCGACCTGAGCTATCGCGGCGCGCCGATCGATCCGCCGCGCTACCGGCGGCACATCTCGGTGGTCTTCCAGAAGCCGCTGCTCCTCGACCGCTCCGTGCGCGACAACGCCGCGCTCGGGCTCGCCATCCGTGGCGTCGGTCGTGACGAGCGTCGCCACCGAGCGGACCAGGAGCTCTCGCGGCTCGGTGTCGGGCACCTCGCGGCGCGCCCCGCGATCGCGCTCTCCGGCGGCGAAGCGCAGCGCGTGAGCATCGCGCGCGCGCTGGCGGTCGATCCCGACATCGTGTTCCTGGACGAGCCGTTCTCCGCCCTGGACGCGCCCACGCGCGAGACGCTCATCGCCGACCTCGCGCGCGTCCTCCGCGGGCGCGGCGTGACCACGGTCCTGGTGACGCACGACCGCGACGAGGCGCTCTCGCTCGCGGATCGGATCGGCGTCGTCATCGGCGGCGAGCTGCGGCAGCTCGACGACGCCGAGACGGTGTTCGGGATGCCCAACGATCCCGAGGTCGCGGCATTCGTGGGCGTCGAGAACGTGCTCCCTGCCCGCGTCGTGAGCGTGACCGACGAGATCACGACCCTGCGGATCGCGGAGCTCGTCGTCTCCGTGACCGAGACGCCGCCCTCGGGCGACGACTTCCCGCTCTTGTGCGTGCGGCCCGACGACATCGTCATCTCGGTCGGCCCGATCCCGGCCGAGCAGACCAGCGCGCGGAACGTCTTCCCCGCGCGCATCGTCAAGGTCGAGCCGATCGGCAGGCGCATGCGCCTCGTCCTCGACGCCGGGTTCCCGCTCATCGCGCACGTCACGCGTCAGTCGGCGCGTGAGCTCGACCTGACGGCTGATCGTCAGATCGTCGCGTCGTTCAAGGCGACGGTCCCCCACCTTCTGCCGCGCCATCGCCGGGCGTAGCTGGCGAACTAAACTCGCCTTCATGGGGAGCGTGAGCGCGACCGCGGCGCAGGCCGCGACCAAGGACCAGACCGTCAACGAGGCGCTCGACCGCATCCTGAAAGGTGTCGCACCGCTTCCCCCGCGAGACGTGCCGCTCCTTGAGGCCCTCGGGGCGGTACTGGCGGGCGACGTCGCCGCGCCGCGCGACGTGCCGCCGTTCCGCAACTCGGCGATGGACGGGTACGCGGTCCGTGGCGAGGACGTCGCGACCGCCCCTGCGAAGCTGCGCGTCGTCGGCGAGCTCGCGGCCGGTACGCCGCCGAGCCGCGCAGTGGCACGGGGCGAGGCCATCCGCATCATGACCGGCGCCCCGATGCCGGACGGCGCCGACACGGTCGTGCGCGTCGAGGACACCGACAACGGCACGGACAGTGTGACGATCAAGGTTGTCACGGCTACCGGGACGTCCGTGCGTCATGCCGGCGAGGACCTTCGTACGGGCGAGACCGTGCTCGAACGGGGCACGGTGCTGCGCGCCGCCGAGATCGGCGTGCTGGCGACGATGGGCATGGCGCGCGTGAAGATCGTTGGCAGGCCGCGCGTGGCAGTGCTATCAACCGGCGACGAGGTCGTCGAGCTCGACGCCGAGCTACGGCCCGGCCAGATCCGCGACGCGAACCGCTACTCGATCGCGTCCGCGGTGCGCGCGGCGGGTTGCGAGCCGATCGTCGGCGGCATCGTGCGCGACACCGCGGACGACCTGCGCGGCGCGCTGCGCAGCGCGATGGCGACGGCTGATGCGATCGTCACCAGCGGGGGCGTGTCCGTCGGCGACCACGACCACGTGAAACCGGTCGTGAGCGAGATGGGCGAGATCGAGTTCTGGGCGATCGCCATCCGGCCCGGCCGCCCGCTGGCCTTCGGAACGCTCATCGACGCAGCGGCGGGCCGGAGCGACCGACGCGTGCCGATCTTCGGACTTCCAGGCAATCCGGTGTCGTCGCTGCTCACATTCGAGCTCTTCGTGCGTCCCGCGCTGCTCAAAATGTCGGGCCGCACGAAGATCCTACGACCGCGCGCGCGGGCGATGCTCACGCAGGCCATCGAGAAGCCGAAGCACCTGCGTTTCTTCGCGCGCGGCATCTACGACGCCGACACGGGCGCCGTCCGCACGACCGGTCCACAGGGTTCGGGCATCCTGCGCTCGATGGCGCTCGCGAACTGCCTCATCGATCTGCCCGAGGGCCCGGACCGCTTCGCCGCGGGCGAATCGGTCGAGGTCATCCTCACCGAGCTCCCCGAAGACCGCGGAGCGCTCACGATCGCGTGACCAAGTTGAGCCACCTCGACGACAAGGGTCAGGCGCGCATGGTCGACGTCGGCGCGAAGCGCGACACCGAGCGGCGCGCGGTCGCGCGAGGGAAGCTGACGCTGTCAGCGGCGACGGTGACACTCGTGCGCGACGGCCGCGCGCCGAAGGGCGACGTGCTCGCGGCGGCGCGGATCGCCGGGATCATGGGCGCGAAGAGGACCAGCGAGATCATCCCCCTCGCACATCCGCTGCCACTGAGTCACGTCGCGGTCGAGCTCGTCGTCGAGGAAGATGGCATCGCGATCGAGGCGACCGCGGCGACGACGGGCAAGACGGGGGTCGAGATGGAGGCGCTGACCGCGGTGACGGTCGCCGGCCTGACCCTCTACGACATGCTGAAGGCCGTCGAGCACGGCGCGCGCCTCACCGACGTGCGCTTGGTGGAGAAGAGCGGCGGCCGCAGCGGCGACCTGAAGCTCGAGTGACGCCGACCGCTGGCGGGCCCAACCCCGTGCGGGGCGTCACCGCCGCGATCATCACGGTGAGCACGAAGGGCTACGCCGGGCAGCGCGCGGACGAGTCCGGACCCGCGATGCGGGCGATCCTCGAGGGCGCCGGCATTCCCGTCGTCTACGCGGACGTCGTGCCGGATGACATCGAGCGCGTCGCAACGACGATCCTCGCGGCGACACGAAGCGGCGCGAACGTCGTCCTGACCTCGGGCGGCACCGGCCTCTCGCCGAACGACCTCACGCCCGAGGCGACGCGCCGCGTGATCGACCGCGAGGTGCCGGGCATCGCCGAAGCGCTTCGCGCGCACTCGTTGTCGAAGACGCCGCACGGGATGCTGTCGCGCGGCGTTGCCGGAGCGCTCGGCGGCGCGCTCGTGGTGAACCTGCCGGGCTCGCCGAAGGCCGCGCGCGAGTCGCTCGAAGTGCTGCTGCCGGTGCTCTCCCACGCGGTCGAGCTGCTGGGCGGCGGGAGCGGCGAAGGCACGCACTGAGTCCTATCAGCGCAGGCCGAGCGACTCCCGCATGCGCAGATATCCGACGACCGACTCGCGATCGAGGATCCCGACGAGCGACGACCTCGAGAGCACCAGGAGCAGCGGGTGCTCGGACGTGCCGAAGCGCTCCAGCGCGGTGACGAGCGTGTCCTCCGGCGTGACCGTCGCGAGATTCTCGGTCCCCGTCATCACCTGATCGATCGGGGTTGTGTCCCACGCCGACTGATCGACCTTCTTCAGGTCGCTGATCGTCACCAGGCCGATCACCTGATCCCCTCGCTGCACCGGGACGGCGCGCAGGTTGTACGGGATCACGATCTCCCTCACGAGCCGCCCGATCGTCATGCCCGATGAGGCCATGTGCTGGTCGCCGCGCATGAGCGTCGCGACCTTGACGCCGCCGAGCGCGCCGGCGATCCGCTCTTGCGTCATCGAAGCGGTCGCGGCGTTGTAGAGGAAGTACGCGATGAGCGCGAACCAGATGCCTCCGAAGTTCTCTTTTTGGAAGAACGAGTACACGCCGTAACCGAACAGCAGCGCCGCGACCACCTGCCCGCCGCGGGCCGCGACGGTCGTGGCGGCTGCACGGTCGCCTCGGATCGCCCACACGATCGATCGCAGCACGCGTCCACCGTCGAGCGGGAAGCCCGGGATGAGGTTGAACACGCCGAGCGTCACGTTGATGAGCCCGAGGTAGCTCGCGACCACGCCGACCGGGTCGAGCGTCGGCGAGAACGCGAGTCGCTCCTGCACGAGGAACGCGAGCCCGATGCCGGCCCCACCGATGACGAAGCTCGTGAACGGTCCGGCGGCGGCCATGAGGAACTCGGCTTTGGGGGTGGGCGGCTCCTTCGCGAGATTCGAAACGCCACCGAAGAGGAACAGCGTGATCGACGAGACGGTCATCCCGAAACGGCGCGCCACGAGCGAATGCGCGAGCTCGTGCGCGAGGATCGACGTGAAGAAGAGGAGCGCCGTGACCGCGGCGACGATGAGCGTCTTCTCGTCGGACCAGTCCGGGCGGAGCTCCGGCAGATATTGCCCGGAGAGCGTCAGGAGGATCAGCCCGAAGATCACGAACCAGGAGAAGTGGATGCGGACGTCGATCCCGAACAGTCGCGCGATGAGGAGCGAACCCGGCACCGATCGAGCATAGCGATACTGGTGGTGATGGCCGCATCCGCCTCGATCCCGGACACGAGCCTCCCGACGGTCCGCGGCCTCGCCGCGATGATCGACCACGCCGTGCTCAGGCCGACGCAGACCGAACGCGACGTCGTCGACGCCTGCACGCTCGCGCGTGCGGAGCACATCGCGACGGTCTGCGTGAAGCCATTCTACGTGCCGGACTGCGCGCGCCTGCTCAAAGACTCCGGCGTGGGGACCTCGACGGTGATCGGGTTCCCGCACGGCGGCCAGGCGCCCGAGGTGAAGGTGGGGACCGCGCTGAACGCGCTGCGCGACGGCGCGACCGAGCTGGACATGGTCATCAACATCGGTGCGCTCATCGAGAAGGACTACCCGACCATCGAAAAGGAGATCGCTTCGGTCGTGGGCGTCGGGCACGCCAGCGAGGCGCTCGTGAAGGTCATTCTCGAGACCGCGTACCTCGACGACGCACAGAAGGCGATCGCCGCGCAGATCGCGGTCGCCGCGGGCGCGGACTTCGTGAAGACGTCGACCGGGTTCGGGCCGGAGGGCGCGACGGTCGAGGACGTGCGACTGCTCAGGCAGGTCGTGGGCGACAAGATCGGCGTGAAGGCATCGGGCGGGATCCGCACCCTCGACGACGCCCTCGCGATGATCGCCGCAGGAGCGAACCGTCTCGGCACGTCGTCGACCAAGGAGATCCTCGACGAGCTCCGGCGTCGTCGCGGCGAGGCGTAGACCGACCCAGGGGCGAACGGGTACACTTGTGGGCAACATCGAGAAGTTTTGGCGATAGCTGAGGCCACGGCCACCCAAAGCGGCCGTTTCGGAGACTTGGACATCCATCCGGATGTCGCGCGTGCCGTCGTCGACCTCGGCTTCATGGCCCCCACCCCCGTCCAGGAGCAGGTCATTCCCCAGATGCGCCGGGGCCGCGACGTGCTCGCCCAGGCGCAGACCGGAACGGGCAAGACCGCGGCGTTCGCGATCCCGATCCTCGAGCTCGTCGACCCCGGCCTGAAGCGGCCCCAGGCGCTCGTGGTCGTTCCGACGCGCGAGCTCGCGGTGCAGGTCACCCGCGAATTCGGGGCGCTCGGCAAGTACCGCCACGCGCACGAGGTCGCCATCTATGGCGGCGTTTCGTACGTTCCGCAGGAGCGTGCGCTCAAGCGCGGCGTCGCGATCATCGTCGGGACGCCCGGGCGCCTCATCGACCACATCGAGCGCGGCACGCTCGATCTGAGCGCCCTGCGCGTCGTCATCCTCGACGAAGCCGACCGGCTCCTCGACATGGGCTTCGCGCCCGAGGTGCGACGCCTGCTGCGCAAATGCCCGACCGACCGGCAGACCGCGCTCTTCAGCGCGACGCTCGCGCGCGAGGTCAAGGATCTCGCCTACAGCTTCACCCGCGACCCGGTGCAGATCGCCATTCAGCCGGAGCAGCAGAACCTCGAAGCGATCGAGCAGATCTACGTCGAGGTCCTCGAGGAGGACAAGGTCAGGGCGCTCGAGGAGCTGCTGAAGAAGTACGAGATCGACCAGGTGCTGATCTTCCGTCACACCAAGCGTGGCGTGGACAAGCTGGTCGACTCACTGAAGCGGCGCGGGCACACGGTCGAAGCGATCCACGGCGACCTGTCCCAGCGCGAGCGCGAACGCACGCTCGAATCGTTCCGCGACGGCAAGCTGCCGATCCTCATCGCGACGAACGTCGCGGCGCGCGGGCTGCACATCGAGGACATCAGTCACGTCGTCAACTACGACCTGCCCGAGGACGCCGACATCTTCACCCACCGGGTCGGCCGCACCGGACGGGCGGGCAAGAGCGGCGTCGCGGTCACGTTCGTCGGGCCGTGGGACTACGACGAGTTCGAGCGGCTGAAGAACAAGGCGGGCGTTCCGTTCCGCCGCGAAGTGCTCGACCTGTACGGGAGCTGAGCGGCCAAGCGCGCGCTTGTCCCACTTGCTTTCCGGTTCGTTCCTGATTCCATAGATCGCGTGAAGACGCTGCTGGGCGTGCTCGCCGCGCTCGCGCTAGTCGGCGTGATCGTCTTCACCGTCGTGGAGAGCGCTCCGAAGATTCAGGAGCTCCGCGGCGGCAGCCAGGGCCAATCGCCACAGGCGGCCGGCGACATCGCCGAGCTGGCTCAACGACTCATCGCGCCGCCGTACCCCAATCCGGACGGCACGACCCAGAGCGTCACGCTCATCCCGTCCGCGCTCCCGAAAGATGCGCCGTTCGACATGCCGCTGCCACCCGGTGGCAGGCTCATCGGCAGCGTGCTCCGGCAGCGCGGGACCAACACGTCGTTCGACGTCGTGCTCGACGTCACCGGCAAGGCAGACGACATCACTTCGTTTTACGAGCGCGAGCTCGGCCCCAAGGGCTTCACCTCGCCTCCGACCTTCCAACCGCCGCAACAGGGCGGTTTCGTTTCAACGGGCCCGGCGATCGGGAAGACGTTCTGTAAGGCGGATATCGGTCCCTACATCTTGGTGACCGTATTCGCGAAGGCGAGCGGCCCGAGCGACGTGCGCACGCACTACGAGCCCGCCAATCCGAATCAGGGCACGCCGTGCATGCAGAAGGGCGGTCCCGGCGGACCTCCGGCGACCCGGCTGCCGGCGCTGCGGCCCCCGGACGGCGTCACGCTGCAGGGCAGTGGCAGCGGGTTCGGCGGCAACCGCCAGAGCTCCGACGCGACCGCGATCACCTCGAAGGGCGTCGGCGAGCTCGAGTCGTTCTTCGCGCAGCAGCTCGTGAGCGCCGGCTGGACGCGGATCAACGGGAAAGCCGACGGGCCGATCGCGTGGAGCACGTGGAAAGTCCCCGGTGATGGCGACTGGCAGGGACTGCTGCTCATCATCGAGTCGCCGGGCAAGGACCGCCGCGCGCTCACCCTCCGCGCGGAATCCCCGACCGGTTTCTAGCCGAGCCCTCTCGACGCCGTCCTAGCCGAGGAACTCGCGCGCGACGCGCTCCCACAGCTCCGCCGAGAGCCGCAGCGATTCCTGATCGACGCGTTCGTCGTTGCCGTGGAACATCGCCGCGAACTCGTTGAACGGGATCCGCTCGCTGAGCAGGCCGTAGCCGTACGCGACGACGCCCTTGCGCCGGAAGAAGCGCGCATCGGTCGCGCCGACGAGGAGCATGGGCACCGTCCGCGCGTCGGGGACGAGCTGGGCGCTGACCCGGTCGAGCAGATCCCAGAGGGGCGTGTCGAGGGGCGATGTCGTCGCCGCGTTCACGCTCTCGGACGCGATCTCGCACTCAGGCCACAGGTCGCCGATCGCGTCCGCGAGCATCCGGCGGACGGGCTCGCCGTCGTCGCCGGGCATCACGCGGATGTCGACCTCGATCTCCGCGGTGTCCGGGATGACGTTGATCTTGATGCCGGACCGGAGGAAGTTCGGCGAGAAGGTCGTGTGCGTGGATGCGTCGAACATCCTGCCGATGCCGATCGGCGCGCAATCAAGCGCGCCTCCTACGAACAGCGGACTCTTCAGCGCCAGCCGCTGCAGCGCGGGCAGCCCGAGGCCGTCGACGAACCGTCGCCAGAGTCCGTCGAGCCGACGAGGCGGGTGGTATGCCGCGATCCGCCGGACGATCTCTCCGGCCTTCACCGCGGCGTTATCGGAGCGGAATGGCATCGAGCCGTGACCGGGCGTTCCACGCACGCGCAGGCGCGTCCACTGGTAGCCCTTCTCCGCGGTCATGACCGGGAGGCGTGGACCGCCCTTCGAGCGCAGCGGGAACCGCGCGCCGCCGAACTCCGTGAGCAAGTAGTCGGCGCGGACGTCGTCCCACGCATGCTCGACGAGCCACTCCGCGCCCCACGTCCCAAGCGCCTCCTCATCCGCGACCGCTGAGTAGATGAGAGTGCCCTTCGGTCGGAAGCCGGAGTCGAGCAGCCGCCGGACCGCGACGGCCATCGTCGCCGTCGTGTCGAGCATGTCGACCGCGCCGCGTCCCCAGACCGTCCCGTCGATCAGCTCGCCCGCGAACGGGTCGCGCGTCCAGCCTTTCGCACTGACCGGCACGACGTCGACGTGGCCGCACAGGTGCAGCGACGGCCTCGTCGGGTCGCTGCCCTCGATGCGCAGGACCATGCTCACGCGGCCGGGATGCGGCTCGTAGCGCTGCATCTCGACGCCCGGGCCGGCGAGGTACGCGGCGAGCGTCTCGATGCTGCGGACCTCGTGGCCCGAGTCCGGGGTCCCGTCGTTCACGCACTCGTTGCGGATGAGGTGTTGGAGAAGGTCGGTCGCCTCCTCCGTCACCGTCGTCACGCGGGCACGGCCTTCTTCGCGAGCTCCGCGCGCACGAGCTTCGCCGCCTCGACCACGACGCGGCACTTCGCGATCGATTCCTCGACCGGACGCGTCTTGAGGCCACAGTCGGGATGCGGCAGGAGCTTGTCGGCGGGCACGTACTTGAGGCCCTTGCGGATGCCCTCGGCAGCCTCTTCGACCGTCTCGAGCTCGTGCTTATGCACGTCCACGATCCCGATCGCCATCTCGCGCGTGAACGGATCCTTCTCGAACAGGTCCAGGTACTTGTACTCGTAGTTCACCATCGCGAGGTCGAGCTGGTCGACGGGGAGCTCGAGCACGCCCGGGTAGATCGCGGCGAAGTCGCCGTAGCAGATGTGCGAGATGGTCTTCGCCTTGAGGTTCTGCGTGACGATGGCCATCGCCTCGATCGCGATCGGCAGCTCCTCCGGGCGCGCGTGGATCGCGGGCTCGTCGATCTGGATGTACTTCGCGCCGGCCCGGTCGAGGTCCTCAGCCTCCTCGCGGATCACCTCGGCGAGAGCGAGGGCGGCTTCGCGCCGCGTCGGATACGCCTCGTTGTAGGACCAGTCGAGCATCGTGTACGGGCCGGTGAGCATTCCCTTCACCGGACGATCGGTCAGGGACTGCGCGAATTTCCACCAATCCACCGTCATCGGTTGCGGCCGCCGAATGGCGCCGGAGATGATCGGCTTGTGGTAGTAGCGGTTGCCATACGCGCGCACGAGTCCTCCTTCGGTGTAGCCCTCGAGCAGCTCCGCGAAGTGCGCGACCATGTCGCCGCGGTACATCTCGCCGTCGACGAGGATGTCGAGGTCGAGCTTCTCCTGGATGCGGATCCACTCGGTCGTCGCCTTTCGCTCGAGCCCTTCGAGCTCGGCGCGCGCGAGCTTCCCGCGGGCGAAGGCGTTGCGCGCCTTCTGCAGGTACTCCGGCTTGCCGAACGAACCGACGGTCGTCGTCAACAACGTTTGATCGCTCACGCGGGCACACCTCCCGCCGCGCGCGCGGCTTCGACGAGCACGGCAAGCTTCTTCGCGACAACGTCATGCGGCAGGAACTCGAGGCTGGTGGTCGGTGCGAGCCACAGCCGGTCGGGCTTCACCAGCTTCAACGCTTCCTCAGCGAGGCTGGTCACCTCGTCGCGCGTTTCCAGGCGCGTGTTGCGCGCGTCGAGGACGCCGAGCACGACGACCTTGTCGCCAAAGACGTCGAGCCGCCGCAGCACGGTCGTGTCGCGGCTGCGCACGTCGATGCCGACCTGCGCGACGGGGAACGAGGCCAGGTCTTCAAGGACGCGATCCGCGGGGAAGAAGTACGTCTGGAGCGCGAGCGGCACGCCGACGCGGTGGAGGCGCGCGTACGCGTCGCGAGCGAGCTCGATGTGCTGCGGCAGCGCGACGATCGCGGGATCCTCGACGTCGACGAGCGTTGCGCCGGCGTCGCGCAACCCCTCGAGCTCCTTCACGAGCGCGTCGGTGACCGCGCCGATGCGATCTTCGAGCGAGGGGTAATGCTTGTCGATCGCGAGCGTCGCGAACGTGAGCGGGCCGCAGATCACGGCCTTCAGCTCGCCCTTCGCGAGCGAGCGGGCGTGCTTGAAATCGGCGACGAGCGTCTTCCCGTCGGCCTTGAGGGCCCCCTCGATGAGCGGTTGCCGGAAGTACGTGTTGTTGTCGTAGTAGCGCTCGAGCGGACCTCGCGACACGCCGCTCCACGCGTTCGCGAACGGCGCGAACAGATCGTCCCAGCGGAGAAGGCCGTCATTGATAACGTCGATCCCGGCCGCGTCGAGCTCATCGATCGCGCCCTTCGTGGCTGCGGCGTACGCCTCGTCCAGCGCGGCGTCGTCGATCTCGCTGCGATCGTGGCGGTGGAGCGCGGTGCGCAGATGCTGGCCGCCCGGATCATCCGAGATCTTGGGGAATGCGCCGATGACCGTCGTCTTCAGTGTCAAATGGAGGACCGAACCTCTCTCATCTTCCCTTGTCTCCAAGGCCGGACTTGGCACCGCAGCGGGACTCCGCCGGTTGCCGAGGCTTCATCGGGCCGTGTCCCTCAGCCTCTCTCGATGAAAGGAAACGCGGATGTGATTTCGACGAATGCTAGCACGTACACTCACCGCGCCCTGTGACCGATCGACTCGTCGACCTCAGCCTGCGCGCGTTCAGCGATGCCCTCGCGTCCGATCGGCCCGTGCCCGGCGGCGGTAGCGCGGCGGCGTACGCGGGGACACTTGGCGCGGCGCTCGCCGCGATGGTCGGCCGCATCTCGGCGAAGAAGAACGAGGACGCCGCCATCGCGGAGCTCGTCTCCGTGGTCGAGAACCTGCGGGCGGACTTCCTTCGCCTAGTCGATGACGACAGCGCCGTCTTCACCACGGTCAGCGAGGCGATGGGCATGCCCAAGACGACGGACGAGGAGAAGGCCGCACGCCGTGAGCGCCTGCAGGCGGCACTCCTCGCGGCCTCGCGCGTCCCATTGGAGGTCGCCAAGACCGGTCGGCGGCTGCTCGATGCCTGCGAGCGAGGCCTCGAGACGGCCACGCCCGCGACGATCAGCGACCTCGGGGTCGGCGCGCTCATGGCCGAGGCCGCGATCCGTGGTGCCGCGCTCAACGTGATGATCAACCTAGCGTCGATACGCGACGCCGGCCAGGTCAAGGCGCTGTCCGAAGACCTCGACCGCACGCTCGACGGATCGGAGGAGCAGCGCAAACGCATCCTGGACTTCGTCGAGTCGCGGATCGCACGCTGAGGTGACGCGGCTCCTCCACGGGCGGCCGCTCGCCGAGCGCGTAAGGGCGGAGTCGCATCAGCGCTCCAACGTCCTGCGCGAGCGCGGCATCCAACCGAAGCTCGCCGTCGTGTCGGTCGCCGCGGATCCGGCCGCGGCGACGTATCTACAGCGACTCAGCCGATCTGGCGCCGCGCACGGGATCGTCGTTGAAGAAGTCCCGCTGGGCCGCGGTGCGACCGAGTCGGATCTCGCCACGCGGCTGGAGGCGCTCGGCCACGACGCGACGGTCAACGGCGTCCTCCTGCTGACACCGCTTCCTGGCGCGCTGGACGAGGCGCACATCGTCGATCACATCCCGGTCGAGAAGGACGTCGAGGGCATGCACCCGTTCAACATGGGCTTTCTCGCCGACGGCCGGCCGCGCTTCGTCCCCTCGACCGCGGACGCGGCGATCGAGCTCCTGCGCTTCTACGAGATCCCGATGCGAGGCGCACGTGCGCTGATCATCGGGCGGAGCACGGTCATCGGACGACCCGCTGCGTTGCTGCTGCTGCGCGAGGACGCGACCGTCACCATCGCCCACACGCGCACCGTCGAGATCGACCGCTACACGCGCGACGCGGAGATCATCGTCATCGGTGTGGGCCGCGCGGGCTTCCTGAAGGGCGACATGATCTCGCGCGGGGTCACCGTGATCGATGCGGGGATCAACGTCACGCCGAACGGGATCACAGGCGACGTCGACATTGAAAGCGTCAGCGCGGTCGCCGGTGCGGTGAGCCCAGTACCTGGCGGGCTCGGCACCGTGACGACCGCGCTGCTGCTACGGAACGTGTTGACCGCGACAGAACGCCAGCTGGGGAGGCGTTAGCCCATCGTAGGCGGGATCATGTCCGCCACCTGCGGCGACGCGCCGAAGAACGCGAGTGCCACGAAGGCCGCGATCAGGACAAGGGCGGCGAGTTTCAAGATGACCTCCCTTCACTACGGCCTCAATTGGCGCAAGGCCTTATTTGCATACTCGAGGGCCCCCTGTGCGTCACCATTGCGTGAGAGGACTTCACTTAGTTCCGTATAGACATCGGCGAGTTCGCTGCTTGGTTCACTGCCTTCGAGCACGGCCGCCGCGTCCCGAAGCACGTCCTCAGCGCGTCGCATGTCGAACGCCTTCAGCACACGTCCAAGTCCGAACCGGCTGATGGACCGGAGAGAAGCGTTCGTCGTCTGGTCCGCCTCGATCACAAGGCGCTCCAGATCCTCCAGAGCCGTGGAATCGTCTCCAAGCTCAGCAGTACAGGCAGCTGCAAACGTCTGGATTCGTATCCCCAACTCGGTCAGCCCGAGGGTTCTGGCGCGGGTACCGGCACGTTGGGCGGTCTCAAGTGCTTTTGTTCGATTTCCGAGTCTGCGGAGTGCGATCGCAGTCTGGAACTGAATGTCGACGACTCGTTCGTCCTTGCGGATCGATTCGAAGATCGCCTCGCTTTTGAGGAAGCACGAAATCGCGCCCTCAAAGTCGCCTGTCTGATAGCGCGACATTCCGCTGGCCGCATAGGCGGAACCCAGGAATCGCGGATCGCCGACATCCTGACCCTCAAGGAGTGCGCGATCGAAGTGCGACAGTGCGGTCGGGAAGTCGCCCCTGTGATAGAAGATCGTGCCCATGTGATGCAGGGCTTGCAGCTTGACGAGAGGATCCTTCGCGACACCGGCCGCAAACGCTTCAAGAACCTTTTCGAGCTGGACCGCCGCCTCAGCGTGACTCTTGCCAAGGACTAGTGCAACGCCCAATTGGGCTCGAGCCCGAACGGCGTTCTCCGAGTCCCCAATCCGAAGGAATGCAGCTAGGGCCTCATTGAGATGTGCGACAGCAGCCGCTGCTTCGCCGACATCCGTGTGGGCTCGCCCAAGCAGTCGCTGAATCTCGGCGCGCTGACGTCCGCTGGAGCCCGCGAGCAACTCTTCAAGCGGGCGTATTGCCTCACGTGACCGACCCTCGGCAACAAGTTGCGCCGCGCGTCGAGTGCGCGCACGTACCTGCTTGTCGCGCGTCGCGGTGCCCTGCTCCTCCATGAAATGGGCGGTCGGCTTGGAGAGCTTCGCGGCCATGAACTCGAGCGACTTCACGGAGGGATGGATCTTGCCGAGCTCGACCGCGCTCACGTAGGCCCGCGTGAAGTGCGGCGCTCCGAGCTGTCCCTGGGTCAGGCCCGCTTCGGTACGGGCCTTTCGGAGACGCTCACCCAGACCGCGCAGTGCGCTCGAGTCCGGGACCGGTCGCCGTACTCGCACTGCCGTCCGTGGCATGGCGCGGGACGCTACGCCGTCACGGGCTCGCTGTCAACAAATAAGCGACACCAGAAGTGGTCCGAGACACACGGCTACAGGCGGATGATGGGCGGGCGAGCGGGATCTTCGAAATGCTGGGTGTCTAGGAAGCGGATGCGGCCGTGGACGCTGTCGGCCAGGATCGAATGCGTCCGCACGCCGTGCGCGAAGAAGCGCACGCCCTGGAGCAGCTCGCCATCGGTCACACCGGTGGCGACGAAACGAATGTCCTTGCCGCTTGCGAGATCCTCGGTCCGGTAGATCCGCTTCTCGTCGGTGACGCCCATCTTCCGCGCTCGGTCGCGCTCCTCCTCGTTGCGGAAGCGCAGCCGAGCGAGGATCTCCGCGCCGAAGCACCGCAGCGCCGCGGCCGCGAGGACGCCCTCAGGGGCGCCGCCGGTACCCATGACCGCGTGCACCTGCGTTCCAGCGACGGCGACCGAGATCGCCGCCGTGAGGTCGCCGTCCGGGATGAGCTTGATGCGCGCGCCGGCCTGCCGCACGTCATGGATGAGCTTCTCGTGGCGCGGCCGATCGAGGATGACGACGGCGAGGTCGTGGACCTCGCGATTCAGCGAGTCGGCAATGATCTTGAGGTTCTCGGCGACGGGCCGATCGAGATCGACCTTTCCCTTGGCCGGGGGCCCGACGACGAGCTTCTCCATGTAGGTGTCGGGCGCGTGCAGGAGTCCACCCTGCTCGGACACCGCGAGGACCGCGGTCGAATTCGCTTGGCCGCGGGCGACGAGATTCGTGCCCTCGAGCGGATCGACGGCGATGTCGACCTCACTTCCGTCGCCACGGCCCACCTTCTCGCCGATGTAGAGCATCGGCGCCTCGTCGCGCTCGCCTTCGCCGATGACGATGGTGCCGCGGAAGGGGACCTCGTCCATCGCCTTGCGCATGGCTTCGACGGCGGCCTGGTCGGCGCGGCGATTGTCCCCGTGCCCGAGCCAGTGCGCGGACGCGATCGCGGCAGCTTCCGTGATCGCGACGAGCTCGAGCCCGGGCGTGCGTCCAGGATGAATGGCTTCAGACACGACGACTAACGCTACTCAGTTCCAGTCCCACCTGCACGGCCCGCGCGACGCGTTCCGCGGCCGCCTCGATCAGCGATTCTGCGTTGGCCATCGCGTCGGCGAGTGTCATCGGCTCCCCGCTCGTCGTCTCGACTGCGGCGAGCCCGGCCTCGAAGAGTGACTCGTAGCCCTCGCCGAGGCCCCCGACGATGGCGATAGCCGCCTTGCCGGCTCGCAGCGCGCGCTGGCTCACGGCCTGGGTCAGCTTGCCGTAAGCGCTCTGTCCGTCGATGCGTCCTTCGCCGGTGATGACCAGGTCCGCGCCTTCGAGCCGCGAGTCGAATCCGGTCGCCTCGAGCACGATCTCCGCGCCCGATCGCAGCTGCGCGTCCAGGAAGGCGATGAGCCCGGCCCCGAGTCCGCCGGCGGCACCCGCGCCCGCGACGTCGCGTACGGGACGGCCGACGAACGCCTCGACGATGTCGGCATAGCGTGCGAGCGCCGCATCCAGTTCGCCGACCATCGCCGGTGTTGCGCCCTTCTGCGGACCGTAGACCGCGCTCGCGCCCTCTGGCCCGAGAAGCGGATTGCGCACGTCGCACGCAACCTCGATCGCCGGCCGGATGAGGCGCGAATCCGTCTGGCCCTCGATTCGGTGCAGCCGCGCGAGGGCCGCCCCGCCCTCGGGCAGATCGTTGCCATCGCGATCGAGAAAGCGGTAGCCGAACGCGCGCGCCATGCCCGCGCCGCCATCGTTCGTGGCGCTCCCACCGATCCCCACGATGATCCGGTGCGCACCGCTCGCGGCGGCGGCGAGGATGAGCTCGCCGGTGCCGCGAGTTGACGTCACGCGCGGGTCGCGTTCGCTCTCGAGCAGCAGCGGCAGGCCGTTCGCGGCCGCCATCTCGACGACCGCGGTCCGTCCGTCGCCGAGAGTTCCCCACTCCGCATCGATGTCGCGGCCGAGCGGATCGTGCACGCGCGTTACATGGAGCGACCCGCGCGTCGCGCTGACGAGCGCGCGCACGGTGCCCTCGCCGCCGTCGGCGAGCGGCATCTCATCGCACTCGGCAGCCGGCCAAACGCGATGCAGCCCCCGTGCGATCGAAGCGGCGACCGAGATCGCGTCCGCGCTGCCTTTGAATGACTGCGGAGCGATGAGGACCCGCGGAGCGGCTGCGGGCACGCGCCGATTCTGACATCTATCCTTGGCCTTAGTGACCTTCGCCTTCGGCTCCGGCTTTCCGTGTCGGCTGCCGCCTCCACGTCAGTGACTCCGCTCAGCCTGGGAGCCGACGCCGCCTGTACGGAGCGCGACCCCGGGGGACTTCAGAAACCGTGGGTCGCGCTCGCCGCGAATCGCCCGGAACCGAGCATCTTCTTCACGCCCGAGTGGCTTGCCGTCGCGCGAGCACACGATCGCGGGCATCCGCTGACGCTCGCCATCGGCGCTCCCGTATTCGGTATCGCAGCGCTGAGCCGCGACGAGGACGGAACGCTGCGCTTCGGCGGCGGCGAGCTCACCGACGTGCAGGACGTGCTGGCCGCGCCGGGCTGCGAGGGCGACGCCGCGGGCGCCTTCGCGCGCTGGCTCATCGCGACCGGCGCACCGCGCATCGAGCTCAAGTACGTCTTCGAGGACTCCCCGACACTCCCGGTCGTCGCACCCGCATTGGTCGCCGGCGGATATGACGTCGAGCGAACACGGCTGGTCACGTCGCCCTGGATGCCGCTACCAGGAGACTTCGAGTCGTACGTTGCCTCGCTCCGCAAGAAGGAGCGGCACGAGCTGCGCCGCAAGATCCGCCGGCTCGAGGCGACCGCTCGCGCGAGCTTCCGCAATGCGACGGAGGCCGAACGCGGCGCGGTACTCGACCGTTTCTTCGAGCTGCATCGACTCTCGCGCGGCGTGAAGGCCGAGTTCATGACGCACGAGGTGGAACGCTTCTTCCGAGAGATTGCCGACGCGCTCGGAGCGCTCGGCCGGCTGCGCCTCGGCGTGCTCAGCGTCGACGGGAATGACGCCGCAGTGCTGTTCGGATTCGCCTACCGCGGGGTGCACGCCGCCTACAACGCCGCATTCGACCCCGGACTGTCGTCGCTGTCGATCGGCATCGTGAGCCACGCCTGGGCGATCCGCGACGCGATCGCCGAAGGGCTCGGCACGTACGACCTGCTGCGCGGCGACGAGCGGTACAAGTACGACCTCGGCGCGCAGGATCGCTTCCTGACCCGGCTCGGGGCGACGCGGAGATAGCGGTGCGCGTCGCGATGCTCTCGGTCCACGCCTGCCCTCTGGCCAAGCTCGGTGGGCGCGACTCCGGCGGCATGAACGTCTACGTGCGCGAGGTGGCGCGGGATCTGGCGGCGCGCGGCATCGAGGTCGACGTGTACACCCGCTGGCGCGAGCCGGGCGATCCGCGGATCCAGCAGTTCGCGCCGAACGCGCGCGTGATCCACATCGAGTCCGGCCCGGTCGGGTACCTGTCGAAGATGGACGTGTTCGATCGGCTCGATGAGTTCACGCGCGGGGTGCAGGCGCACGTCGACGCCGAGGGCTTGCGCTACGACCTCATCCACGCCCACTACTGGCTCTCGGCCCAGGTCGCGCGCACTCTCGCGCCGCGCTGGGGTGTCCCGGTCGTGCAGATGTTCCACACCCTCGGGCTGGTGAAGCGCGAGGTCATGGACGAGGACATCGACGGGGAGAGCGACGTGCGCGTCATGATCGAGCGACGCGCGGTCCGTGAGTCGGCCCGGATCGTGGCGGCGAGCACGATCGAAGCCGGCGAGCTTCGCGACCTGTATGACGCCGACCCCGATCGGCTGTGCATCATCCCGTGCGGCGTCGATCCGGACGTGTTCCGGCCGATGCGCCAATCCGATGCGCGCGAGGCGACCGGCCGCGATCAGTGCGAGCGCCTGATCCTGTTCGTCGGGCGCATCGAGCAGATCAAGGGCATCGATGTGCTGTTGAAGGCCTTGGGGCTGATGTTCTTCCGCCGGCCCGAGATGCGCAGCGAGGTCTGCCTGCTGGTGGTCGGCGGCGCGCTCGACCCGGAGGACGACTCCTCCGAGAATCAGAAGGTCGCCGAGCTGCGGCGGCTCGTGCATGCGAATCGCATGGAGGGCAACGTCGAGTTCGTCGGCTCGCGCGATCAGGAGGCGCTCGCGCCGTACTACGCCGCCGCGGACATCTGCGCGGTGCCCTCGCTGACCGAGTCGTTCGGGCTCGTCGCGCTCGAGGCGATGGCCTGCGGCACGCCGGTGGTCGCGACGCGCGTCGGCGGGCTGCAGACGGTCGTCGAGGACGGCGAGTCGGGCCTGCTCGTGCCCGCGGGCGACTACCAGGCGCTGGCCGAGGCGATCGCGCGCGTTCTGCTCGACGCGCGCCTGCGCATGCACCTCGCGCACGGCGCGCGCAGCCGGGCGGAGCGGTTCACCTGGCATTCCGTCGGCGATCAGATCTCGCGTTTGTATGAAGATGTCCTGCATCCGGTGGAGGTCTGATGCCGACCGCCTTCGAGCTGCCCAAACGAGCCATGGCGATCTTCGCGCATCCGGACGATGTGGACTTCGGCTGCTCAGGCACGCTGTCGCTGTGGGCCGACCAGGGCGTGCACATCACGTACTGCCTGCTCACGAGCGGCAACAAGGGAACACATGACCCGAAGATGGCGCCGGCCCGGCTCGAGCGGATCCGCGAGAAGGAGCAACGAGCGGCCGGAGCGGTCGTGGGAGCGAAGGAGTTCGTTTTCCTCGGCCACGGCGACGGCGAGCTCGAGGTCTCGATGAAGCTGCGCGGCGAGGTCTGCCGCGCGATCCGCATCCACAAGCCCGACGTCGTGTTCACGCAGGATCCGTGGCGGCCGTACCAGATCCACCCCGATCACCGCGTGGCCGGCTGGAGCGCGATGGATGGGATCATCGCCGCGCGCGACCACCTGTTCTTCCCCGAGCAGCTGCGCGGCAAGCTAACGACGCATCGCGTGACGCGCGTCTTCCTCTTCGGCACGGCCGACCCGAACGTCTGGTTCGACATTTCGACGACGCTCGATCGCAAGGTCGCCGCGATCGGTTCGCACACCAGCCAGGTACGCGACTTCAAGGGCCTCAGCGAGCGGATGCGCGCGTTCGCGAAGCAGACCGGCGGCGCGTGGGGCTTCAAGGCCGCGGAGGGCTTCCGCCTGCTCGAACTCGCCTGAATCTCAGCCGCTTGCCGACGCGGAAGAGATCAGCCCCCGGTGGCTCTCTGCCAGAGCGCTGCCCAGATCGCACGACGTTCGGCATCGGTCGGAGCGCGGCCTTCCTGATCGCGGAAGGCGATCACACCTGCGGCCGCGAGGGCGCCCCACGCCTTCGGTGTCCGCAGGCGCACGTCGTCTAATAACGCCGGGTGTTCCGCGATGACGCGGTGGACAGCGTCCTCGACGCTCACGACGACATGCCGATCCGCAACCGTGGCTCCATTGTCCCTAGTGCTTGAAGTGGCGCCGTCCGGTGAAGAGCATCGCCATGCGATGGCGATTCGCGGTGTCGATCATCATCTGATCGCGCAGCGACCCGCCGGGCTGGATGATCGCGGTCACGCCGGCACGCGCGGCGACCTCGATGCCATCCGGGAACGGGAAGTACGCGTCGGACGCCATGACCGCGAGCCGCGCGTTCTCCCCCGCCTTGCGCACCGCGACCTCGACCGCGACCACGCGCGACAGCTGGCCGGGGCCCACGCCGACCGTGGCGAGGCCCTTCGCGAGGATGATCCCATTCGACGTCACGTGCCGCACGCAGCGCCACGCGAAGATGAGGTCGGTGAGCTCTTCCAGTGTCGGGTGCCGCTCGGTCACGACCTTGAAGTTCGATTCCTCGGGCGCGCTGTCGTCGGGCGTCTGCACCAGCAACCCACCGGACACGCGCTTGTAGTCGAACGCGCCCTTATCTGAGCGGCCGCGCTTCGGATCGAAGTCGGGCACCGCGATAATCTCGAGATTGCGCCGTTCGCGCAGCAGCGGGAGCGCGTCCTCGGCGTAGCCCGGCGCGATGATCGCCTCGTAGAAGGTGTCCTGAAGCGCGCGCGCGAGCTCGCCGGTGACCGGCCGGTTGCTGCCGACGATTCCGCCGAACGCCGACACCGAGTCGCACAAGAACGCGCGCTGGTACGCCCGCACGATGCTCGTCTCGGACGCGATGCCGCAGGGGTTCTGGTGCTTCACGATCGCGACGGTCGGCTGCGTGAAGTCCGCCACCATGCGCCACGCGGCGTTGATGTCGAGCATGTTGTTGAAGCTCGTCGCCTTGCCGTGGAGCTGCTCGGCTGTCGTCATCGCGCCGCGCTCGCCGCGCACCCGGTAGAAGGCGGCTTGCTGGTGGGGGTTCTCCCCGTAGCGGAGGTCGCGCACCTTCTCGAGAGACAGCGTCATCTCCTGCGGGAACGAAACGCCGGCGGCCGCGGCGAGCCGCGATGCGATCGTCGCGTCGTAGGCCGCGGTGTGCGAGTACGCCTCGGCGGCGAGCTCGCGCCGCGTCTCGGTGGCGACGGACCCGCGCTCGCGGAGCTCCTCGATGATCGCCCCATAGCGCTCTGGCCGGCAGACGACCACGACGTCGAGATGGTTCTTGGCCGCGGCGCGCAGCAGCGTGACGCCGCCGATGTCGATGTGCTCGAGCAGTTGATCGCCAGTGACTCCCGACTCGGCCGCCTGCGCGAACGGGTAGAGATTCACCGCGACGAGGTCGATGGGCTCGATACCCGCGCGCTTCAGCTCGGCGGTGTGCTCGGCATCGTCCCGTCGGGCAAGGATCCCGCCGTGTATCTTCGGATGGAGCGTCTTGACCCGACCGCCGAGCAGACTCGGCGAGCCGGTGACCTCTTCGACCGAGCGAGCCTCGATGCCCTCTGCCGCGAGGGCGGCACGCGTGCCGTCGGTCGCGATCAGCTCCCAGCCGAGCTCGCGCAACGCGCGCGCGAACGCGCCCAGACCTGTCTTGTCGGCGGGTGAAAGGAGTGCGCGCACCTGGTCTCCCTGAGGCGAGGATCGACGCGCGGTGTGCGCCGGTAGTATAGCCACGCCGTGCCGTTCGATCCGGGACATCTGCTTGCCCGACTTCTCGAGCCGTTCAACTCTGAGTCGCGCTTCTACTGGCCGTTCGTCATCGGCCTGGGAGTCGCGCTGATCGCGCACATCGTCTGGTACTCGTGGCGCGTGAGTCGCGACACACCGCCCGTAGAGAGCACGCTGCGCGGCTGGGCGTTCTGGATCAACGTGCTCACACTCGTCTGGGCGACGGTCCTGGTCATCGCGAAGGTGCCGTTTATGGCGATCGTGATCATCTTCGCGCTCGACTTCGCCGCCCTCGTGTACATGTACGCGTTCTGGCTGCCGCCGCGCGAAGCCGCTTGGGTCCGCGAAAAGCGCCGTCAGCGGTACTTCCCTCAGCCGAAGCGCCGCCGCCGCTAGCAGGGCCAGGGGCCCCTGCCGAGCGAAGCGAGAGCGGGGTCCCTAAGTTTCTGTCCGATCAACCGAGTCGACCCGCGCATGCGGCGGCCCGTGGTGCAGCCACCGGTCGAGCTGATCGAGCGCCTCGGGCGAGCCCTCGGCGACGCATTCGACCGCACCGTCGTCTCGATTCCAGACGCGCAGCTTGAGCCCGAGCTTCCGCCCCACCTCGCTCGCCGTCGCGCGGAAGAAGACGCCCTGCACGTGCCCGCGCACGACGAAGCGCGCTTTCACCGGCGATCGCGCTTGCGCGAGGCCATCAGCTCGTCCAGCGGCCGCGCGTTGTCGATCAGGTCCTTCGTCGCCCACCCGCGCCGGGCGTTCGCGACGGCCAGCGCCATCCACTCGAGCTCCTCGAGCGCGTGCGCGTCGGAATTGAGCACGAGCCGCGCGCCCTTGTCGACCGACTGGCGCACGCAGACGTCGGGAAGGTCGAGGCGTTCAGGTCCGCCGTTCACCTCGAGCCGCGTGCCCGTCTCGACCGCCGCATCAATGAGCGCCGCCATGTCGACCTCGTAGGGATCGCGCTTCTCCAGGAGACGTCCCGTCGGATGCGAGATCGCATCGACGAGCGGGTGGCGCATCGCGCCGATGATGCGAGCCGTCATCTGCGCGCGCGGCTGATTGAACGCGGAGTGCACCGACGCGCTGACGACGTCGAAGTCGGCGAGCACGTCGTCGGGATAGTCGAGCTGGCCGTTCGCGCGGATCTCGACCTCGGTGCCGATGAGGACGCGGAACGGCGAGAGCTCGGCGTTCGCCTTGCGGATCTCGATCGTCCGCGCCTTGATGCGTTCGACATTGAGGCCCTGCGTCATGCCGAGCCCGACCGAATGGTCCGTGAGCCCGAGATACGCATAGCCCTTGTCGCGGGCGCGTCGCGCCATCTCGAGGACGGTGTCGCGGCCGTCGGTCCAGTTCGAGTGGCTGTGAAGGTCGCCGCGGATGTCGGCGAGCTCGACGAGGACCGGGAGCGTGCCCGCGAGCGCGGCGTCGATCTCGCCGTGATCCTCGCGCAACTCGGGCGCGATCCACGGCATGCCGAGCGCGGCGTAGATCTCTTCCTCCGTTTGGGATGCGACGGGCGTCCCTCCCTTCTCCTCGCCGACGCGGTAGAGGCCGTACTCGTTGAGCAGCAGCTTCTTGCGCAGGGCGAACCCGCGCAGCCTGACGTTGTGCTCCTTCGATCCGGTGAAGTAGAGGAGCGCGGCGCCCCACGACGCCGGCGGCACGACGCGCAGGTCGATCTGCAGGCCGCGCTTGACGACGACCGACGACTTCGTGTCGCCGTGCGCGAGCACCCGATCGACGATCGGCGCGCCGCAGAAGGCATCCATGATCGGACCCGCCTCGGACGAGGCCACGAGGAGATCGACGTCGCCGATCGTCTCCCTCCACCGCCGCAGGCTCCCCGCGACCGAGAGCCGCTCGAACTTCGCTGCGCCCTCGAGTAGGGCGACCATCTCGTCTGCCGCGGCGCGCGCATCGGAGATCAGCGAGCGACCGGTCCGCTGCCGCAGCGAGGCGAGCGACTTCAGGATGTTCTCCTCGGTCCTCGCTTGGATCTTGGGGAGCTGGCGCAGCTTGCCGGCGAGCGCGGCCTCCTCGAGCTCTTCGAGCGTCGTGATCTTCAGGTGGTCGTAGATCGTGCGCGCCGTGGCGGGACCGACGCCCGAGACCCGCAGGAGCGTGAGCAGCCCAGGCGGGACCGCGGCCTTGAGGTCCTCGTGGCGCTTCGCGGTGCCGGTGGTGATGAGCTGCTCGATGACTTCCTTGACGGACTTGCCGACCTTGGGGATCGACTCGAGCTTCCCGGCCTCCATGTACTCGCGCAGCGGCGAGCGCAGGTCGCGGATCGAGCGCGCCGCGGCGCGGTAGGTGACAGCGCGGAAGACGTTCTCGCCCTTGAGCTCGAGGAGATCGGCGATCTCGTCGAGCACGGCGGCGACGGTCGTGTTGTCGTACGAGAGCGGCGTGCGCGGCACGCGGAAGATGCTAGTTCGGCGGACCCTTCGAACACGCGCCGCGACGCCGGGTCAGCGCTTGGCGGAAACACCTCGAGCGAGGTCGAGCATCTCGAAGGCCTGATCGATCTCGCCACGCGCGCGCAGCTTCTGCGCGTATTCCGCGGCGATCACTGAGCGAGCCGCGAAGTGATCTATCGACGTGACGAGCTCGATCGCGCGCTCGTACGCGGCGTCGGCCGCACGATGGTCCCCAAGCACGACATGGGCGGCGCCCATCGCCCGGAGTGCCCATGCCTGCTGATGGATGTCGCCGACACGTCCGAGCGTCGCCTCGGCGGCCGCAGCCAGGTCCAGCGCGGAGTGAGTCTCGCCATCCGAAAGGGCGACGCGCGCGAGCTCGATCTGGGCCACCGCGGCAGCCCTGTCGTCCTGCGCAACGCGCGCGCGCTCGAGGCACATCTGCGCGGTCTCCCTGGCACGGCTCGCGTCACCGGCGTCGAAGTAGACACCGGCGAGGGAGAACATCGTCGTGAGCTCGAGATCCACATCCGACACGCGCTGCCAGATCTCGAGCGCGCGCCGGTAGCTGTTGATCGCCTCGTCGTACTCACCGGAGTCGTAACGAGTCGCGGCAACGCCCATCAGGCCGCGTGCGGCGATCTCGAGCAGCGAAGAACGCGAGGCGAGCTCCAGCCCGGCTTCGTACATCGCGATCGCCTTGCCCGTTCGGTTGAGACGCCGGTAGGTCGCGCCGAGCGCGACCAAGACCTGCGCGCGCAGGCGCGGATCCGAGACCTCGTGCCGCTCGATCGTCTCGCGGGTTGCTTCGAACGCGTCGGCGGCCGCGCTCAACTGGCCGATCTCGAAGTAGGCGAAGCCGCGTCGATACAGCAGGTCCGCGACGACCTCCGGTTCCTTCTCCGCGTCGATCCCGCTGAGCCCCGTCGCGACATGCTCGAAGGCCTGCTCGTAATCCCGAGTGGCGATGCTGATCCGAGCCTGAATGGCGTGCAGCTTCGCCCTCTCGACGCCCGTCGGAGACTCGGCGAGCGCAGCGACCACGGACGCGCGAGCCGATGTCCACTCCCTTGACTGCAGCGCGGCCATCGCGGCGAGGTGGTGGAACTCGCGGCGCTTGGAGGCGGCGAGCGGCTCGTCGCCCAGGAAGTAGTCGAGGCTCTTTCCCAAGCGGCTCGCGATGACCTGGAGCGAGCGAACCGACGGCCGCACGAGCCCGGACTCGATCTGGCTGATGAATCCCTTGGTGAGCTCGGTGCCCGCCAGTTGCGATTGGCTGAGGCCGAGCTCATGCCGCGCCGCCCGGACGCGCTCGCCGAGCGTGACCGCGGTCGTCGGATCGGTCACCGGTGTAGTACTTGTCATAGGCCTCCTGGGTCATTGCCAGGCGCGCGTCAAACTTTACTTTGACCGTGCGCCGGTGCGGTGCAAGACGTTCGCAGAAGAATACGCACGTGGCGTGGTGGACAACAGGGGGGTTTTGGCGATGAGGGCGCTGCGCTTCCGACTCGTTATCGCGGTCCTGACCGCGCTATTGCTCGTGCTGCTAGCGGCACCGGCGTCCGCGGACCCGGGTCGAGTTCCCCACAATGGGGGACGCGTCGGCTGGGTCATCACGACCGATGCGGGCCCGGACGAAGGCGGTCCCCCAGTCCCCTAAGGGTCCGACGCCATCACGGACCGCGCGCACCTTGCGCATACTGACGTGCGCCGATGCCCGTAGCGTCCACTGATCGACGTCAGCGCGTGGAGATCGACGGGAAGCCGTTCATCTACCAGCACGGCTACCGCTTCGGGAAGGTGACCTACATCACGCGCCTTCCCCTGTCGAGCAGCCGGACGGTATTCACCCCCGGGCACCTGGGCGCTGACGAGGTCGAAGCGGTCGTGCGGGGTGACAACCCCTGGATGCTCGAATGACCTCGGGCTCGCTCCGTCTCTCTGGCGCGGCCGCGCCACCGCATCAGTGACGAGGTAGCAGCTCATCCGCGCGGTCGTGCAACGCGTGCTCTCCGCATCCGTAGCGATCGGCGACGAGCGCGTCGCGTCCATCGACCTCGGGCTCCTCGTCTTCGTCGGCGTGGCCGCGACGGACCGCCCCGAAGACGGTGAGCGGCTCGCCGCGAAGATCGCCGCGCTACGGATCTTCGACGACGGCCGGGGCAAGATGAATCGCACCGTGAGGGACGCCGGCGGTTCGGTGCTGGCGGTCCCGCAGTTCACGCTCTTCGGCGACGTCCGACATGGCCGGCGGCCGGACTTCGCCAGCGCGGCGCCGCCCGAGATGGGCCGAAGGCTGTTCGATGCGTTCTGTGGCGCGCTGCGCGGTCAGGACGTACGCGTGGAAGCGGGAACCTTTGGCGCGCTCATGCGCGTCACGATCGAAGCGGACGGTCCGGTCACGATCGTCGTGACGACCGACGGGTGGGCGGAGGCCGAGCTCAAGCCGGGCTGAGCGGTTCGAGGATCGTTCGGTCAATTCGCGAAGGCGATCTCCAGAGCGACCGCGAGCGTGAGCTTCGCGGCCTTCAGCCACAGGCGCTTGTTCGTGATCTTGTCCGGCGTGTCGTTGACCGTGTGAAACGAATAGTTGCCCGGGAAGGTCGCGTCGTTCTCGCCGTATCGCTGGACGAACGCGATCGAAGGGATGCCGGCCAGCCCGAACGGGGCCGCGTCCATGATCGTGTTGCCGTCGGCCGCGAACTGCGCGTTCAGCGGCGAGACGCCGATCGCGTACTTCTGGTTCGTCGCGATGGCGAGATCGCGAAGCTGCGCCGAGCCCTGCGTGTACCAGAGCAGGTCGAGTCGGTCGGCGATCGGGTTGAAGCCGACCATGTCGAGGTTGATCGCGGTCTGATAGCGGCCCTTCGGCAACGTGGAGACGTAAGCGGCGCTGCCCTTGAAGAAGAGCTCCTCGCCATCGAAGAAGGCGAGGACCAGCCGCTCCTTCAGCCGCGAGCGCTGCGGCGCGACGATGCGGGCGAGCTCGAGCAGCGCCGCGGTCCCCGTGCCGTTGTCGTCAGCACCCGGAGCGGCGGTCGTCCGCGGATCCCAGCCCGGCGTGCGATTGGAGATCGAGTCGTAGTGGGCGGACACGATCACCCAACCGGTCTCGCGCGCGTAGGTCGGCGTCGGATCGATGATCGCGAAGATGTTCTCGAGCGGAATGCTCTGGTACGCCGAGCGCTGCGTCTGCACCTGGACACCCGGGATGGCTCCGAGCTGCTCGTACAGGTACGCGACCGCCTTGGCGTGCGCGGGATGCCGCACGTCGCGCGAGCCGAATCCCGCGAGGACATTCAGGTGGTCGTTGAGCTTGTTCGGGTCGATCTGCCCGAGCAGATCCGCGATGGTCGGCTTCGGGCTCGGCACGGCGGTCGGCGTCGCGGGCGGGTTCACCGTCGCCGCCGGCGAGTTCGTCGGCAGGGGCGGTGACGGCGGTGCCGGCGCGAGATTCGACGTCGGCGGTGAGCCGAGCGCCGGTCCGGCGGCTCCGCCGCAGGCGGCAACGATCAGCGTGGCGACGAGCGCGAGCGAGGCTGTCGGGGACGCCGCCGGGAGAACCCGCCGGATCAGTTCTTCCTCGAGGTCGACACGGGCTGCTTCTCCGGCTCGCGCTTGACGTACTCCTCGTTGTAGAACTGGATCTTCCCGTCCGCGGCATCCACGTAGACCGTGTCGCCCTCCACGTAGTCGCCGGCGAGCACCTTCTGCGCGAGCGGATCGAGCACGAGTCGCTGGATCGTCCGCTTGATGGGCCGCGCTCCGTACACCGGGTCGAAGCCCTCCTTCGCGATGAGCGCCTTCGCGTTCGGCGACAGCTCGAGCGTGATCTTCCGCTCCAGGAGTCGCTTCGCGAGGATCGCGGTCTCCTTCTCGACGATCTCCATGAGCTGCTTCTCCGCGAGTCCGTGGAAGATGACGATTTCGTCGATGCGGTTCAGGAACTCGGGCCGGAACTGGCCGCGCACCGCGTCGAGGACGCGCCGCCGCATCTCCTCCTCGTTCTGCTTTCCGGTGAGCTCACGGATGAACGTCGAGCCGACGTTGCTCGTCATGATGATGACGACGTTCTTGAAGTCGACGGTGCGACCGTGACCGTCGGTCAGGCGGCCGTCGTCGAGGATCTGCAGGAGCACGTTGAACACGTCGCTGTGCGCCTTCTCGATCTCGTCGAGCAGCAGCACCGCGTAGGGCCGGCGCCGCACCGCCTCGGTCAGCTGGCCGCCCTCTTCGAATCCGACGTAGCCGGGCGGAGCGCCGATGAGCCGCGCGACGGTGTGCTTCTCCATGTACTCGCTCATGTCGAGCCGGACCATCGCCTTCTCGTCATCGAACAGGAACTCCGCGAGCGCCTTCGCCAGCAAGGTCTTGCCGACGCCGGTGGGACCGAGGAATAGGAACGATCCGAGCGGGCGATTCGGGTCCTGCATGCCGGCGCGCGCGCGGCGCACCGCGTTCGCCACCGCCTCGACCGCCTCCTCCTGGCCGATGACGCGCTGGTGCAGCCGCTCCTCCATGCGCAGGAGCTTCTGCACCTCGCCCTCCACCAGGCGGGTGACGGGGATGCCGGTCCACTTCGCGACGACTTCGGCGATGTCCTCGGGCGTGACCTCCTCGGTGAGCATCTTGCGGCTCTGCTGCAGCCGGGTGAGCTTCTCCTCGGCGGCCGAGACGTCCTTCTCGAGACCGACGAGCGTCGTGTACTTGAGCTCGGCGGCCTTCGCGAAGTCGGCCGCGCGCTCGGCGCGCTCGACGTCGGCGCGGACCTGCTCGAGCTGCTGCCGCTTCGCGCGGATCTCGCCGATCGCGGCCTTCTCCTGCTCCCAGTGGGAGCGCAGCTCCAGCGAGCTCTCCTTGAGCTCGGAAAGCTCGCGCTCGAGCCTCCCCAGCCGGTCCTTCGATGCCTGATCGGTCTCCTTGCGCAGCGCCTCGCGCTCGATCTCGAGCTGGCGGATGCGCCGGTCGACCTCGTCGAGCTCCACGGGCATGGAGTCGATCTCCATGCGCAGCTTGGATGCGGCCTCGTCCACGAGGTCGATTGCCTTGTCGGGGAGGAACCGGTCCGTGATGTACCTGTTGGAGAGGATCGCGGCGGCGACGAGCGCGGAATCGAGAATGCGAACGCCGTGGTGGATCTCGTAGCGCTCGCGCAGTCCGCGCAGGATCGAGATCGTGTCGTCGACCGACGGCTCGCCCACGTAGACAGGCTGGAAGCGCCGCTCGAGTGCCGCGTCCTTCTCGATGTGCTTGCGGTACTCATCAAGGGTCGTCGCGCCGATCGCGTGGAGCTCGCCTCGCGCGAGCATCGGCTTCAGCAGGTTCGCCGCGTCGACCGCGCCCTCCGCCGCGCCCGCACCGACGACGGTGTGCAGCTCGTCGATGAACAGGATGATCTCGCCCTCGCTCGCGGCGATCTCCTTGAGCACGGCCTTGAGGCGCTCCTCGAACTCGCCGCGGTACTTGGCGCCGGCGAGCAGCGCGCCGATGTCGAGCGCGAAGATGCGCTTGCTCTTCAATCCTTCGGGGACGTCGCCGCGCACGATGCGCTGCGCCAGGCCCTCGGCGATCGCGGTCTTTCCGACGCCGGGCTCGCCGATGAGCACCGGGTTGTTCTTCGTGCGCCGGCTGAGCACCTGGATGACGCGCCGAATTTCCTCGTCGCGCCCGATAACCGGGTCGATCTTGCCCTTCCGGGCGAGCTCGGTCAGCTCGCGTCCGTACTTCTCGAGGACCTGGTACTTGGCCTCGGGGTTCTGATCGGTCACGCGCTGGCTGCCGCGGATCTCGCGGAGCGCGCCGAGTGCCCGCTCGTGCGTGACGCCGGCGCGCGCCAGCGCCTGGCCGGTATAGCCGGCGTCGCCGGTCATCGCGAGCAATAGGTGCTCGACCGAGACGAACTCGTCGCCCAGGCCTTCCGCTTCGCGCACGGCCGCCTGCAGGACGCGGCCGAGCCGCGCCGATGCCGTGACTTGGACGTTGCCCGAGACCTTGGGCTGGCGGCCGAGCTCGGTCCGCAGGGCCGCGAGCAGCTGCGCGCTGTTCACGCCCAGCGACTCGAGGACGCTCGGCACGATCCCGCCCGGCTGCTGGAGCAGTGCGGCGGCGAGATCCTCGACGTCGATCGCCGAGCGACCGTTCTCGCTCGCGTCGCGTTGCGCCGCGACGAGCGCCTCTTGGCTCTTTTCGGTGAGCTTGTTGGGATCTATCACAGGAGGTGCCCCCTCGGATCTTCGTCCGCGCGGGACGCCGCGAGCTCGCGGATCGCCTCGCGCTCTTTGTCGGTCAATTTCGTCGGCAGGACGACCTTCACCGTTACGTACAGGTCGCCGGATCCCCCGCCACGCGCCTTCGCACGCGGCATGCCCTGACCGGCGAGCCGGATGGTGCGGCCGTTCTGCGTTTCCGGCGGGATACGCAGCGAGACGTGGCCCTTCAGGGTCGGGACGGTGACCTCGGCGCCCAGCAGGGCCTCGTGAAGGGAGACCGGCAGCTCGGCGCGCAGGTCATCGCCGTCGCGCTGGAAGAAGGGATGCGGCGCGACGTGCACGCGCAGGTACAGGTCCCCGGACGGACCGCCACCGGAGCCGGGTCCGCCCTGGCCGGCCAGGCGGATGCGCTGGCCGTCCTGGACCCCCGCGGGGATCTTCACCTCGAGCGTCCTGCTCTTGCCCGTTTCGGCGCGGAGCTCCAGATGCCGCTCGGTCCCGCGGTACGCCTCGGGCAGCGTCACCTCGATCTCGTACTCGGCGTCCGCGCCGGCACGCGCGCGCGTTCGGCCGCGCGTCGCGGTCGATCCTCCAGGGAACCGGCCCGCACCGAAGCGCTCCTCGCCGAGATCGCTGAAGACCGTTCGGAAGAAGTCGGAGAAGCCCGAGGCGTCGCCGCCGAACGGATTCTCCCCGGGCTGCCCGGTGTAGACCCACTGGAATCCCGAGCCGTTGCCCGGTCGCGGTCCGCCGGCCTGGGCATAGCGCTCCCAGTCCGGACCGAGCTGGTCGTAGCGCTTTCGTTTTTCCGGATCGGAGAGGACCTCGTTCGCCTCGTTGATCTCGCGGAAGCGCCGCTCGGCGTCGGGCTTCTTGTTGACGTCGGGGTGGTGCTGGCGCGCGAGCTTGCGGTACGCGCGCTTGATCTCCTCGGGCGAAGCGTCCTTCTTCAGCCCGAGCGTCTTGTAGTAGTCCTTGTATTCGACCGGCATCCGCCGACCTCCGTCAGTGCGCCGGTGGCGGGCTCACCGAGGGACGCGCCGCCTCGATCTGGGCTGGGGTGAGGCTCGGCCCCGGTAGCAGCGCGATCTTGAAGACCTCGTCGACCGTGGAGACCGGCCTCATCTCGACGGTGTCGAGGATCTCCTTCGGCACGTCGACCAGGTCCTTCTTGTTCTTTTCTGGGAACACGAAGGTCTTGATCCCGGCGCGGTGCGCCGCCAGCAGCTTCTCCTTGAGGCCGCCGATCGGCAGCACGCGGCCGCGCAGTGTGATCTCGCCGGTCATCGCGACGTCGCGACGGACGCGGCGCCCGGTCAGGGCCGAATTGATGGCCGTCGCCATCGTGACCCCGGCCGATGGACCGTCCTTCGGGATGGCACCCGCCGGCACGTGGATGTGCATCGCGTGGTCCTCGAAGAAGCCCTTCGGCACGCCCAGCTCGGCGTGGTGCGAGCGGACGTACGACAGAGCGGCGCGCGCGGACTCTTCCATCACCTTGCCGAGCTGGCCGGTGAGGACGAACTCCTCCTGCTTGCTGCCCTGGTCCATGATCGTGGCCTCGACGGTCAGCACGTCGCCGCCGAATTCGGAGACCGAGACGCCGGTGACGGCGCCGACCTGGTCCTCTTCCTCCGCGAGCCCGAAATCGAACCGCTGTGGCCCGAGGTACGTCGAGAGCTCGTCGTCGGTGATGCAGATCTGCTGCGCCTTGCCCTCAGCGATGGCCCGGGCGACCTTGCGGCAGATCGTGCCGATCTCGCGCTCGAGGTTTCGCACGCCGGCCTCGCGGGTGTAGTGGCGGACGAGCGTTCGGAGCGCCTCGTCCGGGATGATGCAGGTGTCCATCGAGAGCCCGTGCTGCTTCAGCTGCCGCGGCAGGAGGAAGCCGGTCGCGATGTGCATCTTCTCTTCCTCGGTGTATCCGGGCAGGCGGATGATCTCCATCCGGTCGCGGAGCGGCGCGATGATCGTGTCCTCGATGTTCGCCGTCGTGATGAAGATGACCTTCGAGAGGTCGTAGGGCACCTCGAGGTAGTGGTCCGAGAACGAGTTGTTCTGCTCTGGGTCGAGGACCTCGAGGAGCGCCGAGCTCGGGTCGCCACGGAAGTCCGCGCCGACCTTGTCGATCTCGTCGAGCATGAAGACCGGATTGACCTCGCCCGCCGTCTTCATGTTCTGGAGAATGCGGCCGGGCAGCGCGCCCACGTAGGTGCGGCGGTGGCCGCGGATCTCGGCCTCGTCGCGGATGCCGCCGAGCGACATGCGCACGAACTTGCGGCCCATCGCGCGCGCGATGGACTTGCCGAGGCTCGTCTTGCCCACGCCGGGCGGGCCGACGAAGCACAGGATTGGCGCGCGCAGGTCCTTGGCGAGCTTGCGCACCGACATGTACTCGAGGATGCGGTCCTTGATCTTGGGCAGGCCGTAGTGGTCCTCGTCCAAGATCTGCGTCGCCTTCCCGATGTCCCAATCGTCGTCGGCGGCCTTCTTCCACGGGAGCGAGATCAGCCAATCGACGTAGGTGCGGATGACGCCCTGCTCCGGGGAGGCCTGCGGGATCTTCTCGAGACGGGCGACCTCCTTAAGGGCCTTCTCCTTCGTCTCGTCGGGCATACCGGCGGCCTCGATCTTGTCCTTGAGCTCCTTCGTCTCGGAGCCGGCCTCGTCTTCGCCAAGCTCGCGCTGGATGGCCTTCATCTGCTCGCGCAGGATGTACTCGCGCTGTGTCTTGTCGAGGGTCTGCTGGACCTCCGACTGGATCTTCTGCTTGAGCTCGAGGATCTCGTTCTGCTTCGCGAGGAAGACGGAGACGAACTTCAGGCGCTCCACGACGCTCGGTGTCTCGAGCAGCTGCTGGCGCTGCTCGAGCGTCAGGTCCTGGCTCGAGGCGACGAGGTCGGTGAAGTGCGACGCGTCCTCGGTGTTCTTCGCGGTCATCGCAATCTCCGCGAGGATCGTGCCGCCGTTGTCGACGTATTCCTGGAACAGGCCCTTGGTGTTGCGCAGGAGCGCCTCGCGCTCGATCGCGTTGCCTTCGATGTCGGGCAGCGGCTCGATCGACACGCGGAAGTAGCGCTCCTCGGCCGTGTAGCCGGTGATGCGCACGCGCTCGATGCCCTGGACGATGATCTGTGCGCTGCCGTCGGGGATCTTCAGCAGGCGAACGATCTCGGCGATCGTCGCGACGCCGTAGATCTGCTCCGGCGTGACGTCGTCGAGCTCGGCGTCCTTCTGCGCCGCCAGCACCACGTAGTGCTGCTCCTGCGCCATCGCGGCGTTGATCGCCGCGACGCTCTTCTCCCGGCCGACGCCCAGCGGGACGACCAGCTTGGGGAAGACCACCGCCTCGCGCAGCGGCACCAGCGGCACGTCGGCCGGGTAGCTGCGCGGCTTCGTGGCCGCGATGTTCTCGGTGCTGGTCGTGTTCTCGGACTCGCTCAACTGTTTGGGCCCCCTTTAGACCTTCGCAACTTTTGAAAACTTCGCCACTCTTTAGAACTTCGCCGCTTTAAAACTTCACTGCTTTGTGGCCGGGCGTGCGATTGAAGTCCGCCGCGGTTTCGTCCGGCTCATCGCCGATGAGACTCGCCAGCTCCTGCAGCAGCTCCGCCGCGCCCCGCATCTGGAACAGGAGCTTGACCCCGGCCAGGTTCACGCCGCGCACCTGGGTGAGGTAGCGGATGCACCGCACCCGCTGGAGATCCTCGTCGCTGTAGAGGCGGATGTTCGTTTCGCTCCGGACCGGGTCGACCAGGCCCTCCTCCTCGTAGATGCGCAGGGTGCGCGGATGGCAGCCGGCGATGCTCGCCGCGATCGAGATCACGTAGACGGGCCGACTTCCGCGTGCCACGGGATAGATATAAGACCTACCAATTGCGTTGTCAAGAGACATGTATACCAGCGCGCCGTCGGGGTGGCCGCAGAGCTAGCCGAAGAGTGCTTTCTTGACCTCCGACTCGGTCACCGTGGGAGCGAAGACGATGATGCGGTCCCCCACCTGGAGGACGGTGTCTTCGTCGACGTGCTCGATCTTGCCGGCCCGCACCAGGCCGCCGATCAGCGAGCCCGCGGGCAGGCCGAGCTTGCCCACGGCGCGTCCGGCGGACGGGGTGTCCTTGGCGATCTCGGCCTCGATGAGCTCGAGGTGCGAGCCTGTGAGGGGCATGAGCGGGAGGAATCCGCCGGTGGGCAGCTCCTGCTCGATGACGCCCATGAGGACGCGGGTCGAGGAGATCGTCTCGTCGATCCCCAGCGCCTTGAAGACGATCTCGTTCTTCGGGTTGTTCACTCGCGCGATGACACGCGGCACGTGGCACTGGAATTTCGCGAGCTGGCAGATGACCAGATTCTTCGGGTCGTCACCCGTCACGGCGATGAGCGCATCGGCCCGCTGGCAGCCGGCCTCGATCTGGTAGCGGCCCTCATCGGCTGTCGCGTTGATCACGACGGACCCGAGCTGCTCCTGGATGTACTGCGCGCGGCGGCGGTCCGCCTCGATGAGCATCACCTCGTGCCCCGCTTCCAGCAGCGCCTTCGAGAGATGGAAGCCGACCTGCCCGCCCCCCGCGACGACGAAGTACATCCCTAGCGCTCCGCCAGATCCATGCCGGCCATCTCGTCCTCGTAAGAGTTCGCGAGGGCCATGAGCTTGGGCCCGATCTCCTTGTTGCCGGTGAGCATCGCGTGCAGGAGCGTGCCGAGGATGGTCGTGCGAGAGAACGTCATGATGCCGTGGTCGCGGTAGATCCTCGCGCGGATCGGATCGTTGACCTTCGCCATCACCTGCTTGACGCCGAAGATCTCCTTCGCGACCTGAGCCGCCATGAGGTTGCGGTTGTCGCCTTCGGTGAGCGCGAGGAACGCGTCGGCGGACTCGATCCCCGATTGGCGCAGCACGTCGAGGTCGCTGCCGTCGCCCAGGATCGTCGTTCCGTTGAACGTCTGGGGCAGGTGCGCGAACGCGACGCGCTCGAGGTCCACGATCGTGACCTTCTGCCCACCCGAGTCGAGGAGCCCGGCGAGGAACGCGCCCACGCGCCCGCACCCGACGATGACGACGTTCACTGCGGCTGCTCCTGACGATACGCGAGCACGGCGCACGACGCTCCGATGTATACGGCCTGCACCGTGCGGCCGATGTAGGTCTTGCCGAGGCGTTGGCGATAGGGCATGCCGATGAGGATCAGGTCGGAGTGCCGCTGACGGGCGGTGTCGATGATCGCGGCGGCCGCCTCGCGCGCCTGGAGCAGCTCGGTCTGCAGCTTGGCGCCCGCCTGCTCGGCGATCTTGGTCGCCGCCGCGAGCAGCTCTTCGCCGCGGTCGAGCTCTGGCTCGAGGACGGCATCGAGCGGTAGGTTCCAGCGAACCTCGATCACGTGGATCCCGACGATCTCGGCGCGCGCGGGCTTGGCGAGCGTGACCGCGAGGCGGATGACGTCGGGGTCGACCGATGTGCCGGCGAGCGGTACGAGCATGCTTTTGAGCTGCATCGAGAACGCCGAGTTTAGGCCTGCGCTCGGGGCGGCCTTCCCGTTCCGCGGAAGTGATACGGCACGTCGATCACGATCGTGTTCGGACGGAACAGCAGCGCCGCCTTCAGGCGAAACGCGGTCTGGCTGTGCAGGAGCAGCTCCCACCAGTGCCGCGGCACGAACTCCGCGATCACGATGGTGATCGGTCGATCGTCGGTGCGGACGATCGCATCGATGTACCGCAGGAGTGGTTGCACGAGCGACCGGTACGGCGATTCGATGATGTCGAGCGGGACCTTGCCTTCCCACCGCTCCCACCGCTCCTTGAACTCACGCGCGCTCTCCATGCTCGTCGTGAGATGGACCGCTTTGACCTGGTCCGAGATCGAGCGGGCGAACGTCACGGCCTGAGCCGTCGCGTGATCCAGCCGCGCGACCGGCACGATCACGATGGGCTCGGCCGGCGGCGGTAGGGGCGCGGTCAGGTCTTCGATGACGAGCGCGTCCTGTACAGCGGCGTAGTGCCGGTGGATCGCGTAGAGCATCCACACCAGGATCGGCAGCGTCACCGCGACCATCCACGCGCCGAACGCGAACTTCGTGATGAACACGACGACCAGGACGACCGCCGTGGTGACCGCGCCGAGCGCGTTGATCGCGCTCCGCGCCCGCCAGCCGCGGGGACGCTCGGTGCGCCATTTCCTGATGAGGCCAGACTGCGAGAGCGTGAACGCGAGGAAGACGCCGATCGTGTACAGCGGGATGAGGTTGGTGACGCTTCCCTCGAACGCGATGACCAGGAGGATCGACAGGAACGCGAGCGCGATGATGCCGGTGGAGAACGCCAGCCGGTCGCCGCGGTAGGCGAACTGACGCGGCATGTAGCGATCGTTCGCGAGGACCGAGGCGAGACGCGGGAAGCCGGTGAAGCCGGTGTTCGCCGCGAGCGCGAGGAGGATCGCGGTCGATACCTGGACCACGTAGTAGAAGCCGCCGGTCCCGACGAGTGAGCGGGTCACGAGGCTGTTCAACGTCTCAGCCTCGGAGCGGTCGGGCGTGACGCCGAAGGTCTGAGCGAGGAACGTGAGGCCGAGGAAGATCGTCCCGAACAGCGTGCCCATGACCAGGAGCGTGACGGCCGCGTTGCGCTGCTCCGGCTTCTCCATGCTGGGGACGCCGTTCGAGATCGCCTCGCTGCCGGTCAGCGCGACGGACCCGGACGCGAACGCGCGGAGGATGAGGAAGATGCCGATCATCTCGCCCGTCTCGGGGAAGCGCTCGGGCGGCTGCGCCGCTACGGGAATGTCCCCAGTGATGACGCGGAACAGGCCATAGACGATGAGGGCGCCGATGCTGAGGACGTAGACGTAGGTCGGCCCGGCGAACACGATCCCCGCCTCGCGGACGCCCCGCAGGTTGACGAACGCGAGGATCGCGATGAAGGCCACGCCGATGAGCACGCGATGCTCGAACAAGCCGGGCGCGAAGCTCGTGATCGCGAGCACGCCCGCCGCGGTCGAGACCGCCACGGTGAGGACGTAGTCGATGAGGAGCGCCGACGCGGCGACGAGGCCCGGCAGCTCGCCGACGTTGTGTCGCGTCACGATGTAGCTGCCACCGCCGTTCGGATAGGCGCGAATCACCTGGAGCTGGGAGAGGACGACGATCGCGAGCACGAACACGATCGCGATCGAGATCGGCGTCGTGAACGAGAGCGCGCCGATCCCGGCCAGGGCCAGGATGCGCATCGCCTCCTCGGTCGCGTAGGCCGACGAGGAGATGTTGTCCGAGCCGAGGATCGCGAGACCGGTGAAGACCGAGAGGCGCTCCGTCGCGTCGGCCTCGCTCTCGAGGCGCCGCCCGAGAAGCACGCGCCGGAACTTTTCGTAAAACCTTCCCGCGCCCCTGGGCGGGCTCACCGTCTGATCTCCGGCGACGTAGATGCCGCCGGGACCCCGCTTGAACTCGCGCGCGGTCGGACGCACGATCCGGAGGTAGCGATTCCCAACGAGGCGTCCGGCCTGCTCCTGCCGCTGTTCCAGCGACGGCGTCCCGGTCGGGTCGTCCTTCTTCTCGTCTTCGCCGTCGCGATCGGTCACGTCTGGCGGATTCTAGGAAGAGCGTCTCGAGCCACTACAGCCCGATAGCCAGGCGCTCGACGAGGAAGTCCGGCAGGTGGCGCGCGCGCATCCGGCGCTGCGTCGCGGCGACGTCGTACGCGGTCCTCTCGAACGTCACGCCCGTTCGCGTGTCCAGCAGCGCCCATGACGCGCGCGGATCGCGGTCGCGCGGCTGGCCCACGCTGCCAGGGTTGATGAGGAGCTTTCCGGATGACGACGCCAGGTCATAGCTCTCGCGGGCGCGGATCGCGCGAGCCTGGGTGATCCCGCCGACGAGCCGGAAGAGCGCGGGGGCGTGGGTGTGTCCGCAGATGCAGCACGACGTGGGCGAGATCGAGAGCGTCGCCGCGGCCGCCGGCGCATCGAAGATGTATTCCCAGAGCGGCTGCCGCAGGCTGCCATGAAAGAACGTGACGTCCTCGCGCGAGAGCGTGAGCGGAAGGGCCGCCAGAACGGCGAGCTCGTCCGCGGACAGCCACGACCGATGGAGCAGAGCTGCCTCCGCGGCGACCTCGTTGAACAGCTCGAGCCCCTCGCCGGTCGCGACCGCGCGGTCGTGATTCCCGGCGACCAGGTGCGCGCCCTTCTCGTGCAGTCGCGCAATGACCTCGGAGGGATCCGGGCCGTAGCCAACGGTGTCGCCCATCACCCACATCTCGTCGACCGCGGGCAACGCGGCCAAGACCGCGTCGAGCGCGGTCAGGTTCGCGTGGACGTCGGAGAGGAGGGCTACGCGCACGCGGCCTTGGCTTGCGCGATGGTGAAGCGACCCTCGGCGATCGCGCGCCCCACGACGACCGAGGCCACGCCGGCGCGCGCGAGCGTCCGCACGTCGTCGAGATCGCGGACGCCGCCGCCGGTGTGGAGCGCGACGGTCGCCGGCAGGGCGCGCCGGAGCTGCTCGAGGAGGACCGCGGGTGGACCGGTCAGACGCCCGTCGGCAGACACGTCGATGGCGTAGATCCCGCGGACTCCGGCCGACGCCGCGGCGGTCGCGGCGTCGATCGCGTCGCGGCCGCGGGCGAGCCGCACGAGCTCGGGAGCGCCCCCGCGCGGAGCGAGACCGCCGTCGCGCGTCTCGACCTCGACGATCGCGCGTTCCGCCAGGGCCGCGATCCCCGCCAGCATCCGGTCGTCGCCGAAGACCGCCGACGAGAACAGCACGCCGTCGAATCCCGCGCCGATGGCCTGGTCGGCCCACGCGAGCGACGAGATCCCGCCCGCCAGGCGGACGGGCACGCTCGTTTCGCGCGCGATGCCCGCGAGGAGGTCGAAGTTCACCGCCACCCCGCGTTCGGCCGCATCGAGGTCGACCAGATGCAGCTCGTCGGCTCCCTCGGCGACGAAGCGGGCCGCGAGCTCGCGCGGCGCGACGTCCGCGGCGACGCCGCCGCGGAAGACGACCCGGCCGCCGCGGACGTCCACCGAGGGCACGATGTTCATTGCCACGGCCTGCGGCGGGCGTCCGCGGACGTGCGCGGGTATCGCTCGGGTGTCGCGCGGGTCTTCCGGATCACCACGAGCTGCCGGCCGGGCAGGACGTCGCCGACGCCGAGAGACGCGGTCGGCACGACCGCGGTCAGCTCTCCGCCGATCTCGCTGAGCGCGCGCTCGGCACCCGCCAGCTCGGCGTCGATGCGGCCCTTCCAGACGATCGCGTCGCCGCCGACACGAAGGAGCGGGAGCATGTACTCGGCGCACGCGCCGAGCGAGCCCACCGCGCGCGCGGTCGCGACGTCGTAGGACGATCGCCCGCCGCGATCGTGACCGAGGTCCTCCGCGCGACCGTGGCGCACGTCGACCCCGCGCAACCCGAGTACGACGCTTACCTCGTCGAGAAAGCGCGCCTTCTTGCCGACCGACTCGACGCACGTGACCGCCAGGTGCGGGAGCGCGATGCGCAGCGCGAGTCCCGGGAACCCGGCCCCGCTCCCGACGTCCACGAGCCGCTCTCTTCCCGTCCAGGCCCGCACCGCGATCGCGGTGAACGAGTCCAGGAAGTGTTTGCGCGCGATGTCCGCCGGCTCGGTGATCGCGGTGAGATTGATCGACGCGTTTCGCTCGATGAGCTCGCGCGCGTATCGCTCGCAGAGGGCGAGCTGCGCCCCCGTGAGCTTCAGACCGATGCGCTGCGCTTCAATACCGAGGTCGGTGAAGGGCGCGGAAAGCGATATTCCGGTCGCGGTCGGCATGATCCGTATCGTATTCGTGTGACCTCCGCCTGCGGCTCCGGCTTTCCGCGTCGGCGTCCGACTCCGCGTCAGTGACCGGAACGCATTCTCGGATCGTGTCGTGGATCCTCGCGGCGGCGGTCTCGCTGTTCCTGGTCGGCGCCCCGCTCGCGGCGCTCGCCGCGTCGCAGACGGTCTCGATCCAGAACTTCCAGTTCGTTCCGCAGTCGGTTACCGTCAATGTCGGCGAGTCGGTCACGTGGATGAACCTCGACCAGTCGGTGCACTCGGCGAAGTCCACGACCGGCGCGTTCGACACGGGCTTGATCCAGACCGGTCAGAGCAAGACCGTCATCTTCAACGCGGCCGGCACGTTCCCTTACATCTGCGGCGTCCACGGCGCGTCGATGAGCGGGTCGGTCACGGTCACTGCGCCGACGACGACACCGGCTCCGTCCACGCCAGCCCCGACCCCACGACCGACGCCGGTACCTACGCCGGTCGCGACGGCCGCGCCGACAGCGGCGCCCACTCCGGCACCCACGGTCGCGCCGACGCCGACAGCCACGCCAACGCCATCACTGACCGAGAGTCCGTCACCGTCGCCGAGCACATCGCCGTCACCGTCGCCGATCGCGTCGCTCCTCGCCGTTACAGCGGCGTCACCTTCGGCTTCGGGTGCGGGAACGTTCGCGGCGACATCGAGCGAGGGCGGATCGGGCCCGGTGCCGGTGCTGGTGGGGGTCGCCGTGATCGCCATCACGGGCCTCGGCCTCCTCGCGCTGGTGCGTGCGCGAAGGGGTACGCCGTAGAAAAGGGGCTGGCACCGTCTATGCGTGTCCGGCACGTATGCACAGCCTCGGCTGGCTCGAAGGCATCTTCGGCACGGTGCGCTGCGCGAACTGCGGCGCGGCCTATGGCCGCGATGACGTGACCGTCGTGGGCAACCGCGACGAGTACTGGTTCGTGCGCTGCTCGTGTCATGGCTGTGGCACTCAGGGGATCGGCGTCGTGATCGTCAAGGAGGTCGCGACGGCGGTCGCCGAGCGTAAGGAGGACGGCCAGGCGTTGAAGATGGACGACGTCCTGGCCGCCCATGAGCTGCTCCAGGAATACACCGGCGACATGCACGGACTCTTCGGGACCACGGGCTAGCGCGCGCCAGGCCGGCGACTCGCGCGCACGGCACAATGACCGGCATGCCCGCCGCCCTCGATCGCTCCCCCGCTGACGACATCGCGGAGATCCTGATCGATGAGGCCGCCATCGCGGCGAAGGTCAGCGAGCTCGGTGCGCTCATCGCCAGGGACTACCGCGGCACGGACGTCGTGCTCGTCAGCATCCTCAAGGGGGCCCTTCCGTTCCTCGCCGACCTCATGCGCGCGATACCCATCCACGTCGCCCTCGACTTCCTGGAAGTTTCGTCCTACGGCGAGTCGACGGAGTCGAGCGGCGTCGTGCGCATCCTCAAGGATCTGGCGCGTCCGATCGAGGGCCGCCACGTGCTCGTGGTCGAGGACATCCTCGACACGGGCAACACGCTTCACTACGTCCTCGCCCACCTGCACGGGCAGAGGCCGGCATCGGTGAAGCTCTGCGCGCTGCTGGACAAGCCGGCGCGCCGTCTCGTGCCGATCGACGTCGACTACCGCGGGTTCAGCATCCCCGACAAGTTCGTCGTCGGCTACGGGCTCGACTACGCCGAGCGCTACCGGAATCTGCCGTTCATCGGCGTTCTCAAGCCGGAGGTCTATAGCGAGGAACGGGCGCCGTGATCCGCGCGACCCTGTGCGCGACGCTCGTCATCGCCTCGCTCGCGATCGCGGTGCCGGTCGCGGCGGCGCCGCTGGCCGCGCTGCCTGAGACCGTGCGGGTCAACGTCACCGGACTCGGTATCACCTACGGCGTCATCGGCTCGACGGGCACCCTCGTCGTCACGAAGGCGGATGGCTCGCTCCTGTATCGCGGGGTCTCGCGCACGGTCGTGCGGCGCAACGTGCGCCGGATCGCCGGCGGCGGTGTCACGGTCCCCGACCGCTCCGCCGTCGTGACGGCCGAGCAGCGTCAGAACCGCGCCGCGCTGCTGCGCGAGGCGCGAACCGCGGCGCGCGACGATGGGCCGCGAGCGATCGAGACGGTCCCGTTCGAGCTCACGCTGCTCTCGGGCTCGAGCGACGACTTCGGGACGCCGCTCCTCGACTCGCAGCGCATCGAGACCCTGGCCGCCACGACCGACGACGGCCTGTTGACCCTGAACGGCAAGGCGTACCGCGGTACGTTCCTGATCACGCCCGACGACGAGGGGGACCTCATCGTCGTGAACATCGTCAGCACGCACGACTATCTCGCGTCGGTCGTGGGCGCCGAGGTGCCGACGACCTGGGAGCCGGAGGCGCTCGCGGCCCAGGCGATCGCGGCACGCACCTACCTCGCGACGCACCTGCGGCGCCACGACGCCTACGACCTCGAGGGCGACACGCGCGACCAGGAATACGGCGGCGTGCGCACCGAGGCCAACTCCACCGTCCGCGCCGTCGAGCGGACCGCCGGCGTCATCGCCACCTACCGAGGCGCGGCGATCGAGGCCCTGTACTCGGCGAACGCGGGCGGCGTGACCGAGGATTCCGAGAACGTCTACGCGAACGCGCTGCCGTATCTGCGGAGCGTCCCGTCACCCGGCGATGACGTCGCCGTGCGCTCGTCGTTCGGCAAGACCAGCTGGGAGTGGACGCGCGAGATCACGGCGCCACAGCTGCGCGATTACCTCACGGTGCGCGGGCTCGACGTCGGGGTGCCATCTCGGATCGAGCTAGTGCGCCTGACGGCCGCGGGTCGCGTGCTCGCCGCGCGCGTCACCGGGTCGCTCGGCCAGCGCGACATCGGGAAAGAGGGCAGCCGCTACTACTTCGGGCTGAAGAGCTCGCTGTTCACGGTCCGGCTCGAGAGGACGGAGGAGACCGAGACCGTCGAATACACGAACAGCGATCGCAACAGCGCGCTCGGCGTCCTGGGCGCCGAGCGCATGGGTACGCTGTACCAGCGCGTCGCCGGCGATGCCGAGCTGCGGCTCCTCTCGTACACCTACCGGCTGCCGGCGCGCTTCATCTTCACCGGTCGCGGGAACGGCCACGGCGTGGGCATGTCGCAGTGGGGGGCGCAGGGCATGGCGCTCGCGGGTGCCACGGCCACGCAGATCCTCACGCACTACTACACCGGGATCGCGCTGACCCAGGTCGGAGGAAGCTACTGATGGAGCGGCGAAGGCCGCTCCAGAAAGCCGGAGCCGAAGGCGGAGGTTAGCGGATCATCTCCGCGGCCGCGGCCCGCGCGAGCGGCACGTTGACGTCGAGCATCACCCGCCCATCACGCGTCGCATTCTGCGCGGTCGCCTTGAGGAGCTCGAGCCGCTCGCTGCGACGCAGGCCCGACGCGAGCTCGCCGTCGAGCGGAAGCTCCTTGCCGTCGGTGTCGAGGTGGATCTCGAGCGACTCGTCCTTCCAGGACATCGACAGGACGAGATCCTTCCCGTCGGCCTTCTCGATCCGCTCGATGACCGAATCCTGGATGAGACGGAAGATCGCGACCTCCTCGTCCGGCTTGAGGCGGCGGTCGCGGCCCGTGCTCGAGAAGTCGAAGCGGATGCCGTGCTTGTCGATGAGCGTCTGGACGTACCGGCGGAGCGTCGGCACGAGGCCGAGGTCGTCGAGGATCATCGGCCGCAGCTCGAAGATGAAGCCGCGCAGCTCCTGCAGCGTCTTGTTCACCATCTGGCGCAACGCGGCCAGCTCCCCTCGCGCGCGCCCCTGATCGATGTCGAAGAGCCGCTCGCTGATCTCTGACTGCAGGACGACATTCGCCATCGCCTGTGCGGGACCGTCGTGGACCTGCCGCGCGATCCGCTTGCGCTCCTCCTCCTGTGTGTCGACGACCGCCTGGAGCAGCCGGGTGTCGTCCGAGGGCCCGGCCGGAGCAGCGGCGGGCTGGCCCGCGAGCTGCGGCTGGCGGAGGCGCTCGACGATGCCCTGGACGCGGTCGAGCAGCCGGCGCTTCGCGAGCAGCGTGGCGAGCTCGCCGTCCATCGTCATGCGCCGGCCGATCGCCGTGTTCAGCTCGTCCGTCGTGGCGAAGATCTCCTCGCGCTGGAAGTTCTGCGGCGAGCGCCTGACCTCGTCGACCTTGGATCTGGCCTGATCCTCGCGGCTCTTCTGCCGGTTGGCCTCGGTCTGCGATGACTCGATGAGCAGGTCCAGCTCGCGCATCTCCGCGAGGAGGCGGGTCTCCTCCTCGGTCGCGGTCACGTCGGTAGCTCCGGCCCCTTGATCCAACCCTGCCGCATCGCGTACACGACGGCCTGGGTGCGATCGTTCACGGAAAGCTTCCGCAGGATGCTCGACATGTGGTTCTTCACCGTCTGCTCGGAGATCGCGAGCGCGTAGGCGACCTCCTTGTTCGTCCGCCCCTGTGCGATGTTGTCGAGGATCTGGACCTCGCGCGGCGAGAGCGGGGCGAACACGTGCGAGGAGCCGGGGCCGTAGACGGAGAGCTCGCGGAACTCGGCCAGCACCTTGGATGCGACCTCCGGCCGGCTGAAGATCTTCTCGTTGATGATGAATTGACCGCTGCGCACCCGGCGGATCGCGTCGATCAGCTCCGCGGGCTCGCAGTCCTTGGGCAGGTAGGCCGCGGCGCCGGCGCGTATCGCATCGAAGAGCGTCTGCTCCCCGTCGTCGGAGGTGAGGATCATCACCCCGACGTGAGGGAGCTCGCGCCGCACGCGCTGCGTCGCCTTGACGCCGGAGAGCTTCGGAAGATCGACCTCGATGATGAGGATGTCGGGCTCGAGCTCGACCGTCTTCGCCACGGCCTCCTCGCCGTCGGTCACGACCGCGAGGATCTCCATATCCGCCTCGCGGTCGAGCACCTGCCGGATGCCTATCGTCGTGAGGCGGCTGGAATCGGCGAGGAGGATGCGGATCGCCTTCTCGTTCTTGTCGTTCTTCTCGTTCTTGGGCTCGTTCTTGTCAGGCAACCGTATCCCCCACATTCGTCACCGGAAGCAGCAGTGTAACGGTGGTGCCTTCGCCGGGAGCCGACCGGATCTGCAGCGATCCTCCGATGAGCTCGGCCCGTTCGCGCATGGAGAGCAGCCCGACGGATTTGCGCCGGCGCGCGGCCTTCACGAGGTCGAAGCCCACGCCATCGTCGCCGCACTCCAGCCGCCAGCGGCTCGGCGTGCGCTCCCACGTGATGCGGACGGTCGACGCGTTGCCATGCTTGTGCGTGTTCTGGAGCGCCTCCTGCATCACGCGATAGATCGCCAGCTCCTGCTCGGGCAGCAGTCCGGTCTCCGCGTCGTCGAGGCCCATCGCCACCGCGAGCCCGTACCGCGCCTCGAACTCGGTCGCGTAGTTGCGTATGGCTCCGCCGAGGCCGAGGTCGGTGAGGATCGGCGGGCGCAGGTCGTAGATCATCCCACGGACCGATTCGAGGGACTCGCGGAAGTGCGATTTGAGATTCACCAGCTCGGCGCGCAGAGACCCACGGAGCTCGACCGGCGCGCGCTCGATCATGCGCTCGAGGTACTCGACGTCGAAGATCGCGTTCGCGAGCACCTGCGCGGGACCGTCGTGCACGTCGCGGTAGAGCCTTTCGCGCTCTGCCTCGAGGCTCTCGAGGACACGCTGCGCGACCTCGCGGATCTCGTCGTGCCCGGCGGCCGGCTCGAGTCCTGACCCCAGGAGGTACGCCGCGCTCGATTCGATGTGCGCGACCGCGAGCTGCAGCTGCTTCAGCCGGCGGTGCGCCCGCGGCATCGGGTCGTCCGGCTCCAGCGGGGCCCGCGCGGATGACTCAAGGCTGCGGGTCTGCGCCTCGGCGCGCTCCTGATACGCGCGGCCGTAGCGTTCGACCTCCTGGCGGAGGCGTCGCACATCGCGGCGCAGCCCGTCGACGATGGCCTCGAATTGAGCGTCGAGGTCGTCGGCGCGCTCCTCGGATGTCCGGTGCGTCGCGGTGTCTGTCGTGCGGTGGAGTCTAGTTCGGGTTCGGCGCGTCGATGAGCACGAAACCATCACCCGCGCTCCGTACGTTCCAGCCCAGGTCGCGCGCGCGCACGGCGATCGCGTCGGTCGGGCGCACGAGCAGCCAGCGGACGCCGCGGCGGCGCAGGACCGTCCCCCAATCGGGATGCAAGCCGACGATCGCGCGATAGTCGTCGAGCACGAGTGGTACGTACGGCGTCAGCCGACCATCGACGAAGACCGGCGTATCAGGCGCGTACCAGATGAGCCAGCCGCCCCAGTCGTAGCTGTTCAGCAGGCCCGGACCCTTGGGGAGAGCCATCAAAGTCGCGACCGGATAACCGCCGAGGTCCGGCTCGCCCGGAGCGGTCAGCGTCGAGCCGGCGAGCAGTGTGGCCGAAATCACAGCGCTCACGAGCCCAGCCGCGCGCGGCAAGGAGCGAGCGGACGGCGAGGCCGACATCGTTCGACCCAGCACCGCCGCGATCGCCTCGGGCGCGCGATCCGCGAGGTACGGCGCCGCGGCGATGCACAGGAGCGGCATGTGGCGCGCGGCCGTCATCGACAGGAGCGCGACCGGCACGAGCACGAGCGCGTCCGTGGGTCGCGGCCGAGGTGCGACCAACGCGGTCGCGAAGACCGCGGCCAGCGTCAGCGCCCAGATCGCGCCCGGGACCGAGAGCGGATCGGGCACGGACCACTCGAGGATCTCGCGCGGCGGATGAAGGAGATGTGATCCGGGCGCGATCAGCGTCCCAACGCCGGCGGGCGTCGCGAGGGCCGCGACAAGTGCACCGAGGGCGAGAGCGACGTACCCGCGCCGGCGCGACGGATCGCGGAGCGCGCCCTCGATCGCGACCAGGACCGCCAGCGCGACACCGAGCGCGAAGCTCCCGTGAAGGTTCGTCCACAGGATGAGGAGCCCCACCGCCGCGACAAGCGCGCGATCGCTGCCCTCGCGCGCGCGGCGCAAGAGCGGGAGCAGCGCGGCGAAGCACACGAATCCGAAGAGCTCGGGACGCTCGACCCACACGAAGCGCGTGATCGCGATAGCGGGCAGCGCGGCGATCACGCCGACGATGGGCCGCGATGGCCGGCGCGCGATCGCTTCGCCCGCGATCAGCGCGACGAGCGCGAAGACCGCGAGGGAACGCAGCGCGACGATGCCGCGCCACTCGTCGACACGGTACGCGGCGTACCACGCGACCTGCCCCATCCACTGATCCACCGACAGGGGCGTGCCCGACGCCGTCCACGAAAAATGGTCCGCCTGCCTCGGTCCGGACGCGAGAATGTCGCGGCCCGTCGCGAGATGCCAGAAGACGTCGCTGTCGCGCACGGCGAAGCGCGCTGACACCGCACCGAACGCGGCGCCGATGAGGATCCCGATCGTGCGCGCCGCGGTCACGGGCCCCTCCCGGAGAGACCCGCCCGGAGGGTCATCGGCTCAGCAGCACCCAGCGGCCGGCGACCTCGCCGCGCACGGCCCAGCCCATCTCACGCAGCGCGACCGCGAGCGGCCGCTCGGGACGCAGCAGCACCTGACGGATGTCCCAGCGCTCGAGGATCTGCGCGTAGCGCGGGCGGAGCGAGACCGCGTCGTCGAAGTCGGCGAGAACGTCGGGTACGAACAGCACGCCCGCGCGCGCGCGACCGTCGATGAACGTGGGCGTGCCCGGCGCGAAGCGGATGAGGTACCCGCCCCAGTCGTACTCGCCGAGGGTGTGGGCCCCCGTGAGCAGCCGCTCGGAACCCACGGGATAGGCGGCGAGGTCGGGTCCGCGCGGCGCGACGAGCGCGGCCAGCGCGACCGCGGCGAGCACGAGCGCGGCGACGAGGACCGCGCCCACACGCGGCGCCACGCGTGCGACGGGTCCGCGAGTGACGACCTCGCGTGCGCGCAGCGCGACGAAGGGCGCGATGACGAACGCGGCGTAGGGCAGCTGGCGCTGGACGGTGAGCCCGAGCAGGGTGAACGGGACGATGAGGCCGACCCACAGGAGGTCGCGCGACGCGTCGCGGCGCACGAAAGCCAGCCCGAGGGCCGCGCCGAAGAGCGCGAGGAAGATCAGCCCGAACGCGGACAGCAGATCGGGCGGGCGCTCCTCCACGATGAAGCGCGCAGGCCCGGAGGCGTACGTACCCGCGGACACGTAGGCACCGCCCAAGGCCGGGTTCAGCAGGCCGGCGCCGATCGAGGCGATGAGCGTCAGCACGAGCGGGCGCCGTAGCGCCCCGCGCACGAGCTGCGACTCGATCGCGAACACGGCGATGAGGGCGATGCCGAGGACGAAGGCGCCGTGAAGATTCGCCCAGAGCGCGACGAGAACGGGCAGGACGGCGAGACGCCGCGCGCCGGCGTCGGCACGGCTCGCGAGCAGGGTGTCGAGGAAGACCGGGAACAGCGCGAGGGTGAAGAGCTGCGGGCGATCGGACCAGAAGGGCCGCGTCACGAGGATGGCGGCGAGGATCGGCGCGATGGCCCAGCCCGGATGCGGCTGGACGCGCAGTACCGCGCGCGCGAGGAAGAAGACGGCGATGCCGACGAGCACTCCGCGGAGCAGATCGATGCCCGTCCAGCCGAGCGCGCGGAACGCGAGAGCGAGGACGATCTGGCCGAGCCACTGGCCGACCGAATAGGGGGAGCCCGCGCGTGTGAACGAGAAGACGTCGCGATCGAGGAGCCGACCGTCGTCGATCATCCGATCGCCGCTGGCGAGATGCCAGAAGAGATCGGGGTCGCTCGCCGCGAACGACGCCGCGAACACGCCGAACACGGACGCGAGGAGGAAGGCGAGGAGCGTGCTCGCCCTCATCGTGCGGCGACCGCCCGCGGCGGGCACAGCGTTCGATCGGACGTGACGATGCTGATGCCCGGGCCGCGGTAGAGGGCGTCGTATGCGGCGAAGTGCGCGGGCTCGAGCACGATGGTGCTCGCGCCGTACGCGGCGCCGACGCACGATGCCGCGGCGGCTCCTTCCGACGGCGTCACCAGCACCGTACGCCCGCTGATCCAGCGCCACGCCGCGGCATCGATGGCCATGAACGGACCCGGCGGGATCGAAGCCAGTGAGGCGACGCGGTCGCGATAGACGCCGTTGAACGTCGCATCCCACTGCGACAGCGCGATCGCGCCGACGAGCCCGAACGCCGTGACCGCGGCGACGATGGCGATCCGCGCCGCGCGCGGCGAGAAGAAGCCATCCGCGCCCGCGGCGCTGAGAGCGACGGCCATCGGGAAGAACGTCGCGAGCGAGTGGTCGTAGGAGCCACGGACCGAGTGGAGCGGGAACGCGAGACTCTCGGCGACATAGACGGCGACCGCGAGCCCCGCGAACGCGCGGACCTCGGGCCGTGTCCATGCGGCACGCACCCCCAGCGCGAGCGGCGGCAGCAGGAAGAGCAGGAGCACCGCGACGGCTCGCCCGGCATTTGCCAGGAGCGCGGCCGCGCGCGTCACGAGGAACGCGCCGGGATCGGCGATCAGGCGCGCCGGATCGGGTGTCGCGAGCGCGAAGAACTCCTCGTAGCGCGTGATGAGCGCGCTGCGCCCGATGAGGCTCTCGGTCGGACCCGCGGTCAGATCGCGCGCGAGCCAGGCGACCCCGATGACCAGCGCGACGGCCGTTCCGGCGAGCCCGGCGCGGCGCGTCGCGGGGCGTAGAGCCAGCGCCAGAAGCGCGAGTCCGAACAGCGCCGCCTCAGCGCGCGCGAGGTAGAGCAGCCCGACCGCGAGGCCGGCGAGGGCGCCGTCGCGTACCGAGCCCGCGGCGGCGCGCCGGTACAGCAGGAAGAAGGACGCACCGAGCGCGGCGGCGAGCGCGAAGGCGTCGGCGGTCACCCACGCCGGCGCGAACACGCCGCCCGCGCCGACGATCGCCGCGGCCGCGAGCGCGGCCCGGTCGCTCGTGCCCAGCGCGCGGGCGAGCGCGTACGCGAGCGGCACGAGGAGGCAGGCAATGATCACGAGTGGGATCTGCCCGGCGCGGAAGTCGCCGACGAATGGGCCGAGGATGACGATCCCGACAGCCTGCACGACGGTGGCGAGCGGCATCCAGAAGCGGTGGCTCGCCACTGGGAGCGGCGCGAGATCGGGCGCTTCGATGAAGCTCCACACGAAATCGACGGTGAGACCCTGCCCGTGCGCCAGGCGCGCCGCCACGTTCGCGTAGTAGTACGCGTCGGTGTAGCCGGGTTGCGCGACGAGCGGAAGCGAGAGGAGCCGCACCAGCGCGAAGGTGACCGTGACGAGCACGAGCGGCGTCGCGAAACGTTTCATTTTCGCCTCGCGACGGCGACGCCGAGCGCGAGGAGCCACAGAACGAGCAGCGGAACGCCCGCGAGCTGAACGGCGGCGAGGGCGACACCCGAGGCGCACCACAGAGCGACGTGGCCGCGGGTCGTGGCCATCGCCGCGACCGCGGGATACGCGAGTGTCGCGTCGTGCAGGAGCGCGTGCGGGCTCGCGAGCAGCGACCACGGCCCTGCGAGCGCGAGACGCCGCTGGTCGCGCGCGCGGATGACGAGTACGACCGCGAGCGCGAGCGACGCGACCGCCAGCCCGACCCCGATGGGACCAGCGCCGATCGCCACGGCGATGCCCGTCCAGCCGATGGACCGTTCGAGCCCCAGCGCACCGGTGACGGACCAGTCGAACGCGCCGGCGAGCTGCGCGATGTAGCTCGACGCGCCCTGAATGCCGACGAGCGCGACCGAGGCGACCGCGATGAGCGCTGCCGAGGTGCCCATCCCGAGCGCGCTCCGCCGATCGGTCAGTGCCGCCAGCGCGAAGACCGGCGCAATCTGCGGGCGGAGCCAGGTGAGGCCGAGGAGCAAACCGCGCGCGTACGGACTCACGCGCCCGCTAGCGGCGACGGCGAGCAGGATGAGGGGGCTGGTCTGCCCCTGGGCGAGCGCGAAGGTGGACGAGGGCGCGAGGATCGCGAAGGCCAGGAGGACGCGGCGCTGCCCGGCCTGCGCGAGCGCCGCGAGCAGCAGCGCCGCCGCGACGAGTGCCCCGGCACCGATCGCGACCATGACCGCGTACGCGACCGCCAGCGGCAGCGCGGCCAGCGGCGCGAGGATGACCGCGACGACCGGTGGATGGACGAAGGGCAGCAGCGCGAGGCGATCCGGCGCGACGAGGTGCTCCATCTCGAGGATCGCGGACTGATCGACCACGGCCGCGCCGCGTCCCAGCAGCACGAGCCGAGCGGCCGAGTAGAGCGCGACGAAATCGAGCGAGCCGATCGACGTCGCGGCGACGGAGGCGAAGATGGCGCCGCCGACCGCGCCGATCGCAAGCGCGAGCGCGATCGCGGCGACGGCGAGCGGCCCCATGTTCGTGCGAACCGTACACATATCCTTCGCCGATGCCGATGCCGCGCGCGATCCTGGTGGCGGCGGTCGGCGGCTATGCCGCGGCGCTGCTGGTGACCTGGGCTTCGGTCTTCCCGGTGAACGACTTCGCCGGATTCATCGCCGCGGGGCGGGCACTGGCGGCCGGGATCGATCCGTACGACCCGGCGCGGTGGCCGGATGCCTATCGCTCGCTGGGGACGCAGAAGCCGGACACCGACGTGTTCGGCTACCCGCCCTGGATCGCCATCGCGATGCTCCCGTTCGGGCCGCTCCCACTCGTGATCGGATCGCTGCTCTGGTCCGGCGGCGGTCTCGCGCTCGCGATGCTGGGCGTCGCCGCCGTCGCGCGACGCTTCGATTGGGGACGGCCGCATCCGTATCTCGCGCTGGCCGGCCTGTCGTGGCCGACCTACCTAGCTTTTCTGCAGGGGCAATGGAGCTTCCTCATCCTCGCCCTCGCGTGCGCGCTGCTGCTCGACCTCGACGCGCGCCGCGACCTCCGCGCGGGGGGCTGGTGGGCGGCGCTCGCGCTCATCAAGCCGCAGCTCTTCGTCGTCGGATCGGTCGCGCTCGCGATCTGGGCCATCGCCACACGACGTTTCCGCGTCGTGCTCGCGGCGGCGGGAACCGTTATCGCGGCCGTGGCCATCGGGACGGCGGTCTTCCCCGGCTGGCTCGGACCGTGGTTCCAGTACGTCGCGGCGAAACGCGTGGTCCGCTCGACGCAGCAGCCGACGCTCGCTGGGCTCAGCGGCGACATCGCGGGCGACCTGTGGCCGATCGTCTGGGTGGCCGCGGCCGTGGCGCTGGGCGTCATCACGGCGCTGACGGTGCGACGGGTCGCTCCGAGACAACGCCTACCCGTGTCCCTCGCCATGGGACTGACCGTGTCCATCGCGACCGCCCTGTATTCGTGGAGCTACGACCAGTACGCGACGCTGCTGTGTGGCTGCGCGGCCATCGCGCTGGTGCGATCACGCGCGATCGCGATTGCGTCGTTCGCGCTCTTCGGCCCGCTCGCGCTCGCGCTGTTCCTGAGCTCATACCCGCGCTATCACGACACCCTGGCCGGGCTGATCCCGCCGCTGGCGATCGCGCTGCTCGCCTACGCCGCGACCCGAACGCGCGCCACGTCCTAGCGACGCGGTATCGCGCGCCGGGCGCCCATCCACTTGAGCAGCTTGTCGTAGCGCGTCAGGAAGTGGATCGCCGACCCGGCGAGCCGGCCATGCACCGTGCCACCGCGGATCGCCGCGAGGAAGTCGTCGCGGCCCTCGAACGCGTCCACCTCGAGCCAGGCGCGGCCCAGCTCCCACGGACGATGCGCGTCGCTGGCGACTGCGCCGGCGATGCCCCGGTCGAGCGCGAACGCGGCGGCGCGGCGATTGTCGGCGGCGAAGACTTCGCGCGCGTTGAAGACCTCGATGCAGTCGATCGTCGACGCGACCCGCTCGAGCGCATCGCGGCGGATGTGGTTGATGCGGTTGTGGCTGAACGGATGCGGCACCGAGACGATGCCGCCCTGCTCGTGGATCCGCTCGATGGTCTCGTCCGCGGACAGGCCGCGCTCGATCTGCCGCTCGAGGAACAGGCCGATGATCTCGCCGTCGCGCGTACTGATCTCCTCGCCGACGATGACGCGAAAGCCGTCCGCGATCTCGCGCAGACGGAGCGCGCCTTCGATCGTGTTGTGGTCGGTGGCGCAGACGACGTCGATGCCGACGGCCTTGATCGCGGCCGCCTGCGCGACCACGGGCGTGCGGCTATCGGGCGAGTACTCGCAGTGCGTGTGCATGTCGAGCTTGATGCGCGTCACGAGACGCGCCCCTTGGCCGACGCGTCGGCGACGATCGTCTTGACGCGATCGCGGAAACGCGCGACGTCGAATCGCCGCGCGGATTCGCGCAGGTCCCGAGCGTCGAAGGCGGCCTGCTCGGCCCGACGAACAGCCTCGGCGAACGCCTCCGGGTCCGGGGCGGGCACGAGGTACCCGTCGACGCCATCGCGCACGATCTCCGGCGCGCCGCCGAGGCCGAGAGCCACGACGGGCGCGCCCGACGCCAGCGCTTCGACGCAGACGATCCCGAAGTCATCCTCCGCCGGGAAGATCAGGCCGCGGGCGGCGCCGAGGAGCTCGCGCACCGTCGCGTCGTCGACGTGCCCGGTGAAGGTCACGTTGTCTCGAGCGATGCGTTCGAGCGCCGACCGTTCGCGGCCCTCGCCGACGACGATGAGACGCAGGCCGACCTCGTTCAGCGCCTGGATCGCGACGTCGGTGCGCTTGTAGGCGGACAGGCGACCGACGAAGAGCCAGAAGTCCCCGCGCGGGCTCGGAGTGAACGCGTCGACGTCGACCGGGGGATGGACGACCTCGCTCGGCGCGCCGTAGTAGCGCGTGATGCGGTCGGCCACGGCGCGCGAGTTCGCGATCCAACGATCGACGCGAGCCGCGAACCCTCGATCATCTTCGCGCAGGCGGGCGAGCAGCTCGCGCACGACCGGCCGCAACGGGCCCGGCACCTCCTCGTCGAGGTACCGGTCGCTCCAGTCCCACAGGTAGCGCGTCGGTGAGTGGCAGTACGCGACGTGGACCGTCGCGTCCGGCAGCGAGACGCCTTTGATGAACGCGCTCGTCGACGACAGGAGCAGGCTGGTGCCGGCGTCCACTCGCAGGCCGCGCGCGGCTCGCGGGTAGAGAGGGAGCAGCGCGCGATGGAGGCCGCCACCCAGCGGGAACTGTTGGAGGAATGACGTGCGCAGCCTCCAGGTGGCGTCGAGCGGGCCGTAGCGCCGCGCGTCGTGGAAGAAGGTGTAGACCGGCGCGTCCGGCCACATCTGGTGGAACGATCCGATCACGCGCTCCGCGCCGCCGTGCGCGGAGAAGTACTCGTGCGCAAGGGCTAAGGTCATGTCCGGCGACGCAGGCGCGCCGCGATCACCAGCAGGGCGAACAGAGGCAAGACGCGCTGTCGCCTCCAGCGCCGCGGCTCGCGTGCGAGCCGCCACAGCCACTCGAGCCCGACCGCGTGCACGAGCGCGGGCGGCACGACGCCGACGCCGGCGAGCTGATCGAAGACCCCGCCGACGCCCATGGCGAGCCGCACCGATGGAAGCCGGGCGAGGTTGCGCGCGATCCATCGCTCCTGCTGCGGCATGCCGTAGGCGACCAGCAGCACGTCCGGCGCGGCGCGCGCCACGAGATCGGCGGTGTCGTCGTCCGACGCGGATCCCGCATGCGTGCCGGCGATGCGCAGGTCGGGCCGCCGCCGACGGAGCCTCGCCGCCGCGCGCTCCGCGACGCCATCGCCGGCGCCGAGGAGGTAGAGGGACAGTCCTCGCTCGGCAAAGGTCGGCAGAAGCGCGTCGACGAGCAGCCGCCCGGGCGCTCGTCCTGGCAGCGGATGGCCGAGAAGTCGCGCCGCCGCGACGATCCCGGTGCCGTCGGGGATGACGAGATCGGCCCGCCTCGCGATCGCCGCGACCTCGGCGTCGCGCCGCGCGAGCATCACGAACTCGGGGTTGCCGGTGATCACGAACGTGCGCTCGGAACGAGCGAGGCGATCGGCGATGGCCCGCGCCGCTCCGCGGAGGTCAACGCGGTCGAACGCGACACCGAGGACATCCAGCCGGCCGCCGCGCTGCCCGTTCGACAAGGGCCCTAGTGTGACCTCCGCCTTCGGCTCCGGCTTTCTGGTCCGGCCTTCGCCGGCCCATCAGTGACCTCCGCCTACGCGTCAGTCGCGGCCGCTATCGGACCGCGACGAGGCTGCCCCGGAAGAACGGGAGGTGCTCGAGGGCGAGGCCGGTACCCTTGGCCACGCAGTAGAGCGGGTTCTCCGCGACGTAGCACGCGACGCCGGTCACCTGCGTGAGCAGCTTGTCCATGTTGCGCAGCAGCGCGCCGCCGCCGGAGAGGACCATGCCCTTGTCGATGACATCGGCCGCCAGCTCGGGCGGGGTCTCCTCGAGCACGCCCTTCACGGCGGTGATGATCTGCTGCAGCACGGACTCAATCGCCTCGGTGATCTCGTTGCTCCCGACGGTGATCGTCCGCGGAAGGCCCGCGATGAGGTCGCGGCCGCGGATCTCCATCGTGAGCTCGGGATCCATCGCGAGCGCGGAGCCGACCTGGATCTTGACCTCTTCCGCGGTGCGCTCGCCGATCATCAGGTTGTACCGCTTGCGCACGAAGCTCGCGATCGCTTCGTCGAAGCGGTTGCCCGCCGCACGGACGCTGCGCGATACGACGATCTTGCCGAGCGAGATGACGGCGATCTCGGCGGTCCCGCCGCCGATGTCGACGATGAGGTTGCCACTCGGTCCCGAGATCGGCAGGTTCGCGCCGATCGCGGCGGCAAGAGGCTCCTCGATGAGGTAGGCCTCGCGCGCTCCCGCGCGCAGCGCCGCGTCACGAACGGCACGGCGCTCGACGCTCGTCACGCCGGAGGGGACGCAGATCATGAGCTCGGGGTGGAAGAAGCGGATGCGGCCGCTCACCTTATCGATGAAGTGGCGCAGCAGATGCTCGGTGATGACGTAGTCGGCGATGACGCCGTCGCGCATCGGGCGCAGCGCCGTGATGCTCCCGGGCGTCCGGCCGATCATCAGGCGCGCCTCCTCGCCGACCGCCACGATGCGCGGGCGCTGCTGGTCGCCGTCGTGCGCGATGGCGACCACGGAGGGCTCGGTCAGAACGATGCCCTTGCCGCGGACGTAAACGATGACGTTCGCGGTCCCGAGGTCGATGCCGATCTGGCGTGCGAACAAGACTGTTCCTTTCCGCTGGAGAAACGAGTGGCGGAAGGGTCAGTCTAGGCGCTGGCGCTCACGCGGACCGGGGCGCCTCCGTCGCGATGGTCGTCCGGCCGACGAGCCGCGTCTTCGAGAGCGCCCAGACGAGCACGAAGTATCCGAGGTAGGCGACGACCTCGAGCGCTGTCGGATCGGCCGAGTAGCCGAGCAGCGTACGCAGCACGGCACCGACACCCGAGTCGTCGGGCAGGACCGTGCCGAGGTCGAAGACCTTGGGCCCGCCGGCGAGCCCAGCCTCGACGAATTCGTGCACCCCGTGCGTGACCAGGCCGGCCGCGAAGACGATGAGCGCCACGCCGCTCCAGCGGAAGAACGTGCGCAGGTCGATCCGCCGGCCGTAGTGGTAGATCGCGACGCCGATCGCGATCGCGATCGCGAAGCCGACGACCGCGCCGAAGAGCTTGCCCTGGCCGGGAGCGGCAAAGAGCAGTAACGCGGTCTCGACGCCCTCGCGCGCCACGGTGAAGAACGCGATAGCGAAGAGGCCGAGCGCGACGCTCCCGCGGTCGGCCAGCGCGTGCTGGACGCCGCTCTGGAGCTCGCTCTTCAGATACCGAGCCCGGCGCAGCATCCAGAAGATCATCCAGGTGAGGAACGTCGCGGCGAGCAGCATGGCGGCGCCCTCATAGATTTGCTCCGTCGCACCCTCGAACTCCGCCTCGAGCGCATTCAGGATCCCGAGGGAGGCGAGGCTGACGGCCACGGCCGCCGCCACGCCGGCCCAGACCCACAGGTGGGAGCGCCGCTTCCCGATCTGCGTCAGGTACGCGAGAACGATGCCCACGATGAGGGTCATCTCAATGCCTTCGCGGAGCGCGATGACGAGTGCGCTAATGTCGGCGGCAGACACCCGGCTCTCCCTGTTCGCGTCGTTAGGACGACCTAAGCTCGTACTTAGGCGAACCTAACAAATTCCGACCGCAGGAGTCAAGAATCCAAATGGCCACGGTCCCGAGCTCGCAGGCCGAGGAGGAATACCTCCAGGCGATCTACACCCTTCAGGACGAGGGCGGGCCGGTGATCGCCGCCCGGCTGGCCGATTTCCTCGATATTTCGGCGCCCGCCGTCTCCGAGATGGTCCACCGGCTCGAGCGCGAGGGGCTCCTGCGGCTGGACGCGCGGCACGAGCTGCGACTCACGCAGGCCGGCCAGACGGCGGCCAACTCCGTCGTCCGGCGACATCGACTCGCGGAACGGTTCCTGGTGGACGTCCTGGGCTACGCGTGGTGGAAGGTGCATGAGGAGGCGGAGCGGCTCGAGCACGTCATGACGCCGGAGATGGAGGAGCGCATCACGAAGGTGCTGGGCGATCCGCAGACATGCCCCCACGGCAATCCGATGCCGGGCACCGCCGCGCGACCGACGCGGCCGCTCGGCGACCTCGGGCCCGGCGAAAGGTCCGAGATCGCGCGCATCCCGGACCAATTCGAGCACGAGCACGGCTTCCTCGAGTACCTGGATTCGCAGGGCCTGCGTCCGGGGGCGCGCGTCGGCGTCGTGCGATCGAGAGCCGACGCGCTGCGGGTATGGATCGAGGGCAAGGAGCGCGACGTGCGTCCGGACTGCGCGCAGAAAGTGTGGGTGGCGGTATGAGCGGGACCATATACGTGCGCGCCGCGAACGACGGCACCTTCGTGGCCGAGGTGGCCGACCTGCCCGGCTGCGTCGCCCGCGCCGGGACGCGGGACGAGGCGATCACCAAGGTCCGTGGCGCGTTCCGCGACTACCTCTTCCTGCTGCGCCAGCGCGACGTCTCGACCGAGCACTACGACACGCTCGACCCGGAGACCTTCGCGGTGAAGGACGTGAAGGACTTCTTCCCCGAGGACGCGGAGCGGCTGGAGGAGCACGAGATGCGCGACTTCCTCCACCAGATGGAGGCGTCCCGGTCCGCGCTGCTGGCGCTGGTGCGCGGCCTCTCCGCGGATGAGATCGAGCGCAAGCCGACGGAGTCCACGTGGAGCGTCCGCCAGGCGCTCGAGCACATCATGTCGGTCGAGGTGCAGTACCTCGGCAGGCTCGAGCGCTGGCCCGACAAGGAGTTCGCGACGCTGCAGGCGGTCCATCGCATGGCCTTCCAGCGCTTCACCGTCATGGAGCCCGACGACTGGACGGACCAGCAGATCATGGGCCAGCGCTGGACGACGAGGCGCGTGATGCGCCGCATCCTCGCGCACGAGTACGAGCACCTGAATCACATCAAGGAGATCATCGCGGGCCTGGGGGGCGACCGGCAGCCCAGCTGATCACATTCGCGGCGTGACGTTCGATGACGCCGCGCTGATCGGCACGCATCTCGGGAAGCGCATCCGGTGCGAATGCCTGCACTTCGGCGATCTCGCCCGTCCGGACGAGGTCGCCACCCACGACGCGGTACGCATAGACGACCTCGACGCGAGCCCAGCGGAACCCGGTGCTCGCTTCCAGCAGCGGTCCGATCTCGATGCGGAGGCCGGTCTCCTCGGTGATCTCGCGCTTCAGCGCGTCCTCGAGCGACTCGCGGCGCGAGAGGAATCCGCCGAGGAAGCGCCAGCGCGGCGAACCGAAGCGATGGCGCGCGAGGATCACCTCGCCGCGGGAGGTGACGCCGAGGCCGACGACGCCGACGAGGAAGCGCGGTTGCGTCCGATCGAGGATGCGCCGCTGCCAGAGCACTGGGAGCGCGTTCCAGAGCCGCGCGAGCGCGCGCATGAGCACGCCGGCACTGTATGGGCGGAGGTCAGACCTCGCGCTGGCGGCGCCTCCGCTGGCTGACGCGCAGCCGCACGATCGCGCGCTCCAGCTCGGCCCGCGCGGCCGCTTCCTCCATGCCGGTGACGCCCTCGGCGAGCGCGCGGTGCGCGCGGTCGCGAGCTTCCTGCGCGCGCTGCGCGTCGATGTCCTCGGCGTGCTCTGACGCGTCGGTCAGGATCACGACCCGATCCGGGCGGACGTCCATGAACCCGCCGAACACGGTCAGCGCCTGCTCCGTCCCGCCTTTCTTGACGCGCAGCTCGCCGGGGCCAAGGGCGGTGAGCAGCGGGGTGTGGTGCGGGAGGATGCCGAGGTAGCCCTCCGTCCCGGGGGCAATGACCATGTCCACGTCGTCCTCGTAGACGCGGCGCTCGGGCGTCAGGATCTCGAGCTTGATCGGCACTATGCCGACTCCTTCTTCAACCGCTCGCCCTTCTCGCGGGCCTGCTCGATCGTGCCGACGTTGTAGAACGCCTGCTCCGGGAGGTCGTCATGCTTTCCCTCTAGGACCTCGCGGAAGCTCCGCACCGTGTCGGCGACCTTCACGTACACGCCCTCGAGGCCGGTGAACTGTTTGGCGACGAACAGGGGTTGCGCGAGGAAACGCTGGATCTTGCGGGCGCGGGCAACCAGCAGCTTGTCGTCGTCGGAGAGCTCGTCGACGCCGAGGATGGCGATGATGTCCTGGAGGTCCTTGTACCGCTGCAGCACGCGCTGCACCTCGCGGGCGGTGTCGTAGTGCTCCTGCCCGACGATCTGCGGATCGAGCGCGCGGCTCGTCGAGGTGAGCGGGTCGACCGCGGGATAGAGCCCGAGTTCGGTGAGGTATCGCTCGAGGCGGATCGAGGCGTCGAGGTGCGCGAACGTCGTCGCGGGCGCCGGGTCGGTGTAGTCGTCGGCCGGCACGAACACCGCCTGAAGCGACGTGATGGAGCCCTTCTTGGTGGAGGTGATGCGCTCCTGAAGCTCGCCCATCTCGGTCGAGAGCGTCGGCTGGTAGCCGACCGCGCTTGGCATCCGACCCAGCAGCGCCGACACTTCCGCGCCCGCCTGGGTGAAGCGGAAGATGTTGTCGATGAAGATGAGGAGGTCGCGTCCCTCCTCGTCGCGGAAGTACTCGGCGATGGTGAGTCCGGTGAGCGCGACGCGCAGGCGCGCGCCGGGCGGCTCGTTCATCTGGCCGAAGACCATGGCCATCTTGTCGATGACGCCCGACTCCTTCATCTCACCGAGCATCTGCGTGCCCTCGCGCGAACGCTCGCCCACGCCGCAGAAGATCGAGTAGCCGCCGTGCTCGGCGGCGACGTTGCGGATGAGCTCCTGGATCACGACGGTCTTTCCGGTGCCGGCGCCGCCGAAGACCGCCGATTTGCCGCCCTTGAGGAACGGGCAGACGAGGTCGACGACCTTCATGCCCGTTTCGAAGATCTCGGCCTGCGTCGACTGCTCGGTGAAGGGAGGCGGCTCGCGGTGGATGGGATCGCGGCGCGCCCCCTCGACCGGGCCCTTGCCGTCGATGGGCTCGCCGATCACGTTGAACAGGCGCCCCAGGGTGTCCTTGCCGACCGGGACGGTGATCGGGCCGCCGGTGTCGAGCGCGTCCATGCCGCGGCTCAGCCCGTCGGTCGTGGACATGGCCACGGCTCGGACCCAGTTGTTCCCGAGGTGCTGCTGGACCTCGGCCACGACCTCGCCGCCGTCTTCGCGTTTCACCAGGAGCGCGGTGTAGATCTCCGGCAGATGCCCCTCTTCGAACTGCACGTCGAGCACGGGCCCGACGATCTGCACGATGCGGCCCGTCCTCTTATCCGCTTCCCCGGCTTTGTTTTGCTTGGTGTCCTTGCGCGCTTCGACCGTCATTTCGGCTATCCCTTCGCGAGAGCTTCGGCGCCCGAAGCGATCTCCAGCATTTCCTTGGTGATGCGCGTCTGGCGCGCCTTGTTCGCCGCCAGCGTGAGCTCGTCGATCAGATCCGTCGCCGCATCGGTCGCGTTGCGCATCGCGACCATCTGCGCGGAGAACTGCGAGGCCTTCGACTCGAGGATGGCCTGATACACGGAGACCTCGATGAGCCGTGGCAGGATCTTGTTCAGCACCGTCGCGGGGTCGGGCTCGAAGATGTACTGGATCGGCGTCTTCTCGTCGATGTCCTCTTCCTCGGGCGCGACCGGGAGCAAGCGCCGGACCGTAGGCTCCTGGCGCAGCGTGTTCACGAACCGCGTGAACGCGAGGTGGACCTCGTCCACATTGCCGGCCAGGAACTCGTCGACCGCGGCTCGCGCGATCGGGTTCGTGTCGGCCGTCGTCGGCCGGTCGGGGATGCCGGGGAACTCCGCGATGAGCGGCGCGCCGAGCCGGCGGAGCGACGACATTCCCTTTCGGCCGACGGCGACGTACGCGGCATCGGGTCGTTCCCGCGCGAACCGCACCGCGGTCCGCAGCAGGTTCACGTTCATCGGGCCGACCAGTCCGCGGTCGGTCGTGATGAGCACGACCGCCACGCGCTTGACCGGTCGGACCCGCACGAGCGGGCTGACGTCGGGATCGGCGTACGGAGCAAGGTCGTTGAGCACCGTGCGGAGGCGCTCCTCGAACGGCCGCGAGGCGAGCACGGAGTCCTGAGCGCGGCGCATCTTCGACGCAGCCACGAGCTGCATCGCCTTGGTGAGCTGCCGGATATTCCGGATGCTCCGAACACGCCGCTTGAGGTCGCGCTCACTGGGCATTTAGGAATACGTGTTCGTCTTCTTGAATTCGTCGAGCATCGCCTTGATCTGCGCCTGCAGCTCCGCGTCGAACTTCTTGGCGCCGGCGACGGCCTCGGCCACCTTCTTGTACTGGCCATCCATCGCCCGGAACAGGTCGCGCTCGAAGTCGCGGACGCGGGCGGTCGGGACGTCGTCGACATACCCGTTCGTCGCCGCAAAGATGATCACGACCTGCTTCTCGACCGCGAGCGGCTGGTACTGCGGCTGCTTCATGACCTCGGTGACCTTCTCGCCGCGACGCAGCTGCTGCTGTGTCGCCTTGTCGAGGTCCGAGCCGAACTGCGCGAAGGCCGCGAGCTCGCGGTACTGCCCGAGGTCGAGCTTCAGGCTCCCGACGACCGCCTTCATCGCCTTCGTCTGCGCGTCACCGCCGACTCGGGAGACGGAGAGGCCCGTGTTCATCGCCGGCCGGACGCCTTGATTGAAGAGGTCCGTCTCGAGATAGATCTGGCCGTCGGTGATCGAGATGACGTTCGTCGAGATGTACGCGGAGATGTCGTTCGCCTGCGTCTCGATGATCGGGAGCGCGGTGAGCGAACCGCCCGAGTTCTCCTTGTTGAGACGAGCGGCGCGCTCGAGCAGGCGGGAGTGGAGGTAGAAGACGTCCCCCGGGTACGCCTCGCGGCCGGGCGGACGGCGCACCAGGAGCGACACCTGGCGGTACGCCACGGCGTGCTTGCTGAGGTCGTCATAAATGACCAGGGCGTCGCGGCCGCTGTCGCGGAAGAACTCGCCCATCGCGCAACCTGAGAACGGCGCGAGGTACTGCAGCGTGGCGGGGTCCGAGGCACCCGCGATGACGACGATCGTGTGCTCCATCGCGCCGTGCTCTTCGAGCGTGGCGACGATGCGCGCGACCGACGATTCCTTCTGGCCGATCGCGACGTAGATGCAGACGAGGTCCTTGCCTTTCTGATTGATGATCGTGTCGATCGCGACGGCGGTCTTGCCGGTCTGGCGATCGCCGATGATGAGCTCGCGCTGGCCGCGCCCGATCGGCGTGATCGCGTCGATGACCTTGATGCCCGTCTGCACCGGCGTGTCGACGTTCTGGCGCGTGATGACACCGGGAGCGACGACGTCGACCGGCCGCGCTTCCTTCGTGGCGATCGGACCCTTGCCATCGAGCGGTCGCCCGAGCGGATCGACGACGCGACCGACGAGCGCGTCGCCGACCGGCGTCTCGACGATCCGGCCTGTGGTGCGGACCTCGCCGCCCTCGGTGATCCCGGTGTACTCGCCGAGGATGATCGCGCTCACGGTGTCCTCTTCGAGATTGAAGGCGAGGCCGAAGACGCCGTGTCCGAAGTCGAGCAGCTCCGACGCCAGACAGCCGGCGAGGCCGTGGATCCGCGCGATGCCGTCGCCGATCTCGACGACGGTGCCGACGTCCGCCGACTCCGCCTGCCCTTCGAAGCTCTTGATCTGCGCCTTGATGATGTCGGTGATCTCGGAAGACGTCGTGGCCATTCGCTCTCTCCTTATTGGGCCGCGAGCTGGACGCGCAGCGCCTCGAGGCGCGCGCGGATCGAGGCGTCGACGAGGTGATCGCCCACCTGGATCTTCGCCCCGCCGATCAACGCCGGATCGACGACGAAGGAGGCGCGCAGCTTCTTGCCTGAGGCGCGCTCCAGGCGATCCACCAGCGCCTTCTGCGCGCCCTCGTCGAGCGCGACCGGGGTCGTGATCCTCGCCGTCGCGATGCCCGCGCGACGATCGACGATGTCGCCGAAGGCGCCGGCGATGGCCGGCAGCAGGGAGATGCGGCGGCGCCGCACGAGCAGCTGCAAGAGCGAGCCGACCGCTCGCGGCTGGTCGGCGGTCACCCGCGTGACGAGCTCGGAACGGCGCGCGAGTGGGATGCTCGGATCGCCGAGCGAGCGGATGCCGCCTTCACCGAGGGCATCGCGCAGACGAATGAGCGCGCTACTGAGCGCCGCGACCTCGTCGGGTCCCGATGCGAGATCGATCAGCGCCTCCGCATAGCGGCGCGCGGCCGAGCCGCCGAGAGCCATTAATTGTCCATCCGACCGAGCTCGCCGCCGGCTTCGTCGATCGAACGCTCGATGAGTACTTTGTGCGCGCTCGCGTCGACCTCTTTGCCCAGGATGCGGCTCGCGGCGAGCACCGCGAGCGAGGCGACCTCGCTCCGAAGCTCGGCGAGCGCCTGGCGATGGAGCTGCTCCGCGTCGGTGCGGGCCTTCTCGCGGATGCGATCGCCCTCGGTCCTTGCTTCCGCGCGGATCGCCGCGGCGGCGTCCTCCGCGGCCTTCGTCGAACGCTCGGCGATGGCCTGCGCCTCGCGTCGCGCCTCACCGAGAAGCCGCTCGACCTCCTGCGTCATCTGCTCGCGCTCGCGCTTCGCGGCCTCCGCGGCGTCGAGCCCTTCGCGGATCTTCTCCGCACGCGTCCGCAGCGTGCGGAGGATGGGTCCCCAGAGGAACTTCTGCAGCAGGAAGAAGAGCAGCCCGAATTGGACGATCGCGACGAGCACCCAGTAGGGCTGGACGAGAAGGCCCGGGGCCTCCTCGAGCAAAGGACGGAACAGCATCTGCTAGTGGACCTTGGTCCAGAGCAGGATGCCAAGCACGAAGGAGAGGATGCCCAGTCCTTCCGCCAGCGCCGCGCCGAGGATCATGTTCGTTCTGACCGCGCCCGCGGCATCAGGGTTGCGTCCGATCGCCTCGCTCGATGCACCGGTGAGGACGCCGATGCCGATGCCGGCACCGAGTGCTCCGAATCCGACCGCGATACCCGCGCCGATACCTGCCAGCTCCATTTTTCATTCCTCCGGAACTTTCCCTTTTGTTGCTTTCACTGCTTCGTGGACGCGCGTGTCCGACGCGAATCGTCTCCGTTGCTCTTACGCCGCGTGAGCGGCGGGATGCTGTTCGATGTGCGCCGCTCTGTCCGTGTCGCTATGACTCCCTTCCTCGTGTGACTCGTCATGCGATTCGATGGCGAGCACGAAGTACATCAGCACGAGCAGCGCGAACACCAGGCCCTGCACGAGGCCGATGAAGACCTCGAGACCGACGAACGGCAGCGCGAGACCCGGCAAGACGAGCAGCGCGCTCATCACGACGAGCATGATCTCGCCGCCGAAGACGTTCCCCCAGAGCCGCAGGGTCAGCGTCAGCATGCGGAAGAGCTCGCTGAACAGCTCGATGAACCCGACGAGCACGAAGATCGCTCCGATGACGGGGCCGTCCTTGAACCCGCTCAGGTTGAACCAGCGCTTCGTGTACGCGAGCTTCAGCGTGCGGAAGCCCTCGGTCTGGTAGGCGACCCACGCCGTGACGGCCATGGCGAACGTGATGTGGTAGTCGGCGGTCGGCGCGTGCAGCCAGGTGACCTGCCCGACGAGCGGCACGACGCTGAGCCAGTTCGACAGCACGATGAACAGGAAGAGCGTGCCGAAGAGGGGCAGGTAGCGCACCGCGCCTGGACCGCCGATCTCGACGACGAAGTCCCACAGCCCCTGCACGAGCAGCTCGGCGGCGTTCTGCAGTCCGTTCGGCCGCTCCCGCATGTTCCGCGTGGCGGCGAAGGCGAGCGAGCTGATGAGCACGATCACCAGGAGCATCGTGAAATGCGCGTTCGTGTACGTGATCGGCCCGATGGCGAAGAGCGGCTCGCCGGTCAGCGCGAAATGTGTCGGGAAGTCCGGGAACTTGAACCCCTGCGGGAAGAGGAAGCTCACTACGTCTTCCCTGCCTCCCGGTCCCGCTCTTCCTGCTCGACTTCAGCGGTCCAGCGGCGACCAGCTTCTCGCGCGCGCTCGGTCGACGGCTTCACCGGGTTCTCCTCCGCATATCGCTTGATCAGCAGCGCGACTCCCCCGCCCGCGATCGCCATCCCCACGAAGATCAGACCCAGCAGTCCCCAAGGCGATGTGCCCGCTCGTTCGTCGAGCTTCAGGCCGAGCCAGGCGCCGAGCGCGATGGGGACCGCGATGATGAATCCGACCTGGCCCAGGATCGCCGCGTTCAACGCGCTCCCCCCGGGGTGCGGAGTGCGGCCAAAGCGAAGGCCAGTCTAGGGCGAATTCGGTGGTGGCGCGAACAACGCCGGAAGCGCGATGGAGAACGTGCTGCCGCGTCCGGGCCCCGCGCTCGTCGCCCAGATCCGTCCGCCGTGCGCGGTGATGATCTCGCGCGACACGGTGAGTCCGATGCCCTCACCGGGGACGCTGCGATGCTGGGCCGCGCCCCGGTAGTAGCGCTCGAAGATACGCGAAAGCTCCTCGGCCGGGATACCCGCTCCGTGGTCGGTGACCGAGACGATGACCTCGTCGCCGTCCCGCCGGAGCTCGACTCCGATCGACGCGTCCGGCGGTGAGAATTTCGCGGCGTTCCGGAGCAGGTTGTCGAGAACCTGCGCGAGGCGGCCCGCATCCGCGTGGACGAGGTAGCGCTCCCCGTCCTCGGCCGGCATGTCGACGTTTACCCCCGACACCAGGCGAAGGCGGCTCGCGGCCTCGCGCGCCTCGCGCCAGAGGTCGACCTCGGCCAGGTCGAGTCTCGGCGCGCCGGCCTGCGTCTGCAGCAGGTCTCCGAGGAGGCGGTCGAGCTGACCGACCTGCCGCTGCACCGCCTGGAGGTTCCGCGACATCACCTGCCCGTATGCCTGCACCGAGGTGAGCGGCGTGCGAAGCTCATGGACCGCCGACGCGACCGCGTCGTCGCGGCCCTTCAGCTCGTCGCGGAGCTCGCCGACCCGGGCATCGAGCTCGTCGACACGCGCGGCGAGCCGATCATGCTCGGCGAAGCGCGCGAGCAGGGGCGCCTCGTCCCGTGCCAGGTCGGCCAGGGCGATGCGCTGGCCATCGTTGGCGGCTGGATCGAACGACGCGACCAGATCGATCCGAGGGTCGAGCATGAGCGAGAGCCGCAGGTCGGACTTTCCGCGCGTGGACTCACCGGCCACCCGGCCGCGGGCGTGGAGAACGACGGGGGCGGCACCGTCGTTCGACGTCTCGATCCACGCGGCGCGGGCGCCGAACGTTCGGACGGCGTGCTCGACGAGCGTGGCGAGCAGCTCGTCGCTCGACGTGCGCGCCGCGAGATCGCGTTGCGCCAGCGTCTGGCCGCGCAGGATCGCGCGCTCGTTCCCGCTCCGCGACACCGCCCACACGAGCTCCGTCGCGAACACGCCCAGCGCGAGCAGCACCTGTACCGGGAAGAGCTCCAGGATGCCGGCATCGCCCGGACGCAGGACGAGCGTCGCGTCGTAAGCCACGATCGCCGCGGCCGTCGCGGCGGCGGTGCCGTGAACGCCATACCGCAGCGCGGCCGTAACGATCGGGACCGCGAACACGGCCCAGCTCGGACCCGACCGCGGCAGGACCATGACGACCGCGGTGGCGAACGCGACGTCCACGACGATCCCGACGGGAGCAAGGAACGACGCGCCCACGCGCGGGAGGGCGAACCGCAGCGCGGCCACGATCGCCGCGTAGGCCAGAAGCGCCGCGCCCGCTGCGACCTGATCGGATCGCGGCGCGAGGACGAGCAGCGTCGAGGCGAGGGCGAGCCCGACGAGGCGGACACGCATCGTCGCCCGCTCCGTGTCGATCTCGCGGTGCCTCTCCTGCAGCACGCCCGCCGTTCTAACGTCGGATCGGTCGGCTTGCTGCGTCCGCTCGGCCGGTCGGTCGCTAGGCGGCGAAGCGATCCACGAGCCGGGCGAGCTCGCCGGCATCGAACGGCTTGCGGAGATAGGCCTCGGCGTTGCACCGATCGGCCGCGGCCCGTGCGTCGGGCGCGGCGGTGAGGATGAGGAGGGGAACGCGGCGCAGGGCCATGCGCAGCTCGCGCGCGAACGTGGGGCCATCGACGCCCGGCATCTGCACGTCGAGCACCACCAGCGCCGGCGGCTCGCGTCCGATCTCCCGCAGCGCCTCGGCGCCATCGTGCGCGCGGACCACGCGATACCCGTGGTCCACCAGGACCTGGCTCTCGCTGTCCAGCACCGCGGCGTCATCGTCGACGATGAGGATCGGCCTGGCTCGCCGACTTGCTGTGGCCATGGGCGGCGCTGTGCATTCTGCGTTCCCGCCGATACTCCGTACATGGTCAGACCGAAGGGCCTTCGCTCCGCGGAGGAAGTGATCCCCCGTCTCGGCGTCAAGGCGGGACTTCCCGCGCTCCGCGTGGGCGAGGTGGCCATGTACGACCGTCCGCTCGAGCACCTCGCGGGGCAGCTCGACCGCGCGGAGCTCGACCTGCCGCTTCGATTCTTCGCGGGGCGCTACGGACTCGTGCTCTGCTTCGCGCTCGAGCCCACGGACGCGGGCGCGCTGGCCAAGGAGCTCGTCCGGGTCAGCCACGCCGACGGCGCGATCTGGACCGTCGTGTGGAAGAAGGCCTTCGAACGGGCCGGAGCGCCGAAATGGGACGAGATGCAGCGCGCGATCCTTCTGACCGGCTGGGTCGACAACAAGATCCTCTCGCTCGGTGACGAGGTTTACGCCACGCGATTCGTGCGGCGGCGGAACCCGGCGGCGGGTGGCGGCGTCAGAGCGGTATGAGGTACCCGCTCGCCGCGGCCATCGCGGTCCTCCTGCTCGCCGCGTGCGGCGGCGCGGGGAGCGGCGGAACAGCCTTGAGCCCGACCCCGTCCGCCACGGCCGGCGCACCCCTGGGCGAGGTCCTGCTCAAGTTCCGGCTGCTCGACGAGCTCGGCCCGCTCGCCTACTGCGACCCCGACTTCTATCCGATCGCGCGAGCGGACGAGGCCAGCCTGGCGAAGCAGCACGAGCCCGACATGCGTGCCGACCCGGACACCTGGACCGCGCTCATGACGCACCACCCGATCGCCCAGATCGCGATCTACCCGCCGCCGCCGCTGACCGGCGAGCAGCTGCTCCCCCTCTATCGCGACTGGAAGATGCTGCGCGCCATAACGCTCACGCCCGCCGGCGGCGCGTTCGCCTTCTCCCAGCGCTTCACGCCGCCCGGCTCGTCCGGTAACAAGACGGCGACCCTCATCGAGGGCACGATCGACCGCGCGGGCAGCATCACCATCAGGACGCGCACGCCGAACAGCTTCGTGAACTGCCCGATCTGCCTCGCGCGCGGCACACGGATCGCGACGCCTACGGGAGACGTCGCGGTAGAGGAGCTGCGCGCCGGCATGTCCGTCTGGACCATGGACGCACAGGGCGCGCGCGTGGCCGCGGTCGTTGCCGAGGTCGGCAGCTCGCTCGTGCCCCCAGACCACGAGGTCGTCGACCTCACGCTGTCCGACGGACGCCGCGTGCGCGTCTCGCCCGGCCATCCGACCGCGGATGGACGCACAGCCGGCAGTCTTCGCGCCGGCGATCACTACGACGGCGCCGTGGTCACGAGCGCGATGCTCGTCCCCTACGCCGAGTCCGCGACGTTTGACCTGCTGCCTTCGGGCCCGACCGGGGCGTACTGGGCGAACGGCGTGCTCTTGGGAAGCACGCTCCGCTAAGGGACGACTGCGCGCGACCACGCCAGGATCGAGAACAAGCTCGGCTGGGCTCCGTAGTACCCGAAGCCGCCGGCGAGCGAGTCCGACGGCATCTTCGTGATAAGGGGGACCGCCGCGGGCGACCTGCCGTTCAGCCGGTAGAGCCAGATCTCGAGCGGGAGGGGGTCCCTCCCGGGGATCCGGCACAGGAGTAGGAGCGCGTTCCCGTCGAGCGACGGGCGCACGCCCTCGACGACGCGATCCTGTGATCCTCCCCGGGGGACGCCCTGACTCTCCTGAACCGACCCGCAACGGATCTCGCGCTTCGCATCGGCCGAGGCGATCACCGCGCGGCGATCGCCGAAGCCCGTGCCGTTCATGTACTGCGCGTCCTTCAGGCCGTCACCTGACGCCGCCTCGACCCACGCGAGGCGCCCGAGGCCCTCCTGCCACGCGGGCGCGAACGCGCTACGGTCGACCACGCTCGCGACGCGCTCGGTGCCGTCGCGCTCGCGCACGACGATCTGCTTGCCGAGCCAGGTCTCCCGCCCTCCGCCGCGTACGAACGCCAGCTTCCCATCGCTCGACCACTGCAGCCACTCCGTTTTGACGAGCGTTATGCCAAGGTCGCGCAGGCCCGCGGTCGCGACGTGCACGAGGAAGAGACGGTCGCCGTCGGCGGTGACCGATGCGCTCACGCCGTCCTGCCTCCAGAACGAGACGTAGATGCCGTCCCGCGACCAGCGTGGCCAGAAGACGAAGGCCTCGTCGCCGGGCGGGCGGTAGAGCTCCCGGGTCGAGCCGTCCGCGTCGAGCAGCCACAGCGCGTTGTGCGCCCTCGTCGCGAGCGTCCCTCCTGAGAGAGAACGCGTCAGGGCGAGGCGCCGCCCGTCGGGGCTCCAGTCGACCGCGCCCGAACCCCAGTCGGCGGGGAGCGCGAGGCGCGGCGCCGATTCGCCTCGCAGCCGCAGCAGCAGGCTGCCGTCGTCGCCGCAGTACGCGCACGAGCCGCCCGCGGAGATCGCGACGACGGTGCCAGCGCCGCAGATCGCGCTCTCGATCTTCCCGTCCCAACGCAGGAGGTCGGCGCTGCCGTGCCGCCCAACGATCTGCGCGCCGAACGGCGTTTCGTGGACGAACGCGGACTTACCGGAAACCGCGTCAAGGCGGCCGCTCAGGCCGTCGTAGCGATAGATCTGGTCGTCGCCACCCTGGACGTACAGCACGCCGGCGTCGGGGACGGCGCCCGCGCTCAGCGGCGGCGTCCCGCCCAACGGGGTGCCGGTGGCTGAGCTGCTCGTCGACGGTGAAGGGCTCGCGGCGGCAGCGGCCGGCGGCGACTCGGCCGTCGGGCTCGCGCTGGAGGACGTCGCAGGCGCGGCGCCGAACGGTGGCGTCGGCGCGCCGCACGACGCGAGCAGCAGGACGGCCGCGACGATCGATGCCCGCATCTTGCCTCGATCCTGGATCTGCGCGCCGAGGTGCGCGTCAGCGTTGGCGCGGGCTAACTCGTACGGCTAGCCAAGCGGCTCCTCGGTCAAGAATTCGACGATGCGGGAGTAAGCGGCGTCGGCGTTCTTGCGCCTCGTGAACCCGTGGCCCTCGTCGGGGAAGACGAGGTACTCGACGCGCTGCCCACGCGCGCGCAGCCGCTCGACCACCTGATCCGACTCGGCCTTCGGCACACGCGGGTCGTTCGCGCCCTGGAGGACGAGCAGCGGACAGCGGACGCTGTCCATATGGGTGATCGGCGAGCGCGCCACGAGCTTCTCGCGATCCGTCGCGAGGTCGCCGATCCAGCGGCGCAGGAAGCGCCGCCAGTTCGGCTGCGTGCTCTCGATCATCGTGACGAGGTTCGCGATACCGAAGAGATCGACCGCGCAGCGCCAGCGGTCGGGCAGCTGGGTGACGCAGACAAGCGTCGCGAATCCGCCGTACGACCCGCCGTAGACCGCGAGCCGCGTCGGGTCGAAGTCCGGCTGCTTGGCCATCCAGTCGGAGACCGCGCGCAGATCGCGCAGGTCGATGCCGCCCCAGTCGCGGTGGATCGCGGCCTGCCACGCCCGACCGTACCCGGTCGAGCCGTGGATGTTCGGAACGACGACCGCGATCCCGCGAGCCACGAGGCATTGGAGCACGGGCATCACGTGGTCGTAGGCCGGACGCGATTGCGCCTCGGGCCCGCCATGCGGGTAGAGCACCGCCGGAACGCCTCCGCGGTGATCCCGCGCGCGCGGCCGGTACACGAACGCGGCGATGTCGCCATCGGCGGCGGGGATCCGCACGAGCTCCGGCTCGACCATCTCCGTTGCCGCCACGGCCGTCGCGGTCACGACGACCAGCCGCGCGTCGCCGGTCCGCGTGTCGAGCACCCAGATCTGCGACGGCTCCGTCGCCGATCGGCGGACGAACGCGGCGAGCGAGCCATCCGCGCTGATCACGAGGTCCTCACACACACCATGGAGATCCCGCTCGCCGATCGGACCGCCCTCGACGCGCCAGCGCAGCCGGCTGTACCCGTCGGCGTTCGCGCTCCAGACCTGGACCCGTCCGTCGGCGGACGAGACCGCCAGCTCGATGTCCGCTCCCGGCACAACGTCGTACCGCTCGCGCCGCAGCGTCTCGGGATCCACCGTCATGAGATCGACGTGCCGCTTGCCGCCGACGTCGTCGCTCATGACGAGCGCCTTCATGCCCGTCCGGTCCGCGAGCCAGCCCGCGGGCACGTACTGGGCCTCCTCCTGATGCGGCGTGATCTCGCGGGCCGCTCCGCTCGCGACGTCGATGACGAGCAAGGTCTGCTCGAGGTTGTCGACGACGCGCATGACCAGGAGCGAACGCCCGTCCGGCGACCAGCCTCCGGCGACGTGCCAGTACGGGCCGGTCACGAGCGCGCGCCGCGCGCCCGTACGGATGTCCACCAGGACGATGTCGATGTCGGCGGGGTCGCGCTCGTTGCTCGAGACGGCGAGCGTGCGGCCGTCGGGCGACGCCGCGTTCCACGACATGAGGTGCTGGACACGATCCCCATCGGACGTCGCGAGTGGCTCGATGCGCTCGTCCGCGCGCGTCACGTAGAGCTGCCACCGCTCGGTGCCGCCGCGATCGACGCTGGCGATCAGATCGCCGGAGCTCGGCCAGCACAGTCCGCGGACCGCACCGCCCTCGACCTCGAGCGCAACGCTCGGGTCACCCCCTGCGAGCGGGATCGTCCAGGCGGCGTAGGTGCCGTCGCGGTCGGAGACGTAGGCGAGGGTCCTCGCGTCGGGTGAGAGCGCGAGCGCGGATGGGCCGCTGTATCGCCTGGTGGTGTGGGCCATCGAGCGGATCTGCTCGCTGGGCCTGAAGTCGGCGAGCGGTCGGTGCGGCACGGACGCCGATCCTACTGCCGTAGGCAGCCGCACCGGCGCGAAGCGCAACGGTGCGGACTGAGCGCGGCCTCACCCTCTCGCGTCGAGCAGCTTCGCGAGCTGCTCGGCGTTCTGGACCGCCTTGTCGCCATAGCAGTTATTCATCAGCAGATGGACCTCGCGCGCCTCCGCGGTGAGGCGGTCGATCTCCGGGACCCAGGCCCGGAGCTCATCGACCGAATACAGGTAGTCGAACCGTTCCGCGGCCGAGAGACCCGGCTTCTTCCAGTTCTCGGCGTTGCGGCCGTGGAAGCGGACGATCGCGAGGTCCGGGTTCGTCACCGCCGCGACCGGCGGGACGCTCGAGGGAAAGCCCTGCGGCTCGTCGACCGCGACGTAGGTCAGGCCGTGAGCCCGCAGGAAGGACAGTGTCTCGCCGCGGTTGCGCTCGCTCATCCAGGTCGCGTTGCGGAACTCGACCGCGAGACGATCGTCCGGCAGGAGCTCGCGTGCGCGGACGATCTCGTCCTTGTTCGCGCGCGAGATCGTGAACCAGTCCGGGTACTGGAGCAGGACCGCGCCGAGCTTGCCGGCCTTGCGGAGCGGCTCGAGCGCGACCCAGTAGCGGGCGAACATCTCCTTCACGAGCTCGGGCCCCAGATCCTTGGGATAGGCGCGCTGCTTGCCAAGCGCCGCGCTTGGTAGCGCGTCGCGCAGATCCTTCGGCAGCCGCTTCGGATCCGTCGGGTGCGTCGTCATCGTCGCGAACGCCTTGAAATTCATGGTGAATCCGTCGGGCGTGCGCTCGGCCCACAGCGTCGCCTGCTTCGGGTCCGGGAGCGCGTAGTACGCGGCGTCGTTCTCGACCAGAGGGAAGCGTTCGGCGTAGAAGCGCAGCCGCTCATCGGCCTTCTTCGCGACGTCGTCCGGATACCAGCCGGACCGGATCAGCGTCGGATCGGTCCACGAGCACGTGCCGACCAGGATCTTCGCGCGCAGGGGCCCCCGCGGCGCAGAGCGCCCTTCTCGCGCCATCGTCAGCTACTTCGCGCCGTTCGAGTCCTCCGGGTAGGCGGTGGGGTCGAGCTCCTCCGCCTTCGTCGACCGCTGCGCGAGGGCGACGACCGCGACGCCGAACAGCAGCACGAGCGCCATGAACGACATGACCTGATCGCGGCCGCTCGTGACGAGAGCGACCGCACCGAAGACGATGGTGAGCGCGTAGATCAGGAGCACGGCCTGGGGGTGCGACAGGCCGACGTCGAGCAGGCGATGGTGGAAGTGACCGCGGTCCGGAGCGAAGGGCGCCTGCCCACGGATCGCGCGGCGTGCGAGGACGTAGAAGGTGTCGATGATCGGCACGCCCAGGACCAGTAGCGCCGCGGCGACCTTCGCCGTGCCGAAGATCGAAAGCACGGCGAGCATGGTGCCGATGAACGTGACGCCGGTGGTGCCCAGGAAGAGCTTCGCCGGATGGAAGTTGAACAGGAGGAAGCCCGCGGCCGCCCCGGCCAGCGCGAACAGCATCCACGCGACGAACGGCTCATTGACCTGCGGGAGCAGGGCGATGCCGCCCATGGTGATCGCGGCGATGGCGCTCACGCCCGCGGCGAGGCCGTCGAGCCCATCGATGAAGTTGAGCGCCACGTTCATGCCGACGATCCAGAACAGCGTCAATCCGATCGCCAGCGGGAGCGCGAGCTTGATCGCGCCATCCCCGTCCAGAGGCGAGTTCACGAAGTCGATGCGGATCCCGGCGACGAAGATGATGATCGCGGCGATGACGAGATAGCCCAGGAACTGCCAGCGGGCGCGCAGCTCGAAGACGTCATCGAGCAGGCCGACCGCCAGGCCGAGCGCCGCGGCGAACGCGGTGAGCGCGAAGCGCGGCGACCGGACCTCCTCCGGGATCAGGAACGGACCACCCGCGACACGGTCCACGAGCCAGAAGATGAAGATCGTCGCGCCGAACGCGAACGCGATCGCGAGCCCGCCCGGACGCGGGATCGGGCGCGGATGGTTGCGCCGTCCCCCAGGCACGTCGAGCATGCCGGCACGGCGCGCGATGCGTCCGACGACTGGCGTCGCCAGCGTCGCGAGCACGAACGCGAGGATGGTCGTGCCCGTCAGAAGAATGGAGGTCGAGCTCATCTGTTTTTGGGCCCCCGCGGCCGAAGGCGGCGAAGAGCCGCAGGGTTCGAGTGAGGGAGGGCTCCGCCCGACCGAACGATCAGGCTCAGGTTCCGAATTGCCGGTCGCCCGCATCGCCGAGGCCAGGGACGATGTAGCCCTTGTCGTTGAGCCGTTCGTCGAGCGCGGCGATATGGATGGGGACGTCCGGATGCGCGGCCGACAGTGCGTCGACGCCTTCGGGTGCGGCGATGAGGCCCACGTACTTGATCCGCTTCGCCCCCCAGCGCTTCAGGATGTCGATGGTCGCGCTCGCCGACCCGCCGGTCGCGAGCATCGGGTCGAGCACGAGACAGACCTGCGCCGTCGCGGACGACGGTAGCTTGTTGTAGTACTCGATCGGGCGGAGCGTTCGCTCGTCGCGAAAGAGTCCGATGTGCCACACCTGCGCCTCGGGCATGAGCGCGAGGGCCGCCTCCACCATGCCGATGCCGGCTCGCAAGACGGGGACCAGCCCGACACGCTCGGCCAGCCGGGCACCGGTGTACGGAGCGAGCGGCGTTCGGACCTCCTGCTCCGCGAGCGCGAGATCGGCGGTCGCCTCGTAGAGCACCAGCGTCGCGATCTCGGCCACCAGGTCGCGGAACGCCTTCGGGGGCGTCCGCTCGTCGCGCAGGCGCGTCAGCTTCTCCCGCACGAGCGGGTGCGTGGAGACGTGGACCTGGGCGGCGCTCAGCTGCGGACCGGCTCCCGGATGCCCGGCACGCCGAAGCGGCCGGTGAGGTCGAGCACGTCCTCGGCGATGCGCTTGAGCGTCGCTTCCTCATCCGCGTGCTGGAGCGTCGACGCGATGAGCTCGCCCAACCGCCGCATCTCGGGCTCGCGCATGCCGCGGGTGGTCACCGCCGGCGTGCCGATCCGGATGCCCGAGGCGATGGCCGGCTTGTTCGTGTCGTACGGGATGGTGTTCTTGTTCACGGTGATGCCGACGGCGTCCAGGGCCTTCTCGGCGGCCTTGCCCGTCGTGCCGAGCGGTCGCACGTCGACGAGCATGAGGTGGTTGTCCGTCCCGCCGGACACGACGCGCAGCCCGGCGCCCGCGAGGGTAGAGGCGAGCACCTTCGCGTTCGCCACGATCTGCCGCGCGTACGCCTTGAACTCCTCGGTCGAGGCCTCCTTCAGCGCGACGGCCTTGCCCGCGATCACGTGCATGAGCGGACCGCCCTGCGAATACGGGAACACCGCCTTGTCGACCGCCTTCGCGAACTCGGTCGTGGAGAGGATCATGCCCGCGCGGGGACCTCGCAGCGTCTTGTGCGTCGTGGTCGTAACGATTTGCGAGTGGGGCACGGGGCTCGGGTGGACGCCGCCGGCGACCAGACCCGCGAAGTGCGCCATGTCCGTGACGAGCAGGGCGCCGACCTCGTCCGCGATCTGGCGCAACAGCGCGAAGTCCCAGAAGCGCGGGTAGGCCGTCGCGCCCGCGACGATCGCGCGCGGCTTGTGCTCGCGCGCCAGCGTGCGCACCTCCTCGTAGTCGAGCAGCTCGTCCTCCCGGCGCACGTGGTACGGGACGAACTTGTATAGCTGCGCAGAGAAGTTCACCGGCGAGCCGTGCGTGAGGTGGCCGCCCTGGTCCAGCGCGAGCCCGAGGAAGACGTCGCCGGGCTTCGCGATGGCCGCGTACGCGGCCATGTTCGCCTGGGCGCCGGCGTGCGGCTGGACGTTCGCGTGCTCGGCGCCGAAGAGCGCCTTCGCGCGTTCGATCGCGAGCGACTCGGCGACATCGACCCACTCGCAGCCGCCGTAATAGCGGCGGCCGGGGTAACCCTCGGCGTACTTGTTGGTGAGCACGCTGCCCACGGCTTCCAGGACGGCCTGGCTGGTGTAGTTCTCGGACGCGATGAGCTCGACCTTCTGGACCTGACGCGCTCGCTCGCCCTCGATGGCCGCGAAGATCTCCGGGTCGGTAGTCTCGAGCTCGCTCACGTACGCACCTCGCTCTTCTTTTCCAACGCGGCGATCTGGTCGCGCCGCCTCGCATGACGCTCACCGTGCACGTGCGCACCCAGGTACGCATCGACGATGCTCTTCGCCAGCTCCGGTCCGATGACGCGCTGGCCCAGCGCGAGCAGGTTCACGTCAACGTGCTGGACGGCGTCACGCGCCGACCACTCATCGGTCACGACGGTCGCGCGCACGCCCACGATCTTGTTCGCGGCGACGGCGGGACCGATGCCGGAGCCGCAGCAGAAGAGCGCGCGCTCGAAGCGCCCCGCGGCCACGGCCCGGGCGAGCGGCTCGACGATGAGCGGATAGTCGTCTTCGGGATCGGGCGCCGGCGTGAGGTCGTCGACCTGGTGCCCCGCGTCGCGCAGATGCCGGATGAGCACGTCCTTCAGCGAGATGCCCGCGTGATCCGCGGCCACCCCGATCCTCACGACGTCCCCCTCCGTCTCACGAAGCGCTCTCGACGCCGACGATCGCGTTCTCGATCTCGCCGATCCCGATCGCGCCCTCGCGCAGAATGCGGACAGGGTCGGTCGTGCAGTCGACGATCGTCGAGACGAGGCCGCCGCTCGTAGGCCCGCCGTCCAGGACCAGGGCGATGCGCCCCTCGAGCTGGGCCATGACTTCCTCGGCGGTCCTCGCGTCGGGCTCGCCCGAGCGGTTCGCGCTCGTCACGGGCAACCCCCCGCCGCTCGCGGCGATGAGCTGACGCGCGAGGTCGTTCGCGGGCACGCGGAAGGCGATGGTGCCGCGCCGCGGCGCGACCAGTACGAGCGTGAGAGGGCCGGGCCAGAACCGCGCGGCGAGCGCGCGGGCCGCCGGCGTCACGATCGCGCTCGTCTCGAGGTTGCCCGCATCCGACAGGAGGACCGGGATGCGTTTGTCCTTCGGGCGATCCTTGGCGACGTAGAGCTTCCGCAGGTGATCGTGTCCGGCCGCCAGACCGTAGACCGTGTCCGTGGGAAAGGCGACGAGCTCCCCCCGCCCGAGTGCCGCAGCCGCCTCCTCCACCGCGCCTGGCGAATCGCCCCTCAGGAGGCGCGTCTTCACAGGCGGATGATAGCCAGCGATGACCGTCACGGCCCTCTTCCTCGACAGCGCCGGCGTGCTGTTCGACAAGGACAAGCTGATGGCCGAATGGCCTCCTCGCATCGGCGAATTCCTCGCGCAGCAGCTCGGTGGAGACACAGCCGCTTGGACGCAGGCGAACGCCGTGGCGCAGCGCGAGGCATGGCGCCGCTACGAGCAGCGCATGAAGAAGGACGGGTCGCGCTCCGGGGCGCGCGCGTTCATCGCGCAGGATCGCGTGCGCTGGCTGCTGGATGTGTGCGACGCGGTCGGGATCACGCCTCCCGCGGACGCGGCCGTGCTGGCTGAGGACAGCGCGCGCTCTGCGGGCAGCCGCGTCGACGCCGCGCTGCCGGGCGCCGCGGACGCGGTCCGTGCGCTGCGCGCGCGCTTAACGCTCTTCACGTCGTCGAGCCAGCCGTCCCTCGAGCTGACCGCGCAGCTGCGCGCGCTCGGCGTGCGCGAGCTGTTCGATCGGACATACGGTCCGGACCTCGTGGACCGCTGGAAGAGCGGTCCGCACTACTACGAGGCGATCCTCAGGGACGCGATCGTGCGGCCGGAAGCCGCCGCCACGGTCGACGACAGCCCGGAGCGCCTCGATTGGGCCAAGAAGGCAGGCCTGCGCACGTTCGTCATGACCGCGGATCCGAACCGTGCGGGGAGACACGAGGCGATCGGCTCGCTGGCCGATCTCCTGACGCGTCTGTGACGGCGACGCGCCATTCCGGGCCTGGGGCGAAGGTCATCCGCCCCGCTCCAGCATCACTACGCGCTCCGCGCCGGCGCCATCGCGGATGACACGCGAGGGGCCGGCCCAGAGAGCTGCGATCGCGCGCGCCTGAGGCGGATCGCACTCGAAGAAGGCCGCTCCGCCCGGCGCGAGCACGCGCGGGAGATCGGCGACACAGCGGCGGATGAGCGCGAGCCCATCCGCTCCCGCGACGACCGCGACCGCGGGCTCGAACGCCAGCGACGTGCGATCGCCGACGAGCTCGTGCACCGCGTCGTCGCGCAGGTACGGGAGATTCGCGGCGACAGCGTCGACGCTCTCCTCGATCGGCGCGAGCAGGTCGCCTTGGCGGAGCTCGACGCGTTCGTCGACGCCGTGCGCGGCGACGTTCGCGCGCGCCACCGCGAGCGCGTCGGCGGAGACGTCGGTGGCGAGGACGCGAACGTCGGGCTCGGTCACCGCGAGCGCGACCGCGATGGCGCCGGATCCGGTCCCTACATCGGCGACCACGCGCGGACCGCGACCGCGGAGGAACGCGCGGACTGCATCGACGAGGGTCTCGGTCTCGGGCCGCGGGATGAGCACCCTCGGATCGACGGCGAAGCGCAGGCCGTAGAACTCCTTTGACCCTCGGAGGTACGCGACCGGCTCACCCGCCGCCCGACGCGCCACGAGGTCGGCGACGCGCGCCGACTCCCCACCGTTCAGAGAAGCCTCGGCGTGCGCGTAGAGCGACTCCTTGGTGATCCCGAGCGCGTGCGCGACGAGGACGTCGGCGTCGAGCGGATCGATGCGCGCGATCGCCGCCGCGCGCGCCTCGCCGCGTGTGGGCATGGGCGGAAGTATCACTAAACTCCATCCCCTCGTGAGTTGGCGCACGCTCGCGTTCCCGGAGCTGAGCTGACCCGCAAGATCCTCAGCGGGTTGGCGCCGCTGCGATTCGGCGAAGGTCACGACTGCACGTTCGCGTACGCGCTCGCCGTGGCGACGAAGAGTGAATATGACTGGATCATGGGCTGCTCGGGTGCCGCGTTCGTGACGCGCATCGATGTCGAGCGGTGGGACCCCATCGTCGCATCGCCGCACGACCCCGCCACATTCGCGCGCGGCGCGCGCGCCGTCGGCGTCCGGCTCGATCCGGTCGTTCCGCCGTACGACGACGAGATGCGCGAGCTCGTTCTCGCCCGCGTGGTCGAGTCGATCGACGGCGGGTCGCCGCCGCTCGTCCGCGGGCTGGGCGGACCGCCGGAGATCGGGCTCCTGATCGGTTACGACACCGAGGCCAGCCCACCGCCGGGAACAGGCCCGACGTTCTTCGCGCGCACCTTCTTCGACCACGGGAAGGAGCCGACCCGGGTCGGCTGGGAGGCGTTCGAGGACGAGGATCACGGCACGCCGCTCTTCCTCGACCCCGCGCCCGCGCCGGACCTGATCGACGCCGCGGCCGCCGGCCTCGATGCCGCGCTCGAGCTCGGCCCGGCGACCGACGCGGCGCTCGAGGCATGGATCGCCGCGCTCCGCGACGACGCGCGCTGGACCGACGCGGCGCACGCGGGAGTCGCGGCGTTCGGGGACCACGCGATGCGCGGCCTGCTGGCGGACACGCGCCGGGCCGCCGCGCGCTTCCTGCGCCAGCTGCGCACGCTGGTGGCCAACCGCCCGGGCGCGGATGCGCTCCGTGCGGCGGAGTCGTACGGCTACGTCGCCGATGCCGCTGAGAAGGCCGGGATCGGTCCCTTCGACGGCACGGTCGCGACGCGCTTCCTCGACGGCGGCCAGCGGCGAGCCTGGGCGCGCCTGCTCGAGGGCGCACTCGGCCACGAGCGTGAGGCGCGCCACGCGCTTCGCGCCGCTCGTGCGAGCCTGACACGATGAACGACACGTTCGCCGCGGCTCTCCTCGGTGTCATCCAGGGCCTCACCGAGTTCCTGCCGGTGAGCTCGACGGCGCATCTCGCACTGACGCAGTACTTCTTCGGGCTAGACCCGGACCGGTTCGGTCTCACCTTCGATGTGGCGCTGCACATGGGGACCGCTCTCGCCGTGCTGCTGTACTTCTTCTCGACCTGGGTCGGGCTCCTTCGCGATCTGCTCGCCCGGCGATGGCGGATGCCCGGCCTCGTGATCGCCGGCACGATCCCGGCGGCTGTCGTCGGCGTGCTCCTTCAATCGCTCGTCGAGCGCGAGCTGCGCGGCCCGCTGCTCATGGCGGCGATGCTCGTCGTGGGGTCGCTCATTTTCATCGCGGCCGAGGCCATCGCCCGGCGTACGCGGACGATGGAGAGCCTCGGCCTCGCCGACGCGCTGTTCATGGGGTCGGCGCAGGCGATCGCGCTACTGCCCGGCATCTCCCGCTCGGGCATCACGATCTCCGCCGGGCTCGCGCGCGGCCTGGAGCGCGCCGACGCGACGCGTTTCAGCTTCCTCCTCGCGACGCCGATCATCCTCGGCGCGGGCGCGAAGACGCTGCTGGACCTGCGCAAGGCCGAGTCGCTGTTCGCGCGGCCGGACCTCGTCGCGATCGGGTTCGTGCTCTCGTTCGCGACGGGCCTCGCGACGGTCGCGTTCCTCATGCGCTTCCTGCGCACGCATTCGCTGATCTGGTTCGTGCCGTACCGGTTGATCCTCGCGACCTTGGTCGCCATCGCCGTCGCGCTCGGAACGCCCTGAGCCCGACCTCGCTCGGCGTGGCACTCTAGGGACGTGGACCTCGGACTCGCGGGAAAGGCGGTCCTCGTCGCCGCGGCGAGCAAGGGACTCGGCCGCGCGGTGGCCGCGGAGTTCGCGCGCGAGGGCGCGCAGCTCGCGATCTGCAGCCGCGAGGAGGCCGCCATCACGAAGGCCGCCGAGGAGATCGCGCGCGAAACAAAGGGTGCGCGTGTGCTCCCGGTCGCGGCCGATCTCTCCTCGCGGGAAGGCTGCGAGGCCTTCGTTCAGGAGGCGCTCGGCGCGTACGGCAAGATCGACGTGCTCGTGGTGAACGCGGGCGGGCCGCCTCCGGGCCGCTTCGACGACCTCGACGACGCGGCGTGGCAGAAAGCGGTGGACCTCACGCTCTTCTCGGCCGTCCGCCTCACCCGGCTCGCGCTGCCCGAGCTGCGGAAGTCGAAGGGCAACATCGTCTACATGACCTCGACGTCGGTGCGGCAACCGACGCAGTACCTGAATCTCATCCTTTCGAACGCGATCCGCGCCGCGGTGCACGGCATGCTGAAGACGCTCTCGGCCGACCTGGCGAAGGACGGGATCCGCGTGAACGCGGTGCAACCGGGGCGGATCAACACCGATCGCATCGTTCAGCTCGACACCGACACGGCGCGGCGGGAGGGCAAGACGACCGATCAGATCCGCGCGGAGTACGAGCGCTCGGTCATCCCGCTCGGCCGCTACGGCGAGCCGGCGGAGTTCGGTGCTGCCGTCGTGTTCCTCGCGTCCGCCCGCGCGTCTTACATCAACGGCGTCTCGCTGCAGGTGGACGGCGGGATGCTGAAGTCGATGTTCTGATCGACGCCGGGTGATCGTCACCGAGCGGCTCCGCCCCGAGGTCTTCCGGCTGCCGATCGAGAAGATCCGCGCGGGATACAAGAGCGACATCTACTTCGCGCGTACCAAGCTGATCCTCGAACGGGACGGCCGCCACGACGGCGTCACGATGCAGGTGTTCCAGAAGCGCCGCGACGCGGTCATCGTCGGTACGGATCACGCGCTCGCGATCCTTCACGTGGGCGCGGGACGCTATCGCGATCGCCCGCGCGCCGAGACGCTGTTCGAGCGGTATCTGACCGGCGAGCGCGCGCTCTACGCACGGTGGCTCGATCTTCCGCGCACCGATTGGTCCGCGTACGAGACCGAAGCGCGCGAGGTGTTCGAGATCTCGCGCGAGCTCGCCACGCTGTGGGAGCCCGCCTGGCACGAGCTGCGCGTCCGCTCGCTGTACGACGGAGAGCTCGCGCAGCCATACGAGCCCGTCATGCACATCGAGGGCGAGTACGCCTCTTTCGCCCACCTGGAGACCCTGTACCTCGGCGCACTCACGGAAGGCACGACGGTCGCCACGAACACGCGCGACGTGGTCGCGGCGGCGAACGGCAAGCCGGTGATCATGTTCGGCGCGCGCCATCAGGCGCACGAGGCGCAGGCCGGATCGGGCTACGCCGCGTACGTCGGCGGGGCGGTCGGCGTCTCGACCGACGAGCAGGGCGAGTGGTGGGGCTCGACCGGACTCGGCACCGTGCCGCACGCACTGATCGCCGCGTATGGCGGCGACACGACGATCGCGACGCTCAAGTTCGACGAGTACATCAACCGCGCACCTGATGCCGTCGGGCACCTCACCGCGAAGGGCACCCGTGAGGGCCACGTGAACGTGACGTCGCTCGTCGACTTCCGCAATGACGTCGTGAACACCTCGCTGGGCATCGCGCACGCGCTCGGCGGGCGGCTCTGGGGCGTGCGCGTCGACACGAGCGAGACGCTCGTGGACGCGTCCGTCGTTCGCGAGCTACGGGAGCGCGACGGCGTCGCGGACGCCGAGCTGCGAGGCGTGACCCCGCGGCTGGTCCGGCTGCTGCGCGACGCGCTCGACGCCGGTGGCTACGGGCACGTGCGCATCGTCGCGTCCGGCGGCTTCGACGCCGCGAAGATCCGGCGCTTCGAGGATCTCGGCGTACCCGTCGACGTCTACGGCGTCGGCTCGGCGCTCGTCCACGGCGCGAGCTTCGATCACACCGCCGACATCGTGCGCGTGGACGGCCGCGACCTCGCCAAGACCGGGCGACGCTACACCGCGAGCGAGCGCCTGCACGACGTCGAGTGGAAGCCGAGCGAGGGAGGGCTTCGCCCGACCGAGCGAGTCCACCAGCCTTGAGCCAGCGGCGAGGCGTGGAGGCGCATGCCGACACGACGAGACGCCATTAGTGGATCCCTTCGACGTCGTGATCCTCATCGCCGGCCTGGCGATTGCCGGGCTCGCGAAGGGGACGACCGGGATGGGCCTGCCTCTTGTCGCGACGCCGATCCTGGCGGGCGTGTTCGGGCCGCGTCCCGCCGTGGTCATCGTGACGATCCCGATCTTCGCGGCGAACACGATGCTGCTCGCGCAGGGCTGGCGCAGCTTTGACGCTCTGCGCGGGATCGCGCCGGTCGTGATCGCGAGCGTGATCGGCACCATCATCGGGGTGAACCTGCTCGCGCTCCTCAATCAGCGCGCGTTCGCGCTGCTCATCTCGGCGATGGTCGCGCTCTTCCTGTTCCGCGGGAACCGGCTGATCGGCGACGATCCCGCCGCGCGCCGTGTGCGCCTGCTCGGTCCGGTCGTCGGTTTCGTCGGCGGCGTGCTCCAGGGCACGACCTCGATCTCGAGCCCGCTCATCGGCTCGTACTTCCACGTGCGTCGCCTGCCGGCGGCGGAATACGTGCTCGTCCTCGCGGCCATCTTCGAGCTCAACTCGATCATCCAGCTCGTCGGGTATTCGCTGCTCGGCCTCTACACGCCGCCGGTCGTGGCCATCGGCATCGTCGGACTCGTGCCGACGCTGCTCGGCCTGCTCGCCGGCATCGTGCTGCGCGGCCGTATCGAGCAGGAGCGCTTCCGCCAGCTGATCGTCGTGCTGCTGATCGCGAGCGTCGCGAACCTGCTCTACCGGAGCTTCATCGCGTAGAGAGCCACCGCCGGCAGCTTCGGCATGGCGCGAGCTACTCACAATCGGTCAACCAGCGCAATACACACGACCCGACAGACGAGCGGTCGCCGTCCTGAGCGCCAATAGGCTGCGCGTGCAATGAGCGACGGGAATCGGATCGAGCCGATCGCATTCGGCGCGGCGTTCAAGCAGTTCATCGACAACATGAACGCGGAGGCCGCGAAGGAAACGACTTCGCTCATCGAGCGGCTCAAGGAGTACCTCGGCGACGAGCCCACGACGGTACCGATCGTGGCAGAGGAGTTCGAGTCGTACGAGCACCCGAACGTGCAGGTCGCGCTCGAGGCCGTCCTGGCTCGGGAAGGCCGCCAGGTGGACCTCGTCGGCATCGCCGCACCGAACAAGCGCTGGAACGCGATCACGTTCTCCGATCTCCTGAGCGGTGGCGGTCAGTACCAGCGGATCACCGAAGGGTCGGTGGATTACATCAATTTCCGACTCGAGGACGACAACGTGCTCGCGTGCATCCAGTTCGGCCTGTTCCTCGTGACCGACGGCGCGGATCGCTTCGCGATCTGGGTGGCCGGGCCTCCGCAACAGGAGATGGGACCGCGAGTGCGCATGCGGGTCGAGATCGCGTCCCCGCGTCGCGAGGCTGGGGCCGATCTGCTCCGCGAGATCACCGCCGCGATGCGGGAGCTCAATGTGTATCGGGGCAAGGCGATCTCGCTCGCGCCCCAGCAGTACGGCGTTCAGGCCCTGGTGAAATTCCACAAGCTCCGGAACGTGACGAGTGACGAGATCGTCTTCCCGCCGGGCCTCCTGGAGCGGGTCGAGCGCCAGGCCATCGAGTTCTCATCGCACACCGACGCGCTCCTCGCGGGAGGCCGCTCACTGAAGCGAGGCATCCTCCTGTATGGTCCGCCGGGCACAGGCAAGACACTGACGGTCATGTACCTCGCGTCCCGGATGCCCGGACGTACGCACATCATCATGACCGGCCAGGGCCTCGGCGTCGTCGGCAACATCGGCCACTTCGCGAAGATGCTCGCGCCGACGACGGTCGTGATCGAGGACGTCGACCTCATCGCGCAGGAGCGCGGCTTCCCGGGGATGCAGACGCAGCCTCTCCTCTTCGAGCTCCTGAACCAGCTCGACGGGATCTCGGACGACGCTGACATCCTCTACGTCCTCACGACGAACCGGCCCGACATCCTCGAGCCCGCGCTCGCCGCCCGGCCCGGCCGCGTCGACCTCGCAGTCGAGCTTCCGATGCCTGACGAGGACGGACGCCGCCGACTGCTCGAGCTGTACGCACGCGGGCTGAAGCTCGACGGCGTCGCGCTCGAGCGCTATGTCGAGCGCACCGCCGGCGCGAGCCCGGCGTATATCAAGGAGATGCTGCGCCGCGCGGCGCTCCTCGCGGCGATTGCGAAGGCGCCGGCCGTCCAGCATGCCCACTTCGATCAGGCCATGAGCGAGCTCGAGTCGGGCAGCGATCTCGCGAAGCGGATCGTCGGGTACGGAGCCGCGGCGTATCTTCCCCCGTCGCCCTCCGTCGGGCCTATGCGTCCCGCGGGCTTCCCGGCGGCGACCGTCGAAGTGAGAAGGCAGTCCTAGCCCTGCCCACCGGCGCGGGTCGCGCGCTGTTTTGACATATTGATGTCTTGCCCTGATGCTCTGATGTATGCGTACCACGGTCCGGCTCGACGATCGGCTGCTTCGCCAGCTCAAGGAGCACGCGGCCCGGAGCGGGCGGACGCTCACAGCCGTCATCGACGAGGCACTGCGGCAGTTCCTGGCTCGCGGTGACGGGCGGAAAGACCTTCCGCCCTTCCGGGTCTCCACCTTCAAGGGTCGCCTCCGGCCCGACGTTGATCTGGACGACAGCGCTGCGTTGCTCGAGCTGATGGAGGGCCCGACTGCTTCTCGTCGACGTTAACGTCCTCGTCCATGCGCACGCCGAGGACGCTCCGCGCCACATCGAGTTCCGCCAATGGCTCCATGAGATGGTCACCTCGGGGTCGGCCTACGGGATGTCCGACGTCGTGCTGAGCGGCTTCCTGCGGGTCATCACGAATCCGCGGGCATTCGATCCTCCGATGCCGACGGAACGCGCGCTGTCCGCGGTGGAGGCGATACGGTCGCGGCCCAACTGCTTTGTCATCGCGCCGGGTGAGCGTCACTGGGAGATCTTCACCCGGCTCTGCCGAGAGACCGGCGTCAAGGGAAACCTCGTTCCCGACGCGTACCTTGCTGCGCTGGCGATCGAGAACGGGTGCGAGTGGGTCACGACCGACCGCGACTACGCCCGCTTCGCCGGACTTCGCTGGAGGCATCCGCTCGAAGGCTCGGCTGCCTAGACTCGACCGCGAGGCGAGGTGGTGGAAATAGTTCCCGGCGTCCACGCGGTCCGCGTAATCGGCGCCCGCGCGCACCTCATCGTCGAGGACGAGCTCACCCTCATCGACGCCGGCCATCGCGGCTCGGGCACGTTGCTGCGTCGATACCTCGCGCGCATCGGACGCTCGATCGACGAGATCACGCGGATCGTGTGCACGCACGGCCACCCCGATCACATCGGCGGCGTGCGCGAGATCGCCGCGGCGTCGAAGGCCGAGGTGCTCCTTCATCGCGCGGACGCCGAGCGGCTGCGCATCACGCTGCGCGACGTGATCGCGAACCCGGTGCCGGGACACGTCGTCGCGCTGCTCACCCGGGCGCTGGAGGCGCCCACGCACCTGGAGGACGGCGCGATCCTGCCCGCGCTGGGCGGGCTACGCGTCGTGTACACGCCGGGCCACACGCCCGGCAGCATCTGCCTCTACTCACCCGAGCGCCGCGTGCTCTTCACCGGCGACGTCCTGCAGATGACCGCCGGCCACCTCGAAGGGCCGCACCCGTTCTTCAGCGACGATCTCGGGCTCGCGCGGCGTTCCATCGCGCGCCTCGCGGGGCTGGACGTCGAGACGATCCTGTTCGCGCACTACCCGCCCCTGCGCGAAGGCGCCCGCGACGCGCTGCGCGCGCTGGCGGCATGAGCATGGCCGAGACGATGGAGACGCTGAACGACATCATCGAGACGTCGGCGCTCCGCTTCGGGTCGAAGCCCGCGTTCATCATCAAGCCCGGCTTCCGCACGAAGGTCTGGAGCTACCGCGACCTCGCCGACATGGTGCCGCGCGTGGCCTCGCATCTGGCTGCGACGGGACTCGAGCGCGGCGATCGCGTACTCATCTGGGGCGTCAACCGTCCCGAGTACGGCATCGCGTTCCTCGCCGCGCTGCGGCTCGGCGCGATCCTGGTCCCGCTCGACGTCAACTCGCTCCCCGACTTCGCCCAACGCATCGCCGAACGGGTGCGGGCATCGGCGGCGATCGTCTCGGCGCAGACACGCGAGCGCGCGGCGACGCTCGGCGTCCCGCTCATCGAGATGGAGCGCCTACCCGACCTCGCGCGCGGGCTGCCGCCGCTCCCCAAGGCCGACCTCGCCGGCGACGATCTGGCCGAAGTCGTGTTCACGTCGGGCACGACCGGCGATCCGAAGGGCGCGATGCTCACCCACACGAACGTCCTGTCCAACGCGCTCGCGGCGCGGCAGATCTTCCCCATCGGGCCGAAGCAGCGGCTCTTGTCGTTCCTGCCGCTCTCGCACATGTTCGAGCAGCTCGCCGGCTTCTTCACGGTGCTCGTCTCGGGCGCCTCGGTCGTGTATCCCACGAGCCGGCAGCCTGCGGTCGTGCGCCGCACGTTCAAGGACTTCCGCGTCTCGATGGTGCTCATCACGCCGGCCGTCGTGCGCTCGCTGCTGCTGGCGATCGAGCGCCGCGCCGAGCAGGAGGGCAAGGCCGAGCTGTTCGCGAAGCTGCGCCGTCTCTCACATCGGATCCCGTTCGGGCTGCGCCGCTACCTGTTCTTCACCGTGCACCGCAACTTCGGCGGCCGCTTCCGCTACATCGTGTCCGGCGGAGCCGCGCTCGACCCCGCGCTCGGCGAGGCATGGCGCGAGCTCGGGCTCGACGTGCTCCAGGGCTACGGGACCACGGAGTGCTCGCCCGCGCTCACCTTCAACCGCATCGACCGCAACCGCATGGGCTCCGTCGGCGTTCCGATCCCGGGAGTCGAGGTGCGCATCGCGCCGGACGGAGAGGTCGTCGCGCGCGGCCCGAACGTGTTCAAGGGCTATTGGGAGAACGAAGAGGCCACACGCGCGGTCCTGATCGACGGCTGGTACCACACCGGCGACATCGGCGAGTTCGACAAGGACGGGTTCCTGTGGCTGCGCGGACGCATCAAGGACATGATCGTGCTGGCCGACGGCACGAACGTGTACCCCGAGGACATCGAGAACATGCTCGACGCGGACGAGCGGGTGCGCGCCGCATCCACGCCGGCGCGGCCCGCGGTCGCGACGGTCGTGGGACTCCAGCGCCCGGGCGAAGAGGTGCAGGTGCACGCGGTGTTCCTCCTGCGCGACGAGGAGCAGGTCCGCTCGATCGTGCGCGACGCGAACGCCAAGCTGTCGGGTAGCCAGCAGATCCGCGGCTTCACCATCTGGCCAGACGACGAGTTCCCGACCACGCCGACGCAGAAGGTGAAGAAGCGCTACGTGGTCGAGCGGCTGCTCGACCTGCAGCGCGCCGGCGCCTCGGCGGCGCGGCCGGGTGACGCGGCGACGCGCCAGCTCTCACCGGTCGGGACGCTGGTCGCGCAGGTTGCGAGGGTCCCTGGGGACGCGGTCCACGATGGCGCGCGGCTGTCGGATCTGGGGCTCGACTCGCTCGGCCGCGTGGAGCTCCTCGGCGTCATCGAGGAGGAGCTCGGCACGTACATCGACGACGCCGCGGTGGATGCGAACGGGACCGTCGGCGACCTCGAGCGCATCGTCGCCGCGGCGCACGACGCCAAGCGCGAGACGGGCATCTTCGGCTGGCCGCTCCATCCGCTGGTGCGCACGTTCGGCCTCCTTCTCCAGGAGGCCTTCATGTGGCCGCTCGTCACACTCCTCTACCGGGTGAAGGTGCGCGGGCGCGAGAAGCTGCACGGTCTGGCCGGCCCCGTCCTCTTCACGCCGAACCACTGCCTCCATTGGGACAACGGGATCATCCTCAGCTCGATACCGCTCGGCTGGCGCTGGAAGCTCGCTGTCGCCGCGGCGGCCGACGACATCTTCGGCAACAAGCTGAACGGCTTCTTCTCCGCGGTCCTCGCCGATGCCTTCCCGCTCGCGCGCGAGGGCGCCATCCGGCGCAGCCTCGAGCTGCTGGGCGCGCGGCTCGACCGCAAGTTCTCGGTGCTCATCTACCCGGAGGGCAAGCTGACCATCGGCGGGCCGATGCAGCCCTTCAAGTCGGGCACCGGCCTCATCGCCGTGGAAGGCGGGACCCCGGTCGTGCCGATGAAGCTGAAGGTCCGCTCGATGTCGCTCGCCGACCGCTTCGGCTGGCCGCTGCGGGGTGACGTGGAGGTCGTGTTCGGCGACGCGCTGACGTTCGCGAGCGACACCGACCCCGGCGACGCGACCAGGCGGATCGAGGCCGCGGTCGCGGCTCTGTGAATCCCCGCGACCCGCGCGCCCAGCTGTAAGGCCCGGGATCATCGTGCACTCGGTGTTCGGAGGCGGCCACGATCTCGCCGTGCTCGAAGTCCGCAGCGATCTCCTCGAAGAGAGGTTGCGCGCGCCGGCGTGGCGACACCCCGCGAGTCTATGAGGCCAAGGTTCTCAGAACGATGTCTGCGACCGGACTTACTCTGGGCCTGTTCCCGAGGTCGCCGCCGACCCCAGGCCCAACCGAGCAGCGACGTCCTCGTAGCCAGGCTCATCGGCATAAAGCTCTTCGAGATCCTTGTGCGATCGCGCGTGTTGTCCCGCCCCCTCGAGCGCGAGAGCTCGCTCGTATCGAAGCGCACGGAGTAAGTCCGCGCCTCGGTCCTTCTTGATCGCCAACGCCTTGGTCAGGATCTGAGAGGCGGCATCGAAGAGCCCGAGACCATGAAGCGCCCGCGCGCGATACAGGAGTAGGACCGCGTGAACCTCTGAGGCGTTCTGGATTCCGTCGGTGAGCTGGAGGACCTCCTCGAGCTTGGCCTTGTCCGTCGGTCCGGTGTCATACAGGAGTTCGGCGAGCGAGGCGGTCACGACGACGTCGTCCGGGAGACGCGCATGGAGCTCACGGAGCACGGCCAGTGCCTCGTCGTTCATACCCTTGTGCTGATACGCCTCGGCGAGTGCCACGCGGACACCGTTGCCATCGAAAACGAGATGGGCGACGAACTCGGGCGTGATCGACAAATCGAAGTGAACATTGACCTGATACTTCGCGGTCAGCTTCCCGAGATTCTTCTCGCCAGCGAGCGCACCGCGAAGATCGCCAATTGCTTCGTCGAGCTTTCCCTTCTGCAGGAGGAGCATTCCGGCAGCGAAGGCGCCCTCGGGGAGATGCGTTGCCTGGCTCAAGTGCACCAGGGCGAGGTCGCTGTCGCCCGCGACGAGTGCGCGCAAGCCCGCGACGAGTTCCTTCTCCTCCGCTGGTGTGGTAAGCGAGGCGAAGAACCCCAGTCGCAGCCGCTCGCGAGGCTGAACAGGTGCAGGGAGGGACGCAAGTGCCGACATCGGACGTGCCCCGCCGCGCGACCGGGAACTACGGTTCGACTTGACCTGCGTGTAGTACATCCCCGTCCCCGGCAAACCGACCGTTACCCGTCGCCCGCGCGGACCGACCGTGTAGTGGTAGCCACGGCCACCGAACGACAGCGAGGCGCCGGACTTGCTGAGATTCATCCGAACGCCCGGGAACAGCTGGACACGACGTTGAAATCGGAACGATCCCGTGCGTTCTCTCCCGTCTCACTCGTTCGCTTTACGAGCCAAGCGGTGCGCATGCGTTCCCGGCGTCATCGAAGGCGACGAAAATGGGGGCACCGCTCTCGTCGAGTCTCAGCTGGAGGCGTTGATTCCCTAGGCGATCGATTAGGCGGACCGCAACGCCGCGATCGTGATCGAGTACCTCCAGGAGAATGCGGATGTTCCCGCCGAACCGGCAGCCGATTATCGAACCGCCCCCTGCTGTTGTCGCGAGGTCGATGCCACTGTCAGCGCGAGGGCTGCCGAGATGCAGTCCGCAGGAGCCATCGTCGAATTGATTTATCGAGACGGCCGCCTGGTCTTGATTTGGGTCACCGAAGAAGAGTTGGGCTTTACCCTTGTCGTCTGACATAAATCGGCCAACCACCTCGCCGTCCGCGCGAACTACCTCCAACGTGCGTGCGCGAATTATGTCTGCGACTACGATCGGCTCGTTCACCTCAGTGCCGCCGCAACGACGATCGCGATTCCGATAACGAAGGATCCAACGGTGATCGCGACGGCGACGTTGCCCTTGGCGAAGATGTCCTCCTGCATGCTGGTCGGCGTGAGCGCGTCGAAGAGCTTGTAGCCGATGAACATGAGGGCCATGCCAACGAATGCGTACATGACCGAGACCACCAGGACCTGAGCTTCACGCTGGATATCCACGCTGCCTTCCTTCCTCGATGCCGAATCGCGCCTTAGCTACCGACCCCGGTGCGACCGCGTCGATGTACCAGTGCCGCCGTGATGCGAGCATGCTCCGGACTTCCCGCCGGAATGACTCCAGGTCCCATCCGCACACTGGACGACCGTGCCGGTGCCTTGTGAGTAGTTAGCGATCAGCGTGGCTCCGGGAGGCGGCTGTTGCGGCGAACCCGCCGTCACTGTCCGGACGGACGGGACCGCGGTCACCACAGGTCGCGCCGTCGCCAGAGCTGCTGGCGCTACCGATGCCACGGGCGCAGAGGCGGTGGCGACCGGAGCGAGCGGGAGGGGCGCGACCGGTACAGCTGCGGGCGCGGTACGCGTGGCCGCAGAGGCCGCAGCGGCTACGGGAACGACCAGCAAGGGCGCGAGCGCGTTACGCACTGGCGTGGCCAGGCTTGAACCGTCCGAGTTGAGAGCGAATACATCGAGCGTGATGCCCTCGTCCTCCATCCACTCGGACCCCTCGATCAACGGCCGAAGCGCGAGGCGGTAAGCCCCCGGTTGGGCTGGGGCGAGGACGTTGAGGTCGAAGCGCGCGATCTGACCCGGCACGACCTGCCGCGCCGACTGCACCGCCGGCCGGTTGTACTCGGCCCAACCGGTCACGGGCGTCCCGCGCGCACCGTTACCGCCGAGCAGGGTGGGCTGGTCCTGACCCGGATCGGGGCCCCAGGTCCCTAGGTAAGCAGTATTGCCCGGACTTCCCAGGACCCACGGTCGAGTCCCGGTGTTCGCGAGGAAGATGCTGGCCATGCGGACGTCGCCGGGGCACAGCGACATCGTTCCCGTTTGCCCGTACCAGGCTGAGTGGAATCCACGGATCCCATCCGGCGGGCGCGCGGGCGGCGGCGCGTCAGGTCCCGCGCTGGACGTACAACTGCTCCTCGCCGCGGATGCCTGTGCAATTGGCGGCGATGCCGGCGACTTGCTGAGACCGCCAGAGAAGAGCGCCATGAGGAGTGCTCCACCGATCAGGTACCCAAGGACCTTCAACACGACTCAGCTGCGCCGATCCAATTGGGACAACGCGCGCTCGATGCGCTCGAGCCGCTCGCGGATCTCCTTGAGCTGAGTTGTCGACTCGCTCTCTTGGCCATGCAAGAACACAGAGGCAATGCCGGCTGTAAGGGTCGCGAAGGTAGCGATCCCGAGAACCATCAGCGCCACGGCGAGAAGCCGCCCGGCCGCCGTCTTGGGGGCGATGTCGCCGTAGCCGACCGTCGACATCGTCGTCACCGCCCACCAAATGCCGTCTCCGACATTCTCGGCGACCTCTGGCTCGAGGGCATGGATCGTCAGGCCGCCGATGACCATGAGGAAGAGCGAGAGTGCAAAGGCATACGGCAGGCTTCCGGGCTGCGCCAGCCGGCGGATCGTGTGCTCCGCGCGGCCCGCGACCGCGAGGACGCGCACCAAACGAAGAGCGCGTAGAGCACGCAGTGCATCGAGCTCCGTCGGCCAGAACACGAGCGGTGGGGTCAGCGCGATGATCAAAAGGTCGAACCAGTGGCCGCGCACAAACGGCCCCTTCGCCGGCGCGCGCCACAACGAGTACAGGTACTCGGCGACGAAGGCGAACCAGATAAGGCCGCTGATGACCTCAGCTGCCGAGACGACCTCGCCGCTCGCGCCGCTCTCCTCGACGATGACGATCGGCAACATCAGGAGCGCGAGACCAAGCATCGTCCACTCGAGCCACAGGGGACTGCGGTCGGACGCGCCTGTTCGTCTAATCGTCGCCAGTTCCTGTGTGCTCACGGGAGGGCGGTCGGCGCCGAGGCGCTACGTTGCTGAACTCGACCCGGCCGCACTAGCCGAAGAGGCCGCCGAAGAGACCCTTCGAGCTCTTGCGCTTGCCGCTGCGCTTCTTGCCGGCATCGCTGCGCTTAGCCCGCCACGCACCCGACTTGGTGCGCGCCCGTGGTGAGCGTCCGACGTGAGGGATTTTTCCTGCGCGCCGATCTGCCACTGTCCAACGCCTCCCCCTTGCTGGCCTGTGCAGCAAGCAGGCCACAACGAATATGCCGCTGTCAATGGTTTCGTGTAAGCCTCCCTTCTTCTTCGGGTAAGACCTCCCTTCTTCGGGCCGGCTCCTGCTTGGGGCGTCCGCCGCGGGTCAGGTTCATGCTTCCTCACGCCCCCGACTCCGTGCGCTGGATGCCGTCGCCCCGCGCCCAGGGGGCGACTCTGAAGTTGGCGCGTCGATGGTGAAGGTCTAGCCCAGCCCGCGTGGGCCCATCGAGGCGGCGATTCCGTCGCGTTCGAGTGCGTCCGCATCCGTCACGCCGAGCTCCGCGAGGAGCTCGCGGGTGTGCTCGCCGAGCAAGGGTCCGGCGCGCTCGAGCCGCATCGGCGTGCGCGACGGGCGCACCGGCGAGCCGATCGCGCGCACCATGCCCAGCGCGGTGTGCTCGACCTCGCGGACCACGCCACGCGCTTTCACGTGCTCGTCGTCGAGCACCTGGTCCAGCGTGTAGAGCACGCCGCACGGCACGCCGGCCCGTTCGAGCAGCCGGTACCAGTGCTCGCTCGTCTGGGTCGTCGTGACCCCTTCGATGATCGCGACGAGCTCCCGGTAATTCTTACGGCGCAACGGGCCGGTCGTGAACCGCTCGTCGTCGCTCAGCCTGGTGAGCCCGAGCGAGCTCGCGAACGACTGCCAGTTCCCCGGCGTCGTGGCGCCGATCGTGATGTACCCGTCCTTCGTGCGCACCGCCTGGTAGGGCGCGTTGATGCGGTGCGCGCTTCCGAGCGGCTTGGGGACCTCGCCCGTGGCGAAATACGAGCTGGTCTCCCACGCCTCCAGCGCGATGGCGCTCTCCAGAAGCGATACGTCGATGTGCTGGCCGCGCCCATCGCGGTCGCGCACGCGCAGCGCGCCGAGGATGGCGTACGTCGCGAACAGGGCAGCGGAGAGATCCGCGAGCGGCACGCCCACCTTCACCGGCGGACGGCCCTCCTCGCCGGTGATCGACATGAGGCCGCTCATGCCCTGCACGATGAGATCGAGCGCGGCGCGATCCTTGTACGGCCCCGTTTGTCCGAACCCGGTGGTCGACGACAGAATGATCCCGGGGTTCATCTCGTTCAGCGTCGCGTAGCCGATGCCGAGGTCGTCGAGCGTGCCGGGCCGCAGGTTCTCGACCACGACGTCCGCGGTGCGGACCAGCTCGAGGAAGATCTCGCGCCCGCGCGCGGACTTGAGGTCCAGGGCGATGGAGCGCTTGTTGCGGTTCACGGCCATGAAGCCGGCCGCGTGACCGTCCATGAACGGCCCGGCGCCGCGCGTGAAATCGCCGCCCTTCGGGTTCTCGACCTTGATCACGTCGGCGCCCATGTCCGCCAGCAACATCCCGCAGAACGGTCCCGCCATGAAGTTCGTCAGCTCGAGGACACGGATGTCCTCGAGGGCGAAGCCGCGGCCCTCGTTGAGGCGGCGCGCGCTCAGGCTAGGGCCCCTGCCGAGCGGAGCGAGACGCATTCAGCGGCGAGTCACCGGCCCTTCCACCGCGGCGGACGCTTGTTCAGGAACGCCTCGACACCCTCTTTGAAGTCCTCGCTCTGGTAGGCCATCTGGACGAGATCGTCGACGTCCTCGGTGCGCGCGTGCACGAGCAGCCGTCGGACCGTCTCCTTGATGGAGCGGATCGTGAGGGGCGCGTTCGCGGCGATCTGCGCGGCGAGCTCGAACGTCCGCGCCTCGAGCCGGTCCGGGTCGACGACCTCGTTGAAGACCCCCGCGGCCCTTCCCTCTTCGGCACCAACGAGGCGTCCGGTGAAGAGCAGCTCCTTGGTCCGCGCCGGGCCGATGTACGCCATGATCCGGGCCACCGCGTCGACGGAGAGGGTGTTCCCGAGCGTGCGCGCGATCGGAACCCCGAGCTGCGCGTCGGTCGCGGCGACGCGCAGGTCGCACGCCAGAGCCATGCTCGCGCCGCCTCCGACCGCGAAGCCGCGGATCATCGCGATCGTCGGTTTCCTGACCGACTCGACGCGGCCGATGTTGCGGTTCTGGCTCCGCTCGTACTCGAGCGCGTGCTGCGGCGTCGTGAACTTGCGGAACTGCGAGATGTCCGTCCCCGCGACGAAGGCCTTGTCGCCGGCGCCGCGGAGCACGAACACGCGTACGCGGTCGTCGCGGTCGACGTGCTCGCAGGCGTCGTACAAGCCCTGGTACATCGCCCACGTCATGGCGTTGCGCGCATCCGGCCTGTTGAAGGTGAGAACGGCGACAGCGTCCCTGCGCTCGTAGTTGAGCTCGTCGGTGGACGGCGCGAAATCCGTCTCGTCGGTCACGGCCTGATGTTAGGGACTGTCGTCGCGCCGGACGGATCGGGAGCGCGAGAGAGCGTCAGCCGGCGCGGCGGGTCACCACCGCGCGGAGCGGCGTCTCCGGCTCGGGCATCTCGGTCGTCATGAAGGCGTAGCGGCGGCCCGCGCGATTCGTCGCCGAGGCATGCGCGCCCTTCGGCGTGAGAACCACGATGTTCATCGGCGGCGGTTCCCCCTCGTCCAGGCCGTTCGCCGCGGCGATGGCGTCGCGTGCGACCCGGGACACCGGAACGCGCCGCGCGAGCCGGTCGACCGCGGTCTTCGCGAGAAGGCCGCGCAGCGCGAGCTCGCCGAACCCCGTGCACGCCGCCGCGCCGTGCCGCGAGTCGCAGTAGTTGCCGGCCCCGATGATCGGCGAGTCGCCGACGCGGCCCGGGTACTTGTAGCCCCAGCCACACGTCGACACGGCCGATGCCAACCGCCCGTGCCGGTCGAGTGCGAGGAAGTTGACCGTCCCCTGACGGGTGAGCCGCGCGGTGCGCATGACGAGCGGCGCGATCGCCCGACGCTTGCGCACGCCGCTCGGGGTTTCGCCCGCCGCGCGCAGGAACTCGGTCCACAGCTTGCGGGTCCGCGCGGTGAGGAGCCGCCTGGGCGGCTCGCCGATCTCGCGCGCGAATCGCGCGGCACCCTCGCCGGCGAGCAGGACGTGCGGCGACCGCTCCATGACCGCGCGCGCGACCGTGGTCGCGTGGAGATGGCCCCGGAGCGCCGCCACCGCACCGGCGCGACGCGTCTCGCCGTCCATGATCGAGGCGTCGAGCTCGACCTCGCCGAGCATGTTCGGCCAGCCGCCGAGGCCGACGCTCACGTCGAGCGGGTTCTCCTCGACGATCCGAGCGCACGCTTCGACCGCGTCGAGCGCGCTGCCGCCCTTGCGCAGGATGGCGACGCCGCTGGGGAGCGCGATCGCGCCATTCGCGCTCGCGACGATGATCGGCGCCGCCATCACCGCCGCGGAGCCGTACGGACGCGGATCAACGCGGCGTCGCGCGGGGGTCCGCGAGGAGCGAGATCCTCTTCGCGCGCTCCTC